>Ga0310915_10000633_pt1 | contig 17074 bp, 18 predicted proteins | sample GREbulkMGAN111_FD_202508 | JGI IMG/M metagenome (GOLD analysis project Ga0310915, IMG submission 202508) | Lab enrichment of tropical soil microbial communities from Luquillo Experimental Forest, Puerto Rico - GRE.bulkMG.AN111 | ecosystem: Environmental > Terrestrial > Soil > Tropical forest >...
GCCGCGCTCGGGCCGGCGCCGGGAACGGCGGCCGTGGCGGTGGTGATCGCCGACGGGCTCTCCGCGGTGGCGGCGCAGCGCCACGCCCGGCCGCTCCTGGCCGAGCTTCGGGCGCGGGCACCCGAGCGCTGGGGCGACGCGCCCGCCGTCGTCGCGCTCCAGGCGCGCGTCGCGCTCGGCGACGCGATCGGCGCCGCGCTCGGGGCGCGGCTCGTGGCGGTGTTGATCGGCGAGCGCCCCGGGCTGTCGTCTCCGGACAGCCTCGGGGTGTACCTCACGTCCGACCCGCGGCCGGGCCGCACCGACGCCGAGCGGAACTGCGTCTCGAACGTCCGCCCGGAAGGGCTCCCGTACGCGGAGGCGGCCCGCCGGATCGACTGGCTCGCCCGCGAGGCGCTCGCCCGCGGCGGGACCGGCGTCGCGCTGAAGGACGAGAGCGGCGATGAGGGCGGCTCTGGACGACAGCTCGAGTGAGCCCTCAGTAGGGCGACCCGTCCTTGTGCGTGTAACGCCACGTCCCGTCCGACACCCTCGCAGCCTTGATGTCGTCGTCGGGATAGATCGCCTCGTCGCCCTGAGCGCGGTCACCGACCTCGAGGTAGACGACGTCACGGTCGGTGCGGTTCAGGAGATGGTGGGCGGTCCCGCCGGCCGGGAACCCGGCGCACATGCCGGGCCTGAGCACCATCTCGCCGGCGTCCGTCACCAGCGTGGGTTCCCCCTCGAGCACGTAGAGGAACTCTTCCTGCCGCGTGTGCTTGTGGCGGAACGCGGATTGAGCGCCCGGACCGAGCCGTGTCAGGTTCACCCCGAAGGCGCTCAGGCCGAAGCGGTCGCCGAGGGCGCGCTTCTCACGGCCGGACACACGCTGGGCGAACTCCGCCGGGTAGCTCGTGGCCCTGGCGCGTGGTGGTACGGCGGCGGCATCGAGGGCAGGGGGCGTCGTCGGATCGGTCATGTCGGTCCCATTGTACGGTCACGGCTCGCCACTGGCATGGACGGAGCTTAGGTAGCCCATCGACGGCGAGTTGATCGCCGGTCAATCGGTTCATCCGGATGAACCACGCGGCGCGGACCGGTTCCACGCGACGCCGACACTCGTCGACGTCACGCCCGCCCGGCGCGCTGCTGCTCGCGCTCGATCGACTCGAACAGCGCCCGGAAGTTCCCGGCCCCGAAGCCGAGATCGCCCTTGCGCTGGATGATCTCGAAGAAGAACGGGCCCGCCTCCGGCTCGCCGTAGAGGCCGGCCGCGTCCTTGAGGAAGATCTGCAGCAGGTAGCTGCCGGGGGCGCCGCCGTCGACGAGGATCTGGAGGTCGCGCAGCACCTGCACGTCCTCCTCGATCCGCCCCACGTTGATCTTCTTCAGCCGCTCGGGCAGCAGGTCGTAGTAGCTGCCGGGGGTAGGCATGAACTCGACGCCGCGGGCGCGCATCTCGCGCACCGCCCCGAGGATGTCGCGCACCGTGATGGCGGCGTGCTGCACGCCGTCGCCGCGCTGGTCCTCGTGGAAGATGTTGATCTGCGAGCTCTTGAAGGCGGGCCGCCACGGCTCGTTGTTGGCGAACTTCACGCCGCTCTTCGGGTCGCGCATGACGACCGAGCGCAGCCCAGACCCGTGCGCCTGCATCGCCTTCCGGCGAGACTCGCCGGCCACGTCCGCGGTGTGGAACTCCACCTCCCAGAACTCCTCGAGCCCGAGCACGTGCTCCATCCACAGGAGGGCCGGCTTCATGGTCTCGAAGTTCGACGTCACGTGGTCGATGATCTCGAAGCCGAGCCGGTTCTGCCCGCCGCGGGCCGGCGCGTGCGGCCGCATGCCGGGGTAGATGGACTGGAAGCCTTGCCGCTCGACGAAGCGGAACGTCGTGTCGCCGAAGGGCGTTGTGATGTTGAAGGTATGGAACGCGCCGCCGTCGTCCACGAAGCGCTCGACGTCGGTGACCGGCGTCCCGCCGCGCTCCTCCAGCAGCCGGAAGGTGCGCTGGATGTCCTCCACCTCGAACACCAGCGTGCCCACGCCGTCGGGGTGCTTGCGCAGCCACCGCCAGGCGCGCCCGCCCTCGCCCACGGGTTGCGAGCAGAGGACGCGCACCTGGCCCGCCTCGAAGAGGGCCGAGCGCTGCCGGCCCTCGCGCTCCAGCTCCGGCGTGGAGGTGGCGGTCTCGGCGAAGTCCAGCTTCTCGGTGTAGAAGCGCCGGCTCCGCTCGAGGTCGTGCACGTAGTAGTGCAGGCCCTCCAGGCGGACGATTCCGATGGGCTCCAGGGCCATGATTCAGCTCCTCTTCTCCGGCGGCGGTGCGTCGGGCTGGACGTCGGGCTCGGCCCGGCGGAAGGCGTCGAGCTCGCGGCAGGCGGCCTCGACGCGCAGGAGGGTGGGGAAGGCGGAGACGTCGACGCCGAAGCGGCGGCAACCGTAGAGCTGGGGGACGAGGTAGAGATCGGCCAGCGTCGGCTCGTCGCCGTGGCAGAAGCGCCCCGCCCCGTCGGCCACCGCCCGCTCCAGGGCGCCGACGAGGGGCGGGAGCCAGTGGGCGGTCCACGCTCGGTCGAGGCCGTGCTCGTGCTCGCGCAGCCACCTCAGCGTCGCTGCGTTCTGGTGCGGCTGGATCCCCGAGTTGACGTGCTCGGCCAGCGCCCGGACGCGGGCGCGTCCATAAGGGTCCTCGGGCAAGAGCCGCGGCGCCGGGAAGCGCTCGTCCAGCCACTCCAGGATCGCCATCGACTGGACGAGGTGGCGCGTCGTCCCGCCCTCCTCGACCGTCAGCACCGGGACCTGTCCCAGCGGGCTCACCGCGCGGTGGGCCTCGCCGCGCTGTTCGCCCTGGAGCAGGTTGACGGGGCGGTGAGCGAACGCGAGCCCCTTGAGGTGCAGGCCGATGCGGACGCGCCACGACGAGGAGCTGCGCCAGTAGCCGTGGAGCGTGAGCCGTGGCGCCGTCACGTGACCACCTGGTCGATGCGGCCGAAGACGCTCCGGCCGGAGGCGTCGAGCATGTCGATCTCCACGCGGTCCCCGCGCTTCATGAACGGTGTCACCGGCTTCCCGCCCGGGCCGGCGTCGATGATCTCGAGCATCCGTTGCTCCGCCAGGCAGGATACTCCGCGGGCGCGGTCCGCGTTCGACACCGTCCCGGAGCCGAGGATCGTCCCGGCGGTGAAGGCGCGCGTCCGCGCCACGTGCTGGAGGAGGTCGAAGAACGAGAAGTGCATCTCCGGCCCGGCGTCGCAGTCGCCGACGAGCCGGCCCTGGTAGGTGACCCGCAGCCGCAGGTGGACGCGGCCGTCGTGCCAGGCCAGGCCGAGCTCGTCGGGCGTGGCGGCGAAGGGCGAGAAGGCGGTGGCGGGCTTCGACTGGAAGAAGCCGAACCCCTTCGCCAGCTCGTCGGGGACGAGGTTGCGCAGGGTGACGTCGTTGGCGAGGCAGAGCAGGCGGACGTGGCGCGCGGCGTCCTTCGCGCGTGTGCCCTGCGGCACGTCGCCGAGGATGACGCAGACCTCGCCTTCGAAGTCGAGCCCGTACCGCTCGTCGAGGAGGGAGAGGGGATCGCGCGGGCCGAGCAGGACCCCCGAGCCGCCCTGGTACACGAGCGGATCGGACTCGAGCGTGGGCGGTGGCTCCGCGCCGCGCGCCTTGCGAACCAGGCGGACGTGGTTGAGGAAGGCCGACCCGTCCACCCACTCGTATGCGCGCGGCAGTGGGGCGGCGAGGCGCTCCGCCTCCACCGGCTCACCCGCCAGCCGGCCGGACTCGAGCTCCTCCGCGAGCGAGCGCAGCCGCGGCTCGCTGGCTTCCCAGGTCTCGAGCGCCTGCTGAAGCGAGCGCGCGATCGAGCCCGCCGGCGCCAGCGCGCGCCCGTCGCCGCGGACCACCGCCAGCCGGCCGTCGCGCGTGCCGTCCTGGAGCGTGCAGAGGCGCATGAGAAAGCTTCTTTAATCACGCGCGCCAGCAGACGCCCCCGCTCCCCGAGGGGAGAGGGGCCGGTTGGGACCGGCCACGGGCAGCGGCACCCGGGCAAGCGCGTAGTGGCCCGGGCGGGGCCCATCCAATCCACGCCGGAGCTGCGCGGGGGGCGGTACACTGTTCGACAGGAGGCCGCCATGGCGTTTCCCTGGACGAAGGTCCTCTGCCCGATCGATTTCTCCGACCCGGCCCGCGCCGCGATGCGGGCGGCCGTCGACGTGTGCCGTCTGACGAGCGGCGAGCTCACCCTGTTCCACGCCTACGAGCTGCCGGGCTACACGCTGCCGGAGGGCTCGGTCGTGGCGAGCCCGAAGATGCTGCAGGATCTCTCCGACCAGGCCGACGTGCACCTCGCCGAGTGGAAGCAGCTGGCCGAGGAGATGGGGGCGACGAAGGTGAACGTCGAGAAGGGCATCGGCGAACCGGCGCTGTCGATCGTCGAGATGGCGCGGGAGCGCGGCTTCGATCTCGTCGTGGTCGGCACCCATGGTCGCACGGGCTTCCGGCATGCGCTGCTCGGGTCGGTGGCCGAGCGGGTCGTGCGGCGGGCGGGTTGCCCGGTCCTGACCATCCATCCGGAGGGGCACGGGCGCCGGCGTGAGAGCTGACAGGGTTCCGTGAATGCTGCAGCGGGCGGGCCGCTTCTGGTAGGTTCAGCCTACCCCTCCTACCGCACGAGGCGCTCGATGTCCCGCTTCCAGGACGTGAACAAGGCCTTCGCCGCCGCCCGCAAGAAGTACGACGGGTATTACTCACAGTGTGCGTACTTCGCGGGCGCCTTCTCGCGCGCTCTGGTCGACGTGTTCGGCTGGCCGCGCGAGCTCGTCACGTGGGAGCGGCCTGGCGCGGGCCCGGTGGCGCACGTCGAGGACGCGCTCATGCTGGAGGAGGACAGCTACTGGCACCTGGGCCTGCTCTTGCGGCTCGCCGAGGACGCGCGCCCGGAGGATACGCTCCGTATCGCGCTGCGCTTCAAGCGCGCCGGAGACCGCTACCTGCTCGAGCTCTTCCCCGGCGTCGAGTTCGACGTCGTCGAGCCGACCAGCGCCGCTTTCCAGCCGGTGCTCGACGCGCTGTACGAGGAGATCGCGCTGCACTACGAGCGCGGGCTCGAGCTGTTCCTCGAGAACCGCGCCGGCAAGCTGCGGATCCCCTTCACGCCGCCCGAGCCGAAGCCGCTCCCCGACGCCGGGACGCCGGAGAACGAGCGGTAGCCGGTGACGGCGGGCGCACCCGGCGGCGCCCCCTCACCCTGCCCTCTCCCCCGTCGGGGGAGAGGGCTCGATCACTCGCTGCGCGCCTCGGATCTCATCTCCCTCGCCCCGCGAAGCGGGGAGAGGGCTGGGGGCCGGCTCGAGCGGAGCACGTCGTACGTGTAGAGCGCGAGCGAGGCCCAGATGCAGCCGAAGGCGAGGGCGTGCGCGCTCGTGAAGCGCTCGCGGTAGAGCGCCACCGCGAGCAGGAACTGGCCCGTCGGCGTGATGTACTGGATGAGGCCCATGGTGGAGAGGCGCAGGGCGCGCATCCCGACCGCGAACCAGATGAGCGGGACGGCCGTCACCACCCCGGCCGACGCGAGCAGGATCGTCGTGCGCGCGCCGGATGCGACGAACGCGCCCTGGCCGCGCGCCGCGACCGCGCCGAGGAAGAGCAGCGCCAGCGGCGCCAGCAGCGCCGTCTCGACGAGCAGGCCGACGATGGCGTCGATGCCGGCCTTCTTCCGGACCAGGCCGTAGAAGCCGAAGGTGGCGGCGAGCGCGATCGACAGCCACGGGAAGGTGCCGAGCCGGACCGCCAGTGCCAGCACCCCGATCCCCGCCAGCCCGACCGCCAGGCCCTGGCCCCGGCTGAGCCGCTCGCGCAGGAAGAGCACCCCGAGCAGCACGTTCACGAGCGGGTTCACGAAGTAGCCCAGGCTCGCCTCGAGCACGTGGCCCGTGTTGACGGCCCAGATGTACAGGAGCCAGTTGGCGGAGATGAGCGTGGTCGAGAGGACATAGACGCGGAGCCGCCCGCCGGTGAAGACGGCCCCGAGCTCGCGCCAGCGGCGCTGCCGCGTGACGATCACGGCGAGGAGCGCCATCGACCAGACCACCCGGTGGGCCAGGATCTCGAGAGGCGGCACCGCCTTGATCGCCTTGAAATAGAGGGGGAACAGCCCCCACGTGACGTAGGCCGCCAGCGCCGCGGCGAAGCCGCGCCGCTGCTGGCGCGACCGGTCGGGCTCGGAGGCGGAGGGAGCGATCATGAGATCGCTTCTACCGTGGCCGGTGGGGCGCTGTCCCGGTACATTCCCCGAGCGAGGAGGGAAGCGCCATGTCGGAGCGACGAGGCGGGATCGTGCCGCAGGGAGACGCGCTCAGGAGCGCCCTCCGTTGGCTCGCCGAGCAGCGGAGGGCCGAACCGGACGCGCCGCGCACGAAGCTCATCGACGAGGCGGCGCTGCGGTTCGATCTCTCGCCGAACGACGTCGAGTTCCTGGCGATGAACTGGAAGGAATGACCGCACGGCGGGGGATACGCCCCCGCCCCGACCCGGCGGCCCCTTCGGGTCGGCAGAGCGCGCCTCCCTTCACAAACGGGCGGAACGGGGGCGAGGATCCGGCCGCCATGGCCGATCTCACGACGTCGTACCTCGGGATGACGCTCCCGAGCCCGCTCCTCCTCGCGAGCTCCTCGCTGTCGAACCGCGTCGAGAACTTCCAGCTGGCGGAGGAGAGCGGCGCCGGCGCGGTCGTGCTGCGCTCGCTGTTCGAGGAGCAGATCGAGGCCGCCGACTCGGCGCTGCAGGAGGCGCTGTCCTACGGCGAAGGTGTGACGCCCGAGGCGACGCGCAGCTTCTTCCCGGCGCAGCGCATCGGTCCGGCCGAGTACCTGCAGCTCGTCGCGCGCGCCAAGCAGGCGGTGCGCATCCCCGTCATCGCGAGCGTGAACTGCGTCGCGCCGGGGAGCTGGAGCGAGTACGCGCGCCAGGTGGTGGACGCCGGCGCGGACGCGCTCGAGGTCAACCTGTACGCGGTGCAGGCCGACCCGGACGTCTCCGCCGCCGAGGTCGAGGCCCGGTACGAGGAGGTCGTCGCGTCCATCGTGAGCACCGTGACCGTCCCGGTCGCGGTGAAGCTGTCGCCGTACTTCACCTCGCTCGCCCACTTCATCCGTCGGCTCGACGGGGTGGGAGCGAGGGGATACGTGCTCTTCAACCGCTTCCTGCAGCCCGACATCTCGCTCGAGCGGATGTCGCTGCAGAACGTCATGCCGCCCAGCGAGCCGCACGAGATGCTGCCGTCCCTGCGATGGGTCGCGCTCCTCTACGGCCGGACGCCGGGCGACCTGGCGGCGTCGACCGGGGTCCACGACGCCGCCGCGGTCGCGAAGCAGCTCCTCGCCGGCGCGACCGTGGTGCAGCTCGCCTCGGCGCTCATGAAGCACGGCGTGCCGTACCTCGGCAAGCTGCGCGACGAGCTCGAGGGCTGGATGGATCGGCGCGGCTTCTCCGAGCTGTCCAGCTTCCGCGGCACGCTCTCGCAGCGCGCCATCCGCGATCCGGGCGCGTTCGAGCGCGCCCAGTACGTCCACCTCATCCTGTCGCAGAACGAGTGACGCGAGGTACGTTCGCCCTTCGACTTCGCCGCTGCGCGGCTACGCTCAGGGCGAACGGATGGCATCCGTCAGGGGAGCTTCGGGATCTGCCGCTCCGAGAGCTCGCGCGAGGCGCGCTCGTCGTCGCCGTGGGTCTCGAGCGCGGCTCGGTCGTCCTGCTCCCCGGTCCAGGTCGTGTGAGCGCCGGAGAGGCCCTCGAGCGGACGCGGGCCGATCGTCCGCTCGGTCACGAGGTCCTTCACTTCCTGCTCGCGGCGGAGCTCGAGCTCCCGCCGGCGCTGCTTCTCGTTGGAGTCCATGCGGGAACGTGGTGTCGCGAGCCCCGCGGCTACAACCGGCGGCCTCGTTCGAGCGGGGGGCCAGCTGAGGTGACGAGGGCAAGCCCCGTCGCTCACGACATGGTTCGCACCGCGGTGCTACCCGCTCCGTATCGGCCCGACCGAACCCCTTGATCCTCGTCGTCGGCGCGCGCCTCCTCTCGTTTGAAACTCGATGGAGGAGAACGCCCATGGCAACGTACGTTTCCCTGTTTCAATTCACGGATCAGGGTATCCGCGCCGTCAAGGACACGACGAAGCGCGCCGAGGCCGCCAAGGCCATGGCGGCCAAGGTCGGCGTGAAGAGCCTCGACATCCTCTGGACGCTCGGCCCTTACGACCTGGTGGCGATCGGGGAGGCGCCGGACGACGAGACGATGACCGCCTTCGCGCTGAGCCTGGCGGCGCTCGGCAACGTCAAGACTTCCACCATGCGCGCCTTCCGCGCCAAGGAGGTCGAGACCATCCTCGGCAAGATGGCGTGAGCGGCCCGCGTCGGGTCGAGCACACCGTCGAACACGTGGCGGCCCGACGCGCAGCTCCATCGCCCGGAGCCGCTGACGGCTTCACCGGAGGTCGCGCAGCGTCCGCGCGCCGAGGGCGCGCCGCAGGACGAGGAAGAGCTCGGCGGTGGCGATGGCGTCGGTGAGGGCGTCGTGGGCGGCGTAGGCGGGCAGACCGTAGCGCGCCCGCGCCGCCCAGAGGTTCAGCTCGGGCTCGCGCTCCTGGGCGGCGGGATCGATGAAGCGCTCCTTCCTGGCGGCCTTCACCAGCAGGTCGACCGTGTCCACCACCTTCGGCGAGGGCCACCGCAGGCGCACCTCGTCGAAGGCGCGGCGCAGGAAGCGGACGTCGATGGCGGCCTGGTGCACGAGCAGCACGCCGTCGCCGAGGCGGCGGTCGATCTCGCCCACCACCTCCGCGAGCGGTGGCGCCGCGCGCACCTCGCCCGGTACGAGCTGGTGCGCGCGCACCGAAGCGGGCGAGATGGCGCGCGACCCGTCGGCGCGGACCAGGCTCTGCCAGCTCTCGCCGAGGCGCACCGTCCCCGCGCGCACCGGCACCATCCCCACCGCCACGATGGGATCACGGCGCGGATCGAGCCCGCCCATCTCGAGGTCGAGCGACCAGTAGACGACCTCGTCCCAGGCTGGGGAGGGCCAGAGCATGCCGCAGGATACTGCATCGGGGGAGGGCCCCCGCCCCGCTAGAACAGATCTGTCTTGAAGTGGTAGGCGGCGGTGTCCTGCCACTCCCGGATGGCGCGCAGCGAATCCTTGAGGCGGCTGCGCTCGATCGACGAGAGCGCCGACAGCGAGACCCGGTTCACGGCGGGCTTCCCCTCGGACAGCATGCGGGCCTGCTCGCGCAGGCGCAGCCCGAGCAGGAACCGGTACGCCTCGCGAAGGGTGGCGCGGACGTCCGGGCCGATGAGGCCGGCCGCCACCACGGCGTCGAGGCGCGCCAGCGTGTTGCGCGAGCTCGAGCCGACCTCGAGCGCGTAGGGCCGCGCCAGGAAGACGATGGGCGAGATGCCCTGCAGCTTGAGATCGACCTCCTCGCCGCGCAGGCGCATGAGCAGCGACGGAGGCGGACGGAACTCGAGGGCCGCCTTCGCCATGCAGGCGAGGAACACGCGCGCCTTGCCCGCCCGCGCCAGCACCGCTTCGAGCGGCGCCAGGTCGAGCCCGCCGTGCACCCTGCGGAAGTCGAAGAAGATGGCGGCCTGCAGCAGGGCCTGCGGCTTGGGATCGTCGATCCAGCCCTGGAAGCGCGCCTCCCACTCCGGCAGCGGGCCGTGGTGGTGGCGCGCCATGTAGCCGCCCGGGCACTTCGGGAAGCCCGCCGCCTCGAGGTCGGTGTTGGCGCGCTCCGCCAGCGCCGCGAAGTAGGGGTCGCAGCTCGCGTCGCCGCCGTGCACGAGCGCGTTGTCCTGGTCGGTGAGGAGCGTCTGCTCCATCCGGCCCTCCGAGCCGAACGCGATCCAGGCGTACGGCGCGGGCGGTGACCCGAGCTCCGCTTCGGCCCAGCGCAGGATGCGAGTGAGGAGGGCGTCGTTGAGCCGCGCCACGAACCCGGCGATGACGGTCGCGTCGAGGCCGCCGGCGAGGAGGGAGGAGGCCATCTCGCTCACGCGGGAGCCGTAGCCCGGGAGCGCCTCGCGCGAGGCGAGCCGCTCGACGCTGCGCAGCACGGCCGGCGGGCCCTGTGCGGCCGAGCGGAGCAGGTCGCTCGAGGTGAGGACGCCCAGGATCTGGTCGCCGCGCGCGACTGGCAGGTGATGCACCCCGGCCTCGAGCAGGATCTGCCAGGCCTCGTAGACGGCGGTCTTCTCCGGGACGGTGCGCAGCGGCGCCGAGTAGACCTGCGTCACCGGCGTCTCGGGGCCGAGCCCCTGCGCCAGCACCTTGTTCCGGAAATCACGGTCCGTGACGATCCCCGGCGGCGATGAGTCGACCAGCACCGACGAGACGCGGTGCTCCCGCATGACCCGAGCCGCCTCGCCCACGGTGGCGCCCGGGCCGACGCTCACCGGCGGACGTCGCACCAGCGTCTCGACGGCGGCGCCCAGGTCCGCCGGGGCGGTCACCACCTGGGCGCGCTCCAGGCTGTGCTTGAGCCGCTCGGCCAGGCCGCTCGCGAAGTGGCTGGCGAACCGCGCGTCCGTGAGCAGCCGGTGGAACTCTTCGCCCGGGATCCGGTAGGCGAGCAGATCCTCCTCGACGAGGACGTCGAGCGTCGCCTTGCCGGTGATGAGCGACGTGTAGCCGAAGATCTCGCCGTCCTCGAGGATCTGCAGCGTCTGGCCGTCGCGCTCGATCCGGACCGCGCCCTTCCGGATGACGTAGAGGTGGGCGAGAGGCGCTGCGCCGCTCGCCGCGAGGCGAGCTCCCGCCGGGTAGAACGCGATCTCGAGCGAGCGGGCGGCGCGCTCGAAGAGCGGCGGGGGGAGATCGCCGAAGGGGCGCGTCGCCCTCAGGAAGGCGATCGGATCGAGCGCGGGCATGTTCGCCGCGAGCATAGCAGCGGCGCACCCTCGCCCGGTGCGTCCGGTGAAGCCCGAGGCGACCCGCCGGGGGCGACGGCGCGACGCGGCGCGGCGTGCTAAGCCGACCGTCATGGCCACCAAGCCCGCCTCTCGCGCCCGGCGTTCCACGCGCCGGCGCCCTTCGCGTACGACCGCGCTCGCCCGGGCCGGAGCTGGAGCTGGAGCGACCGGGCGTGCTCTCGCCGAGTCGAAGGTCGCGCTCGACGGGGCCGACCTCGCGGGCGCCGATCTGTCGGGGTTGGCGCTGCGCGGCCGCGCCCTGCGCGGCGCGGATCTCTCGGGCGCGGATCTCACCGGCGCGTCGCTGCTGGCCTGTGATCTGCGCGGCGCTCGCCTCGGCGGCGCGAAGCTCGCCGGCGCGCGCCTCGCGCTCTGTGACCTGCGCGGCGCGGTGCTCGACGGCGCGCAGCTCCACGGGGCGCGCATCGCCGCGTGCGCCTTCACGGCGGCCCAGCTCACCCGCGCGGACCTCGGCCAGGCGCGGCTGGCGGCGGTGTCGCTCGCGGGCGCCCACCTCGAGCGCGCCAGCCTCGCCGCCGCGAAGCTCGTCCTGTGCTCGCTCGCGGCCGCCGACCTCACCGGCGCCAGGCTCGACGGGGCGACCTTGCTCCTCTCGTGGCTGCCCGGCGCCGACTTCACCCGCGCCCGCCTGACGCGCGCCAGGTTCACGCTCTCCGCGCTCGGCGGTGCGCTGTTCGACCGCGTGAGCGGCCTCGACGACCACAGCTTCGCCCTGTCCTGGGGGGGCGCGGCCTGAGGTATCTCGCGGTCTGCGGTTTCCCTTGCTGGCGGGGGCGACCGGCCCGATACTCCGCCGCGCCGTGATCCCCTACTTCGAGCTCCCCACCCTCCACCTCGGCCCGTTCACGCTCCAGGCGTTCGGCCTCTTCGCCGCGCTGGGCGTCTACGCGGCGGCGCGCATCGCGGTGCACGAGGCGGCGCGGCACAAGCTCGATCCTCAGCCGCTCTCGGACTTCGCGGTGTGGGGGGTCGCGTCGGGCGTGCTCATGGGGCACGTCGTTCACCTCTTCCTGTACCATCCGGAGGAGCTCCGCGACTGGCACCGCGTCCTCTACTTCTGGGAGGGGCTCTCCTCGTTCGGCGGGCTGCTCGGCGGCGTGCTGGCGGCGATGGTCTTCTTCGGCCGGCGGCCGGTCCGGTTCGACGACTACGCCGACGCGTTCGCGCTCGGGATCGCGCCGGGCTGGGGCATCGCTCGCCTCGGCTGCTTCGTCATCCACGACCACCCCGGCGTCCTCACCAACTTCCCGCTCGCGGTGCACTTCCCGCCCCAAGCCGCCTACACGCTCGGTTTCACGGGGACGCGTCACGACCTCGGGCTGTACGACGCGCTGGCGCTGTTCGCGTACGCCGCCATCCTGTACGCGCTCGACCGGCGCGGGCTCATGCGGGGGAGGTTGCTCGCGCTCCTGGCGCTGATGTACGGCACGAGCCGCTTCCTGTTCGACTTCCTCCGCGCCACCGACGTGCCCTACCCGGACGCGCGCTACCTCGGCCTCACGCCAGCGCAGTACTTTTGTTTCGGGCTGTGGGCGTATGGGCTCTGGAAGCTCCGGACGGTACGGCAGTAAAAGGGAGGGGTGGCGCCCTCCTGCTCGATCGTCCTCCGCCCGAGCGATCCGGCTTCGCCGCTCGTCGTCGCGGCCGAGCAGCGGCTCGGCGCCATGGTCGCGGAGGTAGCGGCCGCCGAGGCCGGCGTCGAGCTGCTCGGCCGTGAGCTGGCCGCGTTCGAGGTGCGCTGGCGGGAGGCCACCGAGGCCGCCTTCGCCGAGCTCGAGCGGGCGCAGCGGCTCGGGCGACGGCTGCAGCACCTCTCGGACGAGCTCTCGCGGCTGACCGCGCTCGTCCGCGAGGGCCAGCTCGCCCCGTTCGTCCTGAGCGTAGCGAAGCGAAGTCGAAGGACGAACGGGGTGCGGGGTGAGACGAGCGACCGCGGCGAGGAGCGACGCACGACGCCACGGCCTCCGCCAGGCCCCGACGACGCGCCGCCCGAGGACCTGAAGACGCTCTACCGCAGGCTGGCGCGCCTGCTCCACCCCGACCTGGCGCGCGGCGGCGCCGGGGATCGACAGCGCCTGTCGGATCTCATGGCGAAGGCGAACGACGCCTGGCGGCGGCGCGACCGCGTCGCGCTGGAGCTGCTCGCGGAGCGCCTCGGCGCAGGGGACGCCGGAGCGCTCGAGCCACTCACCGACCGCGATCGCCTGCGGCACCTCGCGCGGCGCACCGGCGCGATGGAGGCGGCGCTGGCGCGACTCGCGGGCGCCCGCGCCCGGCTGGAGAGCTCCGCCGCGGCGCGGCTGCGCGCGGATACGGCGCGGCGGCACGATGAGGGAGGCGACGCGCCCACCGAGGCCGCCGCGCTGGCGCGCGAGCAGGCGGCGGTGCTCCGCGTGGCGGCGCTGCCGCGGCTCGACGCGCTCGGGCGGGCGGCGAGGTCGCTCGGGAAGGAGCTCGCGATGCGCGCGGCGAGCGGCGTGCTCCCTCCGAGCTCTCTCCTCCGCGCCGCCGCCCCTGCTGGAGCGACCCTCACCCGGGCGGCGCGCGCGCTCGCCGCGCGGCTCGCCGTGGAGGCGCGAGGGCCCACGCCGTGGACCGCCGCGATGACGCTCCTGGCCTGGCTGGGCGAGGAGGCGGGTCGCCCTCCCGCGCCGTTCGAGGACGCCGCCGACCTCGCCGCGCGCTGGGCCACGCTGTGCGAGGGTTGGCCAGGGGCGCCGGACCTGGCAGGGGCGCTCACCGAGCTGCCGCGGTCGGTCGAGATCGGCCTCCGCGCCTGGGACGACGGTGTCGCCGCCGGCCTCCAGCTCACGGCCCCCGACCTCGCCGCCGGAGCCCGCGCTGCGCTCGGTGACGACGGAGTGAGGAAGCTCGCCGCGCGCGTCCTCCTCGCCCTCGGCCCGCGCGAGGCGTGCCGCCCATGCGACCGCACCGTCCAGGCGGTGCACATGCTCCGCCTGCGGGGGGTGGAGGAGGTGCACGGGCTCGCGTGCCCCCGCTGCGGCGCGATCCTGCGCACGTTCTTCGTCTACGGTCCGCCGGAAGGTCTGGCGGCGCTCGGGCCAGCGGCGCTGGCGTGTGGCCTCGTCGCCGAGCAGTCCGTCCGCCTCGACGGCGCGACGCTGACGTTCCAGATGCTGCCGGCGGAGCGGGAACGGCTGACCGCGCGCGCGCTCCTCCGGCGTGTGACCGAGCTGTGCCTCGTGCCACACGGGCTCGAGCTGCCGCGCGGTGCGCTCACCGTGCTGGCCGGCCGCACGCCGATGGCCGCTGGAGCGCGCGTCCCTGAGGGTACCCGCATCCGGCTCGCCTGCTCGCCGTCGGCTGGCGTGAGCGAGAAGGAGCTGGTGCGCCTCGTCCGGGCTGGCGCGCGGCGCCGGTTCCGCGCTTGAGAGGGTCCCCCCTCGCTTGCCGGCCGGCGCGCCGAGCGTCGTCGGACGGCAGGCCTTACATGAAACCGGAGCCGGGAGGTCGACGATCGGGAGGAGGCTCGGATGAAGCTCTGCCCTTACTGCGCGGAGGAGATCCAGGACGCCGCCATCCGTTGCAAGCACTGCCGCACCGACCTGTCGCCGGCGACCTCCCCCCGGGCCGCACCGGCGCGACCGACACGCCGCAGGCTGATCGCGAGCGCGGCGGTTTTGGTGGCCCTGCTCACGGCAGCGCCGGTCGTGGGACGCCCGGTGCTCCGGCGCCTGCAGGCCGACCGGTGCGAGCCGACCAACTGGATGGAGTGGCACCTCGCCATGCGGCGCCAGTGCCTCACCCCCTCGTACGTCTGCGAGCACATGACGACGCCGGGCATGCTGCAGGACCCGGACGTCGCCCGCTCGTTCGCCGGCAGCGGCGACGCACCGCCGGGTCACCTCTCGGAGATGGTCGGCCGGATGCGGAGCGCCTACGGCTGCGCCCCGGAGAGCAGCTCAGCGCTCCAGTCCGAGCCCGAGGTGAGCCCTCAGGCGTTCCCCATCCCGCAGGACGTGACGAGGAACCTCTAGGACGGGGGCATCGACTCGCTCCGGTTTGCGCCGGCGCGGGCACCCTGGCCGCCACTTCACTCCGCCGTCGCGGGCAGTCGGGCGCCGCGACGCCGCTCTTCGACCAGCGTGGCGAGCCGCGCCTTGCGACACCGCGACCACCGCCATCTCCGCGCCCGCGAAGAACACGTTCGCGAGGACGAGCAGGAGGAGGATGCCAATCTCGGCGAGCATGGTGGGACCCTAACCCTTCGACGGGGCCGCGCGCGTGGCGAGCTGCCGCACAGCCGAGGGATCGACGCCCCGGGCTCCGCACGGGGCTTTGATCTGGCCCTCGTGCGCGGCGTAGCCTCGTCACAACACGCGAGGAGACGGTGGTGACCCCCAGGCTCCACACGGTCGACCCCCGGCGCGATCCGACGGTCGCGCCCGAGCGTGCGCCGGAGCTCCTGACCATGCTCCTTCGGCACGCCGTCCTCGCGCCGTCCCGCCACAACAGCCAGCCCTGGCTGTTCGAGATCGAGGGCCCCGAGCTCTGTGTCTACGCGGACGAGGGCCGCGCGCTCCCGGCCGCGGACCCGGACGGCCGCGAGCGCGCCATGGCCTGCGGCGCCGCGTTGCAGAACGTCGAGGTGGCGGCGCTCCATCACGGGCACGCGTCGTCGGTGGAGATCTTCTCCGGAGCACGCAAGGACGGCCTGCTCGCGAGGCTCACCCTCGAGGAGCGGCGCGCGCCAGGACCGCTCGACGAGGCGCTGTTCGCGGCCATCCCGGCGCGGCGGACGAACCGCCTCGCGTTCGACTCGCGGGAACCACCCGCCGGCCTGTTGTGCGCGCTCGCCCGCGAGGCGGCGGGTCTCGGCGCGGCGCTCCAGGTGGTGGAGCATGGGGTGCGCCCGGCCGTGGCGGAGCTGGTGGCCGAAGGGGACCGGATCGAGTGGTCGAGCCCGCGCTTCCGCGCGGAGGTCGCCGCCTGGTCGCGCGAGAACGCGCCCGGCGCCCGGGACGGGATGCCGGGGTACGCCCAGGGGCTGTCCGAGTCGGCTGCCGTGCTGCACCGGCTCTTCGTGCGCTTTCGCGCCGACGTCAGCGGCGAGGAGCGGCGCGACCGCCACTACGCGCTGCACACCCGCGCGCTCCTCGTGCTCTCCACGTCCAGCGATCGCGGCGCGGACTGGGTCGCGGCCGGGCGAGCCCTGCAGCGCGTGCTCCTGCTCGCGGCCGCCCACGGGCTCTCGGCCTCCTACTTCAGCCAGGCGGTGGAGGTGCCCAGGCTGCGCGCCAGGCTGTGCGAGGCGATCGGCGAGCGCGGGCACCCGCAGCTCCTCTTCCGGCTCGGCTTCGGCCGGACGCTCTCACCCACCCCGCGGCGCCCGCCGGAGGAGGTGCTGCGCTCCGTGCGGCCCACCGCCCCGGAGCGCGCGCTCATGGGCCCCATCACCGGCGCTCACGCGCACAGCCCGTAGAGCCGGGTCCGTTCCTCGGCACGCGCGCGCGCCAGGGCGTCCACGCCACCGCGGGCGCGCGGGTGGGCGGGACGCGTCTCGAGCGTGAAGGCGACCTTCAGCCCGGCCTGCTCGAACAGCGCCGGAAGATCGCCCGCGGCGCGGAGCCCGAGCCGCTCGGCGAGATCGGACAGCACGAGCCACGCCTCGCCGCCGGGCGCGAGGTGCTCGCCGAGCTCGGCGAGCAATCGGGAGAGCACCGCGCCCGCGGGATCGTAGATGGCGCGGTCGAGCGCGCCGTGCGGCGCGCCCGGGAGCCAGGGCGGGTTCGCCACGATGAGGCGCGCGCGCCCGGGCGGGAACAGGTCCGCCTCGACCACCTCGACGGCGGCCTCGACCCCGAAGCGCCGCGTGTTGTCGCGGGCGCACGCGACCGCGCGCGGGTCGAGGTCGGTCGCGACCACCCGCGCGCCGGCCCGGGCGAGGAGGACGGCGAGGACGCCGGTGCCGGTGCCGACGTCGAAGGCGGTCGCGCCAGCGAACGGGCCGCGCTCGGCGAGCGCGCGCGCCACGAGGTCGACGTACTCGCCTCGCACGGGGGCGAACACCCCGTACGCCGGGTGCACTGATCCGCCGAGCGCCGGGACGGGTACGCCGCGGCGGAGCCACTCGTACGCGCCGATGGCTCCCAGCGCTTCCC
>Ga0310915_10000636_pt1 | contig 17037 bp, 16 predicted proteins | sample GREbulkMGAN111_FD_202508 | JGI IMG/M metagenome (GOLD analysis project Ga0310915, IMG submission 202508) | Lab enrichment of tropical soil microbial communities from Luquillo Experimental Forest, Puerto Rico - GRE.bulkMG.AN111 | ecosystem: Environmental > Terrestrial > Soil > Tropical forest >...
CGAAGACTTGAACGGAAAAATTGTGCGTTCTCCCTCAGCGCGCTGAAAATGACCAATCCAAACAAGGTTGGGATAGTCATTGGCGCGCTGATTGGCGGCTGGCATGTGGTTTGGGTGATGCTCGTGTTGGTGCATTGGGCACAACCGATCCTCGACTTCATTTTTTGGGCACATATGATTCAGCCGGTTTACATCGTGAAACCATTCGACGTAGCGGCCGCCGTTACTCTCATCGTCGTCACTGCCGCGCTCGGATATGCGTTCGGTTTCTTCGGCGCGATTATTTGGAACCGTGTGCATCGGCGATGATCCGCGCGCAAGAAACGGCTCGCCTTTGGCAAGCGAGGACCAGCCTGCAGAACGGCAATACGCGAACGTTGTTGCATGAAAACGGTGAGCGTTCGGACGCCACGCCAAAAAACGAAAAGTCCGCGTGGTCCGCAATGGAGCGTGATGTTGACGCGGAAACACCGGAAACTTCGTGAACACCCGTTTCCGGAGCGACGCAAAACAAACAAGTATCGCGAATCCCATTTCTTGCACTGACCTACCGCGAAGGACATCCGGTGTAATCGCGCTTTCGCGACATGTCCCGCCAGGCGCGCGCAAAAAACAACCGTTTTTCCGCAAACAACGCAGAGCCGACGCCCACCTGTCCCGCTAGCCATAAACATGAAATCGACGATCACTCCAATTACAATCGCGGCGCTCAGTATGATCTTTTCCAGCAGCGTTATCGCCGCGGGGCCTGCGAATCCCAAAACACAAACCACGGCAGAAAAATCGCTGACTTATGCAAACGTGGTTTCGTATTACAAATCGACCGGCCTGCGCGAGACCGAAGTGCAGAAACGCTGTACTGTTTTCTCTGAAGGCGAATGGAAAGGCGCGAATATCTACAACTACTGTCTGATCATCGTTGAAAATTCCGACGAGGACATTCAAATCACCTTTTATCTGACCGACGCCCACGAAATGAATTGGATCACGGAATTCGTCGACAGTTCGTTCTTCAATAATGCGGAAAAGCAGGTACTCTTTGGACTAATGAATCGCCCGCGAAGCACGCGCGCGGAACGGATTGGACGTTTTAAAGTGGATTTCAATCACTGGCAGCCGCGTCACGCTGAGATCATTGTCTTTAGCTTTACGCCCCCTCACATTGGATAAATTGCGTCGTGTCCGACCACAACGTCACGGCTGTTGAGACGCGCGATGGTTCGCAATCTTTGTCCACCGCCTCGCCGCAGCGGGCCGACGAGATTTTCTTAAAAGGACCGCGCTCCCGCTTTGACGAATTCATCACTCTCCTTCGCGTGATGCGCGATTTTCTCCGGGGATTTCGCGTTCTGCATTTCGTCGGCCCTTGCGTGACTGTCTTCGGTTCAGCTCGAATCAAGGTCGACAGTCCACATTACGAGTTGGCAAGAAAAATGGGCGGGGCCATCGCCCAGCTCGGCTTCACTGTGATGACTGGCGGCGGACCCGGAATCATGGAAGCGGCAAATCGCGGCGCGAAAGACGTCGGCGGACGTTCGGTGGGTTGCAACATTGAGCTCCCGCTCGAACAGCAACCGAATCACTACCTCGATCGCTGCGTGACGTTGCATTATTTCTTCGTCCGAAAGACGCTGCTCGTGAAATATTCCTATGCTTTTGTTTTCCTTCCTGGCGGCGCCGGCACGCTAGATGAATTATTCGAAGCGCTCACGCTCATTCAAACTGGCAAGATCAAACACTTTCCGATTGTCATTATGGGCGTCGATTACTGGCAAGAGCTCGTCGCCTTCATCGACAAAATGGAAAACACGGGCATGATCGCCAAATCCGATTTGGACTTAATCTACACAACTGATTCCATCGAAGACGCTGTCGCACACATTAGAAGCAAGGCGATTGAGCCATTCGGTCTACGCATGGTGCGTTGCGTCCGGCGCCACATGCCCTGGTTGGGCGAGCGCGGCTTGCCGCCTGACTTCAAACCCCGCTCCGCGGGTTCAGCTGCCTTACCCTGACCGGCGCGTCCTGGTCACGTCGATCTTGCGCGCCGGCTGGCCTTAGCGCGCTCAGTGCACTTTAACCTCGATAGGTTTCGGCTTGGCTGCCGGAACTTTCGGTAGGTGCACTGTTAGGACGCCATCGCGGAAATCAGCCGCGATTTTGTCGGCGGCAGCATTTTCCGGAACGACGAACGTGCGCTCGAAGAGACCGAAAGACCGCTCGACGCGGTGATACTTCTTGTTCTTCTCTTCTGTCTCCACTTTCCGCTCGCCGGAAATGCAAAGAACGCCGTTTTCCAGCGTGACATTGACGTTTTCCTTTTTCATCTCGGGCAAGTCGGCTTTGATGAAGTACTCGTGGTCGTCCTCCAGGATATCGACCTGAGGCGACCAGTCGGTCATCTTCATTGATTTATCATTCCCGAAGAGACGAGTCGGAAAACCGCCAAAGAATGTACTGAAGCGGTTTTGCACTTCGTCCAGCTCGCGAAATGGATTCCATGTTGTCAGTGTCTTCATAAACTCCTTTCTTTTTAAAAAAGAAACCAACGCGAACACTCGGCTCACCGTTCTTTGTCAGATTCTGTTCAGAAATTGCGAAAGCACAGCGCAACAAAAAAGCGTAAGCATTCAGCACGAGCGCCGTTAGAACAAGAACCGGGCAATAGTTCGCAAATTTCGCGGAGCGCCACCGCAAAATCACGTGTTGATAACTACCGACCTCGGATGACAACGACCTCGCTGATTGTGATTGCAGACCGCGGTGGGTTGAAGGCCTATCGCGTCAGCGAAACGCCAACGCGCGGTCCGCGATTGGAGCTGGTCCAGGCGTTCGAGATTCCAAACGTGAACGATCTATCGAAAACGCATCATACGACGGCGACAACTGATTGGCCGCAACTCGAAATCGAAGAACGACGCCAGATCTGCAAGCAGCTCGCCAGCGAAATCACCAAAATCGTGCAACGCGATTTCGGCGAGGGATGGGCGCTAGCTACACCGAAGTCAATCTACCAAGAGATTGCCGATCTTCTGCCAATCGAAATTCGAGAAAGAATTGTCGAGCACGTTCCGTCGGACTTGGGGAAAATACCGGTGGCAAAATTGCTGTCCCATTTTCCGTCTCTTCAACCGATTCGATGACGCCGAGAGAAACTGACAATGTCGATCTTGTGATAATCTCGACGCACGGCCGGAGCGGTTTGAAACGCGCTCTCATTGGCAGTGTCGCCGAGCAAGTTGTCCGTTATGCCGACTGCCCGGTGTTGGTCGTGCCGAGCCAATGCGCATTGAGTTAATGAGCGCGACGTCGCATGCTTCCGCACTAGAGGCTCGCAATGTTACATCGCTTCAAAACAGCAAAACGAACTCCACATCGAATTGAAGTCTTTGTTGATCGAATCGACCAGCTTTTCAATTCGATGGACCCTTCACCCTTTCCCGAAAAAGATCTCGATCACGACGCGGAGGAGTTCATCATCGGCTGGGCGCAGGAATTTCCGAGGAAGGACCCGATTTCCCTGCTGGTTCATGTGAACCAACATTTACCGCACGCCGATGCCCAGCGAGACGTCGAAGCCGCGATCCATCATTATTTCTCCTATCGCGCGAAGCTAAACCAACTCGAGTTTCGTCATCTGCTCAGAGAAGGGCGGATTAGTCTGGTCATCGGTTTGGCGTGTCTTGGCGCGTGCCTTGTGATCAGCGACATTCTGTTGCGTCAAAGTTCCGACACGTTGTCGATCGTGCTCCGCGAGAGTCTCACTATCGGCGGCTGGGTGGCGATGTGGCATCCGATGCAAATCTTTCTTTATGAATGGTGGCCATTGCAACGAATGGGCCATTTGTTTGAAAAACTGAGCCGCATGCACGTTGAGGTGCGAAAACGCAGTCCATAAGCGCGTTCAGCTTGTTATCCCAAAAACCGCTCAATCCTTCGCAAGATTTGTGAAGCGCCCTCAGTCGAGTTCTGGCTTACTATGGCAAAAACTCATGGCTGGGTGACTACACTACTTATCTTATGAACAGGACGAACGCACAGCGAATTAAATTCTATCGGGATCGAAATGTACGTGCGAGGATTTGCGAGTTTCTTGGACATCGCAACGGAGTCAAACCATCGTGCGAATTTCTTGCCGCCACCGACGAGGACGCTCCGCCACCGTTCAAATCGTATCCAACCCGCGCATTGGATTCACTCCTGGATGGGGGATTCGAAATTTGCCGCTCACTTTGGGATACAGAAGGACTCATTGCGGATTTTGACATTGAGTACGTTAATTTTGACGACAGCGCCGAGCCGTTCGTGCGGCCTGAACGCGTTTTTGCGCTGCAGCAGCCGGTCGAAGATACGATCAAGCAGCTTCTGGACGAGTATGGAATTGACGCGTTGCACGTCTTGAGCGGGCGCGGTCACCATTTCATTTGGCAAATCAAACACGATTCGCCGGAGTTTAAGGAGCTGGCCGAACTCGGGCGCGCACCACCGACTTTTTGGGCCGATGAAACAAAACGCCATGGTCCTAACAACCGGCCAGTGCCGCTTGACTTTGCTCACGCTTTCGCCGGTCTCGGGCTGCTGATGGAATTCCTGGCGCATCGCGTCAAGAAGATCGCCGCGCCACGAACAAAGATTCCCGTAGAACTGACAGCGGTGGAAGTGGGCCCACGCGAACATGGGAGGGAAACGATTTCGATCGACATCTCAGAGTATGGCGATCCCCTTTACTCTCGGGCCATCCGCGTTCCTTTCAGTGTTTATCGAAAGCCGTGGCAGCAACGCTGGGCCATTCATGCCAAGACGTTGCAAAACTTGAAACCGTTTTTTGTTATTCCGCTACAGGGAATCGAATGGCAGGAAGGAATTTACATTACGCGCGATCGAGAATTAACCGGGAAACTCGCCGCCCGCAGCTCGGTGAAAATTCCGAATGCAACTCACGGCGCCGGAAGATTGCTGGCCGATTACGAGAAGTCGCAGCTCGCACGCTTTCATCGATTGTTTTACTCACAGGAGCAACACCCGGCTGAGCTGTGGCCGCAAACCTACGATCGATTGCCATTGGAAATTCTGCCGGCGTGCGCGCGGACCGCGCTTGAGCAACCCAACGACTTGCTGCTAAGGCCAGCATTCATTCGCCGGCTTGTTCTCGTGCTGGTGGCGCTCGGCTGGCATCCGCGCCACATCGCCGGTCTGATTTACTCAAAATATCAACACGGTTTTGGCTGGACCCAGTTTATCGATGTCGATCCTGCAATGCGGGCCGATTTTTACAGCCGCGTCTTCAGCGGTCTTTTCGCGACTGGCACAGATAACCTGGAGGATTTCAATTGCGTTTCTGCGCAGGAACAAATGACCTGCACGGATCCGCGCTGCGGATTTAATCTCGCGGACTTTAGGGAATCGGCATTGAAGAGGAGGGCGAATGACAAGCTGGCCCATAGGCCTTTCAACTGGTTGTTTCTATCATCAGAGCATTCTTGAATGTCTGCCGCTGATTCGCGAAAGCGGCTTCAGTATGATCGAAGTCTGCTCGTCGCCGGAGCATCTCGATTTTCACGATCTAAACTCGATTCAGCGTGCAGCCGAGCGAATCAACGACCTCGGTATGGAAGCGTATTCGTTTCACGCTCCATTCGCGCCAGGGATCGACATCGCATCGTCCGATGAACGCCAACGTGCGGCGTCGGTAGCGGAAATCTTCCGGGCCGCGGAGGCAGCAGCTCATTTGCGCGTTCATTATTTTGTCATTCATCCGGGTCCGGAAAATCCGGCCGCGATCGCGCCGGAAGAGCAGCTACCGCGGATGCAACATGTAGTCGAATCCCTGAATCAAGTGGCGCTGCGCTGTCATGAACTGGGTATCATGTGCGTGCTCGAGAACAAATTGCCGCACCTGCTCTTTGGTAATACCAGCGACATCCTCTGGATCCTCGACGGTATCAACAGCGCTGAAGTCGGAGCGTGTCTCGACACCGGCCATGCATTGCTGGCTGGGGATCTGCACAGCCTTATTCACAAATTGTCGGGTCATCTTCGAATGATTCACGCTCACGATAATCGTGGTGCCGATGATAACCACCTGCCACCAGGCGACGGCCGAATCGACTGGCAACGACTGATGCGCGATCTGATCCAAGCGCGTTTTCGCGGAGTGTTCATTCTTGAGATGGCTGGCAACAGTGATTCCGCGATCACCATGAGCAACGCGCGCCGCGGCCGCATGTATCTGCGCAAAGTTGCAAGGGAACTCGCGTTGCAACAAGGTGACTTGTGAACCCCTCCGTGCCAGACGTTAGCGGCCTAGCGACAGCGGAAGCGCGGAGGCGACTCGCGCAATTTGGCGCGTGGTGTGATTCTCCCAATCGTTGTATGGGTGTCCCCAGCGATCGCAGCTTAATAGGTCGCGGTTGGATTTGCCAAATAGAGTGTTGATCGCATGCGCGAGGCGATCAGCGGCGACGGGTTTAATGAGATGTTTCGTCATTTCTCCCGCCACGACGATCGGGTGTCGCAGATCTTCCGCGTTTGAAACGAAGATGAGTGGCCGCGCTGGGAACCATCGTTCCAGCACTTCGACAATGGCCGGACCGTGAACATCGGGATCGTAATCGAGCACGATCGCCACAACATCATCGAGACCGAGCTCCGTGATTTCCGAGAAATCACGCTGGGTCTTCGCAAAGCGCACATCGAAGCCGACATCTTGAGAAGCGGCGAGAGCAGCGGCGCACGTATCCACATCGGCATCTACGACTAGAATTACATTTCGTTTCATCGGACCTCCTTTGCGATAAATCATCAGCCTTCACCAAGCGCCGCGCCGCGCGGCGATTGCCTTTTGCTTTGCAGAAATTGCGGATCTGCCCGCCAGCCCCGGGGCGCAAGACTGTCAGTTCAGCGATTCGGTCGTGCTGCGAAACAAAAAATGCGCGGCAATTCGCAATTGCCGCAGAGAAATCGCGCCCGAGGTAAGGAAAATGATAGCGAAATAGAAATTACTCAACCTTGGAGTAGAAATGAAAATCTGCCTCGCTCTCCTGCTCACTCACGATCCGAACTTTGAAAAAGCCGTGACCGACGCGCTCGCGGAAAGCGGCGCGAAGATTCTCAGCACGCACGATGTCGATCAGGCCTTACGAACTGGCTGCCAGCGCGCCGCAGAATTTGACCTCGCCATTCTCGATCGCAGTGATTGTCACGCAATAACCTTGCTCAGCGCGCTCAAAGCGTGTCGCCACGATCTGCCGGTTGTCGTCATCACGTCGAGCGAGCCTTGTCACTGCGCCGCGCTCGCTTACGCGAACGGTGCCGCCGCTTGTCTCGCCAAACCGGTGAGCGCTGAGGACCTCACGGTTGTTTTCCGCCAATTATGCGAACCAAAACTCAAACTCGCTGCCGTTTAAATTATGAACACGATTGTCGAAGAATCTCGCACGCGTTCCGCGATCCGCCGCGAATCCAACTCAATGATGCACGCGAATGTCTTTCGCGGCCCAAATGATATCCGAGTTGAAGAAGTCGCACGCCCGCATGCCGGTGCGGGCGAAGCGGTCATTCGAATCACGCTGACAACAATCTGTGGCACCGATCTTCACATTTTGCGCGGCGAATATCTAGTTAAGCCGGGTCTCGTGATCGGGCACGAGCCGGTCGGCGTGATCGAAGAGGTTGGCGAAGGACTGATCGGCTACAAAATTGGCGACCGCGTTTTGGTGGGAGCGATCACGCCGTGCGGCCAGTGCCGCGCCTGTTTGTCTGGACAATGGTCGCAATGCGGACACGGACACGGTGTTGAGGCGATCGGCGGCTGGCGGTTCGGAAACACCATCAACGGTGCGCAGGCCGAATATCTGCTTGTGCCCCACGCTCAGGCGAACCTCGCGAAAATTCCGGACGAACTTAGCGACGAGCAAGTTGTTCTACTTGCTGACATCGCATCTACCGGCTTTAGCGGCGCTGAGTCGGCAAAGATTCAGATTGGGGACACGGTTGTTGTTTTTGCACAGGGTCCCATCGGCCTATGCGCGACTGCCGGCGCAAAGTTGATGGGCGCTTCATTCATCATCGGCGTCGAGAGCGATCCGGTTCGAATGAAAATGTCGAAGCGAATGGGTGCCGACGTAGTGCTAGACCCGACGCATTGCGATGTCATTCCGGAGGTAAAGAGAATTACGAGCGGCGGCACTGACGTGGCGATTGAAGCATTGGGAATCCAGGAGACGTTCGAGAATTGTCTCCGCTGTTTGCGTCCCGGCGGCACGTTGAGCAGTCTCGGCGTATATTCCGGAAAACTTCAGGTGCCGTATGACGCGTTTGCGGCCGGTATCGGCGATTACAAAATCGTCACGACGCTTTGCCCTGGCGGGAAAGAGCGAATGCGACGGTTGATGTCGCTCGTGCGATCAAAACGCTTCGATCCGACACCGCTGATTACCCACCGTTTCAGTCTCGATAATATCGTCGCAGCCTACGATTTGTTTGGTTCGCGCCGCGACGGCGTCCTAAAAGTTGCGATTCGCCCATGAAAACGTCGTATGAAGACATCGCTTTCAGGTTCGGAAGCGTCGAAATTACCTCCGGCGCACTGATTCTTCATTTCCATGATGAGAAGACAGTCATCCCGCTGGCAGAAATTAAATGTTATCGACTGAACTGGCAGCTACACGATCCGGTCTTCGCCAAAAAGTGGTGGTTTCTGCTCCTAAGTGTCGAACTCGAAAATGGCCAGGAAGAATGCGGCCCGGTAGCGTCCGTAAAATTCAACTATCTCAGTGACGACCTGCAATCGCGGCGGCAAATCGAGCGCACGCTAGCAGATGCGCTTGATAGGGCGATTGCCAGGGCGGCCGCGCCCGCGCAAGAGATGATCTGTATTTAGCAAGGCTCGGAGAGCCCGAACCTGCGAATTAGCTCGAATTTGCTCGGAACCGGATCGGAGATTGATAGTGATGCATCGCTTGAGCAAAACCGCGAAGCCTCTGCCATTGAAGGCGCCCGGGCACAAACCGAACCTGGAAATGATGCTCGCGCCTCGATCAATCGCGATCATTGGCGCCAGCGATAAAGCCGGTAGTGTCGGGCGCGCGTTGATGGAAAATCTTCAGTCCTTCAAAGGTCGAGTCTTTCCCATTAATCCGAATCATTCCACGATTCTCGGACAGAAAGCGTTTCGAAAAATCAGCGATCTTTCCGAAGATGTCGATCTTGCGGTGATTGCAACGCCGGCCGCCACTGTGCCCAAGGTTGTGAGTGACTGCGCGGCGCGCGGCCTGAAAGGCGCGGTGATCATTTCAGCCGGCTTCAAAGAATGCGGACCGGCAGGCGCGGAATTGGAAAAACAAGTGGTCCAGCGTCGCGGCAAACTGCGGATTATCGGTCCAAACTGCGTTGGCATGATGCTGCCGCATATCGGATTGAACGCGACATTCGCCCGGCCTCTAGCTCTTCCAGGAAACATCGGTTTCATCAGCCAAAGCGGCGCTCTTTGTACTGCGATTCTGGATTGGAGCCTGACAAACCGCGTCGGCTTCAGCGCGTTTGTTTCGATCGGCTCGATGGCGGACGTGAACTGGGGCGATTTGATTTACCATCTCGGCGACGATCCCCACACCCACAGCATTTTGCTTTATATGGAATCGATCGGCCACGCGCGATCGTTCCTTTCCGCCGCCCGCGAGATCGCACTGACCAAACCAATCATTGTCATCAAAGTTGGTCACACCGAAGCCGCGGCGAAAGCGGCTACATCGCACACCGGGGCCTTGACGGGCACGGACGAAGTGCTCGATGCGGCCTTCCAACGAAGTGGGGTTCTGCGCGTCGATTCAATCGGCGAATTGTTCAATATCGCTGAGCTCTTGGGCAAACAACCGCGGCCGGCCGGGCCACGACTGGCGATCGTTACAAACGGCGGTGGTCCCGGCGTGCTCGCAACTGACGCGCTAATCGAATGCGGAGGGAAGCTGGCCGAATTGTCACGCGAGACGTTCGAGAAATTGAACAAGCTTCTGCCGGCGCACTGGAGCGGCGCTAATCCGATCGACATTCTCGGCGATGCGGATGCGCGGCGTTATGAAAGAGCGCTCGAGATTGTCGCGCCCGATCCGAACAATGATGGCCTGTTAGTCGTTCTCGCGCCGCAAGCGATTACCGAATCGAGCGGGACCGCGGAAAAGTTGCGCGCATTTGCGAACCTGAGAAACAAGCCGGTTTTAGCAAGCTGGATTGGCGGCGATGGCGTTCGCCCAGGGGTAAACATTCTCGATCGCGCCGGCATACCGACTTTCGAATATCCGGACGACGCGGCCCGCGCCTTCTGCGCGATGCACCGCTATTCGGAAAATCTCAACGCGCTTTATGAAACACCGACCCTGACTGCGACGGCGGAGATCGACAAGCTCGCCGTGGAAAAGATTATTCATCGCGCGCAAAAGGCGCGGCGCGTATTGCTGAACGAGGTCGAATCAAAACAAATTCTGACGGCGTATGGAATTCTGCCTGTGCCGACAAAAATCGCCAGGACCGAAAATGAAGCTGTCGACTTTGCAAAGACGATCAGTAGTCCAGTGGTCTTGAAGGTTTTTTCTGAGACCATCACCCACAAGAGCGATGCTGGGGGCGTGAAACTTAATTTGCACGGTGCCCCTGCTGTGCGCCGCGCTTATCGCGAAATTGAAAGATCAGCTCACAAACATGGAGGCGCCGGCGCTTTCCTCGGGGTCACGGTGCAGCCAATGCTCACTAACGATGGATATGAGTTAATTCTTGGCAGTAGTTGCGATCCTCAGTTCGGTCCCGTACTTCTTTTCGGCGCGGGTGGATATTTTGTTGAAGTCTTCGAAGACCGCGCGCTTGGACTTCCACCGCTCAATCGCACACTGGCGCGGCGATTGATGGAACGAACAAGAATTTATAGCGCGCTTAAAGGATTTCGCGGCCGCGCCGCGATCGACGTGGGCGCGCTGGAAGAATCACTCGTGCGCTTTAGCCAGCTCGTGATTCAACAACCTCGCATCAAGGAGATTGACATCAATCCGTTGATCGTTTCAACAGAGGCGTTGGTCGCTCTGGATGCTCGAGTGGTCTTGCACGATGCAAATATAGCTGATCGTGACTTGCCAAGATCGACAATCCGGCCTTATCCGATTGAATACGTCGTCACGCGTAAAATTAAAGACGCGAACGTGACCATTCGACCGATCCGGCCCGAAGATGAGCCGTTGATGGTCCAATTTCATCGAACCCTTTCCGAGCGCAGCGTTCATTTGCGATATTTTGGAACACTCAGCCTGCAAGACCGGATTACGCACGCTCGACTGCGCCGCGTCTGTTTCATCGATTACGATCGCGAGATCGCGCTCGTGGCAGATCTGAAAAAGCGCGACGGCTCTCACCAGATTCTTGGAGTTGGCCGATTGGTGAAAGAGCATGGAGCAAACGAGGCGGAGTTTTCCGTATTAATCAGCGACCCGTGGCAAGGGAAAGGTTTGGGAACAGAGCTGTTGAAGTTGCTGATCCAAATTGGACGAAAAGAGCGACTCCACCGAATCGTCGGACATATCGCGGCCGAGAACGTTATGATGAAATCCGTCAGTGCAGAAGTCGGGTTCGGCTTGCGCTTCGACTCTGCGAACAACGAATGGTTCGCCGAGATGAATCCTCGCAAGTAACAGATTCCCCGCCCGGAAGCGCAAGAAACGCCTGCCTTTTGCCAAGACCTGCGTGGCCACCCTTCCGCCAAAGGCTCTTATTGATGGCAACAGAATATGGCCAAGCACCGAATCGCGCAGTTGCCGGAAGATCTTTATTCGGGTGTCGAATTCGGACCGGTGCCAGCCGAGCTGGCCACCACGTTAAATACGTCTAAGAAAACATTCGGGCCCATCGCAAAACTGGCACCGGACGAATTCGGCATCTCATTCAAGATCAATACTCGGGCCGGTCGCGAGCGGATATGAAGAAAGGTTCCACACCTATGCCAACCCACGTAACTCCTCGAGAAGCGAGACGGGCCCGCCGGCCAAGATCAACGCTCTCATTCGGTCCGCGCCGAGGCGTGTTCATCAACACCGCGGCCCATATCAAAAAACATGGCAAGCCGCTCGATCAGACAACCGTCGAAAATTGCAACACGTTCGATCTCTTTTATCGAACCCTTTGCGCAGTGATGTACAACTATGTCCCGATGTCGGGGCATCCCGGCGGCTCGATTTCCTCTGGCCGTATCGTTTCGCGGCTGCTCTTCGACACGATGGACTACGATTTGTCGCAACCGAATCGCGAAGACGCGGACATTATTTCCTACGCGGCCGGTCACAAAGCGCTCGGGCTTTATGCGATGTGGGCGTTGCGCAACGAAATCGCGCGCATCGCCGCGGCCAATCTTCTACCAACGGACAAGAAGCAACAGTTGCGACTGGAGGATCTAATCGGCTTCCGCCGCAATCCGAGCTCGCGGACCCCGATGATCACAAACTTCGATGCGAAAGCGCTCGATGGTCATCCGACGCCGGCTACGCCGTTCGTCAAACTTTCGACGGGAGCGTCTGGCGTCGGCATCCCCTCTTCATTCGGCTTAGCCTGGGCGGCGGCGGATCTTTACGGGGAGGACGCGCCGCGCGTACATATTATAGAGGGCGAAGGCGGAATGACCCCCGGACGTGTCGCCGAGGCGCTCGCCGCGGCTGGAACCGCGTCCCTGGACAACATTATCCTCCACGTCGATTGGAACCAGGCCTCGATCGATTCGAACCGGGTTTGTCGTGAATCGGAAACACCTGGGGAGTACGTGCAATGGACGCCGGCCGAGCTCGCCTACTTGCACGACTGGAATGTGATTTACGTGCCCGACGGTTTCGATTGGCAACAAATTACCGCCGCGCAACGTCTCGCCCTCGATCTTCATACCGGCCAGCCAACGGCAATCGTGTATCGGACAATCAAAGGCTGGCAGTACGGAATTTCGGGCAAGGCATCGCACGGTGCCGGTCACGCGCTTTGCTCAAAAGAATTTTTCACTGCGCTCACGCCATTGCTTCCGTTAGAAAATTCACAGTTGCCATGCTGCAATGGCGCGACGCAGCGCTGTCACGGCGGCGCTGACACGCCGATAATCGAACATTGTTATTGGGAAACACTGCGAATCATTCGCCACGAACTGGAATCGCGGCGGCCGATTGTCGATGCGCTCGCGGCGCAACTGCGCGCGGCGCAAAGCCGGCTCAACCACCGCAATCGCAAACCGCAAATAGCCGCACCGCGAATAGAAGTCGCATTCCAGACTGCAAACAAGGTCGGCGACAAAACACCGACGGAGCTCATGCTCAAACCGGGAGCCAAAGCAACATTGCGCGATGAGCTCGGACGCGTGCTGAATTATTATAATCGAAAAACTGGTGGCGCATTCGTTGTCGCCGCCGCCGATCTGCTTGGTTCGACCAGCATTAACAAAGCGACGGAAGGTTTTCCGAGTGGTTACTACAACTACAAAACAAATCCGCGTTCACGACAACTCGCGATCGGCGGAATCTGCGAAGACGCGATCATGTCAATGTTGTGCGGGATTTCGTCGTTCGGAAAACATATCGGTGCGGGTTCATCCTATGGCGCCTTCAGCGCTCCGCTCGGTCACATCGCCACACGATTGCACGCGATCGGAAATCAAGCGCGAGTGACGATTGAAGGTGGAAAGTATCGGCCGTTCTTCCTGGTTTGCGCGCACGCCGGACTGAAAACCGGTGAAGACGGCCCAACCCACGCGGACCCGCAGTCGCTCCAATTGTTGCAGGACAATTTTCCACTCGGAACAATGATCACGCTAACGCCGTGGGACCCGCAAGAAATCTGGTTCCTCGTTTCAGCGGCGCTCGCCAAACGACCGGCGATCATCGCGCCATTCGTGACCCGGCCGCCGGAAATCGTGTTGGACCGCGTCGCGCTTGGTTTGCCGTCGCCCGCCTTGGCGGCGCAAGGCGTTTACTGTTTGCGCAAAGGAAGCAAACATTCGCAAGGCACGGTTGTACTTCAAGGAACCGGCGTCACAAACGCCTTTCTCCAGCAGGCATTGCCGTTGATTGATCGAGATACGATCGACATCAATGTTTACGTCGTCACCTCGTCGGAATTGTTCGACATGCAGCCAGAAACGGAACGCGAGCGAATTTTTCCGACTGCCCATCAACACCAGTCGATGGCAATCACCGACTTCACGTTCGCGACGATGATGCGCTGGGTTCGTTCCGATTATGGCCGCGCGCATTCGCTGCATCCGTTCCGCCATGGCCACTTTCTCGGAAGCGGCACCGGCGCCATGGTGATGGCGGAAGCGGGACTGGACGGTATGAGTCAATTCAAAGCAATCCGCGCGTTTGTGCAAGGTCGAAAGTTAAGCTGAGAAAAGCCGCGCCAGTGTTTAACTGACGAATTGTTCGTGCCGCGGATTTTGCGGACCTCGCGGGCGATTTGGGCAAGCTGATTGCTCACATCGTCGCGCGGAACTCGGACTTCGATCACGTAAACCTGCTTTGATTTCTGCGCGAGCGAGAGAGCTTTGTCGAATTCGCCTTTGGTCGAAACTGTCGCGCTGCGACCGCCTTGCACTAGTTCGCAGATTTTTGTGTAGTTCCATTGCGTGATCTTATTAAATCCCCCCTCGCGGATCTGACGCATCGTGCCGTAACCATCGTTGTTCAGGACGATAACAATTGGATTCAGTCCGAGTCGCACCGCTGTCGAGATTTCGGCCCCAGTCATTTGAAACGCGCCATCCCCGACAAGAACGTAGGGGCGCAACTTTTTCGCCGCGAGCGCAACGCCGATGCCGGCCGGCACGGCAAATCCCATCGACATGTAATAGGCCGGCGCGATGAACTGCGGTTGTCGGGCGCTGCGAATTCCAACTGCGCCGAAGATGGCGTCTCCGATATCGGCAATAACGCAGCAACGATCATCCAAATGCAGCGATAAAATCCGGAAGACATCGGCCATTGAAAGTAACTTCGAGCGTTCGCTTTTCTTGAGGGGCAGCGGCACGCTGCCTACAGTAGGACGTTTAAACCGCTTCGGGGCGGTGATCCTCGTCGTCGCCAGAGCTTCAAGAAATTCGCGGAACTGGATTGAATCGTAGCTGTGATATTGCACGTTCACGCGCTCAGTCGTCGCCAGCACTGTCCGATTTCGATCCAGTTTCGCAGTATTAAATCCCATGCTCATGTCGGTGATGAACGTCCCTAGCATCAGGACCAGATCAGCCGATTCAACATAGTGGCGCACATATTCCTCGCTGCTCATCGCCCCGCCATAGACGCCAATGTAAAGGCGATGATTTTCCGGAATCGCGCTTTTGCTGAGAAGATCGGCGGCGATGGGAATGTTCATCCGCTCGGCCATTCGCAAGACGAGACCGGCAGTGCGATATCGCGCCAGTTCAACGCCTGCGAGAATCACCGGTTTTTTAGCGATACGAATTAGCGCGACTGTCTCCTCGAGTGCCGCGCGCAAGGTGTGCGTATCGGACTTCGCCGGTTCGGCGTGGGAAATTCCTACGATCGGAATGTCGCGGTCGACAATGTCATGCGGCACTTCAATGTAAACCGGACGTTTGTGCCGCAGACAGGCTTCGACGCAACGCACGATCTCGGATGCAGCGCGTTGTTCCTCGAGCAAAACGGTACTCGCGACTGTTACTTCATCGTAAACCCGGCGCTGCGTCTCGAAAGTTTTGACCTTGTGATGAAGCAGCGGATCCTTCTCTCGATCTTTGCGGCCAGGCGCGCCGCTCACGACCACGACTGGCGATTTTTCCGCATAAGCGCCGGCGATCGCATTCAAGACGTTAAGCCCACCGACACAGTAAGTAACGCAGACCAATCCGATCCCATTGATTCGCGAATACGCATCGGCTGCGAATCCCGCTGAAGGCTCATGCGTCATCGTGACGCTTTGAATCTTCGATCTCTCGAGCCAGGTAAATGTCGGCAACGCAAAATCGCCGGGGACACCGAAACTGTGGCGAACACCGCGCCGATAAAGATACTCAAAAAGAAATTCGCCGAGCGGCATCGTTGCCGAAAACGAATCGGACAGGAACGTGGGCGAGACTCTCGGAAATCTTGGGCGCGAAAGATAGTCCGTTACGACGGAGTCAGTTTTCATGCGATGTGCACGACCGCGTCGCTGGTTCAACATCGTTCCGGCTCAATCGCCAAACTCATCTTCCTCTTCACTTCCATCCGTCGTCGGCATCAGCCAATGATGCTTGCGCAGGTCGCGCTCGTAGTAAGCATCAAACGCGAGGCCGGCCCAGCAGGCGAGCGGGAAAAGCAGGCCGACGCCGACGGTGGCCAGGCCAAGCAGGATGCCGATCCAGATGGCGAGCGGCATTCCGAAGAACATCCAAATGAAGCCGGCAGCCAAATGGCCTTTGTAAATGTGGCCAAGCCCTGGCACTATGGTGAGCAGCGCGGCGATCTTGTTTTCCGCACCGATTACTTCCGGTCTCGGTGGAATTGCGATTGTATTCATATTTCAGCTCCTTTTCTGTGCGAGCTCACCATTCGGGATGCCTCAAGCACTCGAAGATGATGAGCGCATAAAATCAGATGTTCCATAAACGACTCCTTAGTTGTTGCTGATCATAGGTTAGCTGGCCCCGACCGTGCAGCTTCTCAGCAATTGCCTTTTGCTGGGCAAAAATTGCGTCAGCGCGCCCGATGTTTGGCACCCCTGCGCAAAATCCGGCTAGCAATTGACAACCGTTGCAAAGCGCGAGAAAGCGAGCGCGCTTTGAATACAAGTGTGACAGCAAGAAGACCTTCGGACGTCCAATTTCGAAATGTCGTACACAACGGGCATCCCGCCGAGCCGAGAGACGTTTGGGAGGCGCGCCGATTTATTGAGCAACATCTAACCGAAGACATTTCACTGACGAAAGTCGCGAACGCGGTCGGAATTAATCCAACTCACTTGAGCGAGAAGTTCAAACACGTGACCGGCAGTAAGTTTGTCGATTACGTCGCGCGAAATCGCTTCGAAAAT
>Ga0310915_10000638_pt1 | contig 17011 bp, 14 predicted proteins | sample GREbulkMGAN111_FD_202508 | JGI IMG/M metagenome (GOLD analysis project Ga0310915, IMG submission 202508) | Lab enrichment of tropical soil microbial communities from Luquillo Experimental Forest, Puerto Rico - GRE.bulkMG.AN111 | ecosystem: Environmental > Terrestrial > Soil > Tropical forest >...
GCATACAGATCACCGGGCCCGCGGCGCAAAAGCGCGTGTGTGAGGGAGCTGCCGTCGATTTCCTTCGGAGATGGGCGCTGCGATAGCGATCGTTCATATTGCGCACCGCAGATCGACGATCGCGCTACCCAGACGGCCCTTCTTCGGCCCGGTTGTCCCGCAGCCCAGCCGTGAGCGCCTCCCCCGCGGCACCAGCGACGCAGATGCGTCAGGGAAAATGCGAGTATTGGCCGCACCCCGTTTCTTCATTCAGATACACACCGTCCAAAAAAGATTCGCTCTGCGCTACGCTAACCTGATGATCCGATTATTCGGTGCTTTGGCGGCCTTTCTGGCGATTTGCCCCATCGCGGTCTATTACGCGGGCTCCTCGACTGCGTCGCCGCCCGGTGGGCCCGGGCAGTGTTCGTTTGTGCTCGAAGGGCCGAAAGTGGTGAATGTTTCCGGTGTGAACTACGTGATGGCCACGCTGCAAGCAGGATCGTGCACGCTGCACGCCCACACCGAGTCCACGGTGTGCCTGTCCGTCGACGGCGACGATTCGGCCGGACTGTGCGAGTCGGGCTACGACCCCCAACCGGCGGTGGTCTACTACCCCTACCGACCGGGCGCGACGTATGTCGTCAAGGGCAAGGGATGTTCGGACACCTTGGAGGGCAGCCAGAGTCCGGCCACGCCCGCGACGGTTTGCCAGGACATCTCGCCCTCGCATGTCAGGCTGTAGCGCCGGTTGCGAGACATCCACATTCGGCCGCAGATCGATCTACACCGGTTCGAATCCAGAAATCAGCCAGCGACCGCCGATCTTGTCTAGCGTGACCCGCACGCTGGACGCAGTGTCGGTGGGCGGACTCTTGTCGACAGTGGCGGTCTGGTTGACGAAGAGCAGGGTCACCGCATGGTCGGGAGTCGCCGACACCGAGGCCGCGGCGGGCACGGTGGCCGTCGTGGACACATGCTGCTGCTTCGCGCCCGGGATCACCACGTCGTTGATCAGCTGCGAGTAGGAATCCCTGAACGTGCCGGTCAACCGGCTTTTAGCAGCGTCAAGGTCCTTTTCCACAGTGTCGGCCTTGTACGACAGCAAAGCGATCGTGGAGTCCTTGGCGGCCGCGACGGATTCGATGCGCGCAGTCTGCGACGCGCGCGCCGAGGAGTCCTGCCACTTCGCAAAGCCCGCGGCCCCCGCCAGTAACAGCGCTAGACCGGGCAGCACCCCGTAGGCCACCACCCGAGACCAGCTGATCCGGCGTTTGGCCTTGGCCCGCTCGCCCCCTTCGGCCTTCTCTGCGGCTTCAGCATCGTCGGAGATGGCGGCTTCGGCCTCGCCGCTATCCTGGGCAGCTACCGGGGCCGTGGCATCCGCAAGCTTTTTCGCTTCACCCTCGACTGATTCTTCATCTTGTTGGTCGGATCGATCATCGGCGTCACCGGCATCCGACTTGGTGACACCACCAACTCGCGATTTCAGGCCTTCGCCTCGCCGCCGGCCGTTTAGATTGTGGGCCCGCGCCCACGGCCACCTGGTCCGGCGTTCGGCCTTGCCTGGCTTGACGCTTCGCGGCTTCTGCTCGACTTCCGCGTCGTCGCAGATCGCGGCATCGGCCTCGCCGGTGTCCTGGGCGCCCGTGGTGTCCTCGGCGTCCGTGGGCTCGGTTGCATCCGCCTCAGCCGGCTCGGTCGTGTCGGCCTTTGCGGTGTCGTCTTCGCTCGCAGTATCGGTTCGCACCCGCACAGCAGCTGATTCCTCTTCTGGTTGGTCGGATTTCTGGTCGGCGTCACCGGAATGGGGCTTGGTCATTGCACAAACGCGACGTTGGAGACCTTGACGTCGTTGCCGGACTTTTCCACCGATATTCGCATTCGCCACTCCCGCGGCGGCTGGTCGGCGGCGCCGAGATTGGTGGTTTTGATGGACACGGCGACAAGCACTTGTGCTTTGTCGCTGGAGTCGGATTCCAAGCCCGCTTGGGTGATTGTTCCAACCGACTTCGACTGCGCCTTCTTGAGCACCTCGATGAAGGGCTGCTTGCGCTGGGAGAACTGGTCGTAGAACTGGCCCGTCGCCGAGTCCAGCAGACGCTGAACATCGGCGTCGGCGTGCTGCCAGTCGATCGTCGTCAGGTTCAGCGCGGCCTGCCTGCCGACCTGAAGAAACAGCTGCCGCTGCGCTTGGGCCTGATGCGATTGATACGCCCGGAACCCCAGCCACCCGGCGGTTGCCGCCAGGGCGACCACCACTGCCACCCCAACCATCGTTGCCAGCCGCGCATGCGACATCGACCGCTTAACCGGCGCCGCGTCTTCGGAGCCTTGGTCCAGCTCGTCATCGGCTGCGGCCTGGTGGTCCTCGGCCTCGTCGCCGCCGCCGTCGGCCGCCTCGGGTTCCGCGGGCGTCGTCGCCCGGCTTTCCTCCGGGGATGCCGGTGAGCCGTCGTCGGTGTCGTTCGGCGCTGCCGGTGACGCCGCCGCTGTGTCGGTTAGTTCCCCGTTTGGGGTGTCAGCATCTGCTGCCATGTTCGCTCCTTGCCGGGACCACCAGCTAGCGTGGGTGGTTTGTAGCGCTGCCCGTCGGGTCCAACATAGTCCCCGGTCGCCGGATCATATTGGGCCGCCGCGATGGGCGCCGCCGCGGACGCCAAACCTGCAGCCGGCCCCTGTCCCGGCGAAGCCGGTGGCCCCCCGGGGAACCCGGCGGGTATCGGCTCCCCCGGGTCGAACTGGGGCACACCCTGTCCGGTCAACGTCGCGTTGGGGTCACCCTTCCAGTCGAAGCCGTTGTTCAGCGGAATATAGGGCTGATCACTTTCGCACTGTTTGACCGTCGGCGCCCGCTTGCCCGGCCGGGTCTCGCACGGATAGTTGCGCGCACCCCGCACGGCGTTGAACTGCGAATCCTGCGGTATCCGGCAGTAGACCAGGCCCGGCGGGCGCGGCGGGGTGTCCTCGAAGACCGCCGAGCGCTGCTGCTGGACCGGGAAGAACCCGGTGGTGCACGGAGGCGGCCAGTTAAGGTTCAGGTTGAAGCTTAGGTAAAGACCCCGATACGGGCCCTTGAGGTCCTTATCGGCCAGCTGGATGGCTTGCGAGTCGGCCACCACCTGAGGCACCTCCACCAGCAGCCCCTCCAGATCGTCACGGTAGGTCAGCGCGACATCCCCGACGCGGTCGAGGTTAGACACCACACCGGGCAGCGTCGGCTCCACCCGATCGACCACCTGGCGCAACGAATCGAACAACGGGCCGGACTGCCGCAGCACACCCGAGAAAGCGGAGTTGTTTTGCTCCACGGTCTGCAGCTGCCTGGTGATGCTGGCCAGGTTGGCCGCCCAGGCCTGAATCGAATCCGAGGTGTCGACCTGGCTATCCAAAACCGGCTTCGACTCATCGATCAAGGTGGTGATCGCCGCGAGGTTCTCACGCGCACCGGTGGCCAGTTTGGCCCCACCGCCGAACAGCCGCGACAGCTCCGGGCCCAGCCCGCCCACCGCCGCATACGACTCATCGACGACCGTCTTGAGGGTATCGCGCGGGATCGCGTTCAGGCCGCGATTGACCGCCGCCAAAAGCGAATTGATGTTGGGCGGAATGGAGGTGCGGTCCTGGGGGATCACGTCACCGTTCTTCAGCAGGGGTCCCTTCCCGCTGCGCGGGACCAAATCGACATACTGCTCGCCGATCGCCGAGGCGCTGTGCACATGCGCGGTCAGATCGGCGGGGATATCGATACCCGAGTTCAGCGACAGCACCGCCTCAACACCACTGTCGGTCAGGTGCACCTTGGACACCTTGCCGACCTGCACGCCCCGGTAGGTGACATTCCCGGCGCGGTACAGCTCGCCCGCCCGGTCCAGCTCCACCCTCACCGTGTAGCGCCCGATCCCCAAATACACGCCCGGCAGATCCGCGTAGTACAGCCCAACCAGCCCCGCCGAGACCACGAAGATCACCGCGAAGATCGCCAGCGTGACGATGGTTCGCCGATGTAAACGCATATCACGGCCCCTGATCGAACTGATAAGGCGCAACCAACGGGTTGCGCGCGGTGTAGGGGCTGGGCATCACCCCGAGGGTGCGGCCCCACTGCAGCTCCAGTTCGGTCAGATTGCCCTCCCACCGGGTGCCGGTGAAAAATGAGGAATCAAGCCGGCTTGCCGTCAGGTCGAAGATGCCGGTCAAGTTCCCGTAGTCGCCCCGGATCCATTTGGCCACCGGCGGTTTGGAGAACAGCGGGACTGTGAGGTAGTCCAGGCCACGGGTCAGCGCCAGCCCGGAGTCGGCCAGTGATTTTTCCACCGGACCGACATCGCCGAGCTCGCTGATCAGATTTTCCTTGGTCGTGCTGAGCACGTCGGCGGCAACATCGGCCAAGTTGGGGCCGAACCGACCGAGGGCGTCGGCCAGTTTGTCCCGTTCATCCTTCAGGACGGTGATCGCCTGCGGGATGGTTTTCAGCGCCTTGTCGAGGACCGGCTTCTGCTCGGCGACTCGACCGACCAAGTTGTTGAAGCTGTCCAACGCGGCGACGATGTCGTCTTTTTGGTCGCTGAGGTAGGCGGTGAACTTATCCAGCTGCGTGATCAGGCTCCTCAGATCTTGTTCGCGACCGCTGAACGCGGTGCTCAATGTCGAGGTGATGTCTTGAAGCTGACCCAGACCGCCGCCGTTGAGCACCAGCGACAGCGCGCCCAGCGTCTGTTCGGTGGACGGGTAGGCACTCGACGACGACAGTGGGATCACTGACCCGGCGTGCAGCTTGCCCTGTGGCGCCACGCCGGGGGGCGTACCCAGTTCGACGTGCAACGTTCCCAGCAGGCTGGTCTGACCGATCGCGGCGGTCACGTTGGCCGGCAGGTCGACCTCGGGTTCGATCGTCATGGTGACCAGCGCATGCCAGCCTTGGCGTTCGACCTTGGCCACGTTGCCGACGAGCACGTCGTTGAACTGGACCCGGGAGTTTTCTCTGAGGTTCTGGACATCCGGCATCTGCGCGTGGATGGTGTAGGACCCTGGGCCGACACCCGCTCTGCCCGGCAGCGGAAGTGAGTTGGCACCCCGGAAGCCCCGAAGGGCGCCGCAGCCGGAAACCGTCGCCACGGCCAGCGCGATCAGAAGCACCGCACCGCAGCGGCGCCCGTAGCTGCATCGGCTCAATGCCCACCTCCAACGTTTTGGTTGTCCAAGCTGCCCGGCAACATCATTGAGCGCAGCCCGGTGGCGGGATCGACGGGCAGCGGAGTTGCCGGCTTGGCCGGCACGTAGGGCGCGTTCGTGTTGATCATCCCGTTGCCGAAGAAGTTGAAGATGTCATTGGCCGGCGGCAGCGGCCCGTTGGGGGGCGGTGGCACCGTCCGGAACGCCTCCGTGGGCGGCGGCCCGGGCGGCGGGATGTAGTCGGGCCGCAGCCAGTCCTCGCTGTAGGTCACTTCGTTAGGCCGCGCCGAGGGCCCGACGAACGGGTTCAATCCCAGCGGCAAGAAGTTGACCTGACGGTTCTTGATGATGGGGGCCAGATATTGCACACACAGCTTGGCCGACTGCTCGGCGCCCAACCTCGACGCCGCCTGCACCCCCGAGCACAGGAACTGCACCGTGTTGGCGAAGTTTTGCAGCGCCAGCGCGCCGGTGAATGCCGTCTGCGCGGGCTGATAGATGTTCAACACGTTCTGGAACACGTGGGGGCCGATGTGCAGGGCTTGCTTGATGTCGTCGAGACTCTCGACTATCGCGTCGGTCAGCTCCGCCAGCTTGTCCGAACTAATGCCCAGCGTCTCGCGATTGTCATTGAGGAATCTGGTGACCTTGTCGAGTATCTCGTTGTTCGCGGTGGCAAAGTCTCCTACCTTGTTCGAGTCATCGGCCAACAGCCCCGAGACCGCGGCCAGGTTCTGGTTCAGGTGGCGCAGCAGGTCAGCGCTGTCATGCAGCGCCGACACCAGGGCTGCCAGGTTTTTGAAGGTGCCGTACAGGTCGCCGCTGTGGTCAGCGAGCGCGGAGACCGCCTGTGACAGCTTGACGACGGCGTCACGGATGTCTGCGCCCTGGCCGCGCAAGTTGGCCGCCGCGGTATTGACGAAGGCGCCCAGCGTGCTGACCCCGCCCGGTTGGGTGGGCTGCAGTATGTCGGTGAGCTTTTCCAGCTGCGCACGCAGGTCATCCCACTCCACCGGGACGGCGGTGCGAGCCAGGGGGAGCACCGTGCCGTTGGCCAGCACCGGCCCACCGGTGTAGGCGGGGGTCAGCTGAAGGGCCCGGACGGTCACCAGGTTCGGCGACAGGATCACCGCTTTGGCGTCGGCGGGCACCTTGTATTTGTCGTCGTACCAGAACGAGATCTTGACGCGGTCGGGCTGTGGTTCGATCTTGTCGATCTTGCCGACGGCCACGCCGAGGATCACCACGGCGTCGCCGGCGAAGATGTTGTTGGCGTTGTCGAAGTATCCGACGACATGCGTGCGGCCACCCGATGGCATCAGCAGCGCAACCACCCCACCGATCAGCGCCAGTACCAGGGCCACCGTCAGGGCAATCCTTGTCTTACGTGACTTCACTGTTGACCCCCCTGCGCGGGTGGCGGCGGACCCGGCCGTGGACCGAAGGACTGGGTGGGTGCCAGCACGGGTGCTGGCCCCGGTGGTATTTGCCCGGGCGCGGGCTCCTGGACCGGCCCCACCGACGCGTTGCCCGGGCCCGGACCCGGTGCCGGCGGCCCCGGCGGCGGCCCGCCCGGCGGCGGCGCCGGGGGTTCCGGTCTGAGGGGATAGCAGCCGGGGGCTCCCGGCCTGCCCGGCACACTGCACGGCAGGTCACCAGGGTTTCCGCTGATGGCGTCGGGAATGTTGAGGCGCGGCTCGCCGCCCTGGCCGGTCCGCGGGTACGGAACCGGCAGTGGCGGTGTGGCCGGCTGGCCGGTCAGCGGGTCGGTGAGCTGCGAGGGCAATAGGGTCGCGGGATCAATTCCGAGGTCGCGGAAGGCGGAGTCGATGAACGGCTGGACGAACTGTCCCGGCAGCAGGTTGACGAGGTATGCCTTGAAGAACGGACCCGAGGCAACCGCTTCGCCCAGCGCGAGCGCAAAGCTGTCGAGCCCCTTGATCGCCTCCTGGATGCGGCCCTTGCGGTTGTTGAGCAGCCCCACCACCCCGTTGAGCTTCTCCAGCGCGGGCCGCAGCGTTGCGTGGTTGTCGTCGATGATTGCCCCGAACGCCCGGAGGATGGCGGCGTCGTCGGCCAAAATGCGGTCCACATAGCGGTCTTCGGATTTCAGCGCGGCCAGCAGCGAATTGGTGTCGCCCACAAGGTTGACAATCTCCTGGCTGCGCTTGGCTAACACGTCGGTGACCTTCTGGGCGTTGCCGAGAAGGTTTCGCAGCTCCTTGTCGCGCTGAGCCAATGTCTGCGAGAACCGCGCCACGCCCTCCACCGCGGCCTTGAGCTGCGGCGGGGTGCCGTTGAACTCGCCGGCCAGCACGGACAACGCGTTAGACAGCTGGTCTGTGTTCAACCCGGAGACGGTTGTCGAAAGGTCGCCCAGCACATCGGGCAGCTGGTAGGCGGGCGTGGTCCGCTCCAGCGGGATCGGCCCGGTGAGCTGACCCTCTCCGCGGGGCGTGAGCTCGATGATCTTGCTGCCCAGGAAGTTCTTCACCTTGACCGCGGCCTCGGTGCGGTCGCCGAGCCGCACATCGCCGGGAATATGGAACTTGACCAACACCCGCGGTCCATCCAGGCTGATGCTGGACACCTGCCCGATCCGGGCACCCGAAACCTCGACGACGCCGTTGGTCTCCAGACCGCCCGCTTCAGCGAAGTACGCCGCGTACTCCTTTTGGCCGGTGAAAAACGTCAGCTTGTTGTAGTTGAGCGCCAGGAGTATGGCCGCGATCACCACGGCGATACCGATCGCACCGATGCGATACGGGTTGCGTTCGGAGAACTGCCTGACTTCGAAGAGTCGTCTGTAAATCCGTCTGACTCGTCTCATCATTTCGGGGTGCACCTCCCCGAGCGCTGGCTGGCCAGCGTGATGTATGTCGGTTGCCCGCTCCGGCCGTTCACCTTCAGAATCAGGTCGCAAAGATAGAAGGTGAAGAAGTCTCCGTAGAGGCCTTCCCTGCCGATGATTCGATAATCGTCGGGCAGCGTGTTGATCAAGTTGTCAAGAAAGTCTTTGTCGGCCAGCACCGTTCCGGCGACGCGATCGGTCTGGTCCACCACCTTTTTGAGCGGTGAGCGGGCCCTCCTCAGCACCTCGTCGCCCACCGCGAAGAGTCTGTCGGCGCCCCTGATACCGCTGGTGATGTCCTGCTTGCGGGCTTGCAGAGTGGCCATCAGTGTCGACAGCGAGTCGACGGCCTTGGCGACCTGAGCATCCTGGTCGCCAAGCGAACCGAGCACCGTGTGCAGGTTGGTGATGAGCTCACCGAACAGCCGATCGCGGTCAGCCAGGGTGTTGGTCACCGACGCGGCCTGGGTCAACACCGACCCGATCGTCGGGCCCTGGCCTTGCAGCGCCTGGATCAGCTGGCCGCTCAGCGCGTTGATCTGATCGGGGTTCAGCGAGCGAAACACCGGTCGCAAGCCGCCGATCAACGCGTCGAGGTCTAGCGCGGGCTGGGTTCGGCTCAGCGGAATGGTCGCGCCCCGATCGAGCTTTTTGACTCCCCCCGCGCCTTCCTCCAGCGCCAGGAATCTGCCGCCGAAGAGGTCGTCGTAGCGAACGACTACCCTGCTGCCCTCGGTCAACACCACCGACTCATCCGCAGAGAACTCGACGCGCACGGTGGAATCGGGCTGGACAGCGATTTTTTTGACCTTGCCGACCTCGACGCCCGCGATGCGTACGAAGTTATTTTCCCGGAGCCCGGACACGTTGGCGAACACGGCGTTGTAGGTGTTCGCCTTCTCGTAGCGAAACTGGGAGAACACGGCGAAGAGCAAAGCGATACCCACCGAACACACCGCGGCAAAGATGGCAAAGCGCACCACTATGGCGGAGAAATTCTCGCGCAATGTCTGCCTTTCTCGAACGCGGGTTGGGTTGTGCTAGCGGGGCTTGGGTGGGGTGCCTGGGTAGGGGGGAACGAACGGCTCCGAACCGGCCGGCGGATTGCCCATGCCCGGATCTTTTGGTCTGCCGGGCGGAGGCGCCGGCGGCAAGCCCGGATACAGTGGCGTTCCGTCCGGGGCGTATCGCTGCGCCCCGTAGGGTGGTGCGCCCGGGTAGGGCACCGGACCGGGTGCTGGACCCCCCTCAGCGTTCAGGGTCGGCGGTAGCGGTGTCCCGCGGGTGACCGGGGAATACAGGGCCCAACCCGGGAAGCCGATGCCGGGGTTGGGCCGCACGTCGAGCCCATTGCCAAATCCGGAGTCGGTGATCAGATAGCGCTGCGGGAAGTTCTTTTCCACGTCGGGCAGCGAACCGCAGCTAGGCGTTCCGCCCGGGCCGCCCTTGATGTTCATGACGGGCAGGTTGTCCGGATACCTGTATGCATCGTCGCCGAAGAGCAGGCCGGCATCGGCGAGGAAGGACCGTCCGTTGAATGTGAAGGCATCGGCGTAGCCCCGATCCATAATGAGCTTCGCGCCGAGGAACGTACACGTTAATTCCGGGTTGTATTTCATCAGCAACCGCGTCGTTGGCTCGAGCACATTGAGCAGATGGATAATGTTGTTCTCGTTCGGGGCGAGCAGTTTGTTACCGCTGTCGGCTAGTCCGGTGAGGGCGAGCAGGGCGAAATCAAGGTCTTTCGCATTCCTCGTAATCACGGCGCTCGCGGTACTGCCGGCGTCCAGGGTGGTCATCAGGTTCGGCGCCGCGGCGGCGTAGGCGTCGCTGAACCCCTTGAACGCGCGCCAGTCGGCGCGGATCAACTCGCTGCGGGGATTGACCGCCATCAGCACCTGGTTGAAGTCGGTGATGGACTGGCCGATCGCTTCGCCCTTCCCGCGAAACCCCTCGGCCAGCGCGGAGATCACCGCGTTGATTTTGGCGGGGTCGATCTGGTTGAGCACACCGACTATGTCCTTCAGGACCGTGTTGGCTTCGATGGCCACTTTGTTGGTGCTCAACACCGCCCCCGATGCGAGCCGCTTGCGACTCGGCTCGCTGGGGGGGCGCAGATCGACATATTTGGCGCCGAACACGGTGGGCGAGCTGATCTGGGCCTCGACGTTGGCCGGAATGTATCGCAGCTGGCTGGGATCCAGCTCTAGCTGAAGAGTCGCTCCATCTTTGGGTTGAATCGAGGCAACGCGGCCGACCTCCACGCCGCGGTACTTCACGATCGAGTTGGCGTCCATCACCAGACCGGCCCGATCCGACACGAGGGTCACCTTGGCATAGGACTTGAAGTCCCTGTTGAAGCCCATGACGACGAGGGGGATGGACCCGATGATCGCGACCACCAGGATCAGTGCCCACCACCGCGGGTGCAGGATGCGTTTCTGTTTCATCGTCGCTATCCCGACAGATGGAAGTCGCCCGACTTCCCGTAGAGGACCAGTGACAGCACGAACGTCAGGGTGATGGACACGACGATGGACGCGCGCACCGCACGCCCGACCGCCTCACCGACGCCGGCGGGCCCGCCCGAGGCGGTGAAGCCGTAATAGGTGTGGATCAGCATGACGATGGCTCCTTGCACGAGGCACTGGAACCCCGAAACCAGCACATCCCGTGGGAGCAGGAAGGTGTTGAACCAGTGGTCGAAGCCGCCGGCGCCTTGATGGTAGGCGAAGACGACAACAGCCCGAGTGGTAAATACCGATCCGACAAAGGTCACGCAATATAACGGGGGCACCACCAGCAGACCGGCCAGCACCCGGGTCGACACAAGGTAGGCGATAGAGCGGATGCCCATGACCTCCAACGCGTCGATCTCCTCGCTGATCCGCATGGCGCCGAGTTGCGCGGTGGCGCCGGCGCCGATGGTGGCCGCCAGGCCGTTTGCCACGATCAGCGGAAGCTGCAGGCGAACGTTGGCATAGGCAGAGAAAAACCCCGCGATCGCCGAAACGCCGAGGCTGCCCGCCTGGACATAGCCGAAAATGCCGACGATGGCCGCGGCACTGCCGGTCAAGACCGCCAGGATCACTACCTCGCCGCCGATCAAGGCAAGCGCGCCGACGCCCAAGCTCATCTCTGCGAGCACGCGCAGTGTCTCCGCTTTGTATTTGCGCAGAGCGTCACCAATGGACACGAGGGCCTTGGCATAAAACGCCGTCTGCTCGCCGAGGCGATCCCATCCCGCGGCCCAGCCCCGCGCGCTGCGCGTCAGCCGCGGAAACCGGGCCCTAACCACCGCCGCTGTGTCGTCGCTCATGTCGCCAGCGTCGCGGTCGCGGTGAGGACACTAATAATAATGTTCGCGATCAGGAGGGCCAGGAATGTGTACACCACGGTCTCGTTGACCGCGTTACCAACCCCCTGCGCACCGCCGCCCGCGGTGATTCCCTTGTAACAGGCGATCAAGCCGGCGAGCACCCCGAAAATCGACGCTTTCACAAAGCTGATCAGCACCGTGGGAAAGTTGGTGAGCAGCGTCACGCTCGTAGCGAAGGCGCCGGGATTGCCGTTCAAGGCGTAGATGCTAAAGACGTAGTCGGCGCACAGTCCAGCGATGATCACCACGCCGTTGAGCAGATTTGCGGCGATGAGTATCGCGACCACCCTAGGCACCACCATTCTGTGGACCGGGTCGATGCCCAACACCCGCATGGCGTCGAGCTCCTCCCGGATGGTGCGCGCACCGAGGTCGGCACACATGGCTGTGGCGGCGGCACCGCTTAGGACGAACACCGTGGTAACCGGCCCGATCTGCGCTATCGTGGCCAGCCCCGAGGCCGCGCCGGTGATGTCGCCGGCACCGAACGAGACGGCTGCGACGCCGAAGAGGAACACCACCATGCCGTTGAAAACGACTGATTGCGCGATGGCCGGAAAGGTCGAGACCCGAGCGATGAACCAGCACTGCTCGATGACGTCACGCCAGAAGAACGGCGGGCGAAAGGCTGCCAGAAAGGTGTCCAGCGCCAGTGCGATGAAACCACCGACCTCGCCCAGCGGCTTTTTCACGGGCTTGGCTAGCCCGACCAGCGGGGCGGTCGAGACCATTAACAGCCCCTCTTACTTTGTTCGGTGCCGGCAGGAATGGCTTGCTCAAACCCGAAAGAGGACGGCGGAAACGGGGTCTGTTTCGGGTTACTCACCGCTGTTGCCGAATCCAGCGTGGTTGGGTGCGAAGAGGCTCGCGCCGCCATATCCATCTCCCCCGTCCGGCTTCATCACGCTCGTTCGTAGGTTCCAGCTTCGAGCGCGGATGTGTGCCGGACCACACCCTCCTCGCTGAAGTGTGCGAGACAACATTAAGCAGCCACTGGTCCCAAGTCAATAGTTTTCTGACCAAGCTGTCTCAAAACCGGGGTCATAGGGCTCGGCCGGTTCGGCGTGTCAATCGACTTCTTTTGGCATGCTTGATCTTTGGATGAGGCCGTCGAGAACTCGGGATGGTGCTCGTCCGACTAGGATAGCGCTGTTTTATCAAGATTAAAGAACGTCTCAACAAATATTAGAGACCGGTCCGTGGCTGGCCACCGAGCACGCCGGGAACGTCGAATGTGCTTCTGGGGGTAGAGTTTAGTGCCGCTATACTCTCGGCCGTCGTGCCGGAAAGGCGATCCTAGCGGGTGCCCCAGCGTTGCCCACCGATGATGGACACCTGACTAGTGAGACGTCGGGTGTCGCAGGAGGACTGGCGGTATCGGTGCTCGGGGCGCCGTCGGTGACGGCTGCTCGCGGCGGGTGACCGGCGAGACGACGACGAGCACATGCACGCAGATCTCGTTCGGGCCCCGCCGACAACGGCCGTGGCGATGCGCGGCGCCGATAAGCTCATCCTGCATGCTGACCGCGGCTGCGGCCAGGTACACCCCGGCACAGTTCGCGCCGTTGGCCGCGACCACAGTCTGCTCCACTCGATCAGCGCATGCGGTGTGCTGACAGGACAATGCTTCGATCGAATCATTTTGAACCACAATGGACATCGGATTCCACGACTGATACCTATGGCCGCCAAGTAGCCGCCGACCTCGCGGTCGACGACTGGATCAACCGAGTCCATAACCGCCGCGGACACCGCCTGCAACCGGCGCGGACAGCCATGATCGAGGTCGGAGATCGATTCACTCAAGACGGCACGAGCCGCCTGACCTTGTGTGCACCAACGGGGTAACGCCCACGCCGCTTGCCGCCGCTGTCAAGGAGGGGGATTGGGTTATCCGATACGCTAGCGCCGTGCCGTCGACCGCCCGAATCGCCGCCGCTCTCGCGGCCTGGTCGACCGCATTGTTCTTATCGTCCTGTAGTAGCTCGCCGTCTGGCGACCACGCTCATCCGATGGGCACCGACGACAAGCCCGTTATAAGCGGCGAACCCGCCGCCTATAACAGTGCCGATGTCGCCTTCGCCAATAGCATGACCGTGCGAGAGCAACAAGGGATCAATATGTCGCGGCTGGTAGCGGATCGGTCCAGTATCTCCGAGCTCGTCACGTTTGCCGCCAAGACAGCAGCGGCCCTGCAAGTCGAAACACAGGTCTTGAGGGCTCTCGGAGCGCAGTGGAAAGAAGGCCAGGACAACCAGCCGAAGGACGGTGGGCCCAGTAGCACACCGGGGGGCATGATTGACAACGCCACCATTGCCAACCTTGACACGTTGCACGGCCCCGAATTCGACACACTATGGCTGAAGTCAATGATCGGTCTTGACCAGGGGGCAATCGAGGCAGCCAACGCCGAAGTCGCCAATGGAAAGAACGTAGACGTCACCAGCCTCGCCAAGCAGATCGTCAAGGCGCGGCAGGCCGAGATTGGCCAGATGCAACAGTTCCTTGCAAGTTAAGTGCTTGTCGCACACGATCATTCACCGCGCTGTCGCACTGATCTCGACTTTTCGAGTCGGTCTGGCTCGCATGATCGGAGCCGCTGCTGGCCGGCTTTTGCGTTGGCCGGGTGTGCGGCGTCATGCATTCATTCCGGCACCGCGCTCTCGCGACTTCTCTATTGACAGGTCCGCGACGATCTGCGCTCCGACGACAAGCTCGACGACCTCATGCTAATGCCGGCGATTGCGGCATGTTCGTGGTCCGCCGGTTTCTTCTGCGTTGGGAGTCGTTGAATGCACTACGAGTCCTTCAAGAAGGCCTGACCCAAGCCCGGCTGGGTAGCGACTCGGCCTCTGAGAACGATTAGACGATCTTCGTATGCACAGTGCACCATCGCTAACTTCCAGTGTCGCACTGGAACAAGATCCGGGAGCCGATCCCAAACCCTTACAAGGTGACCAACCGCAGCGGCGATGGGGAATCTTATGAACTCCCTTGCCGTGCCCTTACCGTACATGTACGCTCAGGAGCCATGTGCACCCAGAAGGCAACCCCGGCGAAGCCGACGTGGCCGCGCCGAAGGTAAACCTCGAGGCGTTGGTGGAGGCCGCGGCCGACATAGCCAGCGCGGATGGCATTGATGCGGTGACCATGCGTCGTCTCGCCGAGCGTTGCAGTGTCGGGGTGATGACGATCTATGGCTACGTCCGCACGAAGGAGGAGCTCTTGGCGGTGCTGGCCGACCGCTACCTGGCCGAGATCGAGCTGCCGGACCCTGCGATGTGCTGGCAGGACCAACTGGTGGCGCTGTACTGCTCGCTGCGAGAGGTGATCCTGAAACATCCGACACTTGCTCCGATCATCGCCAACCAACGCCTCGACCGCAGGTCCGCCTACCGTGGCGCCGAGGTGGTGTGTGCCGCGTTGCGAGCGACCGGGATGTCCGACCGTGACGTGATCACCTCGTTCGCTACGCTCACGTCGTTCACGGTCGGATCCGTGCAACGCGAACTGGCTGCCATCGACTCTGACGCACGGCCAGGCTTGGCCTCCCTCTCCGCCGCGGAATTCCCCAACGTGGTCTCACTCTTCGGTCCACTGGTAACGGGCGACGCCGAACAAAACTTTTGCGACGGCCTGCAGCTGGTGATCGACGCGATTGCCACTCGCATCCCCCGACGGCTGACGTCGGGACAGTTCAACCGCTGACGTCATCCCGAGAGTAGAGATCGTCCAGGACAGGAGGTTTTCGTGCCGCTCGCAAATCTAATCAAACCTATATTCAATAAGGGAGCCGTCCGGTGACGGAGTCCGGGCGGGGTGCCGATACCCTGCGCCCGCCTTCGACAAGGATCGTGGATTCGGTTGACGACGTCACGGCGGCTTGGCTGACTGATGCACTGCACCACGCGGGTTGTCTCGACCCGGGCCGGGTGGCGTCGTTCAGCAGCGAACTGATGAGTGTCGGCCAACTAGGACTGGTCGCCCGGTTGACCCTCACCTACGAGGGTGCTGGACCGGATGCCCCGCCGACCGCCATGGTCAAGTTGCCGTCCAAGGACGCCGGCAGCCGGGCGGTGGGTGTCGCACTCGGTATCTACGAGAGCGAAGTGCGCTTCTACCAAGAGATCGCGCCGACCGTCGGCATCCGGGTGCCGCGGTTGTATTCGGCAGACATCGAATCGGCAACCGGCCGGTTCACACTTCTCCTCGAGGACGTGAGGGGGGCGGGCACTCCCGGTGACATGATCGCCGGCGGTACGCCCGATCAAGCCGCCCGGGCGTTGGACGCGCTCGTCGACCTGCAGGCGCCGCGCTGGTCGGATCCGGCCTTGCGCGAAAAGGATTGGCTCGCCCACCCGAGCCGCAACCAGAACTTCTTCGCCGCCGTGGAGCCGGCCCTACCACTATTTCTAGAGCGCTTCGGCGATCGCCTCGATTCCGAAGACATGGAGTTCGTGGAGCAGGTCGTGCCGTACGCGAACGCGTGGGCGGCGCAGATGACCGTTGGCCCTACCGTGGTCTTGCACGGAGATTACCGGATGGATAACATCCTTTTCCCGCGCGATCCCGCCGCTCCCGTGGTGGCGTTCGACTGGCAGGCGACGCGCTTAGGACCGCCGCTGGTTGATGTCAGCGTGTATCTCGGCGGCTGTGTGTCGTTGGAGGATCGGCGTCGCCACGAGCGAGAACTGTTGGGGCAATACCACGATGGCCTGGTGTCACGAGGGGTCACCGGATTCTCCTTCAACGACGTGTGGGAAAGCTACCGCTGGAGCGTTTTCTACGGGCTGATGCTCAGCGTGCCATTTTCCGTCCGATTGGAACGAACCGAGCGAGGTGACGCTCTGTTCGCCGGCATGATTCGCTCCTATGCCCAACAAGCGCGTGATCTCGAGTCAATGGAGTTGCTGAAATGAGTAAAGCTGTCACCACTGCCCTGGCGTTTTCTTGTGACCGCCACACGCCGCCAACGAATTTCGCCGCGGCAGCCGCCGCCGCGGCGCAGAGCGGTGTCGTCGACGAACTGCTGATCTGGGACCAGATGACGAACTTTTGGCCCCGCCAGCTCTGGCACCCGGATAACACCCCAATGGCAACGATCCTTCCAGATCTGGACTCGTATTGCGACGCATTTGCGATGAGCGGCTACCTGGCCGCCTCGGCGCCGGGAATCGGCCTGACGATCAGCACCGATGCGATCCGTCGAGGGCCAGCCGAACTCACCCAGACCATGATGACGCTGGCCAACATGACCGAGGGCAGGGCGAAGGTGATGATCGGTGCCGGGGAAGCCAAACAGATCACGCCTTACGGCTGGAAGAGATCCGAAGGATTGGCGCGCCTCGAAGATCAACTCAAGGGCTTCAACGCATTGTGGGCCAGCACCGAGCCGGTCGATCTGCCGGGCAATCACTGGACCTTCAAGCAGGCTTGGCTGGGACAGTCACGCACTCATCGCCCGCATATTTGGGCTTTGGGGGGTGGGCCGAAGCTGTTTGATCTGGCAACAACTTACGCCGACGGCATCTCGGCCATCGTGCCGTGCGTGGCACCGACGCCGGAATCCTGGGCGCACACGGTCAGCACAATGAAGGCCGAGCTGGAACGGAAGGGCCGTGATCCGG
>Ga0310915_10000640_pt1 | contig 16980 bp, 13 predicted proteins | sample GREbulkMGAN111_FD_202508 | JGI IMG/M metagenome (GOLD analysis project Ga0310915, IMG submission 202508) | Lab enrichment of tropical soil microbial communities from Luquillo Experimental Forest, Puerto Rico - GRE.bulkMG.AN111 | ecosystem: Environmental > Terrestrial > Soil > Tropical forest >...
AGCGCGGATCGGCGCGGGCACCGGGCAATTTCGAATAGCCCCAAGCGGCGGCGGATCGTACCACAAGTGACAAGCGAGTTGTGGTAACACCTTCGACAATCGACGATTTTACCCGACGGCCACCTGCCGATTAATAAAGAGCCTGTGTCAAAAAGAGGGTGACCCGAAGCGCGTCGGCTCGAATCCAGGAGTGTCGGATTTTTTTACAGCGTCGTGCGGTAGCGATTGAGCCAACCCAGCTCGGCGCGCGCCGTGCCGAGCAAGGTCAGCGAGGCCGGTTCGGGGATCGGTTGCAGCATTCCATGCAAGGGCGTTTGGTGCGTTACCGATTGTAAAAATCTCCGAGAGATCTTCGGCGGGCCTATCCCGGGCCAGGTCCCAACCCCTCCGGATCCTCACCGACGGATCCGGGTTCGCTAACCGCGCTTTAGCTGCTGCAACAGGCTCTCCGCTTCGCCTCTGTCGGAGAACGTCACACCCGAACTGAGCAGCGTCTCGAGCATTGCCTGAGCGTCGGCAGCCCGGCCAACTCGGTTGAGCGCGACGGCCAGGTGATATTGGATATCGGGGTTTTTCGGTGCCGAGAGGTTCGCGGTGCTCAGGTACGTCAACGCCTTGTCGGCCTCGCCTTGGGCCACCAAGATCCATCCCAGCGTATCAGCGACCTGAGGGTCATGCGGTGCGGCGGCAAACGCTTGCTCACCCAATCTTCGGCCCTTTGCCAGATCACCCTTGTGTTGATAAAGCCAAGCCAAATTGTTCAGCATCGCTGGGTCGGCTGAGCCTTGGCCGACAACGCGCGTGTATTGGGCAATAGCGTCGTCGTATTTCTTTTGCTCGAGATAAATCGCGGCTAAAACCGAACGGATCGCAACGTTCTTTGGATCGGCCTCCAGGCGGGTATTCAAGACCGCCTGCGCCTTAACGGGGTCGCCTGCCCGAAAATACAAGCCGGACAGCGCCTCGATCAGAGCGTCGGCGGACGGTCGGTTCGCTAGGGCCTTTTCGAGCAAACCGATCGCGTCGTCCCGGCGCCCGGCCTTCTCGTATAATTCTGCGGAAACGAGATCATAGAGCGGGTTTCCCGCATCTTCCCCGGCAAACGCCTTCGCCATCGCCAAGCCAGCACGCATACCGCCGATTTCCGATTCGACTCGTATCAGTTCCGCTTTCACCCTGCCGTTCTTCGGATCGCGGGCGAGCGCCCCTTGCAGCACGGCGCGAGCTCTTGAGAACTCCTTTGCCTCATTCAGCCGAGCAACGTAGCCTGTCATCGCCGGAATAGAGTTCGGTAAGAGCTCATAAATGCGTTTATAGGTAGAGATCGCGCCCTCGGTATCACCAGACGCGGTCTGAGCGCGCCCCTTGACATCGAGAACGTCAGGATTGGTCGGGAATTGCCGGGTAATCTGGGCCGCCGCCGCCATTGCGTTCTTCCAATCCTGACGCGAAAGCTCCAAATTGACGAGCGCAATCCCGGGCCTCGGATCATTTGGCCCGGCCGTGCGCGCGCGGTTGACATAATCCGTCGCTTCTGCCCAATTCCTCTCTATTGTGGCGATTTCAGCAAGGCCGAGGAGGGTGCTTACGTCGTTCGGGTGGCGCGCAATGAGCTCGGAAAATAGTTTCTTGGCATCCTGCGCGCGCCCGGTCGCCATATATTGCTGCGCCATAGCAGTGCCGATCGCGAGGTTCGTAGGATCAGCCTTGAGCCGGGGCGCCAAGACGCCCTCGGCCTTGAGAAAATCTCCCGATCGGTCGTGCAGCCGGACCAGAGCGATCGTCAAACTTTCATCGGATGGTCTTGCCGCCGCCGCCTTTTCGAGCAGAGCGATCGCATCCTGGCGACGCCCCGCCTTTTCGTAAAGCTCGGCCGATGCGAGGTCGTAAATGTCGTTCTCGGGATCGCCCACGGCTAAGGCATGCGCCTCGGCTACCGCTGCGTCGACGCCAATTATCTCTCCCTCGACCCGGATCAGATCCGCCTTTAAGGATGAGTTCCCCGGGTCCCGTGCGATGGCTTCCTGCAACACTCCGCGGGCCTCGGCAAAGTATTTCGCACCATTGAGCGATGCGAGATAGCGCGACAAGATCGGTGCGGAAGTCGGCGCTAGCGCGTAGGCCCGCTTGAAGCTGGAAACTGCGCCGTTTCTGTCGCCGGCTGCGAGCTGCGCCTGCCCTTGGGTGTCGAGGATATCGGCATTCTCTGGGAATTGCGCGGAGAGCTCCGCCGCTAGGGTTTTCGCACTGGTCCAGTCCTGGCGCATTTCGTAAACGCCGACCAGTTTGAGCCCGGGGGCCGGATCATTTTGCGCCGCCGCGCGTGCCCGGTTCATCGCGTCAATCGCTTCATTCCACTTCTGCTGGGCTATGTACGTGTCGGCGAGACCGAGGAGGGCGGCAACCTCCTTGGGGTTTTTTCCCAGCAGCTGATTATACAGCGCCCTTGCCTCGTCCGCCCGACCTGTCGCCATGTAAACCTGCGCGAGATCGCGCGTGGCGACAGGGAGATCCGGGTTGATCGCCAGAGCTGCGCGGAACGCGGTTTCTGCTGCGGAATAATCCTGCTGAGCGGCGCGGACTACCCCAAGCAGGGTGTGATAGATTGGGTTCTTGGCATCGCGCTGGATCAGTGAGCTGGCGACCTCCGCTGCCTTGTCGAGCCGGCGCGCCCGCAGTTCGGTGATCACGAGGGCGGGCCCGGCGACCGGTGCGCCCGCATCGGTGCCGAACACCTCTTCCAACGTGGCGAGACCCTGCTTGCTTTGACCTGCATCGATCTCTGATACGCCGATCCGTGTCTTGATGGCCGGGTTATCGGGATCGAGAGCGGCAGCTTTTTCGAACTGTTGCAGCGCAAGGTCGGGCTTGCGGTCCGCCATATAGGCATTTCCGAGCACGCCCAATGTCGCCGCGTCTGCCGGCATCTTATCGACCAATGGCTTGAGGTATTCGATCGCCCGTGATGGCGCCTGTTGCTGTAACGCGGCGGTTGCAATCAGCCGCGCCGCTGTAATGTTGTTGGGCATATGGGCGAGATATTTGCCCAAGCTGGTTTCCGCCTGAGCGGATTGTCCCAACGCTAATTTCGTCAATCCTTGCAGATAGTAACCCGCCCAAAACGCCGCAAAGCCTGGGCTGATACGATCGAATATACGATCGGCTTCGGCATACTTCTGCTGCTTGAAGAGCTCCTGCCCCCGCAGGTAATTGGCCAAGAATTGGTTCGGATACGCCTTCAGGATCGGATCGAGATCCTCGTCGGCTGCCTTGTATTTTCCGAGAGCAATGTTGACATTGGCACGGCTCAGATGAGCCGAGATGTTGTTGGGATTGATCTTCAGCGCCTCGTCGAGAAGGCGAATGGCGCCTTCTTGGTCCCCGCGGCTGCGAAGCATCTCGCCCTTGACCTGAAGAGCTTCGGCCGAGCGCGGGTTGGTGGCAATTGCGTCGTCGATCAGCTTGTCGGCCTCGGCCGGTTTGGTTCCGTTCAGCAGCCGCGCGAGCTGAATCTTTGGCCTCGCGGCCTTTGGATCGAGCTTGACGGCCTCCCCCAACAGCGTCTCGGCTTTGGCTCGATCACCCAGCCCCGCAGCCGCCGTCCCGAGAGCGGTTCTAAGTTTGCTCTCGAGGACCGGATCACGATCGCCCGGCTGAACTAAATCTATGAGGTTGGCAAATTTTTCTTGGCGAAGCAGAGCGTCCGCCAGCACCGGCAAGTAATCGGCCTCATCGCCATTACGCTCGCGCGCGGCGCGCGCCTCTCGCTCAGCCGCTTGGGCATCACCCTCCTGCAGATATACCTGCGCAAGACGTGCACGCAGCGCGGGATCTTGAGGCGCGTCGCGGATCGCGTTGCGCAACTCGATTTCGGCGGCCTTCAGGTTTCCTTTTTCGATGTATTGTTCTGCCTCCTTGACGGAGGTGGGAGAGTCTTTGGCGTACGCAGCTGACCCGGCGAGTGCGGCAAGAGCACCGGCGACGACCATTCGGCGCCACGGACAGCGCCTTTCAGCATCCGGCATCGTCCTTCCTTTCTTCCGCAAACGGCCATCCCGTGTCCGAACCCTAATCTGGGGCCGCCACGTCAAGTCGTAAAGCGTGTGCCAGCCCATTTGCAGCTACCGCGGGTGGACAGACACACCTGTGAGCGAACAGGGGAACGCTCGCAGGCGACATTGTCGGCGCGACGGTGTAGATTTCGCGTGAACACTCCTGTGGCGGAGGGTTTGTTGCCGATGACAATACTTCGTTGGCTTAGCGTGTCGCTGATTGGGCTGGCCGGCCTCTCGAGCATCGCGATGCCGGCGCCGACACATCGCGGCCCGGCGCAGGCGCCGACACCTCAACCCCCCGGCAGCCAGAATGCTGAAATCCGGATTGCCGCTGTCGTCAACGACGAGGTGATCTCGGTCGCCGACCTTCAATCTCGCCTCAGGATGGTCATGCTCTCCTCGAACTTTCCCGATTCCCCAGAGACCCGGCAGCGCATCGCGGGCCAAGTATTGCGGACGATCGTTGACGAAAAGCTTCAAATGCAAGAGGCGAAACGGCAAAACGTCACGGCCACCGATGACGAGATCAAGAAGGCAATCTCCCAGATCGAAAAGCAGAACAACATGCAGCCCGATCAGTTGGATGCGGTCCTAAAGGCGCACGGCATCGATCGTGCGTCGCTCGTTGACCAGCTCACCGCATCGATTGTTTGGGCGAAACTGGTGCGGCGGCTCGTCTCGCAGACCAACGTGGTTTCCGAAGAGGAGATCAACGAAGCATCGAAACGCATCAAAGAGAGCGCTAATCAGCCGCAGAGTCGGGTCGCGGAGATTTTTCTCGCAGTCGACAATCCTCAGCAGGACGACGAAATGCGGCGATTGGCGGAACGGCTCATCGAGCAGATGAAACACGGTGCGCGGTTTTCGGCGGTCGCCCAGCAATTCTCGCAATCCGCGACTGCCGCGGTGGGCGGTGATCTCGGCTGGCTGCGTCCCGAGCAACTAAGCCCCGATCTTGCCAAGGCTGTGGCCGAGATGCGTCCGGGAGAGCTGTCGCCGCCGATTCGCAGCGGGGCAGGCTATTACCTATTGCTGGTTCTCGATCGGCGCACCGGCCGATCGGATCCCAACGCCGATGAGGCGGTGCTGCACCTCGTGCAGGTCGTCTTTCCGCTGCCGCCGCAGGCGAGCGAAGCGATGCGGCGGGCGGCGCTGGCCGAGGCGCAGAACACCAAAGCAGCCGCGAAAAATTGTGCGGAGATGCTGAAGATCGGCAAGGAGAAAGGGTCGGCACAGCTATCAAGCGAAGGCCGTCTGCGGGTCAGTCAGATCGCGCCGGCCGTACGCAATATCGTCTCGCAGCTGGAGGTGGGACAAGCCTCGCAGCCGATTGTCCAAAAGAACGGGGTGGGAGTGATCATGGTTTGCGAGAAGGGGACACCAAACGCGACGACCTTGCCGTCGCGTGACGAGATCGCCGACCAGCTCGCACGCCAACGCGCCGAAAACCTGGCACGCCGCTACCTCCGCGATTTACGACGAACCGCCTTTGTCGACGTCAGAGTTTGAGTGGCGCGCGATGCTGCCGCTCGTCGTAACGATGGGCGAGCCCGCCGGGATCGGCGGTGAAATCACTTTGAAGGCATGGCTTGGGCGCGGCAACGGCATCCCCCCTTTTTACCTGATCGACGACCTCGATCGCATCGCTGCATTGGCTCGCCGGCTCGGCTGGCCGGTGCCGGTTCGGCTGATCAACGCTCCCGATGAGGCGCTGGCGGTATTCGCCGAAGCTCTCCCAATCGCGCCGATCGGCGTCACGTTGCGAGCCCCGCCAGGGTGCCCCGACCCGGCAGACGCGCCGGCCATTCTCGGCGCGATCGAGACCGGGGTACGTGATGTGGTGAGCGGGCGCGCTGCCGCTCTCGTCACCAACCCTATACACAAAGACAGCCTCTATCGGGCCGGCTTTCGGTATCCGGGACACACCGAATATCTCGCCTCTCTTGCCGAGGTTACCGCGGTACCGGTGATGATGCTGGTCTGCCCCGCCTTGCGAGTCGTGCCGGTTACCGTCCATCTCGCGCTGCGCCAAGCGATCCTCGAGCTTTGCACCCCGACGATTGTTCATTCAGGCCGCGTCACCGAGGCGGCGCTGCGGCGGGACTTCGGGGTCGCCGCTCCGGTCCTCGCCGTCGCCGGGCTCAACCCGCATTCGGGAGAAGCCGGTGGTCTGGGGCGCGAGGAGATCGAGATCATCGAGCCAGCCATCGCCGAGCTACGCGCCGCAGGCATCGACGCGCGCGGCCCACTGGCAGCCGACACGATGTTTCATGCCGAGGCGCGACGATCCTACGATGCAGCGCTCTGCATGTATCACGATCAGGCATTGATCCCGATCAAGACCATTGACTTCCATGGCGGAGTGAACGTGACGCTGGGACTACCCTTTGTACGGACCTCGCCGGATCACGGGACGGCCTTTACGATTGCCGGCCGCGGTGTCGCGCGCGCGGAGAGCCTGATCGCGGCGTTGCGGCTGGCGGCCGAGATGGCGACCAGAAGGGCGGTCGCCGACTGAACTCTCACGGCGGAACTTCGTCGCCCGATCCAGCGGCGTCGTTGCCGCCGCTGCGCGAGGTCATCGCGCGATACGGGATCATCTCGCACAAGCGCCTTGGCCAGAACTTCTTGCTCGATCTCAACCTGACCGGTCGTATCGCGCGGTCGGCGGGGCGGCTCGACCAGGCCACGGTCATCGAGATCGGTCCCGGCCCGGGCGGTTTGACGCGGGCGTTGCTCGCATCGGGAGCGCGGCGGGTTCTCGCGATCGAGCGCGATCGGCGTTGTCTTGCGGCGCTCGACGAGCTCACCGCTGCTTATCCGGGGCGCTTGGATCTTGTCGCCGGCGATGCGCTCGAGCTCGACCCGGCGACTCTCTCTGAGAAACCCCGCAAGATCGTCGCGAACCTGCCCTATAACATCGCCACTCCGCTCCTTATTGGCTGGCTCGATCAGGTCCGGGAATATGAAAGCCTGACCTTGATGCTTCAGCACGAGGTCGCCGAGCGCCTGATCGCCGTGCCGCGCAGCAAGGCCTACGGGCGGCTTTCGGTGCTCGTCCAATGGGTCGCCGAGGTGCGAATCCTGTTCGACGTGCCGGCTCGCGCTTTTGTGCCGTCCCCCAGGGTCACGTCAAGCGTCGTCGCCATCCTGCCCCGCGCCGAGCCGCTGGCGCCGGCGCGCCGGCTCATGCTCGAACGCGTCACCGCTGCTGCGTTTGGCCAGCGCCGCAAGATGCTGCGTACCAGCCTAAAGCCGCTCGGGCTAGCGATCGATCCATTGCTCGAGCAGGTAGGCATCGCCCCAACGGCACGCGCCGAGGAACTCACAGTCGTTGAATTTTGCGCAATCGCGCGGGCTGCGGATCAAAGCCGATCGGTGCTGTTCTAGAGCGCCGCGCGGCGCTCAGCCGGCGCGCAAGCGGTGGACAAAGTCGGCGAGCCCAACCTGCCGCTCGCGCCGAAACCTTTCTGCGGTAACTATTGCTTGAACTTGTGCTACGCTGCTCTCGATGTCGCGGTTGACGATTACGTAATTGTATTCCGACCAGTGGCTCATCTCCTCGGCCGACTTCGCCATCCGTGCGGCGACAACGGCAGCGCTGTCCTGGGCGCGCGCCCGAAGCCTGGCTTCGAGTGCGGCGAGGCTCGGCGGTAAGACAAACACCGAGACAAGATCATCGCGGACGGTCTCGGTCAGTTGCTGCGTACCCTGCCAATCGAGATCACCGACGACATCACGCCCGGCGGCGAGCGCTAGCTCGATCGGCCGTCGCGGCGTCCCGTAGCAGTTCTCAAATACTTTCGCGTGTTCGAGCAGTTCGCCCTGCGCGATCATTCTGTCGAATCGGCGGCGGTCGATGAAAAGGTAATCGCGACCCTCGACCTCCTCTTCGCGGCGCGGCCGGGTCGTAACTGATACCGACATGGCGAGTTCGGGATCACGCTCGACGAGCCGGCGGGTGATCGTGGTCTTTCCCGCCCCGGAGGGCGAGGAGAGGATTAAGAGAAACCCACGACGCTCGATCCTCATTCGATGTTCTGCACTTGCTCGCGAAACTGTTCGACCGCGGCCTTGAGCGACAACCCGATGCGCGTCAACTCGATATCGGCAGATTTCGAACACAGCGTGTTGGCTTCGCGGTTCAACTCCTGGCACAGGAAATCCAGTCGCCGACCGACAGCCTCTCCCTGTTGCAGAAGATCACTCGCCTGCTCGAGGTGGGCGCGCAGCCGTTCGATCTCCTCGCGGACGTCCGAACGGGTGAGTAGTAATGCCACCTCCTGTGCAACCCGCTCCTCCGGCAACCCGTGAGCGAGATCAGCGAGGCCGGTCAGCATCGTCTGCAGTCTCTCGCGTATTGCCTCCGGCTGAGCCGCCGCACAATCCTCCGCCGCCCTGACGAGAGCTGTCATCTCTTCGAGCTGGCGCCGCAGCGCCGGCGCGAGACGCGCGCCTTCCTCGGCTCTGGCGGCCGCCAGCCGGTCAAGCGCAGTCTCCCAACTACCAAGCACCGCCGACCGGCGCCTGTCGATCATTGCTTCTTCGTCGTCTTCGATCGTCTCGACGACACCGCGCAGCGCCAACAGACCGTCGAGCCGCGGTGGGGCTGCGTCTACCTCTTCTGCGAGCTCCTTCATCAGCGAGACGAGCTGGGCCAATGCGTCACGATTGATCCGAACCGCTGATGGAGCGGTCCGGGTGACCGAAAGGATGGCGGAGATGTTGCCGCGACGAAGGCGCTGCGCCAGCGTGGCACGAAGTCCCGGTTCCAACGCGTCGAACCCGGGAGCCAGCCGAAGCCGCAAATCGAGCGACTTGCCGTTGACGCTCTTCGTCTCCCAGACCCAGGAGATCCCGAACTCGTTACCCTCCGCCCGCGCGAACCCCGTCATGCTGGCTATGCTCACGCCCGCGCGCTCCCTCCTTGTGAAAATTTGACCCGCGGCGGCAGCGATCGCTCAAGGGGGGCCAGTGAAGATCAACGACGCATTGGTCCCGCCAAAGCCGAAAGAATTGGACAGCGCGTAGCGCACCTCGCGCTGTTTTGCCTGCTTCGGCACCAGATCGATGTCGCAGGACGGAGACGGGTCATCAAGGTTCAAGGTCGGGGGGACGACCCCGTCGCGAATGGCGAGGATCGAGAAAATTGCTTCAACGCTGCCGGCAGCACCAAGTAGGTGTCCTATCGCTGACTTGGTCGAGGACATGGACAGCTTGTAAGCGTGTGCACCGAACACCCGCTTGACGGCGCCGAGTTCGATCTCGTCGCCCAGCGGAGTCGAGGTGCCATGGGCATTGATGTAGTCGATCTTGTCCGGTGCGAGACTGGCGCGCTTCAGGGCATTACGCATAGACCGATAGGCGCCTTTCCCATCCTCAGAAGGGGCGGTCAGATGAAAGGCGTCAGAAGACATGCCGTAGCCGATTACTTCAGCATAGATTTTGGCTCCACGCCGCTTTGCGTGGGCGTGCTCCTCTAGGACCAGGATCCCCGCCCCTTCGCCCATCACGAACCCGTCGCGTTCTAGGTCCCAGGGGCGTGAAGCCCGCGGCGGATCGTGATTGAACCCGGTCGAGAGAGCCCGTGCTGCAGCAAAGCCGGCCAGCCCCAACCGGCAAACCGCCGCCTCGGTACCGCCGCAGACCATAACATCGGCGTCGTCGAGCATGATCAGCCGCGCCGCATCACCGATCGCGTGTGCCCCGCTAGAGCAGGCCGTAACCACCGCATGGTTTGGGCCGGTGAAGCCGTACCGAATCGAGACGTGGCCCGAGGCGAGATTGATTAGATTGGCCGGGATGAAAAACGGCGACAGCCGACGGGGGCCGCGTTCGTGCAGCGTCAAGGCCCCCTCGGTGATCCCCGGGAGTCCTCCGATACCGGAGCCGATCATGACGCCGGTGCGCTCGCACGCCTCCTCATTGCCGGGAAGCCAACCGGCGTCCTCTACCGCCTGGGCCGCCGCGGCCAAAGCAAAGACGATAAATCCGTCCATCTTGCGCTGATCTTTGGGGGGGACCCAATCATCGGCATCGAACAGTCCGGAGGCGGTGTCGCCTCGCGGCACTTGCGCGGCTATCTTCGCGGGCAGGTCTGACACCTCGAAGGATTGAATGGCACGAACTCCGGATTCGCCGGCAGTAAGGCTGCTCCAGTTCCGTTCGAGGCCGATCCCGAGGGGGGTGACGAGCCCCATGCCGGTCACAACGACGCGCCGCATCCCAGTCTCACGATTTTTCGGATGGGCGAATGATCAATGTCGACCCACGTGGCCCCGTGAGGACCAGCACGGGAGTGACGGTTGATCCGACAGCTCAGCTGTGCGATTCGATAAAGTTGACCGCATCCTTGACCGTCACGATCTTCTCGGCCGCATCATCTGGGATCTCGCACCCGAATTCCTCCTCAAAGGCCATTACGAGCTCGACCGTGTCGAGGCTGTCGGCGCCCAGATCGTCGATGAAACTGGCGTTTTCGGTTACCTTCGACTCGTCGACGCCTAAATGTTCGACGACGATCTTTTTGACCCGATCGTTGACGTCACTCATCCGTTCTTTTCCTCGCTGGATTACGTGAAAGTTGTTTCGGCACAGAAACTCTCAGCGCCATCCGCAATCACGGTGTCGCCACCGGGGGCCGCACTGAAGGCGTACGGACACATAACACGATTTCACCGACCGTTTCCAGTTCAGCTCCGCCGCGATCGGGGTATCGCAGGCTATACCATGGCCATGCCGCCGTTGACGTGCAAGGTTTGACCGGTAACGTAGGCGGCCTCGGCGCTCGCGAGAAAAACGGCGGCCGCGGCGACGTCATCGGGGACCCCGAACCGTCCCGCAGGAATCGCCCCGAGAAGGCGCGCTCGCCGCTCCGCCGTCAACTTCTCCGTCATTGAGGTTGCGATGGCACCCGGCGCTATGCAGTTCACCGTGATACCGCGTCCTGCGATTTCGGCAGCAATCGATTTTGACATGCCGATCATCGCCGCCTTTGCGGCCGCATAATTCGCCTGTCCAGGGTTGCCGGTGATCGCGACCACCGAGGTCACCCCAATCACCCGCCCGTGACGCCGTCGTATCATGCTGCGCAGGGCTGTGCGTGTCAGACGGAAGGCGGCGGTCAGGTTGACTTCAATGACAGCGAGCCAGGCTTCGTCATCCATTCGCAGAGCCAGCGCGTCGCGCGTGACACCAGCATTGTTGACGAGAATGTCGACCCGCCCCATTGCCGTCTCGGCCTCTCTGACCAGCCGATCCGCGGCGGCCGGGTCGGCAAGGTCGGCCAACCCGATATGAGCGCGTTCGCCGAGTTCGTCTGCGAGCGTGTCCAACGCGTGGCGCCGCGTGCCGGCAACCATCACCTGCGCCCCCTGGGCGTGCAACGCTCTCGCGATCGCTCCGCCGATCCTGCCCGAGGCTCCTGTCACGAGAGCCGTCTGGTTCGATAGATCGAACATTGCGCCTGGCCGTTACAGCACTTTCATAAAGGCGTCCACCTCGGCGGGTGTGCAGACGGAATAGGCTGATAAGTCCGGGTCGATCCGCCGACTGAGACCTGTCAGCACGCGCCCTGTTCCAATCTCAGCGATTTGCTGGACCTCGGCCGTCTTGAGGTACTGAATGCACTCGCGCCATCGCACCATCGCCGTAACCTGTCGCACGAGTTGGAGTTTGACCTCGGCAGGCTCGCTGATCGCGGATGCCGACAGGTTGGCGACCAACGGTACTAACGGCGGTCGGATCGCTGTCTCGCCGAGTGCCTTCTCCATTACCTCAGCAGCTGGCGCCATCAACGGAGAATGAAAAGGGGCGCTAACCGGGAGAATGATGGATCGACGGGCTCCCCGCTCGCGGGCTATTGCAATTGCCCGCTCGATCGCTTGGCGGTGCCCGCTGACAACGACTTGCCCCGGAGCGTTGTCGTTAGCTACCGCGCAAATCGCGTCGGGATCGCCGCGCACCGCCTCGACCACGACCGCTCGGGCTGCCTCGACGTCGAGACCGAGCAGCGCCGCCATCGCCCCCGCGCCCGGCGGCACGGCCCTCTGCATCGTGCGCCCGCGGAGCTTCACAAGACGCACCGCATCGGCGGTCGTGACCGCCTGTGCCGCCGCCAATGCCGAATATTCGCCGAGAGAATGGCCGGAGACGTAGGCGACATGTCGGCCAAACACCAACCCGCCTTCCGATTCGAGCACCCGAATCAGCGCCAGGCTCACAGCTAGCAGCGCGGGCTGGGCGTTCTCGGTCAAGGTGAGATCGGTTTCGGGTCCCTCGAACATCAGGCGCGAGAGACGCTGTGACAACGTCTCGTCGACTTCCTCGAAGACACGGCGTGCCGCGGAGAAGGCTTCAGCAAGGTCGCGCCCCATGCCGACTACTTGCGACCCCTGGCCCGGAAAGATAAATGCTCGCTTCATTCGGAAACGTCTCCCCCAATCTCAGCGCGCACGGGGAATTCGCGCGCGACTGCAATCGGCCAACCGAGAAGAATGCGGTGGCCATCTTGTGTCGAGGATGGCTTGCTGTATAGTGCACCCTCGGCCCTTGCCTGCTGAGGCCAGGTCCGCCCGGCGCGCGCGGCTGGGCGCGAATGGCCATAAGGGGACATCCGCAGCATGTCTTTGTATGAAAACGTGTTCATTGCTCGCCAGGACATTTCCGGCGCACAGGTCGACGCGCTCGCCGATACCTTCACCCAACTCGTTACCGACAATGGCGGCGAGGTCAAGAAGCGCGAATATTGGGGGTTGCGGAATCTGGCTTATCGGATGAGGAAGAACCGCAAAGGACATTACGTCCTGTTGAATATCGACGCACCGCCCACCGCAATCGCGGAACTCGAGCGGACCATGCGGATCACTGAAGATGTGATCCGCTATCTCACGATTCGGGTCGATGCGCTCGACGAGGGACCGTCGGTAGTTATGCAGAGCCGCGGCAGCCGGGACGACCGCCAGCGGCGCAGCTCCGGCGAGCGGGAGCGATTTGGCGAAGGAAGGGAGGGAGTTGCCGAACGGCCTCCGGGCGCCGAACGGGCTGACCGTCCGGTCGCCGAACCAGTGGAGGCGTAGATGGAAAGCCAATCCGCAAGCGGATCCGCGCGAGGGGCTGCGGCGCGCCGCCCCTTCTTCAGGCGCCGGAAATCCTGCCCGTTTTCGGGTCCGAACGCACCAAAGATCGACTATAAAGATACCAAGCTGTTGCAGCGCTTTGTCTCCGAGCGCGGCAAGATCGTCCCGAGCCGTATCACCGCCGTCTCGACCAAGAAGCAGCGCGAGCTTGCGCAGGCTATCAAGCGCGCGCGGTTCCTCGGCTTGCTCCCCTATATGGTGAAATAGCTAGCGTGCGACGAGCAGCGGCATGGGTCGGTTCGGGGTTGCCGGAGTGGCGGCGCTGTGCGGAGCGCTCGCCGCTGGTCCGTATCTCGCCGCACTGAGCGGCACGCCGGGCTGGCTGATCTTCACCTATTTCTCTCAGCTGCCGCTTTTTATCGGCGGGCTGTGGGGCGGTGTCACGGTAGCCGCGCTGGCGGGACTCATCGCATCGCTGATGTTGCTGGCGGCCAGCAACATCATGGCAGTGACTATATTTGTGGCGTCGAACGTCGCTCCGGTGATTGTGCTGGTCCGTCAGGCGTTGCTCGCCCGCGCCGGAGCTGCCGGTGCCGTCGAATGGTATCCGCCGGGTCTGCTTACCGTCTGGCTAACCGGCCTCGGTCTGGCGGCGATCGTGGCCGCGCTTCTACTGCTCGGCGGCCCTGAAGAAATCAGGGCCGCGATGCGCGAGATGCTGGCGCCCGCGCTCGACCGCCTCTTCGACGAAAGGACCCCCGGACGCGACGAACTAGCCGACCTCCTTGGGGTGATCATGCCTGGCATTGTCGTCGCCTCCTGGATGGTGATGACCCTGACCAACGGCTGTCTTGCCCAGGGCGTGCTGACGCGTTTCGGAGCGAGCTGGCGGCCGTCTCCCACCCTTGCCGCGCTCGAACTTCCAGCGTGGTTTTCAGCTCTGTTGCTGCTCGCTGCGACGACCACGCTGCTTGGCGGAATCATGCGCTTTGTCGGTGTCAACGTGATCATTATTTTGACCGTCCCCTTTTGCCTCGCCGGACTGGCCGTACTTCACGCGATTGCGAGCCGGTTCCCCCGCCCGGCCGTGCCGCTCGTTGGTGTCTACGTCTTGGCGGGTCTGTTCGCTTGGCCGCTGCTGCTGGTGATGGTCGTGGGTTTGCTCGACACTTCGTTCGGCCTCAGGCGGTATATTCGCCCACCTCGTCTATTGGAGAAGAAGAATGATGGTTGACTTGATCCTGCTCGAGCGGGTCGAAAAGCTGGGCCAAATGGGTCAACGCGTGAAAGTAAGGCCGGGTTTTGCGCGCAATTATCTCTTACCTCAGAAGAAGGCTCTGCGTGCGACGAAGGAAAACCTTGCTTATTTCGACAGCCAGCGCGCCCAGCTCGAAGCGAACAATCTCCACCGCAAGTCGGAGGCGACGGAAATCGGCGGCAAGCTGGAAGGGTTGAGCGTCGTTATCGTTCGCCAAGCCGGCGAGAGCGGGCAGCTTTATGGCTCGGTCTCCGCTCGGGACGTTGCCGAGGCGGTCAGCGCAGCAGGTATCACGATTGAAAAACGCCAGGTGGTTCTCGAGAGGCCGATCAAGACTTTGGGTCTTCATTCGGTGAGGATCGTGTTGCATCCGGAAGTGTCATTAGCGATTACAGCAAACGTCGCCCAATCCTCCGAGGAGGCTGAAATGCAAGCCAAAGGGATCGACCCGCTTCGCCTGCGCGATGAAGAGGAAGCCCAGGCTGAATTGGTCGTCACCGAAAACCCATCCGGCCGGCGGGAAGAGAGTGGAACCCGCGCCGGGTGAGGATCGATCCGTCACCGTCCTCCTAGCCTCATCGCGATGCTGCTGACGCGCCTGTTCGAGCGGGTAATCACCATCGGCCGTCTCCGGGTCATCGACGCCAACGGAAGGTCTCACGTTTTCGCGGGTTCGCCAGAGATTAGCGTCGCAATCAGGCTCCGCGACCCGGTGCTGCACCGGAAACTTCTTGTCAGGCCGCGTCTCTTCCTACCCGAGGCTTATGTGGATGGGACGCTGACCATCGAGGAAGGCAGCCTGTACGATTTGATCGACCTGCTGGCGGCCAATCTCGAGGCCTTGCCCGAAGGGTTTCTCGGGCATTTCTTGAACGGCTCGGGCACCGCATTGCGGCGGATCAATCAGTATAATCCGGTCTCGCGTGCCCGGCGCAATGTTGCCCACCATTATGATTTGTCCGACCAGTTATACGAACTGTTCCTTGATCAGGATCGTCAATATTCCTGCGCCTACTTCTCTGATCGCGGCGACAGCCTCGATACCGCTCAGCTCAACAAGAAGCGCCACATCGCGGCGAAGCTCCTCATCCGCCCGGGGCAAAGGGTACTCGACATCGGCTCAGGCTGGGGCGGTCTCGCGCTCTACCTCGCCAGCGACTGCGGCACCGACGTAACCGGCCTGACGCTCTCTGTCGAGCAGCATAGGGTTGCGACGCGACGCGCCGCGGCCGCCGGGCTGTCCGATCGCGTCAGGTTTTATCTTCGCGATTACCGCGAAGAGCTCGGACGCTACGACCGTATCGTCTCGGTGGGCATGTTCGAGCATGTCGGGATCAATCACTATAATGCGTTCTTCACTCGGCTGAAGTCGCTGCTCGCACCCGATGGGGTCGCGCTGTTGCATTCGATCGGGCGCATGGACGGCCCCGGTTCGACCCACCCCTGGATCCGCAAATACATCTTTCCCGGCGGTTACATTCCGGCGCTCTCGGAAGTGCTTCCGGTGGTCGAGCGGACGCGACTGTGGGTCACCGATGTCGAGATCCTGCGCTTGCACTATGCCGAAACGCTGAAATCCTGGCGGGACAGATTCGCGCGAAATCGCGATCGTCTACGCGAAATCTACGGCGAGCGCTTCTGCCGAATGTGGGAGATGTACCTGGTCGGCTCGGAGGTAGCTTTCCGGCGGGGCGGGTGCATGGTCTTTCAGTTGCAACTCGCCAAAGCGGTCGACGCAGTACCGTTGACGCGGGACTACATGATCGACTGGGAGCGCGCGCACCACGCCATCTCCGACCGGGCGGCCTGAGGATCATCCCCGTCATCCACAAGCTGTGAATCTTATTCCCGTCGGGTCGGCGCCAGACCAGTGGTAATTTCCGACCGCATGGAAACGAGCATGGCCTCCCGGGTCACCCCGCTGCGCGGGCCCGACCCCCAGCTCATTCGCACCCCGCCGCACAATAACGAGGCGGAACAGGGCTTGCTCGGGGCGCTGTTGATCAGCAATTCAGCCTATTCCCGGGTGTCCGAGTTCCTTGAGCCGGAGCATTTTGGCTATGCCGTGCACGCACGGATTTTCGCGGCGATCGCCAAGCTGATCGAACGCGGCCAGATCGCTAATCCGGTGACGCTCAAAAACTTGTTCGACCAGGATGGGGCGCTGACCGAAATCGGTGGGGCGCAATACCTATTTCAGCTCGCTAACTCGGCAGTCACGATCATCAACGCCGAGGATTACGGTCGTAACATCCGCGATCTTTATCTCCGGCGTGAGCTGATCACGCTTGGTGAGGACGTCGTCAACGACGCATACCGTCAGCATCTCGACGATCAGGCGCCGGAGCAGATCGAGCGTGCTGAACAAAGGCTATTCGACCTTGCCACCGCGGGGCAGCTGGAGGGCGGATTCCGTGCCTTTGAGGCTGCGCTCACAGACGCCATCAACAACGCCGAAGCAGCCTTCAAGCGCAGCGGCAAGACCGTCGGGGTGGCGACGGGCTTCGGCGGTCTCGATAAGAAGCTCGGGGGTTTGCATCCGTCCGATCTCGTGATCTTGGCCGGGCGACCGTCGATGGGAAAGACAGCC
>Ga0310915_10000649_pt1 | contig 16900 bp, 9 predicted proteins | sample GREbulkMGAN111_FD_202508 | JGI IMG/M metagenome (GOLD analysis project Ga0310915, IMG submission 202508) | Lab enrichment of tropical soil microbial communities from Luquillo Experimental Forest, Puerto Rico - GRE.bulkMG.AN111 | ecosystem: Environmental > Terrestrial > Soil > Tropical forest >...
GCACATCAAGCGGCGGCAGCCATAGATAATCCTCCTTTTGAGTCAATATGACTTCCGCCAGTGTCCAATACGTGGCCAATATTGGCGTGGTGAAACGAATTGACGTTGTCCGCAGTCACCGACGCGGGCACAATTTTTCCATGACAATGATTCGACTCTCAGGCTCGCAACTCCACGCTGCCCGCGTGCTTGTCGGCCTCTCGCTCGATGAGCTAGCCGACCGTGCCAAGCTATGTCGTCATTCAATCCGGAAATGGGAAACATCGAGCGATGCTGTTCCCGGAGCGATGTATCCGCACCTGTGCCGAGCGCTTGATGTGCTTGAGGGTGAAGGTGGGCGGTTCAGCGGCGATGGGGTCAGCGCATTATCCGGCGACTCACCAGATTATCTAGTGGAAGCGGTACCCGCTCCATCAACTCCGAACGATAGCAAGGGTTTACATCTCGGTATGGATTTGGCTGCTCGGGTCCGTCACGCCGGCCTATCCCGCGCGAGGCATGAGCAGGAAGTCCCAATCTGCGAGGGTCTTGGAATGGTTCGCCGCTAGGCTGCCAAGTGACGAGCACTTCCACAGCTTCTCAGCACGCTGACAGATGAATTTGCATTTCGCAGAATTTCAAGGATCGACGTGCGCGTGCTGCCCATTCAGATAGAGCATCTTTGGCAAGATATTGCCGCCAGCACTCCGCCGCTTCCTTGTGCCGACTACCTCGCTGTAACAAAAGCGCAAGATTAAACATCGCGTCGGCGTAGTCCGGGGCAGCCTGGAGCGCGCGCCGCAGGCAATCGATTGCGGCTTGTGAGCGACCTTGCTCGTCTAGTAGGTCGGAAAGATTGTACCAAGCTTCCGCGAACGTCGGATCAAGCGCGCGTGGCCGCACGCAGCGCCGCTTCGGCTTCAATCTTGCGGCCAGTAGCCCGAAACAGGTTCGCAAGATTGAACGGCGGCGCCGCGTCCGTGGGATCGCAATTCATCAAGACACGATACAACCGCTCGGCTTCGGCAATGTCGCCGGCGTCCTCTGCTGCCTGTGCTTGCTCAAATAAAGCATCGGCGTTCGGGGCTGGCGCGTTGACCGGCAGCACAAACTGCCCGCGCTTGTCGGTTGTCGCAGGATTCCGCCGCGGGCTGGCCGAATCCGGCTATGTCGAGGGCCAGAACGTAGCGGTCGAATACCGCTTTGCGAGGGTGGGTTCGACCGCCTGCCGCCGAGTTACAGACGCGACTGTGGGCCGCACCGTGACGCTGGCCAAATGCGCTGGGTGATCCTTGATCTTGGCGAATTGCCTTGTCTAATAGAAGTCAGCAAATTGAATCCGGGCCCCTCTGGCGAGGACGCCGAACGCGGTCGGTCAACCTCGCGATGTCGGATCACCTTGCGCTAGTGCGCGCTGATCGACATCGGGGCTTTATCTGAACTCCCCCCGACGAAAACCGGTCTGCTCCACTGGCGCGCATGCAGCGCACCGAGTGCCTTAGGCGGGGGTTTGCATGTCCATCACCCCTTACCTAGACGAGTTCGATGCCGATCCCGAAACCAGGCGGGTTCTGGCTGTCGCCCTCGAAATGACTCGCGTATCTCTTGGGCTTACAGACGATCTCGCCGACGGCATTATTGCCAAGCAAATTGTCGAGCTTGCCAAGACCGGCGAGCGGCATCCCGAGGTTTTGTGCGAAGCCGTATTGAAGACTTTACGCGGGCATTTGTTCGGAGACTAACAGGGGGTTATCGAAGTGCCTCAGCTCCGGCGCTTTGCAAATGGGCCAGCCCGCTCAGTTCGGGGTTGTATTCGGCCGTCGTTCGCGCGACCCAAGGGCGCGCCATGGTGATCGCGGCAGCGGCCTCGCGCGGGGTCGGAAACAGTCCCAGCCAGTGATCGTCGGCCGCGTAAGCCTCGAAGCCGCCCCTCCCAGTGCGCGCCACGATCACGCCGAGACGCTTTCGATCCTCGTAAACAGCCGCAAAGGGCTCTGATGGAAGGACATTGCGGGCGCCTCCCGCGATAGCGAGCTTGCCGCTTGTTCGACAGCAGAAGCGAAACTGACGCTTCGGATTGGTATTCGTCAATACAGGCGCGGCGCACAAGGCCGGGGTTCTTTGTCGCCGGCACTCAAACGTCGGTAAGTGCTGAGAGTGTGAGCTAGTTCACATTCTGGCAAGGCTTATTGCGAGACAATCGCGGCGCGCACAAGCACACTGCGCCAGTCCTCGCCTAGAAGAAGAGACAAGTTATGAGCGCTGCTAAGATGGAGAGACCGGGGTGGAGATGGACCTCAGATACGATAGCAGCCGTAATCTATTCAGTTCTGGTTACCTTCCTCATGCTGTCGTGGGCGTACATTCCGGCGTGAGCTAGGTTTACTGGGCGCGTGATGCCCGCTTCTCCATCATTGCTGCTGGTGACGTCTTGGGCACCTTCTGCGAGCGATTTTCTAAGAAATGCGGTCACGCGGGCCTGTCCGCGAAGATCCTTAACCTGCTGTCCTTGCGATCGCGCAGCCTATGTCCAAGCGTGAACAGGCGTGTATACCCCGCTGACTGCTCCTCGCGAATTCGATATCCTGCAATCCGGCCCTGGCTGGCGGGGACCGAATGCAATTCGATCAACTAAAACGGCGCGAGTTCATCACACTGCTCGGCGGATGGCGCGCAGTTCGTTGTGCTGCTCGCGAAACGCCGCGAGCATTAGTTCAAATTGGGCCTCGGTTATGGTCAGCGATCCTCGATCATTGTCGTCGCAATGGCCGAAGGCAATTCGCTTGTTGCCGACGGCACCTGTCTAGCGTCGAGATACGCGCGTACATCGCTCTCGCCGAGTCGACGCATGGCGCGCTTACGCGCCTCAGCTTCTCATGGACTCGACCGAGCAGAATAATGGGTCTGCGTCATGGCAAGTCGTACCAAGCTCGAAGGCGATCAAGTCGCGCAGTTTCGAGAGGCGGCGGCACTACTCTATCAACAGGGTCGGTACGCTGAAGCGATCGAGCTCGCCATGGCTGCCGTTCAACTCGGCATCCGCGAGCACGGGCAGGGCGATCCTTCCGTCGCGGAGAACTTCGGTTTTCTCGGCCTCATCTACAAAGCGTCCGGAACCTATGACCGCGCTGAGGACTGCTATCGCTACGCGATCGACGTACTCCGGAGCGCCAAGGGAGACGATGCGATCGAGCTCGCCACCCATCTCAACAACCTTGGCGTCCTGTACAAAATTCAGAGGAAATTCGCGGATGCCGCAGCACTATATAAGGAGGCGCTTCGGCTGCGCCGGCTGCACTTTGGTGAGCAGAGCTTCGAGGTAGTCAATACGCGTTCCAACATCGGAGCGCTGCTCGAGGCAACGGGAGATGAGGGCGCTGCACTCGCGGAATACATGCAGGCGATGATCCTCGCCCGAGGGCTCGGCGAAGACGGGCGGCCAGCGGTGACAAATCTTCTCAATAATGTGGGCAACATTTATGGGCGTCGTAAGCAGTGGAATCAGGCTGAACCGCTGCTGCGTGAAGCGCTGGAAAGGAGCACGCGCGATAACGGAGCGACGCATCCGACGACCGCGCAGGCGCAGCTCAACCTCGGCGAGGTAGTTCTGCGTCAAGGTCGGCCGAACGAAGCTGGAGAGCTCTTCGCTGACGCCCTCACGTCGCTACAAGCCGCGCTCGGCGACACTCATGAGCGCGTCGTATTGGCAAAAGCGTCTTTGTTCGAGGCAATAAAGGAGCTGTCATGGAAGTTGGACACGGAGGGATCGTCGCTGGATCCTGGATCGGCACAGACTCTCCACGAAAAGCTTACGACGTTTAGACGCGTTTACAAGTCGGCGGACTCCGAGACGCGAACCGAAGACAGCGCGCAAGACTCGGGAGCGCCGACTAACGCGGGCTCGGAGCTGGCGATCGATATCAGCCAGGTCGACGAGCCGCTGAGGGCTGGGTTCCTCGAAGCGGTAGAGCTCCTCGTCAAGACCGGTCGACAAGCGCAGATCCAGCGGTTGGTAAACGAACATCCGCAACTTCGTGCGGTCCTGGAGCCGATTGTCAATCAAGTTCGCGCCATTCAGGAAAAGGCGATGGGGGTCGGCGTCCCCGAGCTGCTCGGTGCGATAGGCGACGCCACCGACATTGACGAGCGAGTCGCATTGTGTCGAAAGGCGCTCCTCCTCGTAAGTCGCGAACAAAGACCGGATATCTGGTTCTCGGTCCGTTGGACGCTTGCCGCTAGCTTGTCTGAATCGAAGTTGGGCGCCGAAGCACAACGTCTAGAGGACGCGATCGCCGCGCTGTTGGAAGCGTTGTCAGTCGACCGGAAATCGGTGCCGCCAAGCGAATGGGCATCGGCCCTCTCCAGCCTCGGCTTGATGTATCGGCGGCGCGTCCACGGCGACGCGGCGGAGAACATCGAGCACGCCATCGAAGCGTACGAAGCCGCGCTGGCAATGCCGGAGCACAGGGCGCAGACGCATTTGTTCGCGAGCACGCAGAACAATCTCGCAAATGCTTACGCAGTGCGCACGCGAGGCGATCGCGACGAGAATCTCTCTAGATCGGTGTCCTTGCTTGAGCATGTCCTTGGCGTCACCTCTCGTGACGCAATGCCGGACGAATGGGCCCGGGCACAGAACAATCTCGGCGCAGCCTGCCTGAATTTTCAGCTTCGCGACGTCGAGTCAAATCGCGAACGTGCGATCGAAGCGCTCCGACAAGCTCTAACCATTCGTACGCGGGAGTACGCGCCTCAAAAGTGGGCGGAGACGATGGTCAATCTCGCCAACGCGTGGCGTCGCCGCTTGGCTGGCGCGCGTCGACAGAATCTCGCGGAGGCACGCACTTGCTACGAGAACGCGTTGCAGATCTGGACACGGGAGTCGGACGCCGAGAACTACTTCAAGACGTTGAACGCACTGGCCGTCGCCTGCCTCGAAGACCGCGACGCCGCCGAGTTTTCGCTCGGGCCATTGCTCATCAATCCCGAATTGCTCATTCCGCTCACGGACGAAGAACTGACCACTATGGCCAGCGACTATCCGGTACTCACGGAGCTACTTGAGGCGAGACGAGCCGGAGCCGATCACGTCGCCCTTTCTGCGCCGCGGCGCGCGCAGCTCACACGGTCTATCTGCACGCTGTGTCTCATCGAGCGCGCTGCTGATCGCAGGCGCTACCTAGCACTTCACCCCGAGCTCGCAACGGGCGACGCCGAGGCTGTCATCGCGTCGAATCAAGCGCTGATAGGGACCGATGGCAGCGGCGATTGGGGCGAAGCCACGGTGGCGTTGTTGGAAGAGAGTCGGCTGCTCGCTCGCTGGCGATCGATCGGCCTCGACTCCGCGCTGTCCGAGCGTATCCAGTTCGAAGAGTTGGAGGACCGCGCCTCGCAACTTGCTGCATCGCTCTGGACGCTTGCTCCCGGGAGTGTCGAAGGTGCCGGATTGATCGCCGAGGCGGTACAAGCGGACGATGCGGTCTTAGCCCGCCTTGGGGATGTAGGTACCGAACTCCAGCGACACCGCTTTCTACCACGCATGACCGCCAGAATGACCGCAATCCTTTCTGCGATCCTCTTGCGGCAGATACAAGATCCGGGGCTCAGGGGCCTTGGTGCGAATCTGATTCTGCGGCGAAAGAAGATTGAAGGGGAGCTGTGGTCCCGACTTCGCGACGGTGCCGCGCGCTCGGAGAGCGAGGCTGCTTCACGCAAGTATGGGGAGCTGCTGCTCACGCGTCGGCAAATCGCTCAAAGGATTCTCGCGGTAGCGGAGGAGGAAGATGGGTCCGAATTCAGACGACATCTTCTCGATCTGCGCGTCAGGGAAGAACAGCTTGAGATCGAATTGGCAGAACTCGTGCCCGTCGCCGATCTTGGCGCACGTGTTGCGCCGGTCGATTCAGGCGCGGTTTCGGCGGCAATGCCAGGAGCCAGCGCGCTTGTGGAATTTCTACGCTTGCCGCTGAGCTTAACCGGCGAGGACACGGCGTCCACGAGCCGCTACGTTGCGGCGGTTTTCGTCGCAGACAAACCGGGATACCCCTCTCTGATCGATCTCGGCGCCGCCGAGGAAATCGACGCCCTCGTAGCCGAAACGCGATACGCAGTGACTGGTGCGCCGGATCGTCGGGGCACCGGAGCGGACAGTCCTGACGGGTCGACCGGCAGGCGTCCGTTCTCAGAGGTCGCGACCGAGCTGCGCTCGAGAGTGTTCGACCCGGTTCGCGAAGCACTCGCAGGTGCGGAGATCGTCTATCTGTCTCCAGACGGCGATCTGGCGCGGTTGCCATTTGCAATTTTGCCGACGAGCGGCGCCGGGTACCTCATCGATAAGTACGAATTTCGGTACGTCGGCACTGGTCGCGACTTGTTGCGATTCGGGTTGCGCGTGCCGCGAACCTTCGCTCGGTCACTCGTCATAGCGGACCCGGATTTCGAGCTCGAGGGAGTCGGCGAATCACCAAACAGAGTATTTTTTTTCGAAGATCTGTTCGGCGGGATCAGCGGCCTTGCAAGCCCCGAGGATCGTCCCCTGGAAAGGCCGGATCTGCGATTTGGTCCACTGAAATGGGGGCGCGATGAAGGAGAAACGGTTGCCAAGCTGTTGGGGGTAAAGCCGCTCGTTGGAAAGAGTGCGGTCAAGCAAACGTTGATGAAGTGCCGGTCTCCGCAGATTCTTCATCTAGCGACGCATGGCATCTTCCTCGAGGACGAGGAAGGGAGAGCGCCTTCTCGAGACGAATCTGCAGCACACCGCCTAGGAATGCGCATCGTTCCTCGTCATGAGGATCCGCTCATGCGCTCGTGGCTCCTGTTCGCAGGCGCAAACCAGTGGCTTCACCGCAAGCCAGTCCCAGACGCCGCGGGCAATTGTGTCATCACGGCGATGGAGGCAGCGACCATGTCCCTCGAAAACACCGAGTTGGTGGCTCTGTCTGCCTGTGAGTCAGGCTTAGGAGTCATCCAGGTTGGCGAGGGCGTTCTGGGATTGCGTCGTGGATTCGCCATTGCCGGTGCTCAAACCGTGATCATGACGCTCTGGGAGGTGCCGGACCGATACGCCCGAGACATTTTTGTGGGCTTCTACGAACGCGCGTTGCGTGGATCCAAGGGTCGCGCCGCGGCGCTCCGCGAAGCGCAGTTGGAAGTCAAGAAGGCCCGACCAGACCCATACTTCTGGGGAGCAGTCGTGTGCGAAGGCGAGCCGGGGCCGCTATCCGCAACGAAAAGCGGCAGACCTGGCGCGCAGCGCTCCGCAAGCATGTGAGTCGGCCGAGTACGGACGCTACGTGGTCATGCCGCGAGAGTCTTAGATTGGAGACCGAGAATGGCGAAGCCGGTTCGAGGGATCGTAATCATCGCGGTGAAGAAGACGGGACAGCTTCCCGAACTTCAGACGGTTCACGATTGCGCCAGACGGATGGCGGCTTGGGCGCTCGCACAGGGGATTCGGAAAAAGTTGGTGAAAGTGATCACCGATGAGAAGAAGCCGGTTGAGGCGAAGAGGATTCACGACGCGGTCGCGCAGTTGGTGAAAGAGGATGGCATCGAGCAGATCATCGTCTACTTCGCGGGACATGGCGTCGTGAATGGGAGCGAGCTCTGGCTCCTCTCTGGCGCGCCGGAGGCAGCCAGCGAAGCCGTGAACTTGGAGGGCAGTGTCCAACTGGCTCGCTCCGCCGGCATACCCCACGTGGTCTTTATCTCGGATGCCTGCCGGACAGCGGCCGAGGGAGTCCGTGGCACGCGCGTTAGAGGCCAGGAGATATTCCCGAACGTCGAGCCATCCGACGAACAGCCGGTCGACGTTTTCTTCGCGTGCCGGCTTGGATCGCCCTCAAACGAAATCCGAGATCCGAAGAACTCGGCGAAGGTCTACAAATCTGTATTTACCGAGGCATTGCTATTGGGTCTGCTCGGACAGCGTCCGGAACTCATTGAGGAGCACGAAGAGGGTGACGAAATTATCGGTCTCGTACGTCCGAAGCGGCTCGATGCATATCTCGTGGCTGACCTCAAGGAACGGCTCAAGGGCGTCAAGACAGAAGAGGGCCCGTTGAATCAGGTTCCCTACGCTCGCCTCACCTCACAGGGCGATCGTTGGGTCGCGCGATTCTCCGAGCCACGTGACGATCGCGCTACGCGAGGCGGCAAGGTGCACCTTCGGCAACCCACTTCACCAGAGCCGGTGGTCGACGCTCACTCTGTTACCCAGCGAGCCATTCGATCCGCGCTCGACGCCAAGCCTGACGACGTCGCGAAGGCGATCGCGGCTGCGCTGGAAAACAAGATCAGTGAGGCGTCGGTTCTCGAAGAATCGATCAAGAAGACGCAGGCGCCATATGGACCTGACCACTTCGAATCAGAGTGCGGCTTCAAGGTTCGCGGAAACGAGTTTGTTTCTGTAGATATGCCGTCGGGGATTAGTTACCAGTTGTTCGCTGACACGAAACGAGCGGTGCGCGTTGACATCGTGCCGCGTAGGGCTGCGAGCGCGCTACTTACGTTCTCAACCGATGTTGGGCTTGTTTTGCCGGCAATCCCTGGTTTCATCGGTGCCATCGAGTTCGAGAAGTCCGAGCTTGTGAACGTGAGCTATGAGCCATCCGAAAACACGACGCGCTGGAGGGACTACCAATTTCAGCTCAACGAGTTTCGCACGCTGCGCGGCCTGATCGCGGCGGCCGCGAGACTCGGCACGTTGACGTTCCAGGGCAGCGACGCGCAGGCGCTGGCGCGTCAAATGCAAATGGCCAAGAACGGCGACCCGTTTATGGCGATCTACGCAGCCTATGCGTATCACCAGCTCGGCCTGGGTGAGTGGATGAGACAGATGTACGAGTTTCAGCATCGAGACCTAGGCTTCCGCCTCTTCGATCTCGCGCTGCTCACGCGGAGTCTGTACGCAAAGGAGGTTGCGGGAGAGCGCGAGCTGTTCCCGCGTTTTCCACTTCTCTCGCAAGGGTGGACCCTGCTCTCCGCGAACCGCGTCAAGATACCCAAGGTGTTCGAGATGTTGCGCGATCAGCTCATGCCCTCCATCTGGACCTTGCTTAGCCGAAAGGGAATCGACGTCGTGCGTGTGGCGATGAGATCGGGAGACTTAACATGAAGCGCCAGCTCATTTTCGTTCACGGACGCTCGCAGGAACACAAGGACGCGCAGGGCCTCAAGGACGAGTGGATTTCCGCACTTCGGGCTGGCCTTGCCAAGAGCAATAAGAAGCTCCCCATTCCTGAGGCCGACGTGCGCTTTCCGTACTACGGTCAGGCGCTTTACGACTTGGTTCACGACGCTCCTCCCGATGAGGTGGCCGAGATCATCGTGAAGGGATCGAAGGATGAGGCGCGGCGCGCATTCACGGAACCAATTCTCAATGAGGTTCGCCGTAAGTTGGGAGTCACGGACGAGGAAGTCATCGACATCGCCGGAGGTGATGTTGTCCAGAAAGGACTTCAGAACAAGACCTGGGTCTTGGCGATTCTCCGCGCGATTGATAAGCATGTCCCGGGAGGCAGCGGTGCAACCATCGCGAGCGTGACGAACGACGTGTATCAGTACATGCGCAATCCGGGGGTTCGTGACAGGATCGACGAGGGCGTCCGAAAAGCGTTCAGCGTGAACGACGCGAACGTCGTTGTCTCTCATTCTCTTGGAACGATCGTCGCCTATGCACTGATCGGCCGGGAAGGAAAGGCGACGAACTGGCAAGTGCCGTTTTTTATGACGCTTGGCTCGCCGCTGGCGATCACGATGATCAAGGACAGTCTAAAGCCCATCAAGACTCCCGACGTCGTTGGGAAGTGGGTCAACGCGCTGGATGTAAAAGACGTGGTCGCGCTCTATCCACTGGACAGAAAGCATTTCAATGTGAAACCCGCGATCGAAAATCTGGGCCATGTGTCGAACCAGACCTCAAATCACCATGGTATTTCGGGGTACCTTGAGGATGAGACTGTCGCCGCGCGCATCTACGCTGCGCTTACCCATTGAGGAGACCTAACCCGGCGGTAGATGCCCAGAATCTGTCTCCGTTGCTCAACGCTGAAACGCCGTGAACCCGGACGTTGACGATCTCCGCTAGCTACGCACCACGGTCTACTCGTTTTACGCGCTCCCTTGGCGCATCACTAACTGCGGCATCAGCGTGCGTGATATACTCTATCAAAGTAGTTCGGAAAGCCGTGGGTTCACCCAACACAACATCTGCCCACAGCACGGCATCAGTATGAGTCGGAAGTGGGCTCAGTTTTCATTGCCAAGATGCTGGGGCCCGAACGCCGACATGGAATCCGGGGCTTCCTTGCCATTACAGTCCTCCTTGATGTCAAAGACATACCCTCAGGTGGGACCACTTCAATGGGGGCGATACAAGTCTGAAGAGATCGTCGCGAAGTTGCGGCAGGTCGATCTTCCCTCCTTCTCTCAGCAACAGGAAAAAACCGTTCTAACCTCCCGGATGACTGCGAAGGGCGCTTGACAGGCGCAACTTATCCGTGTTACTAGCGACTCTATCGCGCATAACGAGTTACAATTGACCTCAGCGCGCAGCTTCCACGGCGGAGCTTCGTTGCCGATATTGGCGCAGTTCCCGTTGAAGTAGAGGAGGATAGAATTTCATAGGCTTTGCGCGTTTTGGCGCGCATACGTTTTATTCTCGCCGTCGATCCGCGAACGTCACAAAGGGTGGCACCCATGAAGAAAAGCGACTCAACACAGTCGTCCTGCCTCGGCACGCCTGGCCTGGACCGTCGTCAATTACTGCGGTTTGCGACCGCCACCGGGCTTACGGCCGCAGCCGTCGGTCAGCCGCGTTTCGCAGCCGCCGAAATTTACGAGCAGGGCGACGAGCAGTGCCGGATCGCCCAGCCCGCCGTAAAGCCCGTCGATCTCAGCGAAAATGTGCTCTCTGATTTCATCACGGTGTCGCAGGCGTTGACCGGCGCACCCGAGGTGCCGCGGAAGCGTCGCCTGGCCGGCGAATATCTCGAACGCTTCGCGCAGCTGTGGGACCCGACCAAGACGGACATTCCCAATCCGGGATATTTCCCGAAGCTCCTGGCGCTCCACGACCGGTACAAGAACCTCCCCGACGCACCGCCCGACGCCAAAGCGGCGCAGCTCATCGACGATCCGAACTTCACCGATGCGGCGCAGCAGGTGCTCTATCTCTGGTACGTCTCGGCTTTCTTCATCGAGCCGCCCGACAATTCGATCGGCGCCAAGCCCGGCACCTTCAAACCCGGCAAGACCTGGATCTACGGCACGGCCGATCAATACCGCCAATCATTGCTGTGGCCGCTCCTGCGCGCACACCCACCGGCGATGCCGCAGCAGGGCGGCGGGCCCGGATACTGGGCCACTGCGGCAAAGCCATTCGAGGCATGAGGTCGGAACGGGAGGCACCATATGTCGCTCAATCCCACGACCGAGCACTTTGACGTGATCATCGTCGCTCCGGCGTGGCCTGAGCCCTCGCGGCGGACCGCCTGGTGAAGAAGGGCAAGAACGTCTGCATCATCGAAGCCGGCGGCTACGCGACGGACGAGCGCAATCGTGACCGCATGCTCGACTACTATGTCGGGTCGCCGTCCAAGGCGACGGACGCGCCGTTCTGCGGCGACGAGGTGCTGGCCGAGCAGCCCAATCCGCGGCGATCGCCGGACGGGCTCAATATCGAGAAGCTCCCTGACGGGGCCAACTATTATTACTACCCGCCGGACTACGCGACACCGAACGACCCGCAGAAGCGCGACAAGTTCCTGAGCTATTACGAACGCGTGGTCGGCGGATCGACCTGGCATTGGCAGGGCATCTATGTCCGCATGATCCCGAGCGACTTCACCATGTCCGATTTCGGGATCGATACGTCGAAGCTGACATCCGATCCGGGCAACTTCAGCCTGGATTGGCCACTTCGTATTCGGAGCTCGAACCTGACTACGTCGCGGCCGAACAGGAGCTTGGCGTTTCCGGCGATCCGCCGAACGAACGTCTGTACCGGAGCCAGCGGCGCGACCGGAAGCGGCCGCAGCCCTATCCGATGCCATCGCTCGTCCCGAGTTATCTTGATAGGAAGATCACACAGGCTGTCAGGCAGAAGCGCCTCACGGTCAGCTCCGAGATACCCAAAGTCCATGTCCAAGGGCTGAGCCACGAGGACATCGCACTCAACGTGACGACAGTGCCGCACGCGATCCTCTCGCACGACAAGGACGGCCGGCAGGCCTGCGACGGTCGCACCTCGTGCGTTCCGCTCTGCCCGACTGGCGCGCGCTACGACGCGACGATCCATCTCTGGCGCGCGCGGCAGAACCACAATCCGGCGAAGCTCATCACCCAGGCGGTCGTCAAGAATCTCAAGCTCGACGACGACGGAAGGCGCGTGCTCGGCGTCAACTATCAGAAATGGCGCTGGGACGACCAGAAGCGGACGCGCGTGGCGGACGGCGATCTCGTCTATGCGTCCGCGGACATCGTCGTACTCGCCGCCAACGGCATCGAAAACCCGATGATCCTCCTGCGCACGGCGGTGCCGGGCAAGACCACCGGCGCGGCGAACTCGAGCGGAATGGTCGGGAAGTATCTGATGGACCATCCCATCAAGCAGTCTTACGCGGTCGCCAACGAGGATCTCTTTCCATTCCGCGGCCCGCAGACGACCTCGCAGATCGAGGACTTCCGCGACGGCAAGTTCCGCAAGCACTATTCGGCGTTCAAGATCTCCCTCAAGAACGACGGCTGGATGACCAACGCGGCCGGGGCGCCGCGCGGCTCCACCGCGAATGTCACCGGAAATCCGCTGTACAAGCCCGGAGAGGATGGCGATTGGTGGCCGGGCACGATCCTCGATCTGGTCACCAACCGCAAATACTCCGGCGCCAAGCTGCGCGAGAAGCTGGTCCGGTCGATGCGGCATATCACGCTGAACGCCGCTTGCGAGCAGCTGCCTGTGGAAACCAATTACGTGGTGTTGGCCAAGGATCCACAAGGCAACGGCGTCAGCGATGAGCTCGGGATCATTCGACCGCAAATCAACTACAAGGTAGATGATCCGCTCGGATATGTGCGGAATTCGTTTAAGAAGATCGTCGACGTCCACGCAAAAGTGTTCGAAGCACTGACGATCAAACCGCAGTTCCAGGTCCTGCAATCTGACAACGACGGTCAGCCGCTGAACTACGGCGGATCGGGTCATATCATGGGCACGACGCGCATGGGCACCACGTCGAAGAACTCGGTCGTCAACAAGGACTGCCAGTCGTGGGACCACGAGAACCTGTTCATTCTCGGCAGCTCGGTGTTTCCGACCAGCTCGACGGCAAATCCGACCTCGACGGTCGCTGCGCTGTCGATCCGGACCGTCCGTGCGATCCTCCGCTATATGGCAGAGAGCACGCTATCCGCAAAACGAACCTGATGAGCGCTCGACCAGTTTCGCCGATGCCGCAGATGACTCGCGAGGATTTACACCATGACCACGAACGATAGATTTGCGGCGCAGGAGATCGATCAGACCATCCGGAAGAACCTCGCCAAGCTGCGCAAGCCGGGGGTGCTGACGGTCCGGCCCGGGTTCGAGATCACGGGTGATCAGTTGACCGGCAAGCAAGCTATCGTCGCGACGGTGCACACCAAGAAGAAACCGGCGGACATCGCCCGTGGCGAACTGCTTCCCGCTAAGATCGGAAGATTCCCCGTCGACGTGCGCGAGGCCAATGCGGATCAGCGCCTCCGCGTCGTCGATCCGGCGGCAGCGGCCCTGAGCGAACTCTACGCGCGGCCGGAGCAAAGAGAGCCGAGCTGGCCGCTGGAGCGCGAGATGCCGAGCGGAAAGCTGCTCGACGACCCGGCCAGCGCCACGCAGACCGCATTCGCGCTGTCTAAGACAACCCAGCCGGCAACCCACCGGGCGATTTCCGCGCACGCGGCAAAGCAACCGCTCAAATATACGCCGCCGGCCGGCGCGCCCGCGCTCAATCGACGCCAACTCAACACGACGATCACGGCGGCGGCGAGCCCGGATGCAGGCTACGCAACCCTGTCGAAATTTCTCGCCGGCACGCAGCATTCGCTGGTGATCGGGATGTACGACTTCACGTCCGGCTCCCTGCTGAAGGATTTCCTGGCTGATCTGGCTGGTCAAAAGACGCTACAGATGGTGCTCGACAATCCCGCGCCCAACGAGACGCGCGACCAGCTCGACTCGGTGACGGTGCAGGATTTGAGAAAAGGCCTCGGCGGCCGCGCCAAGATCGCGTGGGCGCTGGACAACCACGATGCGTTCGTCACCGCGTACATGTTCCCCTACGCCTACCACATCAAGGTGATCGTCCAGGACGACCAGCGCTTCTGGCTGTCGAGCGGCAACCTGAACAACAGCAATGAGCCCGATCCGACCCGGCCGCCGCCGACCACCGAGGATCGCGATTGGCACGTCATCATCCAGGACAAGGGCCTGGCGCAGACCTTCGCGTATTACCTGAACTACGACTACGCGCAGGCCATCCAGCACCAGGCCCCGAATGCGGATGCCGTCGCGATCGAGGACGCGCGGGCAAAGAAGGCGGCGCAGGCCAATCCGCCGCCCGCCGCCCCGGGGAAGCCGGTGAAGAACCCGGTCGCAGCCAAGACCTTCTCCAACATCTCTCTCGCGGTCACGCCGCTGCTGACGCCCGACAAGCTGACCAGCGGTCAGCCGCAATATCTGACCAACATCACGAACCTGATCAAGAATGCGCAGACATCGATCTACATCCAGCTTCAGTACATCGAATCGTCGAAGGAAGACGGCAGCTTCTATGAGCAGCTGCTCCAGACGATCGCGGACAAGATCGCACAGGGCAAGGACGTCAAGCTGATCGAGAGCGCTCGGTGGGGATTGAAGTGGGCCGAAAAGATGAAAATGGCGGGCGTCGATCTCACCGCCAATATCAGCCTTCAGCCCGACGTTCACAACAAGGGGTTCGTGATCGACTCGAAGATCGCGGTGGTCAGCAGCCAGAATTTTTCGCCGGCGGGCGTGCATGACAATCGTGATGCCGGCGTCATCCTCGAGCACGCGGACATCGCCAAATATTTCCAGGCCATCTTCCTCTCCGACTGGAAGAAGGCCAAACCGGCCTCGGCTGTGCCGGCTGGGCCCGCGGGTGGCAAGGGCAAGAAGGGGAAAGGAAAGGGTACCAAGGTTCCCGCGAAACCACCGGTGAAAGGCAAGGCCTAGGCGGCGGATACAAGAGAATATGCCTGACCTTCCGCAAGCGCTCCGAGAACCTCACGAGGCAAAAAAATGGCCCGAGTGCCGCCGAAATTTTCTCCATCTGGCAGCGGGCGCTGCCGCGCTGCCGGCCGTGTCGCGCGCTGCTGGCGCGCAGTCCTATCCGACGCGGCCGGTGCGCATCATCGTCGGCTTTCCCGCTGGCGGCGGCGCCGACGTTGTCGCCCGCCTGATGGGTCAATGGCTGTCGGAGCGCTTTGGCCGGCCTTTCATCATCGAGAACCGGGCGGGCGCGGGCAGCAATCTTGGCACCGAAGCGGTCGTGCGCGCGCCACCGGACGGCTACACGTTGCTGCAAGCTACTGCGACTAACGCATGGAACGCGACGCTGTACGACAACCTCAATTTCAATTTTCTCCGCGACATCGCGCCAATCGCCAGCATCATCCGCGTCCCCTTCGTCATGGTAGTAAATCCATCGGTTCCGGCCAAAACGGCTCCCGAGTTCATCGCTTATGCCAAGGCCAATCCCGGCAGGCTTACCATGGCGTCGGGCGGGAACGGATCCCCGGCGCATGTCTCCGGTGAGATGTTCAAGATGATAACCGGGGTTAACATGGTGCATGTGCCCTATCGGGGTGCGGCGCCTGCGGTTACCGACCTGCTCGCCGGACAGGTCCAGGTCATGTTCGACCCGATCGTGACGTCAATCGAGCACATCAAGGCGGGCAAACTGCGCGCGTTGGCGGTGACCAGCGCGACGCGGTCGGAGTTGTTGCCGGATATTCCGGTCGTCGGTGAATTTGTTCCGGGTTACGAGGCGACCGGCTGGCAGGGAATTGGCGCGCCGAGAAACACGCCGGCTGACATCGTCGAGAAGCTCAACAAGGAAACCAACGCCGCTCTCGCCGATCCAAAGATGAAGGCCCGGCTGCTCGACTTGGGCGGCACTCCAATGCCGATGACGCCCGCCGACTTCGGTAAGTTCATCGTCGAATACACTGAGAAATGGGCTAAGGTGATCCAGGCCGCCAACACCAAGGCCGAGTGATCCGCACGACCTCGACGAAATATTTCGTAACGTCCGATATGCGAATGCGATGCCACCCGTCACGCAAACCGGGCCGTGCTCGCAGCTCCCACTTGCGGTTATCCTGGCGCCGCGAGCACGGCCGCGGCACAACGGGTTCGTCGTCCATGCCTGGCTTCACCGCGCCGGGTGCCGCGCTGTTAGGACAGCACGCTCGTAGCGTGGTATCGTTCCTTTTTACGCACCTCGCACGGGAGGGGCGTATGACAGTCACGATTGGACGGCGGGAATTGCTGGTCGCGCTCGGCGGCGGCGCGGCAGCGTGGCCGCTCGCGGCGCGCGCGCAGCAGCCAACGATGCCGGTGGTCGGGTTCTTCGACAGCAGGTCCCCTGACGTGCTGTTGGACCGTCTGCGCGGATTTCGCCAAGGCCTCAAAGACAATGGCTTTGTGGAGGACGACAACGTAGCAATCCTCTATCGCTGGGCCGAGAATCAGTTCGATCGATTGCCGGAGCTGGCCGCCGAACTCGTTCGCCGACGGGTTGCCGTGATCGCCGCGACGGGACCTCCTGCGGTGGCGTTTGCTGCAAAGGCGGCGACCACGACGATACCCATTGTCTTCATCGCCGGCGAAGACCCGGTCAGGCTGGGTCTGGTCACCAGCCTCGCC
>Ga0310915_10000655_pt1 | contig 16866 bp, 24 predicted proteins | sample GREbulkMGAN111_FD_202508 | JGI IMG/M metagenome (GOLD analysis project Ga0310915, IMG submission 202508) | Lab enrichment of tropical soil microbial communities from Luquillo Experimental Forest, Puerto Rico - GRE.bulkMG.AN111 | ecosystem: Environmental > Terrestrial > Soil > Tropical forest >...
AAGACTTGCTAAGCGATTGATTTCCCAAGATGGGGGAGTGTCCCGAGCGGCAAAGGGGGCGGACTGTAAATCCGCTGGCTGACGCCTTCGTAGGTTCGAGTCCTACCTCCCCCACCACGTTGATATTAAAAGGAAATCGCCTGTAACTTAAAGCGACTGCCTGACGCCATGTCGCGTTCATGTTGCATCAGATTTTCCCCTGTAATTTCAATCGACGCAAGGAGTATGGAAAACTCCAAGCGACAAAAACGCGACATGAACGCCCCCGCAATAATTCCCGCCGCCTCCCGCCGCTCTTGCCGCCGCTCTTACCGCCGTCGCGCGCGGCGATGATATTGACGAGCTGGCGATCGCGTTGCAGTTCGCGTTAAAGTTCGGGCAAGTGCCGTATCTGCTGCACTGAGGCGCGGGGCGTTCTTTCTTGGTTGAGATGGTGACGCTGGCAGGATTTGAACCCGCAACCTCCCCCGTCCCGCGGAGAAACAAGGACGCTCTATCCCCCCTTGAGCTACAGCGTCGTCACGACTTTCATAACAGTTTGTGGCAGCGCAAGGGCGGACACCTGTCAGGATTTAACCAAGACAACCCCGTGCGAGGGGATGACCGCGGCGGATCGCAACCAATATCATCAAGCTGCCGAAGCCGTTGCGCAGGACTTGAGGTCGCGTAATCCTACTTGGCGTCCGCCACCTCACCCGACAATCGGAGACTGGCCATGGCGATCAGATGGTGGCCCGGGTCAAGTGCAGTCGGACGCGCCGTTCTCATAGGCCTCTTTTGGGTTTGGGGCGCGTTTGGCTTGATCGGCAATCTCCTTTCATTGAATAGCGAAATCGGCGTCGCGGCCCTGTCGAGCCAACTACTGTGGATTGGCGGAATGCTCCTATTCGGGCTTGGCGCTTTGTTGATTAGACCAGGCCCTGGCAAATAAAGTTGATCGCGGGTCAGTCGCGAGAGCTGACCACGCCAATAGCGGACATTGCGCAGCTTCACTCGATCACCTGATCGGCGAGCTGCTGCAAGGAAAGTGGAACAAACAGCCCAAGCTGCTTTGGCGGGCTGGCTTGAGACGCCAGCGTTAGGCCATGGCTTTGTTCTTGATGGCACCAACGATCGCCGTGAGTATGGCGCCGCCAGCACCACCGGCGATCACTTGTGAGACAATGCCGCCAACACTTAGATTGCCGGACTGTGCCGCGGCCACGACCGATGGCAGCGCTAACGTAACGACCTGGCCGAGCACCCCGCCTCCGACCAACCCCGAAATAATGTTCCCAATTGTACCGAGATCAAAGGTCGGCGATGACTTGCCTGTGGCAACTCCACCAACCGCTCCTGTAATGAGATTGATCAGTATCTGTTCCATGATGAGTTCCCCCAATGACCCGCGCGGTTTATTTTCGAGTGGATTGGCGCCGCGCATAAACCACCACGTCTACTCTACTCCAACCTGAGTGATCTCGTTTGGTGATAAAGACAGACGTCGTGCGATCCATACACCTATGCACAGCTTATCCTCAGGATAAAAGCGCCGTGGGGTTGGCCGTTTGTCTTTTGATCCGACACAATGTGGGAGCCACTAACCAGATCAGGGGACGATCATGGCTAAACGTAAGAAGGGGTCAAAAATCCAAAGCCGAGCCAAACAGCGAAAAGCAAACTCAGCTAAACGCGGTAAGGCACGTAAGTCTGCACGGACAAAAGCGGCGAAGCAAACAGTTACTAAAGCTAAGCCGAAACACGCGCCAGCGAAGAAAGCAGCGCGGAAAGTGAAACAACCTGCCGCTCTGGCAGTTGAAACTGTCGCTGTTGAGGCGATCGAGCAACCCGTAGCTGTCACGGAAGTCCAGGAGACGGAGATACGTAAGGCAAGCTGACGCCGCCGTGTGATAACGCTCAAGTAGAATTACAGATTAATTGACGGCGATTGATGTCCGATTTGCGCCAGAAGCGGTCGTGAGCGGGCGCAGCAATCGATGGCCTATTCGATCACTTCGTCGACGCGTGACAGGAATGATTCTGGAATCGTTAGTCCGAGCGCCTTGGCGGTCTTCCTATTGATCACCAGGTCGAACTTCGTTGGTTGCTCGACCGGAAGTTCAGCGGGCTTGGCCCCGTGCAATAGTCCGCTTTACCCGCAAAAGCGGACATGTGGCTACTTCGGTGGCTCTCATTGCCGTCGCTGCCAGCCCGTTAAAGCCGGCGCAGTCAGCCCCAGGATTTGGGTCAGATTGAGACTTAGGATTTGATGAATCTGGTAATGGGGAAGATGTTCATTCTCACCTTTTGAATCCCGACCCTTCGCAAAACTGGCTTGAGCTTCTTGCCGAAACGGGCGAAGGCCGCCCGCGATCGCCAAACATCGATCACGCGCCAGCCGCCAGGCATCGGTCCCGCGATATGCGCAAGCAGACCCTTCACCGGCCAGTCCGCGAGCTTGTTTTTTCGCCCTTTCAGAATCAGTTGGACACTTTTTTCATATTTGGCTCGTGTTCTTGCGCCGGGAAACTCAATGATAACTGCGATGGCCATCGGATTGCTCCATGTTGCAACATTAGAAAAAGTCCGCCAGAAATTGAGCAAGGACCTCAGTGAATCCTTTGATCTATGTCAAAAATAATCGTTGCCCTTTAGCCGCTTACGAAAAGCGTAACCCTTACCCGCTCCCCTCATTCGATCACCTCGTCGGCGAGTATCGACGGCTCCTTTTTCCAACTAAAAATGCGGAGAAAAACACGTAATTAGGGTTGCAGTCAGTCCGCTGCTCGTCGGACTACTGACGGCCCCGTGTTGACGGAAATCGGCAAGCCGATGCTGGGGATCGAGTCCGGTAAGAACTTCCCAGCGCGGATGGCGGGCTGTAGCTCCTCGAGCGATTGGCCGCTCGCGTACGCTTGATACACCTTCTCTGGATCGAAAAATGTCCCGATGGGATTGGATCTGAAATCGACAGACGTTCGCATCCACTCGGTCGATCGCTTCCAATCGCCGAAATTATCGCTCTGCAACTCGACGAAGTTCCCTTCCGGGTCCTTGTAGTACAACGACATGGTGATACCGTGATCGAGTGAGAACACCGGGACGATGCCCTCGTCCCGCATCCGGGCATAGGACGACATCAGATCGGAAAAGCCTTCGTATTCGAAAGCGCTGTGGTGCATCGCGTTGTGCTTGACCTTGTCAGGGTCATCTTCGAGGCCCGGTACTGACAAGAAGGCGAATCTATGATTTGCCTCATCGTTCGTCATCCACCCGTTGTGGTCGTTCTTGAAGTTGATTGTTCCGCCGAGGACGGTCCCATACCACGCCATCATTTCATCCAGGCGGCTCGTCTTGAAGGTGACATGATGCAGCGCGGGTTTGATCACAGGCATTGCTGGCCTCCCAAAACTTTTTCCACTTTCATCGCTCAGCGTCGGCCGCTATTGCCATTTGCGCCAAGGAGAAAGATTTTCACAGCAGCCGCAGCTCGCGTTTCGCAACACAGGCTACCAGACGCTCGCGCTAAACAGGTAGCGCGCCATATCAGACTGAAACGCTGGGAATGTCTGCTCGGGTCGTTAGCGGACATTTCAAGACAACCGATCAATGTCCGCTTTCGCTCCGAAAGCGGATATGGATCTCAGCACGAATCTGGACGTTGAACGAGGAGTGGCGGAAGTCGCCTGCAAACCTGGTTCGTCACTGTCTCATAGGCGTGTGCAAGTTCTAGACAGGACCGCTCATCATGATTGCGAGCAACGATTTGGATACCGATTGGCAGCCCCTCCACATTGAAGCCGGCAGGCACCGCAAGCGAAGGACATCCAGCCATCGTAATCGGCAACACCCCCTTCATCCATTCGTGATAGGTTTCCATCTTTCGGCCGGCAATTTCTTTCGGCCAATCTAATTTTGCATCGAATGGAAACAGTTGCGCAGTTGGAGCGATGAGGTAGTCGTACTCCGTGAAAAATCGGCGCACAGCGAGATACCACTCGGTGCGCACAGCAGACGCCGCCGTGATGTCGAAGGCTGAGAGCTTCAGTCCGCTCTCGACCTCAAAGATCGCCTCCGGTTTCATCAAGGCGCGCTTTGATGGGTCGTTGTAATAGGCCAGCAGCGCCCCTCCGCTTTGCCATGCTCTAAGTCGAAGCCAGGCGCGCCAAACAGACTCGATCGGATAATCCGGCTGCGCGACCTCGATGACGCAACCGATCGCCTCGAAAGCTCTGAGCGCACACTCACACAATTCCAAGACGCCCGATTCATATGGCACATGACCGTTGAAGTCGCGCAACCATGCGATTCGAGTGCCTTTGAAGTCTCTCTCCAGATCTCCTTGAAACAAGCCCGCATCGTCCGCCATCGACAACGGGACGCGATCGTCATAGCCGGCTTGCACCGCCAATAACATAGCGAGATCGCGAACATTTCTTGCCATTGGGCCCAGCACGCCCATAGACGGCAACCAAGCGTCACGTCCGTCCGCTGGTATCCGACCATAGCTCGTGCGAAAGCCAAACACGTTATTCCAACCTGCCGGATTGCGTAGACTGCCACCGTAGTCGCTGCCATCGGCGACTGGTAGCATTCGCAATGCTAGGGCGACCGCTGCACCACCGCTGCTCCCTCCCGCGGAGCGGGACTGATCATAAGCGTTGCGTGTAACACCGTAGACCGGGTTGTAGGTGTTGGAGCCCAAGCCAAACTCAGGCGTATTTGTTTTTCCAATGAAGATCGCACCCGCCCGTCGGAGACGTTCCGCCATCACACTATCGGCGTTCGGGATAAAATCCTTCAATATCGGCGAGCCCATTGTCATAGGGAGGCCCTCGACCGGAATCAGATCTTTGGCGGCAAAAGGAAAGCCGTGCAGCGATCCAACCGTCTCACCACGCGCAAGTTTCTCGTCACTTACTCTCGCCTGGGCCAAAAGTCTGTCGCTATCCTCGAGCGCCACAATGGCATTGACGTGCGGGTTTATGTCCTCGATGTGATCGAGATAAGCCGTCATCACCTCAACACAGGACATTTGTTTTGAATGTATCGCGTTGGCGAGTGCGCATCCGTCCATCATGACGATTTCTGATGCGCAGGCTGATAGGTGGTCGTCCGCAACGGCCAAGCTCTTGTCGGGCATCACCGATGACCCCGACGAGACTTTCGAGAGCTTCTCAAATAATGCCGCATGCAGTTTCATCGCCCCATAATGTTTTCCACTTCGCCGACGACTCGCACCCTACCACACCGTGCCCGTTTCAGAACGGCCATTGCCAATTGGTGATTTGCGGCCGATCTATGCCGAACTCATGGGCTTGGTTCTTACAGGCGATCTGCTGGTTGAGCAGGCTCTCGCGAGCGCTCCGGCCGGGTCAATGCCGATGTCGGTCAACGGTAATAGTAGGAGCTCGGCCTAGGTCGAAAGGGACCCCGGTAAGGCTGACAAGCACCGCCCTGAATTGTGTAACCGGATGGACAGCCGTTCCAAGTACGCCATCCTGCGCCAACCGGGCCTTTGTAGGGTGCGCAGTTTCCGCCCTGCACCGTCCAACCGGGCGGGCAGTCATTCCAAGTCCATCCGTAACCGTAGCGGTCGTCCGGTGGTGGGTAAGCATAGCCGTAGTCCGGCGGCCGCGGGTAATAATACTGCGCCTTGGCCGACACGAGTGTGCCAAGCGCGATTGCGCCAACGCAGCCAGCGGCCAAGAGTATTCTCGTTATACGCATCGTGTCGCCTCATTTTTTTATTCCGGCCGACATTGTCTCTCGCTCTCATGGCCCCGGCAATACGAGGCAACTTACGAACGACGGTCCGCTTGGCTTCTGCTCCTTCACATCACAGTGGAGAACAGCGGACTAACGCTTTAACATGGCTTTTCCAATGACCGTTGGCGCCCCGATGATGGATCCGGATCGAGAGAAGTTACAAGTCGCGGCTATAGTTGGTGCTGCGCTAGGCGTCGTTACCGGTTATTTGCTCGGACACGGCTGGCTCAACATATTGATCTGGGGGCTCATTGGCGCAGTCGTCGTCAGCGGATTGGTTTATTGTCTTCGGGTTTTTCGTTAAGAGAAGACAAAACGCAAACCTTCGTTTCAATCGTTAGGTCAACCACACGAATACCGCTCCTGGTTTTCTGATCAGGTTGGATTATTGCCCTCCGGTGCCAAAAGCAGGCATCAGCCTTACCCGTGCGGGCGCGCCAGCTGACACGACCGCAGAATTGCCTTGTCACTCGAGTGAGCAACCGCGGCGCTCATATTTTGCAGAACGCCATAACAATGCGCGCCTGAAAAAATGTCAGGTTACGTTTACGCCAAGATCAACCGTTGTCTCGTCGGAGCGAGCCTGCAATTCTCCCTCCTGATCGCTTAGGGAGACTCACCCTCCTTCGACATGCATGCGACGTAACGGTTGGAATCAAACTTGATGCCCTCAGTGCATTTTTTGATGGCCGCCATGCGCTTGGCGTTTCCAGCGGTTGGATGTACCGGCGTTGCGACACTTGCTTCTCCGGTACTGGAATCAACACATGCGAACGTGATCGTTGACTTCTGGGGCGCCCCCAGAAAAGAACCGCCCGAGCGTTGCTCATCGCGCAGTGCAACTTGCTGCCCCGCCCGCTGGCAAAACTGCGTGGCCTTGGCGGTGGCATAATCCTTAGCCCGATCCCAGCCGCCCATGGAGGGGCCGTACTCAGCGGAAACCGAGTAGGTTGTCGGGCTACTTTGGATAAATTCCGAACTATCACTACCGCATGCGCTCAGCACGAAAAGCAGGGTCAGCAAGACTGCTGTAATTGCTAGCGGTCGCATCTTCCCCTCCCGATAAACCGCGTAAATCTTACCTCATATGCCAAGCCATGTCCTTGGCCCCCTCGTTATACTGACCGGCCTCGCCTTTCCTGAAAAAGCCTGTTGCCTTATTGCAAGCGGTCGCGCTTGAACGTGTAATGGCGAAATGAGCCTTATCAGAAGACTTTTTGGGGCAAACGCTGCCGCTCCGCCCGATGCCGCGAAGCTCGACGGAACAACCGAGGCCGCGCTTGCCCGTTCCTTAACCGCATTGCCACCGGACGAGCGGGGATGGATCACATTTGCCGAGGCACGCATCCTGTTCTCGACCAAGGCTGCAGAGTACGCCTTCGGGGAGACGGATGAGGACGGCAAAAGAAACATCGAGTCGTTCGCCGCGCAGCACCACTCCGTCATCAATTTCATGCCGGTCGAGGAGCGGGTCTATTTCGTACGCGACCCGCAAAGTTCTCAATGACAACCCCAGCAACACCGTCGCCCATCGTTCAAAGAGAAAACTTCGCGGCGGTCGAGAACTTTTAGCGAAGGTCGTACCGACGTCACTCGGTCACAGCATCATCATAATGACGCTCGACACAAGTGATCGCGCTGAGCTTGCGCCGTCAGAGAAGGCGCTCTTCAGCTAAGAGCGCCCACTCCACGCGAAAGCATCACCATAACGACGATGCTTTGGTCGGTCTTTTTACTGCCAATTACGCCGGACACCAGGTTGATAGGCGTAGTAACCACCGGGGCCTGTCCCATAACCCGGGTAGCTCCAGCCGGCTGAATAGCTATAAGTCGGAGCTAAGGCGTAACAAGGCGGATAACTCCAGCCGCTCGTGTAGCTATAAGTCGGGTCGCAGGCGTAAGCGCTTCCATAGCCATAACCCGGCCCTGCCGCATAACCCGGCCCTCCCGCACCGTAGCCATAACCCGGCCCTCCGCCTGCAAGGCCGGGCCATCCCCAACCCCAACCCCAAGGCGGAGCCTGACCTGGAGCTTGAGCCTGTGCCGGAGCATGAGTCCGTGCCCGAGCCCGAGTCTGTGCCGGCGCCTGAGCCGGCGTCTGTGCCGGAGCTTGAGCCTGAGTGGGCGCCGGACCCGGAGCGGGAGCTTGAGCCCGAGCCTGACTTGTGAATAGCGCAACGGCAGCAGTCATCAGCGCCGCCGTAAACGCTGTGGTACGCAACAATTCCATGAAACCCTCCACAAGCACTGTCCCCGTCACACCCTGCGCCTCTGGAACAAATCACCACGAGCATTGTTCCGGCGGCAGCGGGCGGAACTCGCTCCAATTTTCACGTGAAGACAACAGCGTGATTGCAATCACGATGCAAACAAATGACAAATTATCTAATAAAAACAAAGATCATGAGTAGACCGTAAATCCGCTGGCTGAGTTCGTCCCCTACCTCCTCCATCAGACGTAGCCCGCTTGCGCGAGACGTCTGATCATTTTGGATCAAATCGGACACAATGACCGAAGCACAGCACTCCAGTAGATTACAGATAAGAAGCATCGTTCTCGCAGCGCTCCTTTTGCGCCCGAGCTATGACACGCGACGGTCAGTAAGCGCGAAGACGGAGCGCGAAGTGCGACAGGTGGTGGTGCCTGCTTGGTTCTTCGCTATGGCCGCTTCGCAAACGTAGCCCGGATATCGCTCGCGGATCGAGCGCCGCTCGATCCGGGATACGATAAAGAAAAGAAAAAATCGGAAGCGAAACGCCGACAGACGTAATTGGTATTCTGCCGTGCTAGAACGGGCACGGCCGCGCCCCCATACGGGAGGCGCACATCTATCGGCGTTCCACCGCGGCTCTTGCTTAGGCGACCGAACGCCACCGCTCAGCTTCAGTCCGCGCTACCTGGGATGGGGCCCGTAAGCGGGCGTTACCCGCAAACCGACCCGTCTCAGTACAGCGAAGCTCCTCGCAGACCAGTCGTAGTGCTGGTCGGGCGGGTACCCGAAGCCGCCCGGGAGCGGGTTGCAAGCCCGCCCGCGGGCACCGCACTCGCCCCGCAATCCGGGATGCCTCCCGAACCGCGTCCGATACACTTGAGCGAGAATTAAAGCTGGATGTAACCGTTACAGTGACGAACGTCAACGAAAATGAGACGATTAATTTTCACGCCAACCGACGTACGGTCGCGTTTTGCTCCAACGCTCTAAAATTGGTGTGATGCACACCGTTCTGGATGTCTCATACGCCCTGACGCTACGGCGTAGCGGATCGGCCAAATAGCGCGCATTCCAGAGCGCTTGACGCCTCCTGGAGGCGGGCAGATGCTGACCCCAAATCCAGAAGCAAGCCTACAAGCAAATCGAGAAGGAGAATCCCCCATGGCGGCGCGGCTTCGTCATATCGCTCTGTCGGTTTCTGATCCGGACCAGGCGGCAAAATTCTTCGAGGATGCCTTTGGCATGAAGCGCGTCGGCAAAGCGGGCATCGGCTGCTACGTGTCGGACGGCACTATCAATGTGGCGCTCTTGAAATATGAAAACGAGGTTCCGGGTTTCCACAAGGGTTATCACGGCCTCGTTCATTTCGGCATGTGGGTCGACGATCTCGACGCGGCGACGAAGAAGGTGACCGACGCGGGCGCCAGCTATCTTGGCGGCCGGCCGGACAACAATCCGAACACCTTCTATGAGGTCAAATACAAAACTCCGGACGGCGTCATTTTCGATTTGACACATGTCGGCTGGCGCGGCGCCATAAAGGAAGTCGTTCCAGCTGAGAGCGAAAAGGTTCCTGCTGCGGAATAGTCGTGGCATGTGCCGCGTGACATGTGCCGCGTGACATGTGCCGCGTGACACGTGTCGTGTGGCATGTGCCACGACTTCTGAAGACAGTACTACCTCTGAAGACAGTACTACGCTGATGCTCGCCTGCGCCGACGAGGTGATCGAATGAGCGGGGATGAGATAAAAAGCCGTCTTCGGATTTCTGTACTCCTGGCGACTCTCGCCATCGCGTTGGCATCCAACGTGCGTGCCGCGGGTTATCCCGATCATTCAGTGAAGGTGATCGTACCGTTCCCGCCTGGCGGCTCTACAGATATAGTCGGGCGCATCGTCTTGCAGAAGCTCTCCGAGCGACTCGGTCAGCAGTTCTTCATTGAAAACATCGCGGGCGCCGGCGGCAATATCGGCATGACAGCGGCCGCACGCGCCGCACACGACGGCTACACGATCCTGCTCGCATCATCGAGCATTGTGGTGAACCCGAACCTGTACAAATCGATTTCATTCGAGGTCGAGAGAGATTTCATCCCGGTCACTAAAGTGGGCGCCTCACCGAATTCCTGGGAGGTCAACTCCCAGTTTCCCGCCAAGACGATGCAAGAGTTGATCGCCTTGATGAAGGCCAACCCGGGAAAATACAGCATTGCTTCACCGGGGGCGGGCACAACGCCGTCGCTGGCGATCGAAATGCTCAAGCAGGCGCTTGGAGTAAGCTTCGTGATCGTTCCCTTCGCCGGTGGCGGACCTCTGGCGCAATCGTTGCTCGGCGGTTTCACTCCAATCAGCTGTAACGCCATCAGCAGTACGAGTGCGTTTATCAAGTCTGGAAAGATTCGCGCGCTTGCGGTCACCAGTAAGCAGCGTCTAGAAACCCTGCCTGATGTGCCGACGCTCGGTGAGCTTGGGATCAAGGACCAAGAATCTGAAACCATGGCCGGCGTGCTCGTCCCGGCTGGAACGCCGCAGCCTATCGTGGACTTGTTACAGAGAGAAATCGCCGCAATCGTCCACGGGCCCGATGTTAAGCAACGCTTCCTGGACGTCGCTACTATACCGGACGGCGATTCCTCGGCCGACTTCGCCGCTTACGTCAGTGACGAGCTCGCAAAGTGGAAGCGGGTGATCGAGGCCGGCAATATCGACAAAATTTGAATATGGAACGGCTTTGCGATCAGCGAATTGTCGGCGAGTCCGTGCATTCGGAAGTTCGGTGTTTATTCCACTGCGTTCGCGGAATTCAAACTGTCAATCAGCGACGAGCGATACAGAAATTTTTTGTGCAGCGCGACATCCTCGGACACGCGCCTTAATTCATCCAAATGTTGGCGGCGGATCGCTGGGTCTTTTTCCTCGAGCGATTTTTTGTTCGCAATGGTCTGCGCTTGCACGTAATCGACCTGCGCCTTGCGGCGTTGCCGCGTGTAGCGATCGAGCACGCTCGTCTCGGCACGGCCGAACCAGACATCGGCAAGCTTTTCGGCAAGATTGATGGCATCGTGGATGCCGCCGTTCATCCCCATGCCGCCGATCGGATTGTTGACATGAGCGCAATCGCCAGCGAGCAGCACGCGGCCCTTGTTGAAGGTCTCCGCTACACGCTGGTGCACCGCGTAGAGCGCATAATAAGGAATTTCATAATCGCCGTTCTTCTCGTGGATACCTTGCAGACGGCGCTGGAGGCTCGCCATGCTTAGCGCCTCCTCGTCGGTTTCCGTCTCTGGCACCGGGAACACGCCGCGCCAGATGCCTGGCGGACCGCGGCCTTTGACCTTGAACAGATTGATCCATTCATCGGGATCGGAGAAGTAGTTGCGGGTGCAATAGCCCTTGCCGGTGGCGCCGAAGTCAAAGCTGGTGCCGATCTTGATGAAGCGCTCCGGCCAGGTAAAACCCACGAACGCAATCTCGGCGAGGCGCCGCACAGTACTGCTGCCGCCGTCGGCGCCTATGAGATACATGCCGCAGAGTTTCTCCGTCGCACCGCCGGCATTGATGACCGTTGCCTCGACGCCATCCGCGGTTTGCGCAAGGCCAACGAGCTTCGTTGAAAACCGCACCTCGCCCATCCCGCTCGCGATGATGTACGGCAGTGCGGCATGCACAAGCTTGTACTGCTCCCACTGAACTACATAAGGGTATGGCACTTCACCCTTGAGCAGGCTGATGTCGAACTCGGCGACCAACTCACCCGTGGCGCGGTCACGGAAATGAAACAGCGGCGCCGCTATACCGCCCGACGGCGCCTGCGAGAACATCTCTGTCTCGAGCCCAAGTCCGACTAGCATTTCGACCGTCGGCGGGTGGATCGTGGCGGCGCGCTGATCTTCGGCAGCGTCCGGCAATTGTTCGATCAACGTCACCGGAATGCCCTTCTTGACGAGCGCAAGTGCAATGACCGCCCCGACTGGCCCGCACCCGGAAACGATCACGCGGTTTGCGTGCTGCACCATCGTCTAGTCCACACTCAGGAAGTAACCACCAGCCAATTGCCCTCGGGCTCGCAAAAAGTTTTCAATTCTACCGTTGTCGTAACAGAAACCTAGCATGTGCAAGGGTGAATGGCAGTCGAGACCGGAGGCGCGCGGCTTGGCGCCGCTAAGAGAAGTTCCACGCCGGTTTTCTTCCACCTGTGGCGTAGCGGTCACAGTAGCGACGACGACCATCTGTTATGAGTCCCGGCAATGTAGGACAGCGTGGAGTCGAAGTGTCGTGAGAAGAGTCGGCCTGCTCGTCATAATTATCGCCGGTTCATTGTTTGGCACCTGTGCCGCGAATAGTGCATCCAACATCTTCGGAGCATCTTTTTCGCAGCAGGCCGGCCAAGTGTGGTCGTTTCAGACTCCGTTCGGCATAATTTACGGCACCATTCCACGCGAAGTGGTGGATTATCCCACGGCGCACAGCACCGGGACCATCGTCGTTAGCACCAGCCAACGGCGACTCTATTACGTGCTCGGCGGCGGCAAGGCCATTCGCTATGGCATCGCCGTTGGCATGGAGGGCTATGCTTGGTCGGGCGTCAGCACCGTTGCCGCCAAGCGCGAATGGCCGGACTGGACTCCGACGCCAGATGAACTGAGGCGGATGCCGTATCTGCCCCATCATATGGTGGGAGGGCCGGATAATCCGCTCGGCGCGCGCGCGCTCTATCTGGGCGACACGCTCTATCGCATCCACGGCACCAACGAGCCCTGGAAGCTCGGCGGCGGCGTGTCTTCAGGCTGTATTCGCATGTCCAATGATGACGTCGTCGACCTGTATAGTCGCGCCAAGATCGGCGCGCCGGTCATCGTGCAGCGGTGATATCAAGGTTGTTTCGCCGACGGTAGTGCTAAATTCAGCTCGCAGCTTTCCACGACAGATGACAAGCGTCGATCTCGTATATTTTATGCTGCGTGTGCTCAGATAGTCGTTGTTGGTATGCGTTCATGCAAGCCGCGGAACAGAACCGCAGCTGCATGCTCAAGATAATGTGCCCAAGATAAGATCCACGACAACTTTGCAGCGAACATCGCTGAGGCTGGCTGACGCTTTGTGGGTTTGAGTTCGGTCGACCTACCAGCTTTCGCTTGCTTGGCGGGCTGCGCCTGCGTCTATCTCGAAAAGTTGCCACTCCGCCTTCGCCGTGACAGAAACCTTGCATGCGCGAACGGAAATGGCAGTCGAGGACAAAGCCGCGCCGGCGCCAGGATCGTGGGCACAATCGGCACGCGCAAGGACGCAGCGCCGGCGACGCTGTGATTCTTTACGGCTGGCACACCGTCACCGCGGCGCTCACCAATCCCCAGCGCCGCATTCGCCGCTTGCTCGCGACCGAGAACGCGCTGCGCCGGCTCGCCGATGAAGGCATTGCCGTCTCCGTCGCGTCCGAGGTGATGCGGCCGGATGCGCTCGCGGCGCGGCTCACGCCTGACGCCGTGCATCAGGGCTTGATCGCGGAAGCCGATCCCCTGCCCTCGCCCGACATCGCGGATCTACCGGCGACCGGGATCGTGCTGGTGCTCGATCAGATCACGGACCCGCACAATGTCGGGGCGATCCTGCGCACGGCCGCCGCCTTTGCCGTCGCTGCGGTCGTCACCACCGCGCGCCACAGCCCGGAGGCGACCGGCGTCTTGGCGAAGTCGGCATCCGGCGCTCTTGAATTAGTGCCGATCGCGATCGTGCAAAATCTGGCGCGAGCGATTGCCGAGTTGAAGGCGCGTGGATTTTTGACCGTGGGTCTCGACAGCGAGGCGCCCGACGATCTCGCCGCAATCGAGCTGCACCGGCCGCTCGCTTTGGTGCTCGGCGCCGAAGGCCGTGGTCTGCGGCAGCTCACCGGCGCGACCTGCGATCAGCTTGCTCGACTTGCGCTTCCCGGCGCGATCAAAAGTCTCAACGTTTCGAATGCCGCGGCGCTGGCGCTCTATATCGCGTCACGGGCGACAAATTAGGTTTATCTAGTATCGACAAATACTTAACGGTTAGACCTGTGGCTGGAGGTACGCCACAGGTACAAGCCTATGTCATTTCATGTGCGCCGTGCCCAACTGCGATGAAGGGCGCAAGCACTTGGGCGCTAAGGCTAGCTCTGTGGATAACGTCAAAAAATTGTCGTCTGGGCTTGACCGCGCCCAATGCGGGCATACGCTTTGAATTGTCCATCGGCACTATCGTGCGTTCCAGCGCGGTCGTTGTGGGGCAACGCTTCGAAAGGAGCGTTCCATGATGAGGCCAAGCACGACAGTGTACCTGCGCTGAGGGTCAACGTACCGGACGTTCGATCGACCGGTCTGAGCTATGTCATGGATGGCTCCTGATGCGATGAACTAGGTGACAGGCGAGAACCTGTTGAGCTCGGGAACAGCGTCGGCAGTGATGTCGACGCTGCTCTCACTTTCAAGGCGGTGCACGGTCGAGTGGTAGTGACCCACTCGACCGTGCGAGCTCAGGAACGGGAAGCTCGATGCGCTGACCGAACTCCACCGCATGAATCACTCGCCAGAAAACCGATTCGAGGCAAGACCTTTTGCGCGAGAATTCCACCGCCACCGGGACTTTCCGGGTCACATTCGCCATGGCGAAGAACGCTGGCGTTCGCTTGTCTAGCGGAGGTCATTTATGTCCAAAAACGATCTGACCTCAGTACGTGCTCCAAAGGTCAAGACATCGGTGATCGCAACGAAGAGAACAAAGGCTAGGCTGGCAAAGCTCAAGACAAGCAGTTGGTACGAGGGTGCTGCACGATCAGTTGGGATCAAAAAAGGAAGGCCAGCCGAAAAGCGCGAGAGTAGGCGAGACGGATCGCGGTGAATATCGCCAAGCTGACGCAGCGGCTGCGAAGGGCATTAACGATAATAGTTGAACGCACGCGTGACGCGGACTGTGTATCCCAATAGTAACCCCATCTTAATGCTGCTCAGCCCTTGATTTCGGATGAACCGTGGCGTGACCCGCTTGGGGTTGAGCTATGTGGAAAGGAATACGTCATTGTAACCTCGGTGCCATTATTCTTGTGGCCGCCGCCATCATCGCTGGCGAAATAACTGATATCGTTCCGGCAACGACGTGGGAACCAATCGCCGGCATTTTCAGGGACGCCGTCCTATTGCTTTACGCGTGTGCAGCCTGGGCGGCGCGCGCCCTAGCAGACATTCGCCTCATACTCTTCGGGATGCTCGGGCTGCTGCTTTTGTTTTATGTTTTGACACGGCCGCAGGCCGACGATCACTGATTTAACCGAACCAGCGTAACGACCTCCGCTCCAAAGGCATTCTCTTCCAACTGTTGTGCATAATACTTATTGCTTCGCTTGTCTGTCGATAATCCGCAGCAAAGTTGTTCAGCAAAGGTGAGGAGCGGCGAATTCGCTCAAGATAAAGACAAACGGCCGAACATCAGGGTCCAGCCGTTTGGCAGCATCAAAATTGCGATGATCTAATCAGGGCTCACGTGCCCTTCGATTTACTCTTTCTGTTCTTCTTCTTCGCCATAACTCTGCTCCTTAGCGTTTGATGCGCCCTGCCCTCGGAACAACAGTGGCGCAGTACAAATGAATGCCGAATGAACCAATCGGGGCAGCGGTAGTGCTGCGCGGAAAACCCTAAGGAACGCTCTTTGGGCTGTGGATTTTGACGTGGATCAAAGACGTGCTTGCGATCTGTTGTCGAGATGATGACCTGTGCCTTCCGTGGCTGGTGGCGCGGTAGGTTTCCTTTCGCAAGGACTTTGGGCCACCCGTTTGGTGGCCCAAACTTTTTGCCATAGGAGAGATTGAAGGGGGGCTGCCCTATACGCCCCCGGCACTGTGACCCAGGTCACAGGTAAAAAGGCACAGACAGAAGTAATTTATATTCGAGCGAAGTTCAGCCGTAGCGCCAGTAGGGCAACTTCAGACACTGCAATACACAGGCCATTTGGAGGGGCTTCGCTCGCCTCCACAAATTGCCGGGGCTCCCTCTTCCGCTGCGCCGATTGCGATGCTTCGCAGAGGCGGGGCCGGGAATATTTCCATCTCTCCCCCAATCTCTGCTGTGACTTAGGGCACAGCTTTTCTCCTGTTCTTGGAGCATCGTTCCAAACTGGGGGGAGTAATGCCGGAGATGATGATGGCAGCGCTTCTCATTGGATACTTCACGGCGATTGCGATCGTCTGTTTGGCGTCCCAGCAATTCATCGATCAACGAGGCGATCCTCCAAACATCGCTGAAGAGGAGTGATTACCATGAAGATAGCTGCAATTCTGGCCTTAGCCTTCACGCTCACCACAGGCATGGCACTGACAACGGCTTTTGGGTTTGGTCTTATCCCACTGGGCTTTTGACCTGGCCGTTGTTAGTTGCCGCGCTATTCATCTGGTTAGCGATGCATTGGTCGCCATCAGATGACGATAATTCCTCCGCTGCTCCACATTACCTAGTCGCGGTGCTTCGCTGACCTAGCCGGTTGGAAAGACCGGTGTCGCTCCTCCGAAGGCCCCATTCCTAATAGAGACCCTGCTGCCTAAGAGCGTACCAAAAAATCGCTACAGGCACGGCGACCAAAACCCCAAGGATCGCATAATCGGCGGCGGTCATGGCCTGGCCCGCAGAGATGCGATCAAAACGCCGATGGCGATGTAGTCGGCAATGTGCATGGTCGTCCCTCGCAATTAGGTGCGCTGAAAAAGGGGGCGGCGCGTGGGTACCAGGACGGCCGCGCAGTTCAACGCTACGCTTATATGAATAGAGTAGCCGCGGCACCCATCCTCACCCCTTGCCGCTGCCCCCAGCCAACAAGAGGAAGAGTGTGGCTGGGCCGCGCAACAAACCCCAACTCGCTACGCTGGTCTTGCTCAATTACGCCAGCTAGCTGTTGT
>Ga0310915_10000657_pt1 | contig 16852 bp, 18 predicted proteins | sample GREbulkMGAN111_FD_202508 | JGI IMG/M metagenome (GOLD analysis project Ga0310915, IMG submission 202508) | Lab enrichment of tropical soil microbial communities from Luquillo Experimental Forest, Puerto Rico - GRE.bulkMG.AN111 | ecosystem: Environmental > Terrestrial > Soil > Tropical forest >...
ATAGACGACATCGTCGAAAACGAATGGGATGACTATGGCAAGCTTTCTGCGGCTTAGATACGTCCAGGCATGGATCGATCGTCGTAACGGTCAGCCCCGGTATTATTTCCGGCGATCGGGCTTCAAGTGCGTGCCGCTCCCCGGCTCGCCTTGGTCGCCAGAATTCATGGCCGCCTACAGCGAAGCTATGGCCGGTCAACGCGCGCCGGTCACTGGCACTCGTCGTCAGTTTCTGCCCGGGACGATGAACACCCTCGCCGCCTCGTATTTCAACTCCATGAGTTTCCGTTCACTGAAACCAAGCACCCAGTCGTTTTATCGACGCCTCATTGACCGCCTCTGCAAAGAGGCTGGCGACAATCGCGTGGCGTTGTTGGAGCGTCGGCACGTCGTTGCAATGATGGCGGAGTGGAGTGTGATCGGCCCGGACAGCGCGAACGGTCTCCGCAAAGTACTTCGGGGAATGATGAAGCACGCGGTCGAGATCGGCCTCCGTCAGGACGATCCGACGCGTGACGTTCGAGCGATCCGCGTCAAGTCAGACGGTTACCATTCATGGACCGAGAATGAAATCGCACAATTCGAGGCGTGCCATCCGATCGGTTCGCGAGCGCGACTTGCCTTCGCACTGCTGCTCTACACCGGGCAACGCCGAAGCGATGTAATCCTCATGGGGCCTCAGCACATTCGCAACGGACTGCTGCGCGTCAAACAGGTCAAGACCGGTGTGGAGTTATGGATACCCGTGGCACCGCAACTGCAAGAGATCATTGCCGCGAGTTCGGTCGGTCAGATGATTTTTCTCATGACTCAATATGGTAAGCCCTTCAGCGGAGATGGTTTTGGGCACTGGTTCCGCGCCGAATGCATTAGAGCCGGATTGCCTCATTGCAGCGCGCATGGACTTCGCAAAGCGTGTGCGCGGCGACTTGCGGATGCGGGATGCACTCAGCACGAAATCGCGGCGATCACCGGCCACGACAGTCTTAAGGAAGTCGTGCGCTACACGAAGGGGGCGGACCAGAAACGGCTCGCGACGACGGCGATGCAAAAGCTGACAAAACGCGAACAGGAAGTGTCAACGGAGGCAAACCCGTTGACAGAAAGCCGGAAATTATCGTGACAAATCAATACCCAAATAGCAGGGTCGCTCCCCGGCACGGTTTCGGCCACGGTCGGCACGCCCGGCAACGCCTTTGACGGCGTTGACGTCGTGACCGCCAGCGCGCGTAGTCGCCCGCCTTGAATGTGTCCGATCGAGGACGGCAAATTATCGAACATGACCTGTACCTGATTGGCGAGCATGTCCGTCAACGCCGGCGCCGCGCCCCGATATGGCACGTGTACCAGCTCAACGCCGGTCATCATCATGAACAATGCGCCCGACAAATGCACCGACGTGCCAATACCGGAGGAGGCCAGATTGACTTTCCCCGGATTGGCCTTGGCGTAGTCGATGAATTCCCTGACTGTGCGCGCCGGCACGTTCGGGTTCACTTCCATCACGTTCGGCACGCGGATGAAGCCGGCCACAGGCGTCATGTCGCGGATGAAATCGAATGGCAGGTTCTTGTAGAGGCTGGCATTGATGGCATTGGCGGGGTTGACCAGGAATACGGTATAGCCGTCGGGCGGCGCGTGGGCGGCAATTTCGGTGGCGAGATTATTGCCGGCGCCAGGCTTGTTCTCGACCGCAAATTGCTGATGCAGATGCTCGGATAGATATTGTCCGATCAAGCGCGCGCAAATGTCGGTCGAGCCGCCCGGCGGATAGCCGACCAGCCAGCGCACCGGATGATTTGGATAATCGTCGTCGGCAGCGTCGGCTGTGCCGACCGACGTTGCCGCAACCCAGGCAAGCGCCAGCGCCGCAATTAGCGAGCTCAAAATTCTCATTCCAATCTCCCCATCCCGTTTCCGCGGTAAGCATTTTTGCCGGTCGACGTGAAGCCTAGGCGCGATTGGCGCTCGCACACAAGTGATCGCTACGCCACGCCACTATGTCGAGGCATGCCTTGTCGGCTTTATTCGCGCCCGATAGTTTCACCGCCTTCGTAATCTCCAAAGCGGAAGTCGAGGATATTGCCATGATCGACCTGTATGCGTTGACGAGCCCCAACGTGCAGAAAATCTACATCATGCTCGAAGAGACCAAGCTGCCCTATAAGGAGCACTTCGTCGATGTTTGGAAGGGCGAGCAGTACAATCCGGATTTCATCAAAATCAATCCAAACTCGAAAATTCCGGTGATCGTCGACCACGAGGGCCCGGGCGGCAAGCCCTACACCGTGTTCGAGTCCGGCGCGATCCTGATCTATCTCGCCGAGAAAACCGGAAAATTCATCCCCAAGGATACGGTCAAGAAATACGACGTGCTGCAATGGCTGATGTTTCAGCTTACCGGCGTTGGGCCGATGTTCGGCCAATTCACCTATTTCAAGCTGTTCGGACCGAAAGACAACAGCAACTCGATGCCGCGGTATCAGACCGAGGTGAAGCGGCTTTACGAGGTCATGGAAAAACGGCTGGCGCGCTCGCCCTACCTTGGTGGCGACGAATATTCGATCGCCGATATCGCGACATTCCCGTGGACGCGCAACCACGACATGCAAGGCGTCAAATGGGAGGACAATCCCAATCTGGCGCGCTGGTTCAAGTCAATCGACGAGCGGCCCGCGGTGAAGGCTGCGCTCGCCAAAGTTGGCGCTATCAAATCAAATCGCGACACCGCGTCCGAAGATCAGAGGGATCGGTTCTTCAACCGTGGCCGCTACGCGCGGGCGTGACGCAAAAAATACAAATACAAGTCTTTGCGCTTTCCCTCCCCCGCGAAGCGGCGGGGAGGGTCGGCGAGTTTCACGTCAGTGAAATGAGCCGGAGTGGGGGATGAAAGCGCAGCGTCCCCACCCCCAACCGATGCTTCGCATCGGCATCGTTTAGTCAAGTACGGCGGCCGCAGGCCGCCTACGCCCCTCCCCACCATGCGCTACGCATAGGCGAGCGAAGCGACTGCCGTTCTGCGAACGGCCATGGGCGGGAGGGGCACACATCTCGTTCTCGCGGTGCGGTTGAGCACCCGAGCTGTGGAGAAGGGCGAATAGAGACGCTACTTCAGACGCTATTTCGCCGGAATGGTCTCTTTGGCCGGCAGCACCTCCGGCTGATCGGCCTGCTTGTTGGCTTCGCTCAAAAGCTTATCGATGAGATCGGCGCGTTGCTCTTGCGCACGCTGCTTTTGCTTTTGTTTTTCCTGCGCTTCTCGTTCGGCGAGCCAGTGGTAATCCATTTCCCAGCACATCGGATCCTCCATCGTGGTGGAACGACAGTTGACAACGCGGCCACGGGAGCCGCAGTTCCGAGCCCCCCTGTCGAAGCCGCTTGCGGCTCTGCCGCCGGCCCTTGATGGCTGCTATATGAGCGGCCGAGTCGAGCGGATGGAGAAAGCGGATGGAGAAAGACTTGGCCGACCATTCAGCCAATGACACGACGCGGGCGACGGCGAGCCTGCCTGGCTTGGAAATTGAGTTAGTGCACCGCAAGCCGCGGGATGCCGAGGTCGAAGCGTTTTCGATCAATCTGCAAGCGATGCCGTCGTTTGAGGCCTTCGAACATTTCCTCGAGGCCGCGAACCCGTTCGCGTTCTGGGCGCAGGCCTTGCAGATGGCATGGCGGCCCTGGCTCGAAGCAAGCCGCGCGCTGACGCTGCCGTGGACAGTCGCCGCAGGCATGCTCAATCCGCCAAAACCTCGGAGCGGCAGAAACGATTAATCGTAAGAGGACTGGGCGTTCCGTCTCACGACACCCATGCGTGCGCCGGTTTGCTCAGATCGGACGGCCCGCCCAAAGACGTCGGAGCGATGATCGAGCCGCAAGGTCAAGCAGCACGCCGACCCGCCACTGCGCAAAAAACCATGCAGCGGCGTCTCCACAACAGCATAGCCGCGCTCTTGCAAGATCGATCGCAGCGCATTGCTGCAGGCTGAGAGCACGATCGTATTACGAATGCAGACCGCGTTGGCCGCGAAACGTTCAGCGTCGGCGCGATCAAGCGTAATGTGATCTTCCGGTGCGACATTGGCCTCAATAGCGGCTCGCGCAGCCGGCGTGAACGCGTCGGGATAGTACATCACGCTGCCGCACGGCAGGGCGCAGAGCGCTGTATCCAAGTGATAGAAACTCGCCTGCGCCAGAGGCAAGCTCAGGCAAGGCCGGTCGAATTGTCGCGTGAGGAAAGTTGCGGCCGCCGCGTCCGAGCGAAAACCGCAGCCGAGCCAAAATAAGCGCCGCTTGGGATCCCAGATGCAATCGCCTGCGCCTTCGAGCACGATTCCATCCGGTAGGCGCAAAACCTCGTCGACCACGCCGCGGGCAGCGAGCACGGCGAAACCATCCGCAAATATCGGCTCCTCATTACGCCGTTGCGGATAGCGGAACCGCGACAGCACGACCTTGCGATCGAGCACCACGGCGGCATTGGCGGTGAAGACCAGATCAGGCAGACCGGGCGCGGGTTCGATCGTTTCCACCAGCGCGCCGGCGGCGGTCAGCGCATCGTAGAGCGCCGCCCACTGGTGCTCCGCCTCAGCATGCAAATTGCCGCCCTGATCGGCCCACGATTGCGGGTCCATCCATGGATTGATGCTGTAGGTCACGGCAAAATGGCGCGGCGGACACATCAACAGATGAGGCCGCGCGCCAGCCTCGGCGAGCGTCGCGTGAATGTTCATTGCAAGCGGTAGTCCCCTCAGCCGATACCGCTCGACTCGAATCGAAGCGGCTTCAAGTTGCATCGCCCCATATATGGTGTTGTTGCTCAGTCCGCAAATTTTTTCCTCAACTGCGGAGGAGTTTTCACGTTCCGGTCGCGTCAATTGCCGAGCGCCAGCAACTTTTAGTCCTTCACCGTCTCCATCATGCCGCGCATGAAGCGCACGGCCGCGGGCCCTTTGAGCGCGCTCGACCACAAGACGCGCGCCATCTTCTCGTGCAGCGCCAGCGCCTCCGGCGCCGAGGTGATCATGGCGACGCCGACGCGGATATTCGGCTCCTCGCCGAGGCGGAACGGGCTTAGCGCCAAGATTTTGCGGTCGGGCTGACGGAAAATCTGGAAGCTCGTATGTGGCAGCGTGTCGAGGACGATGCCGATCTGCACGCCGATCGGCTCGTCTTGCATCAGCGAGATGAAATGCTCGGCCTCTTCGCGAGCGAGGCGCCGGCGCTCACCCCGCACCGGCTCGGGAAGATCGAGGCGGCCGACCAGGCCGTTGCGCAGGAAGCGCTGCATTTCGCCGGCGGCGATCAGATTGACGATTGCCGGGCGGCGTCGGCGATAAGTTTCCTTGCGGCTGTGCAGCACCGCCATCAGCTCATCGATCTGTGCCAGCGCTTTGGTGTTTTTGGCAACAGCCTCGGGCACAGATTCACGCAACACTTCGCCGAGCGTGCCGTCGAAGCCGTCGGACGCAAGGACATAAGAAATCGGACCGGCGAGCACGATGATGTGCTCCGCGCTCTCCTCGATCTGCCGCATACGCTCGAAATAGCTCACTGCCGAGGCGATGTATTCGACGCCAACGCCGAGCAGCGTCGGCACGGAAACCTCAAGAAGCTCGGCGAGCTTCTCCAACGTCTCGATCTTCGCGAGCTCGCCCTTTTCGAATCGATACAGCGCGGTGCGCGAAATGCCGAGCTTGCCGGCGATCTCCTCGGCGGAGAGCCCCGAGCCGAGCCGAAACGCTTTGAGACGGTTGCCGATATCGTCGAAGCGCATGTTCGGAGGACGGACGACAGAGGACAGATATAGCATGGCTGCAACGCCGAGTTCTGCCGTCGGGCGTCTGTCCTGCGTTGTCCAGCGTTTTGACTCCAGGGCTTGAACGGTGCATGCATTTACCATGAAACCCGCTTCATTCCGCTATCACGCGCCGAAAACGATCGACGAAGCGGTGGCGCTGCTCGCCGAATTTGCTGAGGAGGACGGCCGGGTCCTGGCCGGCGGCCAAAGTCTCGTTCCGACCATGGCGTTCCGGCTCGCCAGGCCCGCGCACCTCGTCGACATCAATGGCGTCGAGGCGCTCAACCGCGTTGCCGTCACCGACGGCAAGCTCGTTATCGGCGCCTGCGTTCGTCACGCCGCATTCCATCAACCGGTCTGCGAGGGCCCACTGGGCAAGCTTTTGACCGATGTGGTCCATCACATCGCGCATTATCCGATCCGCAATCGCGGCACATTCTGCGGCAGCCTGGCACATTCCGATCCCGCGTCGGAATGGTGCCTGGTACTCGCCGCACTCGATGGCGAAGTCGTCGCCAAGAGCGCGCGCGGCGAACGCGTCATCGCGGCGCGCGATTTCTTCAAAGGCATCATGACCACCGCGTTGCGCGACGATGAGCTTCTGGTCGAAGCGCGGCTGCCGCTTTTGCCGGCCGGCGCACACTGCGGCTTCTACGAGTTCAGTCGCCGTGCCGGCGATTTTGCCCTGGCGGCGGCGGTCGGCATTTATCGCCTCAACGGCGGCAAGATTGCCGAGCCGCGGCTTGCCATCGGTGGCGCCGAAGTCAATCCGCGGCGCATCGCCGACGCCGAGCGTGCGCTTGACGGCGCCGCGCCGGGCGACAAAGCCTTCCGCGCCGCAGCCCAAGCAGCCATGTCCGCCATCGATCCGATGGAGGACATTATCAACAGCGCCGAGTTCCGGCGCGATCTCGTTCTTGCAGTGGCGCGCCGGGCGCTCGAACGCGCGGCGGCATGAATTCGCCTGTTCAGAATGCACCGTGGATCGGGCAATCGGTGGCGCGGCTGGAGGACCCGCCGCTGGTCACCGGACGTGGCCAGTTCGCCGGCGACATCAATTTTCCGCACCAACTGACCATGCGCATCGTGCGCTCGGCGCATGCCAATGGACGCATCAAATCGATCGACCCCGCCGCCGCGCGCGCATTGCCCGGCGTGTTCGCGGTGTGGACCGCCGATGACATCGCCGACGTGCCGCCGGTCGATTTTCGCGAGGGATCGATCCCGGCACTCGCCCCCTATCGGCAGCCGGTGCTCGCCAAGGACCGCGTGCGCTATGTCGGCGATCCCGTCGCCGCCGTGTTCGCTGCCGACGCCTACGTCGCCGAAGACGCCGCCGATCTCGTCGCGATCGACGTCGAAGAGCTGCCGGCGGTTCTCGATGCGGTGGCTTCGCCGGTCGAATTCTCGGCCGGCCATTCGAGCGAAGCGGCGGTGATCCGCCAAGGCTATGGCGACGTCGAGGCGGCATTCCGCGACGCAGCGCACATCGTCGAACTGGAATTGACGATCGGCCGGCATTCCGGCGTGCCGCTCGAGACCCGCGGCGCCATCGGCCGCTACGATGCCGCACCCGGCGTACTCGAACTGCATGGCGCGGCAAAGGTGCCGCACCGCAATCAGGAGCTGTTGGCGCGCATGCTCGAGCTTCCGCCAAGCGCGATCCATGTTCACGAATCCCATGTCGGTGGCGGCTTCGGCGTTCGCGGCGAGCTCTATTCCGAGGACGTCCTGGTCTGTGTTGCCGCCAAGCGCTTCAACCGGCCGGTGAAATGGATCGAAGATCGGCGCGAGCACCTGATCGCCGCCAATCATTCGCGTGAGCAGTTGCATAAAATCCGCGCCGCGGTCGACGCCAATGGCGTGATTCTGGCGATCGACGACCGCTATTTTCACGATCAAGGCGCCTATGTGCGCACCCATGCGGCGCGCGTGGTACACATGACGGCGGGAATCTTGCCCGGCCCGTATCGGGTGCCGGCCTATCGCGCGATCGGGCACTTCCGCCTGACCAACAAGACGCCGGCCGCGACCTATCGTGCGCCCGGACGATATGAGACGACCTTTGTTCGCGAACGGCTGGTCGACGCGATCGCGCATCAGCTCAAAATCAATCGCATCGCGCTGCGCCGAAGGAATACGATTGGGCCAAAGGAAATGCCTTATCCGCGCCCGCTCGAGGCGCTGGGCGAGGAGATCAAATATGACAGCGGCGACTATGCCGGTCTGCTCGACAAGCTTCTCGCCAAGATCGGCTGGGATGCGCTCAATACTGTGGTCAATGAGCGCAAAGCCGCCGGCGAACGCGTCGGCATCGGCTTGGCGATGTTCGTCGAGAAGAGCGGGCTCGGTCCGACCGACGGGGTAAAAATCTCGGTCGACACGTCCGGCTTGGTCGACGTGCTGACCGGCGGCGCCTCGCTCGGGCAAGGGTTCGAGACCGTAATGGCGCAGGTGGCCGCCGACGCACTTGGCGTCGATTATCGGCGCTGCCGCGTCATCCACGGTCAGACCGACCGCATCGCTTTCGGCATTGGCGCGCATGCCTCGCGCGCGACGGTCATGACCGCTTCCGCGACCCACGTCGCGGCGTTAAACGTGCGGCGCAAAGCACTCGCGATGGCGGCCGACCTCCTGCAAACCTCACCTGATACGCTCGACATCGTCGCGGGCGAGGTGGTGCGCAATGACGGCAAACCCGGGCCTTCGATCAGCCTCGGCGCGATTGCGCAGAATTTGGCGCCGACCGCAAAAGCAAGAGGCGACCGCGAGCCCGGCCTTGCCGCCGAGGGCTGGTTCAAGACCGAGCATCAGGTTTACCCCTACGGCAGCCATGTCGCCGTGGTGCGGGTCGACGCCGAGACCGGACGCGTCGAGATCGAACGCTACTGCATCGCCTATGACATCGGCCGCGCCATCAATCCGGCGCTGGTGCACGGGCAGATTGTCGGCGGCTACGCGCAAGGGCTGGGCGGCGCGCTATTCGAGGAATTCAGCTACAGCGATCGCGGCGATCCCTTAGCCGTGACGTTCGCCGATTATCTCCTCCCGGCGCTGCACGAAGTTTCTGCTCCGGACGTTCTATTACGCCAGGACTACACTTCGCCGCTCAATCCGCTCGGCATCAAGGGCGCCGGCGAGAGCGGCATCACTGCGGTCGGTGCGACGATCGCCTCCGCCATCGACGACGCCATTGGCATTCCGGGTGCGGTGCGTGCTTTGCCGGTCACGCCGCAGCGGCTGCGTCGGCTGTTGGCAAATAAAACTTAATCCAGCCGCACCCCGATCGCCTTGACCAGAGGCGTCCAGCGCGCGAGCTCGGAGGTCATGAACGCGTCGAATTGCGCCGTGGTCCAATCCGGCACGGGATTGACCGCAGCATCGACAAGCGATTGGCGATAGGCGGTATCCGCCATGGCGCGATGATTGGCGTCGTCGATTTGGGCGATGATTGGCTTTGGCGTTCCCGCTGGAGCAAACAAAGCAAGCACCTGTTGCGAGAAAAGACCCGGTACGCCGGCTTCGACCGCAGTCGGGATTTCGGGCGCGAGCGGAATGCGCGTCGGATTAGTGATCGCCAACAAGCGCAGCTTCCCGGTGCGGTGAAATTCGAGAACCTGATTGGTCATGGCCGGAATGATCATCGGAATCTGGCCGCCAATGGCGTCGGCGATTGCGGGGCCGGCACCGCGATATGGCACGTGCGGCAGGTCGGTGATGCCGGTCAACGATTTCAACAGTTCGCCGCTGAGATGATTCAAAGTCCCGGTGCCGGCGGAGCCAAAGGCGAGCTTGCCGGGATTGGCTTTCACATAATCCACCAGTTCAGCGAGTGAATGCACCGGCACCGCGGGATTGACCACGACGGCAAAGCAGGTGATCGCCACCGTCGATATCGGCGTCAACTCTTTCATCGGATCGAGCAGCGGGTGCTCGCGCAAGATCATTTCGGTGAGATGGATCGAGGAGGCGCCGAGAAAGATCGTGTAGCCGTCGGCCGGTGCGTGCGCGACGAGCTGCGCGGCGAGCGATCCGCCAGCACCCGGTTGATTGTCGACAAAAACCGAGCCAAGGCTCGCCTTTACTTTGTCGGCCCAGGGCCGGCCGACAATGTCGAACACGCCGCCGGGCGGAAACGGCAGCACCAGCCGGATCGGCCGATCCGGATAGAGCGCCGCGGCGGCCGAGCCCGCGCCACCGGAAAGCGCTGCCGCGGACGCTGCAAGATTTAGAAACTCCCGGCGCGCCAGTTTCATAGGATCCTCCCCCTGCGGCGCCAATTGTTTGCGTACCGCTTCAGTTCGCTTTTGCGCCTGAAAACTTCACGACCCTAGCCCATTTCTCGATCTCGTCGCCGATGAAGTTTTTGAATTGCGCCGACGGCATCGGCTCGGTGTCGCCACCCAGTTCCCTAATCCGCGCTTTGAGCCGCGGCTCGGCCAGCCCTGCGGTGATATTAGCGCTGAGCTTGTCGATGACAGCGCCGGGCGTCGCTCTGGGTGCGCCGAATCCGTCCCAGGCGCTCGCTTCGAAGCCCGGCAGGAATTCGGCAACGGCAGGAATTTCCGGCAACACGTCGGAACGATTTGCGATCGTCACCGCCAGCGCCCGCACCTTGCCGGCGCGCACGAAACCGATCGCGGTCGATAGTGTGATGATGAAGGCTTGGACTTGTCCGCCGAACAGATCGGTGAAGGCTGCCGTCGGACCGCGATAGGCGACGTCAACGAGATCGATGCCGGCCTGAAGCTTCAATAGCTCCGCGGCCACATGCATCGGCGTACCGACACCGGGCGAGGCAATATTGATCTTGCCTGGATTGGCTTTGGCGTAAGCAACGAACTCGGAAAAGTTTGTGGCCGGGAATGACGGACTAACCAGGAGCACCATCGGCAGCCGGATCAAGCCGGCGACCGGCACGATGTCGCGGATGAAATCGAAATCGAGTTTTTCGTACAGTGTGGCGTTGATCGCGTTGGCCGACACCACGGTCAAAAGCGTGTAGCCGTCGGGCGCCGAGCTCACCACCACTTGCGTGGCGATATTGCCGCCGGCCCCGGTGCGACTCTCGACCACGAACGGCTGACCCAAACGCTCGGACAGCCACTGCCCAACCAATCGCGCCACCAGGTCCGGCGTACTGCCGCCGCCAAAGCCCTCGATGATGCGCACGGGGCGGGTCGGATAATCCTGCGCGTGAACAATGCGCGTGGTTGCGGGCACAATCGCGGCCGCGCTTGCCAGACGCAGAAATTTTCGACGTTGCAGCGGCATGACCGTCCAGCGCTTTGCGACGCGAGCCCGGCTGCAGAAAACCCCGGTCGCGACAGCCTAACGTGACGGAAGCGGCCCGAAAAGCGCCGTCCGCCGGTCGATTCACAATCAGGAGCGCGTGCGGTGAAATGCTGCGCTATCTCTTCCGCGGCACTTTCTTGCCCTTCTCTCGCGCCTTTGACAGGCCGATGGCAATGGCTTGCTTGCGGCTTTTGACTTTGCCCGCCCGGCCGCCCCTGCCGCTTCGCGCCGAGCCGCGCTTATAGCGGTGCATCTCGCGCCTGACCTCGTCGCCGGCGCCGCGGGAATATCTTCGTTTTCTTCGCTTGGCCATTCGATTTCCTCCAAAAGTGTTGCAAGCAATTGCAAGCGTTTTGTGTTGCAAGTGTTTTGCTTCGCGAGTGTTTTGCGTCGCGAGTGTTTAGCGTCGCAATTTCACTTGGCCCACCTCTGACAACCGCTGCATGTGCAACAGGTTGCGTCATGCCTTTGGCTGGCAGGACCTTGGCCGGCAAGAGGTGAATGGGGATCGCGCAGCCGCACAGTTCCGGACGGTGTGGAACAGTGATCGTCAGTTGTAATGCGGGTCAGCATCGAGCCGCGCGACCAAGCCTTCCAGGCCAGTTTTGGCTGCCGGGTAGCGTTGCAACACCAAGGGATCGTGTCCCGGCACGACGTGCCGGGACGTGGTCGCAAGACGCTTTAAGGTCTCGTAGCCTTCCACCACCTCTTCGACATTGTAGGTGATTGGAAACACCCGCCCGCCGTCGAGATGGGCATAGAGATGCGTCGCGTCGGCCGCCAGCACCACGTAGCCGCGGCGTGTCTTCACTCTTACGCACTGCAAGCCTTTGGAGTGACCGCCGATGTGATGCACGGTGATGCCGGGCGCGACCTCACTCGCGCCGTCGTGGAAAGTGGCGCGGCCTGAAAAAACCTTGCGCACCATGGCGATCACATCTTCCACCTCGAACGGCGCGCGCAGCGCCTGATGGCACATGCAGCGGCCGGTGGCGTAAGCCATTTCGCGGTCCTGCAAGTGATAGCGCGCTTGCGGAAACAAATCGTAATTGCCGCAATGGTCGTAATGCATATGGCTGATGATGACGTTCTTGACCGAATCCGCGGCAATGCCGAGTGCGGCAAGGCCGTCGCGCACCGGCTTGATCATTTCGCGTTGGCGTTTTTTGCCCATCGCCTCGTCAAAGCCGGTGTCGACGACAATCGCACCGGATGGACCGACGATCGCCCAGACAAAAAAGTCGAGCGGCTGCAGGATGTCGTGCGGGTCGCCGTCGATAAAATTGGCCGGCGACCGGCGCGAATGACGACCATAGCGGATGGCGTAAACTTCATGAATATCGTCAGCCATGAACTAACCCCTCCATTGATGTTGGTTATGTTAAAGCATGATCCCGAAAAGTGGACACCGGTTTTCGGAAAAGATCATGCTCAAATAACAAGCTAAAGCGAAATACCGAATCTACCTAAAATCATCTCGCTTTAGCACCGCGTCATTATGCACGCCTGAAAAAGAAAACCCCGGCGCACTAGCCGGGGTTTTTACGCAAACGCTACGTCTGACGAAGCTACACGCTACGCTTCACGGACGCAGACATCTCACTGACGTTACGCATCACGCACGCTTACCGAATTTGCGATGGCGGCGCGATTACAATTGGCCGTATCTGCGGAGGACGGCGCGGCATCCGTCGCCGACGCGCCAACTGTGAGCGGCAAGCGTCGCGCCGCAGCGCAGGAGATTGTTCCAGGTCATGCCGCCCGCGCGATCACACAGCCGCGCCGCAGCTGGTTTGCATGGGGCGAGCTCGGCAAGATCGATGGCGTTGGCGGAACCGGAAAGCACAAGCAACGGCCCGATCAGCAGGCATGCAAAAACGGCTGTCTTCATCCTCAATCGTCCCCTCGCTTTTTGGGAAGCCGTTTGAATAACGATTCGATGACAAAAAGGCCAGCATTTTTGTGCATCGCACAAGCTTCGGCTAATTGCCTGAAGAAATAAACGAATTAGCTAAACGCTTGTATGAATCTTGGCGGGCACTGCCGCGCTTGTGCCGCAATTGGCACCTTGGGGCTAGTCATTGCGAGGAGGCCGCGGGCGACAAAGCAATCCAGTGATTCTTCGTGGAGCTTGTCGTCGGGCCGGCCACTTCGGCTCGGACCGGCTGGCTCGCAATGACGAAGGACTACCGGCAGGCGCCCTGCGCACGCGCGGCATCAAGCACTGACCAAGCGGCAAACCAATCAGGCAGCCCAACCGCAATCTTGGCCCAGCCGACGCCCCAGGGCGTGCCGGCGCTGTCCCACCAGACCCGGCACCAGCCGTCCTGGAAACGAACCACCGCAAAGTCGGCGCGCGCCGGGGACGCTGCGAAACCAATAACCAATAAGCCGAGGACAAAAGCCAAGCGTCTCATCGCCGATCTCCTTCTGCGCAAGCCGCATGCGGAGTCGAATTAGGCTGCAGCTGCCAAATTGCCGAAGCGTTGCAGATTCTCTTTCTGCTTGGCGTTGCGCGGCGGCAGTTTGAACAGCCGCGCCGCGGTGCCGCCAAGAATGTTGTGCTTGGCCTTTTCCGACAAGAACGGCAGGTCCCAGATCGTCGACGGCAGGTCGAAGTCCCAGTGCGGATAGTCCGAGGAGTAGAGGAGCTGCGTCTCGGCATTCATCATGCGGAAGGTGCACTCCATCGCTTCGTAATCCTGGATCTCCATCGGCTGCGTTGAGTAATACATGTCGCGCATATAGTCGGACGGCTTCTTCTTCAGAAGCGGCGCCTCCGATGGCCGCAACATGTATTCGTGATCGAGCCGCTGCATCAGGAACGGCACCCAAGCAACGCCGGATTCAATCCAGATGACCGGCAATTTGGGAAAGCGCTCGCCCATGCCGTTGATCACCCAGTTGGTGCATTGCAGGATGTTATACCAGGTGAAGCCGAGCGCATGCGCAGAGAGGAAGCGATTGCAGCTCTTGTAGATTGGCTCGCCCCAGTTCGGGCCGGAATGGAAGGACAGCACTAGGCCGCGCTCTTCCATCGCCCGATAAAGCTTCATATAGGCGTTGTCGTAGACGGCCATGTGCGAGCGCACCGTCGTCACCATGAAGCCGCCGACATGCTTGCGGTCGCCGAACGTCTCGACGTGGCGGAGCGCCGCTTCTGGATCGGAGAACGGCAGGCACAGCATCGAGTAAAAACGCCCGTCGGCTTCGGGCATGACTTTTTCGGTGAGCCAGCGGTTGTAGGCCCAGCACAGCTCGACTTCCATTTCTTTTTGCGGATGCATTCCGATATTGAGCATGCCGGTCGGGAACAGACAGGAATAATCAACGCTCATTGCGTCCATCCAGCGATGGCCGAGTTGCACATCGCGCAGCGAGCCTTGATCATCAGTTTTTTCGGTCGAACGCATCAGATAGCGCGTCACTCGCCCGCCTGAGTCCTGATAGCCGATCTGGGTCGGCGCCACGTTCATGCGGTTACGCTTGCGGCCCGAGATCGTGAGCTGCCGCAACACGTCGTTCTCCATGTACGGCAGGAATTCCTCGTAATTCTCGTTTTCGTAATGATGGGCATCGACGTCGACGATGAGGACGTCGTCGAGATTGCGCGCATGCGCCTGTTTGCGCGCGTGCGCCAGCAGCCGGCTAGTGTTGAGTTCCTCGATAGTGACGCGGCGGCCGCGATCGGCAATGAGATCCATGAGAGTCCTCCTGGCGTTCTAGTTCGTTTGTCCTTTGGTCATTGCGAGCGATAGCGAAGAAATCCAGTCTTTCTCAATCTAAACTCTGGATTGCTTCGTCGCGTTGCTCCTCGCAATGACGTTATTTAACGTCCTGTCCAGCTCTGCCACATGCCTAGCTCGAAGACCGCGAGATCGGCGGCGCGCAGCAAGCCGCTCGCGGTCAGCATGACATCGGTTGCGGAAATCGAATGTTTCGGCACGGGAGTGAATTGCTCGCCAGCCTCGGTGCGCGCGCTGTAAACGCGACAAGCGGCGGCAATCAGCTTTTGCAGCGCATCGGCGCTGAGCAGATCGAGCCTGCCGTCGACGATACTGCGCTCGAGCATCGCGGCGAGCCGCTTGGCGTCAGTCGATGCGCCATTGCCGGCTGGTTTCGCCGCAGGCGGCACGTTTGTTCGGCCGCGCGCCACTGCCTTGCCGGCGTGTTTGCCGTTTGCGCGACTTGTAGATGTTTTCACCGCGCGCTTAGGCGATGACATAAAGGTCATCCCCCTTTTGCACCGTCTTGTATTTCTTCAGCTTCAGCTTGCGATTGGCGACGCATTCGCCGGTCTTCATGTCGTATTCCATGCCGTGCCAGGGGCAGACGAAATGCATTTCGTCTTCGGAGAAATATAGACCCATCGAGGTCTTGTCCGGCCGCAATCGCTCTTCCACCCTAGCGATGGTCAGGCCCTCGCAAGCGGGCCCGCCCTGATGCAGGCAGAAATTGCTGTAAGCGTAGAATTCGCCATCATGCCGAAATACGCCGATTTCGTTGTCGCCGACAAACACGATCCGGCGGTCGCCGTCCTCGAATTCGGCAAGTTTCGCCACAAATTTCTCGGCCATAAGCGTCACACCTTGGGTTTTCGTCCTGTGCGCCCGATTGGCTTCAGGCTTTTATTTGTTGGAGCATGATCCCGAAAAGTGGACACCGGTTTTCGAAAACGATCATGCTCAAACTACAAGCTAAAGCGAAATGGCGATTCAACCTAATCCCATTTCGCTTTATTGGTTTCGACGCGCGCCCCGACCATTTCCGGTCACGCGGGCGACGACGTGGTTTTAGCATAAGCCGACAACGCGCGCGACGGGCTAAAGCGTATGCCCAGCTATGCTGCCGGCTTGCGCCTGCTTTTTCTCCGTCACCCTGAGGAGGCCGCCAACGGGTCCGGCCCGAAGTGGCCGGCCCGATGACAAGCTCCGCGGCCCTCGAAGGGCGACGCAGCCAAGTCGGCTATTGCCGACTCGGGCAATTATGGTCCGAAATCGGAATACCGATTTCGGTTGGCCGTTCATCCTTCGAGGCTCGCTTCGCTCGCACCTCAGGATAACGGATCAAAACCGGGCTTCGGTTTCGATCGATTAACCCCCCTCACACCATCCGGTTTTCGATCTCGCCAATCTTTTCGATCCAGAGCTTGACAGCGTCGCCGGCCTTGAGAAATTCGCCGCGCCCGGCGCCGACGCCGGCCGGGGTGCCGGTGAGAATAACGTCGCCCGGGTGCAGCGTCATGCCGGCGGACAATTGCGCGATCTGCTCGGCCAGCGTGAAGATCATTTCGCTGGTGTTGGAATCCTGCTTAAGCACGCCATTGACCCATAATTTCAGCCCGAGCTTTTGCGGATCGCCAATATCGCTCGCCGGCACGATCCACGGGCCGAGCGGGCACGAGCCGTCGAAGGTCTTGTGCTTGGTCCAGTCCCATTTGAACGGCGAGGCGTCGGGCATGTTGGCGCGGCGGCCGCGATCGCGCGCCGAAAGATCGTTGGCGATGGTGTAGCCGGCGACATAGCCGAGCGCTTTGTCCTGCGGCACGTCCTTGGCGACGCGGCCGATCACGGCCGCAAGCTCGACCTCCCAATCCATCTGTTGGCAATAGCCGGAAATCTTCACCCGCGTTCCGGGATCGGCCAGCGCCCGCGACGCTTTGATGAAGTGCCAGGCCTTAAGCCCCAGCGTGTGCGGATCGGGCGGCCGCGGCCTGCCATCGCGCGCCGCCATTTCCGCGGCGTGGTCGGCATAGTTCGAGCC
>Ga0310915_10000659_pt1 | contig 16844 bp, 19 predicted proteins | sample GREbulkMGAN111_FD_202508 | JGI IMG/M metagenome (GOLD analysis project Ga0310915, IMG submission 202508) | Lab enrichment of tropical soil microbial communities from Luquillo Experimental Forest, Puerto Rico - GRE.bulkMG.AN111 | ecosystem: Environmental > Terrestrial > Soil > Tropical forest >...
ACGGCGTCCTGGCCACCAACAGCGCCGAACGCTACGGTGCCCTGAACGCCGCCGGGCTGATGCATGACGACGATCTGTCGACCATCCTGGAAGCCCATGAAACCGTGATGCGGATCATGCTGGAGCAGCAACTGACCGACATCGCCGCCGACCAGCAGCCCTCGGCCCGTATCGAGCCGCGCAAGCTGCCCCGTCCGGTACAGAAAAAACTGAAAGCGGCCTTCAAACGCATCCGTCTTTTGAAGCTGATGGTCGGAGCGCCGTCCTAATAACCACTCGCAACAAGGCGTTGATATTTGTTCTGGCATAGGTCTAGGGTAGCTGCCTCGTCACGCAACTGCGAAGGCCATGCCCATGATCCGCACCAATGGACGACTGCGGTCGGTTTGCCGGCAGAAGGGCTGTTCCGAAACCCAAATGCTGGAATGCGCCAGCGAATCCTGCGGGCTGAAAGAGCTGTTGTTCTGCCATAAAGACGGCTGCTTCGTGATCAAGGTGAATGGCCGCGAGCGCCTGCGCACCGACACCCCCGACGCCGCCGAACGCTTCTACGACAATTACGGCAAGCTGTAAGCTTGTCACCCTGCCCTTAAGCCTTCATAGTCAGCCTCTTCCAGCGGGGGGAGCCGGCGCGCCGGCTGAGAGGTTCTCGTAAACTTCGGAGAACGACCCCTACCACCTGATCCGGCTCGTACCGGCGTAGGGACGCACATCCGATGACCATTGCCCCAGCCGTCACCGTTCATGCCGCCCGCCTGACCTATGGCGGGCAAGCGCTGTTCGACGATCTGGACTTCACGCTGGAGGCCGAGCGCTGCACCTGCCTGCTGGGCACCAGCGGCGTGGGAAAATCCAGCCTGCTGCGGCTGATCGCCGGGCTGTTGCCCGATGCCGACAGCCGCATTGCCAGCGACGACGGCTTGCCCCTGTCCCTCCGCACCGCCTTCATGGCGCAGCAGGATCTGCTGCTGCCTTGGCTCAATGTTCTCGACAATGTGCTGCTGGGCTATCGCCTGCGCGGCGAAACGCCTCCCCAGGAACAGGCTATCGCTCTGCTGGAGCGGCTGGGGCTGGCGGATCGGCTGAAGGATCGCCCCGCCCAACTGTCGGGTGGCATGCGCCAACGGGTGGCGCTGGCCCGCACGCTGATAGAAGACCGACCGCTGATCCTGATGGACGAGCCCTTCTCGGCCCTCGACGCCGTCACCCGCTTTCGCCTGCAAGAACTGGCCGCCGAACTGCTGCAGGGCCGCACCGTGCTGCTGGTCACCCATGATCCGCTGGAGGCCCTGCGCCTGGGCCATCGCATCCATGTGATGACCGGCCGCCCGGCCCGCCTGTCGGACGCCCTGGAGCCGACGGGCGAGACGCCTCGCGATCTGTCCGATCCCGAGCTGCTGCGGCTGCAAGGCGAGCTTTTGAAGCGGCTGGCGGCGGAGGAAATGGCATGAGCCGCCTCTTGATCCTGCCGGTTCTGATCCTGCTCTGGCAATTGGCCGCCTGGGCGGCGGGCGGGCAGAGCTACATCCTGCCCGAGCCGATGCTGGTGGCCGAGGCCTGGATCAATCGTTACGACGTCATCTTGCCCAATGCCGGCGTCACTGCTCTGGAAATCCTGCTGGGCCTGGGCCTGGGGGCATTGCTGGGCGTCAGCACCGCCCTTTGCATGGCGGCGGCGCCCAGCTTGCGTCGCTGGATGCTGCCGGTGCTGGTGGCCAGTCAGGCGGTGCCGGTGTTCGCCCTGGCCCCGATCCTGGTGCTGTGGCTGGGCTATGGCATGGCCTCGAAGGTCGCCATGGCGGTGATCGTCATCTATTTCCCCGTCACCGCCGCCTTCATGGACGGGCTGCGCCGCACCGATCCCGGCTGGCTGGAGCTGGCCCGCTGCATGAACGCGCCTCGCGCCGCATTGCTGTTGCGCATCCGCCTGCCCGCCGCCCTGCCCGCTTTGGCATCGGGATTGCGGGTCGCCACCGCCGTCGCCCCCATCGGCGCGGTGATCGGCGAATGGGTGGGAAGCTCGGCGGGGCTCGGCTATCTGATGCTGCAAGCCAATGCCCGCATGCAGATCCCTTTGATGTTCGCCGCCCTGATCACCCTGGCCGTGTTTTCGGTCGGGCTCTATCTGGCGGTGGATCATGCCTTGCGCCGGTTGCTGCCCTGGCAGTCCGACGCCTTGTCTTCATACGACCAAAATTAGGGAGCGCCCATGTTGAAACTCCGACATGCCTTCATCGCCGCCGCCGGTCTGCTGGCCGCCGCGATGCAGCCTGCCCAAGCCGCCGACAAGCTGACTGTCGTACTGGACTGGTTCGTCAATCCCGACCATGCCGCCCTGGTGGTAGCCCAGGAAAAGGGCTTCTTCGCCGAAGCCGGACTGGATGTGGAGCTGATCGCCCCCGCCGATCCCAACGATCCGCCCAAGCTGCTGGCCGCCAAGAAGGCCGATCTGGCCCTGGGCTATCAGCCGCAATTGCAGATGCAGGTGGGCGAAGGCCTGCCGATCGTGCGCGTCGGCACCCTGGTCTCGACGCCCTTGAACTCGGTGGTGGCGCTGGCCGACGGGCCGGTGAAGACCATCGCCGATCTGAAGGGCAAGAAGGTCGGCTATTCCGTCGCCGGCTTCGAAGACGCCATCCTGGCCGCCATGTTGGAGAAGAACGGCCTGAGCTTAAAGGACGTTACCCTGGTGAATGTCAACTTCACCCTGTCGCCCGCGGTGATCGCCGGGCAGGTGGATGCGGTGATCGGCGCTTACCGGAATTTCGAGCTGAACCAGATGGCGCTCGACAACCATCCCGGCCGCGCCTTCTATCCGGAAGAAAATGGCGTGCCGGCCTATGACGAGCTGGTTCTGATGGCCCATAAGGACCGGGTGAAGGACGCCAAGCTGCGCCGTTTCGTCGACGCGGTCGAGAAGGCCACCCTCTATATCCAGAACCATCCCGAGGAAGCCTGGTATCTGTTCATCAAGAACCATAAGGACTTGAACGACACCCTGAACCAGCGCGCCTGGGCAGCCACTCTGCCGCGCCTGAATGCGGCTCCTGCCGGGCTGGACAAGGCCCGCTATGAACGCTTCGCCGCCTTCCTCAAGGATCGCGGGCTGATCAAGAAGGTTCTGCCGGTGGAAGCTTACGCGGTGGAGCTGCCGCGATAGAACGGCAAAGCCGCTCTATCGCCTTTTGCGTGACGCGGCCCGTCCCGGGCCCGCTCAAGCGCCGCGCGGGCTTAAAGCTTTACCTCGTCTGACTTTGCCAGACGAGGTAAAGCTCCAAGAACCAACGCACCCCAAAGGGCCGAGGCCAGCGATCCCAGCAGCACGCCGGATCGCACCTCGGCCGCGCGGGAGGCATCGGGGAAGGCCAGGCCGCCGATGAACAGGCTCATGGTGAAACCGATGCCGGTCAGCACCGCCGCGCCATAGAAGCTTTTCCAGCCGATCCCCTCCGGCAGCCGGGCCAGCCGCAGCCGCACCGCCGCCCAGGAAAAGCCCATCACCCCCACCTGTTTTCCCATGAACAAGCCCGCCGCCACCCCCAGCGGCAGCAGCCCCATCCGCACATCGCCCAGGCTCAAACCAGCATTGAGGAAGGCGAACAGCGGCAGCACGCCATAAGCGACGAAGGGATGCAGACCCCGCTCGGTGCGGGCCAGCGGCCCTTTCTCTCCGCCATCCGCCGGCATCAGCAGGCCGGTGACGACGCCGCCCAGAGTGGCATGAATGCCCGAGGGCAGCAGCCAACCCCACAGCCACAGCCCGGCCAGCAGATAGGGCCAAGGGCTGCGGACATTGCACCTGTTCATAACCAGCAATGCCGCCACACCCAAGCCCGCCATTCCCAGCGCAGTCCACAAAGGCGGCTGGCTGTAGAAGAGTGCGATGATCAGAATGGCGCCCAGATCGTCGATGATCGCCAGCGCCGTCAGGAACAGCTTCAACCCTTCGGGCGCACGCCGCCCCAGCAGGCTGAGCACCGCCAGCGAAAAGGCGATGTCGGTGGCCGACGGGATCGCCCAGCCGCTCAAGGCTCCCGGTTCGCCCTTGGCAACCAGGGCATAGACTCCTGCCGGCACCATCATGCCGCCCAGCGCAGCCAGCAAAGGCAAAGCCGCCTGTGCCGGATGCGACAGCTCTCCGCCCCGCAGTTCGCGCTTGATCTCCAGACTGACCAACAGGAAGAACAGCGCCATCAGCCCGTCATCGGTGGCGTGGCGCAGCCAGCCCGAGGACAGGGCGATATAAGCAGGGCTCAAAGGCGAATTGGCGGCAATCAGGGCCAAGCCCGCCGCCGCCATCAGGATCAGTCCACCAGCACTTTCCTTGCGCAGGAAATCCTGGATCAGGCTCAACATCTTTTCCATGGGATTTTAGATGGGGTGAAAAGCCATTCCGATCAAAGAAAATCGGCGGCTATTCCGTACCTTCGACCTTTTTGAACGGCATCCATTTCTGCACCGACACCGGCTTGCCGCTTTGCGACCGCATGACGCGAGGGCGCAGCACCTGGGTGATGGGCGGAGCGCCGACCACTTCATTGTTGGGGGCGTTCTTCTTGCCGTAGAAGGCGATCATGGCTTTCAGGGTGATCTCGGTGCGAATGCCCTTGGCGAAGGCCTCGGCATAGGGGGCATGGCCGCGGATGGTCTGGTTCAGATGTTCCGAGGAATGCTGGCCGAACCGCCGCCAGATGCTGTCGAGGAAATGGGTCACCGGCTCGGGCAGACGCCTGGGCTCGATCGGCGGGCGCTGGATGGCGCAGGCGCGGAAGACATTCGGCTCCACCGGCCCGATTTCCTCGGCGACGAACAGAGCCGGCATCAGCATGCGACCGTTATAGGCGACGGCGAAATAGGCCTGGGACAGGAACATCAGCCGATGCAGTTTCTGCGGCTGGATATATTCGTTCTCGTTCAGCGCCCGGTCGGCGAACCAATAGGCGATGTCGAAGCTGGACTCCACCGCTGCCGAAGCCAAGGTCTTATCCTCCAAAAATACTCATATTACCCCCCTCTCCCGAAATCGGGAGAGGGGCCGGGGGTGAGGGCAATTTGCCTCGACAAAGCGACGCGCCGGAATGAGACCATCCTGGGCCCTGTCAGACCGGCGACGAAATCACTCCCTCACCCCAACCCCTCTCCCGCCTGCGGGAGAGGGGCTATTGCGGCCCTCTTTGCGATCAAGAGCTTACAGCCACTTTAGGGCAGACGCAAAGGCTCACACGCCCCGGCCAAAAGGCAGAAGCGGCGTCGCGCATCGGAAGCGACTGTGTCAGGAGTAACGGTTGATTACGCTTCCCTGGCCTTTGAACGCTCCCTGGCAGACTTTCATGTTGATCTCATAGACACCCAGCCCTCGCATCAGGTCGGCACTAAATACGGGCGAGGAGAACTGGATTTCCTGGGTGGCTTCGCTGGCCGGGAAAGTGGCCGCCAACAGCTTGACCAGTGGGGTAAACTGGCTTTCCGGGCTGTCTTCCTGGCGGCGTTGCTGGGCGAACGAGCCGAAGCCGTCCGACGAGCCTTCGTCATAGGTGCGGCGCCACGGGTCCTGGACGCCAGCGAAGGGGGCGGAGATGCCTGTCACCTGCTCGAATAAGCCCGCGGACGAGCGCGGCTGATCGGTGCCAACGCGCCCTATGGACGCGCTCACCGAGGCAGCGGCACCAGCCGAGACTCTAGAAGCAGAAGACATGTTGCACCGACCTTTTAACCCCACTTGCATCTTACACAATATGGTGTCTCGAAACCAATTTAATATCCGTTAACGCCCCTCACTTTTCTCTTTATGATTTAATTGCCTCAGATAAAATCACCCACAGATCAAAATCCACAATGATTGAAAGGGCGTCTCAAATGAAATTAAAATGCATGATCGCGCTGGCCACAGCAGCAACCATATCGACATATTCAACAGAATTACACGCGCAAGACAGCACCAATAAAATAAAAGACAATAATGTTTACGTGAACATCGGAGTAGGTGGTGAAAATTTAAGCCTTACTGGCGGGAACAAAACGGATTTAGGCTTCTTTGGATCATTAGGCATCGGCTACGCCTTCACACAGAGCCATGTTCGCCTTGAGGGAGAACTGACTGGACAAACCGCCGACTACAAGAACACCTCATACGCGCAAGGCAGCTTCCAAGCGATTGGCCTCGGCCTCCAGGCCTACTACGACATTAAGACAAAATCTTCCATAACCCCCTATTTAGGAGGCGGCCTGGCCGTCATGGGAACCGGGACAAAATACAAAGACAATAACAAATATGGAGGCGGAAACGAAATTATAGCGCCAGATCTTGAAATTGGCCTAAATTATAGCTTGAACAGAAACATAGACATAGGCATATCGGGACGCGTTATCTATATGCCAATTTATGATGGGTCAAATAGCGCAACGGCCAGTATCATAAAAACAAACCTGATATATAAATTTTAAGTAAATCAATCCCGCATTGGCGCAATCAACTCTGATTGCGCCAATGTCCCTTTTGCAAAAAGGTCACAAGCAATTCCCCTAAAAATCGCGCTATCATGCGGCACCGCAATATGACGCTTAAGGTGTTGGAATGACCGAGTCTCCGTCTCCTCGTCGCCGTTCTTCTGCTGCCGCTCCCGCTGAAACCGCTCCCGCTGAAACCGCCCCCGCTCCGACCGCACCGGCTCCGGCTGGCGACAAGGTCAATCCCGGCGCTTTCAAGCGCCCGCCGCCGGTGCGTCATGCCGAGCCCTGGAGCCAGTTCCACGAACCTGGCGCGGTCCCGCCGATTACCGAAAGCACCGACCGGCTGATGCATGCCCTGCAGGGCAAGCTGACCCAAGGGCTGTCGCCGGCCTCGCTGATGCTGGCCTATCTGGATTGGGCGGTGCATCTGGGCAATTCCGCCGGCAAGGTCACCGAGATGACCCAGAACGCCCTGGCCAAATCGCTGCGCTTCGCCATGTGGGCCGGTCGCGCCGCCCATGACCCGAATGCCGCCTCGTTCATCGAGCCGCTGCCGCAGGATACCCGCTTCGCCGCCGAAGGCTGGAAGACCTTCCCTTTCAATGTGCTGTCCCAGTCCTTCCTGCTGTCCGAGCAATGGTGGCATTACGCCACCTCCGACGTGCGCGGCGTGTCGCGTCACCATCAGGACGTGGTCAGCTTCGCCGCCCGCCAGATGCTGGATATGGTCTCGCCGTCCAACAATCCGCTGACCAACCCGGAAGTGATCAAAGCCACCGTTGAACAGGGCGGCATGAATCTGATGCGTGGCGTCCAGAAGTTCTATGACGACTTCGAGCGCAATTTGTCGGGCCAGCCGGCCGCCTCCGCCGCCGAATATCGGGTGGGCGAGAACATCGCCTGCACCCCCGGCAAAGTGGTCTATCGCAATCAGCTGGTCGAGCTGATCCAATATTCCCCCACCACCGAAGCGGTGCAGGCCGAGCCGATCCTGATCGTGCCGGCCTGGATCATGAAGTACTACATCCTCGACCTCAGCCCGCAGAATTCGATGGTGAAGTTTCTGGTCGATCGCGGCTTCACCGTTTTCATGATCAGTTGGCGGAATCCCGGCCGGGAAGAGCGCAACTTCGGCATGGAAGACTATATGCGCCTGGGCGTGCTCGACAGCCTGAATGCCATCTCGGCGATCACCGGCGGGCAGAAGGTGCATACCTGCGGCTATTGCCTGGGCGGCACCTTGTTGTCCATCGCCGCCTCGACCCTGGCGCGTGACGGCGACGAGCGCATCAAGTCGGTGACCCTGCTGGCGGCCCAGACCGACTTCGAGGATGCCGGCGAAATCATGCTGTTCATCGATGAAAGCCAGGTGACCTTCCTGGAAGACATGATGTGGGACCAGGGCTATCTCGACACCAAGCAGATGTCGGGGGCCTTCCAGCTGCTGCGGTCCAACGACCTGATCTGGTCGCGCATCCTCAAGGAATATGTGCTGGGCGAACCGGAGTTCATGAACGACCTGATGGCCTGGAACGTCGACGCCACCCGCATGCCGTATCGCATGCATTCGGAATATCTGCGCCATCTGTTCCTGGACAACGACCTGTCGAAGGGCCGCTATCAGATCGATGGCCGGGCCATCGCCCTGACCGACATCCGCGCCGATATCTGCGCCGTCGGCACCACCAAGGACCATATCGCGCCCTGGAAGTCGGTGTTCAAGATTCATATCCTGACCGATACCGACGTCACCTTCGTCCTGACCGGCGGCGGCCATAATGCCGGCATCGTCAGCGAACCGGGGCATAAGCATCGCTCTTATCAGATCGGCACCCGCCACGATCTGGATCGCTATATCGATCCCGATACCTGGGCGCAGGTGACGCCGAAGCATGAGGGATCCTGGTGGCTGGCCTGGGCCGACTGGCTGGAAGAACGGTCCTCGGGCACCATCGCCCCGCCGCCCACCGGCAACCGCGAAGCCGGCTATGCCGCTCTGTACCGCGCCCCCGGCGAGTATGTGCTGATCAAGTAACACCAAGCTCTCTGACGACAGATGCAGCGGGACGGGATATAGTCATCCCGTCCCGTTGTTCTTTTCTGGGTGCCGACATGTCGAATGTTCTGGTCTCTGTCTTCTGTCCCGACCGCACCGGCCTGATCTCGGCCATCGCCGGACGCCTGTTCGAGATCGGCGCCAATCTGGGCGACACCAGCTTTGCCGTGCTGGGGGCCGGGGCCGAATTCTCCAGCGTCTGCGATCTGCCCGCCCATGTCGGCATCGCCGAGCTTGAGGCAGATCTGGCCGCCCTGCCCGAGCTGGCCGGCGCTACCGTCAGCGTCAAGCCCTTCGGCCTGGATGCCCAGCATGGCGAGACCGCCAAGATCACCCATGTGGTAACGGTGGGCGGCGGCGACCGCCCCGGCCTGATCGCCCGCCTGTCGGAAGCCTTCAACCAGTTCGGTGCCAATATCGTGCGCATGGATGCGCAAAGGGTTCCTGTGCCCGGCGGCAGCCGCTATGTCACCCGTTTCGCCGTCTCGATCCCGCCGGCTAGCGCGTCGAGCTGCCTGAACACGGTGTCGAACACCGCCGGCGAGCTGGGCCTTGGCTGTTCCTGGGACGCCCAAGGCTGACATGGATTGGCTGGAGCATTTCCCGGCACTCAAATGCCTTGAGACCCCGTCGCTGAAGCTGCTGCGGGACGAGGCCAAGGTGGCTTCGATCCCCGCCGGCACGGTGATCTTCCATGGCGGCGATCTCAGCCGCGCCTATCTGCTGGTACTGGATGGTCAGGTGCGGGTGCAGAAGGTGGCCGAGACCGGGCGCGAGATCGTGCTCTATCGGGTCGAGCCGGGGCAGTCCTGCGTGCTGACCACCGCCTGTCTGCTGTCCGACATTCCCTATGGCGCCGAAGGTGTCGCCGAAACCGACATCAAGGCGGTGGCCCTGCCCGCCGGCATCTTCCATCGGCTGATGGCGGCATCCGAGCAGTTCCGCAAATTCGTCTTCGCCGCCTATTCCACCCGCATTTCCGAACTGCTTTGCCTGATCGAGGAAGTAGCCTTCGGCCGCATCGACAAGCGCCTCGCCGGCTTCCTGCTGGAACGCGCCGACGATGCTGGCGTGCTGAAGGCCACCCATCAGGACATCGCCACCGAGCTGGGCAGCGCCCGCGAGGTGATCAGCCGCCAGCTGAAAGAGTTCGAGCGCAAGGGCTGGGTCGAGCTGTCGCGGGGCTCCTTGCGGGTTCTGAACCCGTCTTCGCTGGAAAATCTTTCATCCTGAAAAGCTTATGTAACTAGGTCACAGACCCAGGCCGACGGCCTGTGGTCAACTTCCCTTCAGTCAACCACTGAACCTGTTTGGGGAGTTAGGACCATGATGAAGAATGTCGGAACCATCGACCGCGCCGCCCGTGCCGTTGCCGGTATCGGCCTGATCGCCTGGGCGGCGATGGGCGGCCCGGTTTGGGCCTGGATCGGCGTGGTGCCGCTGGCCACCGCCGCCATCTCGTTCTGCCCGGCCTATCGCCTGCTGGGCATCCGCACCTGCCCGCGGCCTTAGTTATAAAAATAGCCCCTCTCCCGATTTTGGGAGAGGGGAACTTTCACGTATCACCCCTTCCCTGGCACCGCCTTGCCGTGATACACCCCGCTTTATGAGCGAGAAGAAAGAAGATCCCGTCCGTCTGTTCGTGCTCTCGGCACTTTCCGACGGCTCCGTCAAGGCGACCCACGAGCTGGCGCGCGCCTTCCATGCCACGCGCGCCAAGCCCAGCGATCCGCCGAACGCCTGGCGGAAATATCTGAACGCCATCAAGCAGCAGACCGTTTCGATGGCCCGTGGCGGCAAAGTGATCTTCGTGCGCAAAGGCACGCCGATCCATCCCGACGACGTCAAGGGCGTGGTCAAGGTCCGCCTGCCCTTCGACGGCGAGCCGATGCCTGAGCCCAAGCCTCGCGATCTGGACGAGGATGACAACTGGGACAAGGATGACGGAGAAGAATAATCTCCGGAAGATAATCCCACGTATTCACGGGGCGAAGGTCGCAAGGTCTTCGCCCCGTTGCATTTTTCGCACTCTGAATGACGACCGTCACTGTTTGGTCATGACGACTATGACAAGAATCCAGCGTGACAGCCCAAGTGATTGGCGTGCTATCATGGCGGGGTGAATTAGATGTTTCTGACCAGAATGCAAAACAGCTCACCAACCCTCAGCCGCCAGTCGATGGCGGAAAAAGTCCGTGGCGACGCCCGACGTTTCGTCGACGGCTTGGCGCAGCGTCTGGTCGAGCTGGATTCCATGGCCCGCACCGCCAAGAAGTTCAACGTCTTCAATCCCAAGGAATATGCCGAGTTCAAGGGATTGTTCCTCAGCTTCACCGACCGCACCGAAGAATTCCAGATGCTCAGCTATCTGGCCGAGGAATCGCTGGCGAACTTTGAGCGCAACGGCGCCAACCAATGGAAAGAGCATCAGCAGCTGGATGAATATTTCCGCAAGCTGCAGATCCCGATGCTGCGTCAGGTGATCGCCACCAATCTGCGCCTCTTGAAAATCTGGGACGACCGGCTGCAGCGCGGTGAAGGCCTGCCCTATGGCTCGCGCGAATTGTTCATCGAGACCATCCGCGTCATTTATAACGCCAAGACCCAACTGTTGCGCCCCCGCTATGTGGCGCTGCTGGACAATTCCGCCCTGCGCGACGCCGACCGGGCCGAGCGGCTGCTGAAAACCCTGATGCGCAAAGCCCCCAAGCTGATGAACTTCGCCGAGGACGATCCCTCGCTGCGCATCACCGACGAAGATGAATTGGACGACGAGGATGTGGACATCTTCGCCGACGACCTTCCCAAAGCCGAAGAAGAGGCCGATCCCCTGATCGGGCTGGATGACGAGGACGAAGAGGAACCGCCCCCGTCGGTTTCCTAACCCCTATCCGCGCCAGGAAAACAGCCGCAGCGCCGTTCTTCCGATGATCAGGTCCATCGCCAACCCGGCCAGCCCGATCGACAGCATCCCCACCACCACGATATCGGTGCGCAAAAGCGTGCGGGCATCGTTGATCAGGAAGCCTAGCCCGCTGCTGGCTCCCACCAGTTCCGCCGCCACCAGGGCCATCCAGCCGGTGCCCAGCGCCACCCGGATGCCGGTCAGGATATGGGGCAACGACTGCGGCAGCACCACGCGCCACAGCACCTTCCAGGACGGCGCGCCCAGGGTATAGGCGGCCTCCAGCATATCCTCCTCGACCAGCCGCACCCCGGCGGCGGTGTTGATCAGCAGCGGGAAGAACATGCCCAGAAAGATGATGAACTGGTTCTGCGCATCTCCCAGCCCGAACCACAGGATCGACAGGGGAATCCAGGCCAGCGGCGGGATCGGGCGCAGCACCTCGACCAGCGGATAAAGCTGGCGGTTCACCGCCGGCCACCAGGCCATGGCGATGCCCAAAGGAATGGCGCTGGCCGAGAACAGAAAGGCCATCAGTTCGCGGCGCAGGCTGGAGGCCAGATGGCCTTCCAGCTCGCCATCCGACAGCAAATCCCAGGCGGTCAGGGCGATGGTGCTGGGAGCCGGGAACAGCAAGGCGGCGTCGGGGGCTAGACGCGGCAGCAGATCGCCCGCCACGCCTTGCCAGACCAGCAGCACCAATGCCAGCAAGGCAAAGGATTTCAGCCGCTGGATCACGGGTTATAGACCTTGCCGGCGAAGCTCCAGGGCCGCAGCAGATCGCCCGCTGCCGGGAAGGGCTGCGGCTCTTTGCCGGTGGCCTGATTGAAATAGGGCGGATAGGGCACCTGCCCCACCTTGCCTTGCCAATCCTTGGAAAAATAGATCGGCTGCGACGGAATCGCCCAGCCCAGCTTCCCCACCGACCGGCGGATGAAGTCAGGAGCGTAAGTCGCAGCATAATCTGCGTTAGTAATGTCGCGGGTCAAACGCTTGCGATCTTTGAGCCAAATGCGCACACGCTCGGACTCGGCGGCCCAGAATTCCGGATTCGGCAGCAGGAAAGTCGGTTTGAACAGCAGCACATTCTGCGCCAGCTGATTGGCCAGGAAACCTTCGGGGATCGCCTTCAGCGCCGGATCGTCTTTCAGGAAGCGCACAGCCTGATCGGGATGGCGGCGCACCCATAGCACCGCTTCCAGATAGGCGTCGGTCAGGGCTTGCACCACATCCGGAACATTGTCGATCAATTCCTGACGGACGAAACCGACCCCCTCATAGACGCTGTAGGGATGGCTGGTGTCGATGGCCCGACCGCTCTTCTTTTCCTCGATGATCAGCGAGGCGGTATGGTCCCACGGCACCACTGCCGCCACTCCCTTGGGCAGTTGAGTCTGCTCGGCCAGCGGCATGTTCTTGAGCACTACGTCGGCGCCGATCTTCAGGCCGTTCGCCTGGGCCGCCGCCTGGAAATAGAACTCGGCAGAGGAGCCGGTGACCAGCCCGATCACCGCCGGCTCCTTGGCGCCCTTCAGGTCCGCCAGACTGTGCAATGGCGAATCGTTGGGCACGATCACCGCATGGGTCAGCAGCGGATAGTTCAACACGCCCTTGGCCGGCACCTTGCGGTCCACCAGCGACAGATAGGGGAAGTTGCCGCTGCCGCCGACTTGGACGCGCCCGGCGGTGAAGGCCTCGATCAGTTCCGGCCCGGACAGGAAGCCCTGAAGCTTCTGCTCCACTCCGCGCTTGGCCAGCAGCCCCAGCCGGTCGAGGGCGATGTTGATGGCGTTATGGCCGGTCCAAGGCGATTGGAAACCGATGGTCAGCGGCCACCAGCCCTTGTCTTTCAACCAAGCGACCGACTTGTCGGAAATCTTGTCATAGGGGGCCGTCCAGCCCCAATCGGCAGGCTGATCATCGGCCGCCCTCGCCGTGATCGGCAGCCCCACCGACAGGCCGATGGCGGTGCCCCCCAGCAATTGCAGGAAGCGGCGGCGGGAAGGAGTTGCAAGGCTCATCAATCTCTCCGATGTCGTGAAAAGTCAGGCCCGGCCCTTCCAGGGGACCAGACGATATTCCAGCCAACGCATGGCCAGATCGAAGCTGGTGGCGATGACGCCGATGACGACGATGCCCACCAGCATGATGTCGGTGCGCAGGAAGCTGGAGGCGTTCAGCACCATCTGCCCCAGCCCCTGCTGAGCGGCCACCATCTCGGCGGCGACCAGGGTGCTCCAGCCGAAGCCCAAGCCGATGCGCATGCCGGTCAGAATGTCGGGCAAGGCCGCCGGCAGGATCACATGCAGGAACACCTGTGCCCGGCTGGCCCCCATGGAATAGGCGGCATGCAGTTGCTCCACCGCCACCGAGCGCACCCCGGCGCGGGCCGACAGAGCCAGCGGCGCGAAGATCGCCAGATAAAGCAGCACCAGCTTCTGCGACTCGCCGATGCCGAACCAGATCACCGTCAGCGGCAAATAAGCCAGCGGCGGCAGCGGGCGATAGAATTCGATCACCGGGTCGAGGGTACTGCGCACCAGCTTGCTCACCCCCATCGACAGGCCGATGGGAATGGCGGTCAGCGCCGCCAGGATGAAGGCTCCGGCCACCCGGCCCAGGCTGGCCAGGGCATGCTCGGCCAACGTGCCGCCGGTGACATCGCCGCCCGAAAGCGACAGGAAGGTCTGGAACACCTGACGCGGCCCCGGCAGGAACAGCGGCGGCACCCAATGGAATTCCGAGGCCAGCCACCACAAAGCCAGCAGCAACAAGCCGCTGGAGGCCGTCAGCCAGGGCAGATTGCCTGCCGCCGGCGGGCCGAATTGGTCGGGGGTCGAAGGCTTAGGCATGGCTGACATGGACCGCCCGCAAAACATCCTCGCGGACACGGATGAAATCGGGATGGGACTTGACCGCCCGGGCGTCGCCTTGATCGAGGAAGCGACGGCAGAAGTCCAGCTCGGCCCGATGCACGATGCGCCCCGGACGCGGTGAAAAGACCAGCAGATGCGACCCTAAAAACACCGCCTCTTCCACCGAATGGGTGATGAAGAAGACCATCTTGCGGGTCTTGTCCCAAATCTTGAGCAATAGCTCCTGCATGCTCTCGCGGGTGAAGGCGTCGAGCGCCCCCAAGGGCTCGTCCATCAGCAGCACATCGGGATCGGAAGCCAGGGCGCGGGCTACTCCGACCCGCTGCTGCATGCCGCCCGACAGCTGATAGACGGGATGACCGGCGAAGTCCTGCAACCCCACCAGCGATAGAGTCTCCAGCGCCCGTTCACGGCGCTCTTTCTTCGCCACCCCACGCATGCGCAGGGCGAATTCCACATTCTCAGCGACGTTCAGCCAGGGAAACAAAGCATGCTTCTGGAACACCACGCCGCGATCGGCCCCGGGCCCCTGGATCGGCTTGCCGTTCAGGCTGACCTCGCCGAAACTGGGACGCAGGAAACCGGCGATGGAGTTCAGCATGGTGGTCTTGCCACAGCCGGACGCCCCCAGCGCCACCCAGAATTGCCCGTCGGACATCGAGAAGGATACCCCGCCCAAGGCCTGCACCTCGCTCCCGTCGGGACCGGTGAACCGAACCGACAGGTCTTTGACGTCGAGCGTATTGGCCATGATGGAATATCCTTCTCTATCCGTGACTTACTTACCCAGCGCCTTCTGGGCGAAGCTGGGATCGACCGAGCCGGAATAATCGGGCAGCACTTCCTGAATGCGGCCCTGTTCCTTCAGGAACTGCGCGGTGAACAGCAGAGCCTTGGCGGCGCCGCCATCCTTGCCGCCGCCCAGCCATTTGGCGGAAAGCTGCTCTTCCAGGGTCGGGAAGCCATAGAGGGCCAGACCGGCGGGAATATCCTCGGCCTTGCCGCCGGTGACCTTGGCGATGGCGGCGATTTCGGGGCTGGTGACGGTCCATTTGGCCTTTTCCTGGCGGTAACGCTCGTCGGCGACGGCAATGGCCTTGACGAAGGCGGTCACGAACTCAGGATTTTCCTTGGCGAACTTCCTGTTCACCACGATGCCGTCGAAGGTCGACTTGCCCCAAGTGGACAACTCACCCGAGGTGATCAGCACCTTGCCGTTCTGCTTGATCTTGGACAGCGCCGGATCCCAAACGAAGGCGCCGTCGATATCGCCACGTTCCCAGGCGGCGGCGATCTCGGCCGGGCGCAGATTGACCACCTGCACGTCGGTGGGCTTCAGGCCGAACTGCTCCAGCGCGAACAGCAGATGGAAGTGCGAGGTGGAGACGAAGGGGGTGGCGATCTTCTTGCCCTTCAGATCCTGCGGGGCGACGATGCCGGAACCGTTGCGCACCACCAGCGCCTCGGCCGAGGCAATGTCTTCCAAAATCCAGAACAGCGAGACATCCACCCCCTGGCTGATGCCGGCGGCGATCGGGCTCGACCCGGCCTCGCCGATCGCCACATCGCCCGACGCCAAAGCGCGGATGACGTCGGCGCCGCCGCCGAACAGCTTCCAATTGATCTTCCAGCCGGTGGCCTTCTCGACCTCCTGATTGACGATGGCAACCCGTAACGGGTTCCACATGTCCTGATGCGCGATGGTCACTTCCTTGGCCTGGGCCGAGGCCCCGGCCAGCAGTCCTACACCCACAGCGGCCAGCGCGGCCAGCTTACGTACGAAATTCATGCCCCTCTCCTTCACTCTTAAGCCTGCGGCCCATGATCGCGGATCGCCGAGACGCGCTCGCCCCAACGGGAGTTCGGGTAGTAATCCCAAACGGCGTGATGCCAGGTGGCCCAATTGTCCCAAAGCAGCAGGGTGTCGGGTTCCCAATGCACGCGGGTCTGAAAGGCTAGATTGTTCAGCACCTGGCGATACAGAAGCTGCAGCACCGCGTCGCTTTCCGACCGGGTCAGCTGGACGATGTGGGTGGTGAAGCTGGGATTGACGAACAGGAACTTGCGCCCAGTCACCGGATGACGCGCCACCACGGGATGTTCCGAAGCCGGGAACGACTTGCCGGCCTCGGGCTTGGCACCGTAACCGGCGGTCCAGCCTTCGGCGCCGTCATGGATGGCGGTCAACCCTTCCAGCAGCTTCTTCACCGGCTCGGACAAGGACTCGTAAGCCAGATAGAGATTGGCGAAAGCCGTGTCGCCGCCACCGCCTTCCGGCAGTTCCAGCACCCGCAGGAACGATACCCAGATGGGATGCGGATCGCAGCTGACATCGTTATGCCAGCCGTCGCCGGCGGTGTTGCGGGACTCATGCCCGGTCTTCCAGGCCAACACTTCCGGGTCGTATTTCTCGGACGAGAATGCCCGCGCTCCACCCAGCAGATGGCTGTGCAGGGTGCCGAAATGACGGGCGAAGCGCTTATGGTCGTCACTGCTGATCTTCTGGTCCCGGATGGCCAGCACCAGATTTTCTGACAAGGCGCGCTTGACCTCGGCC
>Ga0310915_10000662_pt1 | contig 16810 bp, 14 predicted proteins | sample GREbulkMGAN111_FD_202508 | JGI IMG/M metagenome (GOLD analysis project Ga0310915, IMG submission 202508) | Lab enrichment of tropical soil microbial communities from Luquillo Experimental Forest, Puerto Rico - GRE.bulkMG.AN111 | ecosystem: Environmental > Terrestrial > Soil > Tropical forest >...
CAGAAGAGGTCTGAATTGTCCTCGGCGCTGGCCGTCAAGAGCTTACCCTCCGCCGTGACGAGATCGGCCGAGAGCAAGTTGTCGCAGCTGAGGCCATGCTTTCCGTGCAGCCAACCAAGGCCCCCGCCCAGGGTCAGCCCGGCGATGCCGGTCGTGGAGACGACCCCGCCGGTGCTGGCCAGCCCAAAGGCCTGCGTCTCGCGATTGTAATCGCCCCAGGTGAGGCCGGCCTCTGCCCGCGCAACGCGCTTCAACGGGTCGACCCGGACACTCTTCATCGGCGACAGGTCGATCATCAGGCCACCCTCGCAGACGGCGTTGCCGGTGATGTTGTGACCGCCGCCGCGGACCGAGACGAGCAGCCCGTGTGCGCGGGCAAAGCGCACTGCCGCCATGACATCCGCCACCCCCGCACAGCGGGCGATCAGTGCCGGGCGCCGGTCGATCATGCCGTTCCAGACCTTGCGGGCTTCGTCATAACCGTCGTCGCCGGGGCGCAGCAGCGGGCCGCGCAGATCAGCCGCAAAGTCATTTACCGTGGCCTCTTCGAGGATCGTGTCACCGCCGTCTCTCGTAATAACGCGAATGTCTGTCATGGCTGCTTGCCCCCGTTCGATTGGTTTGTGATGGACATGTGCCCGCGAGGCTCGGCGAGTTTACACGGAAACGGCCGTGAACAAATCGTCAGCGAGAGGGGCATCGCCAGCCGCCGGCAACGCGGAATCTTGCTCGCCGTTCCTTCCATGATCGGCCGGTCACCGCGGCTATAGAAGACCGGTTGTGATACCAGCGCGACGCAGTCTGCGCGGAAGGCCGGGCGCTGACGTCAGCCGCCTCAGCGGGGTCGGCGCGGCGCCGGCGCCAGCGGATCGAAGGGCCGCGGGTCGGCGCCGGCTTCCGTTTCGCTGAAGCCCATTGCGGCGAGAAACGCAGCGCGGACCTCCGCGGGCTGCCCGGTTTGGAAGATGTAGCCCTGCAGGTTGCGGCGGCTAAACGGGTCGCGCAGGAAGTCGGCGCGCGCGAAGCCGTCGATGAACTTCTCGCGCTCGGCGACTGGCAGCGCGATAGCCCGGTTGGCCGCCGGGTCGCGGATCACCGCCTTTGGGTCGCGCCCGTCCTTGACCGCCTCGATATCGTTCAGGAAGCGGCGGCGGATCATCACGATGCCGCGATCGCTCGCGGCAAGATATTCCTGCGACCGGTCGGCGATACGGCCCTGCCCGACCCAGGTCACGAAATCCTGATTCATCACATGGCTGGTGATCCAGCGCCCGGTCACCGGATCGGCGATCGGCCCCTGCCAGGTCGGGATGCTGTTTTGTACATAAGGCTCGCGCTCCCGCGGCACGCGGCTGAAATGCCACATCACGCTGAGCGTGTTCTCGTCATCGACCGGCACGCGGAACTCGACATGATTGCCGGTGAACAACCCGTTCGGCCACAGGCAGACGCGGCCAACTGTCCACAGCCGGTCCTTGTCGCTGGTGTCGGTGCGAATGCGTTTGTATTGGAAGCCGTAGTCGAACTCGTTGAAGTCGACCTTGACGTGCTGCGGTGTGTAAGGGCCGGTGGCGTCGGCGAGACGTACGCTCCAGTTCGAATGGGTCCATTCGAAATGCACGGGGTCGATCGAGTTTTCCTGACACTGGAACCAGTTGCACGGGATCTCCGCCTTGACGATCTGGCGGAAGCCGTTTTTCCACGTGAAGAATTCCCAATTGGGCACGAGCGGTCGCGGCTCGGGGCCGAGATAGGCCCATATGAGCCCGCCCAATTCTTCGACCGGATAGGCCTTGATATGGACCTCGTCGCGCAGCCGCGCGTCGGGATGCGCAATGTCCTCATAGGGCTGCGCCAAGCAGCTGCCGTCCGCGTCGTAGAGCCAGCCGTGATAATTGCAGCGCAGCCCACATTTCTCGACATAGCCATAGCTGAGGTCGGCGCGGCGGTGCCGGCAGTGGCGATCGAGAAGGCCGTATTTGCCGCCGAGGTCCTTGTAGAGGACGAGATCCTCGCCCATCAGCCGCACAGGCAAGGTGCCGGGATGTTTGAGCTCACTGGCGCCAGCAATCGGCCACCAATAGCGTCGCAATAGCTCGCCCATTGGTGTGCCGGCACCAGTTTTAGTCAGAACTTCCCAGCGGCTGCCCGGCTCGGGATTGCTATCCTGCGGCATTGTCACCTCGCCGACTGCTTCTCGATCATTGCAGACAAGCGGCCGTAGACGCGGCGCGCATTGCCTTCGAAAATCTTCGCCTTGTCCGTCGCCGACAATGGCAGCTGGTCGATGTAGCGCTTGGTGTCGTCGTAGTGGTGACCGGTCTCCGGATCGATGCCGCGAACCGCGCCGATCATTTCCGAGGCGAAGAGGATGTTGTCGATCGGAATGACCTTCGCGAGCAATTCCTGGCCGGGCAGGTGATAGACACAGGTGTCGAAGAACACGTTCTTCAACATCAGATTGGACAGCAGCCCAAGTTTGGCGTCCTGCGCCAAGCCGCGGTAGCGCCCCCAGTGATACGGCACGGCACCCCCGCCGTGCGGGATGATGAACTTGATCGTCGGGAAATCCTTGAACACCGACGACGTCATCAGCTGGTTGAAACCCGCAGTGTCGCCGTTGAGGTAGTGCGCGCCGGTAGTGTGGTGGGTCGGATTACACGAGGCACTGACGTGGATCATCGCCGGGATGTCGTACTCGACCATCTTTTCGTAGACCGGATACCAGTAGCGGTCCGACAATGGCGGGTCCTGCCAATGGCCGCCGGACGGATCGGGGTTCAGATTGATGCCAACAAACCCGTATTCATTGACGCAGCGGTCGATCTCCGGGATGCAGTTTTTTGGTGAGACTCTGGCGCTCTGCGGCAGCATCGCCACACCGATAAAGTTCTTCCGAAACAGCGCGCAGACACGATGGATCAGCTCGTTGCAGGCGCTGGCCCAAGCTTCACTAGTCGTCGCGTCGCCCAAGTGGTGGCGCATGCCGGCGGCGCGCGGCGAAAAGATCGTCAGGTCGGTGCCGCGCTCGCGCTGCACTTTGAGCTGGCCATTGGCGATAGATTCGCGGATCTCGTCGTCGGTAATTCTCGGGCGCGGCGGCGGCGGCTTGCCGGCCTTGTGCGCCTCGATCTGCTCGCCGCGCCAGCCCTCGTGCGGCCGAGGAGAGGTGGTGTAGTGGCCGTGGCAATCGATGATCATGGGCCCTCTCGTTCGGATTAGTGCGCCGCACCCCATTCGCGAGCCAATGCCGCACGCCGCGAGGCACCGGCCATCAGAAAGCCACCGTCGTTTCCGGTCAGGACCAGTCGCATCCCCATGCCGATGTATTTCTGCATCAGCTCTTCGGCATCGACGCCGCCCATGCCCGGCCATTTATTGTGCTTGCCGCAGGCGGCAATCACCGTGTCGTAGGCGCCGGCGATCCTCGCATGGCCGAACTCGCCGGCGATCCCCATCTCGGCGGCAAGGTCATTGGTGCCAATCAGCAACGCATCGACGCCGGGAACCGCAGCGATTGCCTCGGCATTGGCGATCGCGGTCGGCGTCTCGATCAGCGCAATGATCAGCAATGCGGCGTTGGCGGCCTCGATCATCTCGGCGATCGGGATGCGTTTGAAGTCGAAGATCGCCTGCGCGCCGGCAAGTGAGCGATGGCCGATCGGCGGGTATTTCAGGTGGTCGACGATTTCGCGCGCCTGCTCGGGGGTGTCGACATGCGGCATGACGATGCCGAGGGCGCCCGAGTCGAGGACGCGGGTCGCCATCGTGTGCTGCATGAACGGCACGCGGACGATCGGCGAGATGCCGGTGTCGAGTGCCGCCACAGCGAGCGTCGTGGCGAACTCGATCGACATCGGGCCGTGCTCGAGATCGATGAACAGCCAATCGTAGCCCGCTGTCTTCATCATCTTGGCGATGTCGACGGTGCGCGCCGTCCTGATGCCAACGCCCAATGACATTTCGCCGTTTTCGAGCCGCTCGCGCGCCGTGTTGCGAACCTTCATTTTCCCCACCCGATGAACGTCTCGAGTTTCGGACGCAGGTAACCACCGCGGTCCGTGGGTGGTCAACTCCGCTTGTTCCGCCCGTTATTTGCAGGAAGGAAACAGGCTCGGAGCCCCTCGCGAGGGCGAGAAGCCCGTAGTCGGCGGCGGCTTGCCCAAGCTCCGCCGGTGCCGGCCATAGGCGCGTGCGGACCAATACACGTTAGATAACGACGCCTACTCCCACCATTTCAATGCTAATTTGTTAATTTCGTAACCGCAGCTTCGGCGTCGTTTGATGCTTACCACTCCACCGGCTCTGCGCACCATACGCGGCCGGCGCGGCGCCACTCCCTTATCCGCACTGCGCTCGTGACGCCCGGGCGCCGTCGTCGTGTCGGCCCGCGCGTTGGTGAGCGATCCAATGTGGGGCTCAACCATCAGTATTAATAGTTAAAGCATTGTATATACAGAATGTTGCAGGCATAAGATCCCTGGCAATTTCTGAAGTTGATACAACAATTATAAGTACAAGAGGTGTCGCTACACTTGTCTCTACATTGAGCATATCTTTGGTCACATGGGTTGGAATATTGACAATTTTGTGTCATTTGAAGATTTGTGTTCTTTGGAAGATACTTTTCTAATAAAATCATGTCGTCTGCCGTTGCGCATCGAAGCGGAACTATAAATAGAAAGCCGATCATTAGCACAATCGTTCTCATGGCTTCTTCCCCGAGCCGACATTTTTGTAACTTAGCCCGAAACTCGTCCGCGATCAAAGTGTGCCCGCGTGCGGGGCCGCACAGCTGCACGAGCGGCGAGCGGGTCCTGGGTCGGGATCGGGATGGCGCCGCCGCGGTCGGAATTGAGAAGCGGCGATGGCGCCTTGCGGCCGAAGGCTTCGATGCGCGGGATCGCGGCGTCGTCGAGCGGCGCCAGACGCGGTTTGCGCGCCAATGCGGCTTCGATAAAGGGCTCGAGCTCGCGCCGCTTTTCGCCTTCGCGCACCGCGTCGCGCTCCTTGAACTCGGGCATGACGCGCTCGGCAAAGACCTCGAGCGATTGGCAGATGTGCTCGTGGCGATTAGTTCCGCTCTGCTGAATGAACATCACCTGGTCGATGCCGGCCTTCTCATAGCGCGCCAGATGCGCACGCAATTGGCCGGGGGTGCCGATGCCGCCGCGCCCGGCATTGTCCGGCAATTGGTCCTTGACCTGCAGAAAGCGCTCCCAGAGATCGGCGCGGCCCGGCCGGTGCTCGCCAAACAGCGCGTAATAGCCGAGCGAGTAGCCAAAGAAGCGAAACCCGTCGAGCCCGCGACGGATCGCTTCGCTCTCGTCCGGGTGACAGGACATGCCGGTGACGATCGCAATGTTCGGATTGACGCTATGGCCGATCGGCACGCATTCGTCCGATTTGATGGTGCCGTAATATTCCTCAACCCACTTTGCCGCCTGGTCGGGGTCGAGAAACGAGAAGGTCAAGGCACCCAGCCCGTTGCGTGCGGCGAGGTGAATGGTCTCGCGGCGCGAGCACGCGACCCACATCGGCGGATGAGGTCGTTGCACCGCTTTCGGCACAATATTGCGACACGGCATGTCGAACCAGCGCCCCTGAAACCCGGGATAGGGCCGCATGGCCAGCATGTTGGCAGCCTCTCGGGTTGCCTCCTCCCACATCGCCCGCTTGTCGTCGGGGTCGACACCGAAGCCGCCCATCTCGACCGCTGTCGCCGACTCGCCGGTGCCCCACTCGACGCGGCCGTTCGAAACCAGATCGAGTGTGGCAATGCGCTCGGCGACGCGCGCCGGATGATTGTAGTTGGGCGGCATCAACGTGATGCCGTGCCCGAGGCGGATATGCTTGGTGCGCTGCGAGCAGGCGGCGAGGAACACCTCGGGTGCCGAGGAGTGCGAATATTCCTCGAGGAAATGGTGCTCGACCTCCCAGACGTAGTCGATGCCCAGGCGGTCGGCGAGCTCGATCTGATCGAACGCCTGTTGGTAAAGGCGCAGCTCGCTTTCCTCGCCCCAGGGCTGCGGCAATTGGTGCTCGTAGAACAGTCCGAATTTCATCGTCCGGTCTCCTCGCTCTTCGCTATCCGCCGCCCTCGCGCAAGCGGGGGCCCAGGCCGACCGATCCGGCGTTGCCGCTCTGGATTCCCGCTTTTCGCGGGAATAACGTCGTTGTCTAACACCGATTGAATGCCGGCATCACGTCACGGGCGAACCAGCGCAATTGCTCCTTGAACTCGTCAGGCGGCAGCCCCTCGGCCCAATGGATCATGAAATCCTCGAGCCCAGGATATTTCGCCTCGATCGACTTGATGCCGTCGATAACCTGTGACGGCGGACCGCAGAACCACGCTTTTTGCTTTACCCCGTCGGCCAAAGAGGGCACCCGCGACGGCGCGCCGGGAGTGCCCCAGGTGCGGCCCTGCTCATCGGCGTAGCGGACAAACCCGAACGGCGCGAACCATTTGTACCGCTCGTCATGCGACGGCTCGACCCGCCGCATGGCCTCTTGCTGTGTGTCGGCGAGATAGAGGCCGGCGCCCCAGATCATGTGCTCGCCGAGCTGTTTCGGACGGCCATGGCGGGCGCAGGCGTCCCGGTAGGCGCGCACCACGTCATCAAGGATCTTCTCGCCGTTCAATGTGACCATGGCCTTCAGCCCCTTTTGCGCCATCAAATCGATGGTCTTGCCGCTGGCGATCGGCATCCAAATCTCGACCGGCAGGTGCTTGGGCCGCGGTACCACGGTGATCTCTTCAAGCCGATAGCCGCGATAGGGGACCGGCGGTGGGCACTCGAAGTATTTGCCCTTGTGATGAAACGCTTCCTCGTTGAAGCACTTCAACAGTAGGTCGAGCCCTTCCTCGAAGATCGCTCGGTTGGCATCGGTATCGAGCAGTGGCGCGCCGAGGGTCTCCATTTCGCGGGTGTGATAGCCGCGCCCGACCCCCATGATGACCCGGCCGTCGGTCACGATGTCGGCCATCGCATAGTCTTCGGCGAGCCGGATCGGATGCCACATCGGCAATATGTTGAAAGCGCAGCCGAATTTGAGGCGGCGGGTCTGGGTGGCGAGCCACAGCCCGAGCTGGATCAAATTGGGCAGACACTCGTAGCCTTCGCGCTGGAAATGATGCTCGGCTGTCCACAAGCAGTAGTAGCCGAGCTCGTCCATCAGCCGGGCGACATCACGGGCCGCCCAGAACGCCTCGCTCAGTCGCTCGTTCGAGTAGCGGCGGTCGTTCGCTGGTGTGCCGTCGAGCCCGATATTGTCGAGCTCGATCTGGCCGACATAGAGCACGTGAAACCGTTTGATCATGCCGTTACGACCCCTCCTTTATCCAGCGCAGGATTGCCGCCGCGATCTCATCCGGCTTGTCGAGCTCGGCCAGATGCCCGGCACCAGCAATCGTGGTGATCCGCGCCTCCCCGGCGATTGCAGCGGCGAAGCGATCGGCGTAGCTGCGCGGCATGATGCGGTCCTCCGCACCCCAGATCAGCAAAGTCGGCGCCGCGATCAGCGGCAACCGCTTTTCGAGCCGCGTATTGCCGAGCGGCCAGAAGGCGCGCGCCGCGGCTTCGTTGGCGCGGGTCTGCTCGATCGGCCATTCGGGTGAATTGGCGCCTTCGGGCTCGGCCTTGAGCTGGTTCCAGCGCTCGGGGTCGGCGCACAGCAGCGCCGGCACCTCGGGAGCCCGCTGCGCCCACGGGTCGGTCATCGGCTCCTTTTCGTCGAACAGGCCCCATGGGGCAATCAGCACCAGACGGCGGACCGAGCCCGGCCAGATCGCCGTGGTTTCGGCGGCAAACGAGGCGCCGACCGAGCTGCCAGCCAGATCGGCACCGTCGAGCCCCGCCTTCTGCAACAGCTGGCGGACTGCCAGCACCCAGTCGAGATGGCTGTCCAGCACCGTGTGTCCGCGCGCGCCGCCGGGAAAGCCCGGCAGTGACGGCACAGTCACCGTCCGCTCACGCGCCAATATGTCGAGGAACGGTATCCAGCGCGGCAGCCCGCCAAAGCCGGCGAGGAATCCGAGCGGCGGGCCCACACCCTTCTTCCACACGCGGCTAGAAAAGCCGTTGATGTCGACCGAGAATGTCTCCAATTCGCTGGCCACAGGCGCAACCTTACTCCGCCGCCATAGCCGCAGGCTGGAACGGGGTCAGTGATGCCCGCGCGTCGCGGTCCATCGGTTGCGGCCACCACCGGTCCTCCCATTCGGAGAACAGATCGGTCAGCTGCGGCATGACCTTCTCGGCAAAGAGCTTGGTGTTGTACTTCGCCAGTTCCTTGCCCATGTTGCCGAACTGCAGCAGCATCATCAGGTGGCCGACATTGAGGTTGACCGCGACTTCCCTGAGTTGCGCGGCGACCTCGTCCGGCGAGCCGATGATGACGTAACCTTTTTCGACAATCGCATCCATCTCGCGCGCCAAGGTGTCGAACCGGCGCATCCGCGCCACCTGGGCGACCTGGCCGACGACCCCGGCGCGCTGTGTCGCCTCGCTGGTGTAGCCCGGTGCATTGGCAAAGCGCGGATCGACATGCAGGCAGCGGCCGTAAAAATATTCCGCCGGCTCGCGGTATAGCCGATAGGCCTCCTCTCGGCTCTCGGCGACCCCGACGAATTGCAGAAAGCCGGCGCGGTAGGGGTTCCGGTCCTTGCCGAGCCGGTCCATCTCGGCCCAGAAGCCATCCATCGTTGCCTGTCCGGCCTGATAGCCGAAATAGGACAAATAGGCGTAAACGTGGTCCATCTCGGCGCACCAGCGCCAGGTCTCGATCGAGCCGCCGCCCGGGATCCAGATCGGCGGGTGCGGCTTTTGCACCGGGCGCGGCCAGATGTTGACGTAACGCTGCTGGTTGAAGCGGCCGTTGAAGGCAAAGGTGTTGGTCTCGGTCCAGGCCCGCAATACCAGGTCGTGCGCCTCGTAATAACGGTCGCGCAACATGCTCGGGTTCTGGCCAAAGGCAAAGCAGGTGTCCATCGGCGTGCCGACTGGGAAGCCGGCGATCAGCCGCCCGCCCGAGATCACGTCGATCATCGCGAACTCTTCGGCGACCCGCGTCGGCGGGTTGTAGAGCGCCAAGGAATTGCCCATCACGCAGAGTGCCGTGTCACTGGTGCGGCGGGCCAAGGCCGAGGCGATCAGATTGGGCGACGGCATCAGCCCGTAACCGTTCGAGTGGTGCTCGTTGACGCAGACCGCGTCAAAGCCGCATTCGGCGGCGAATTCGAGCTCGTCCATGAAGTCGTTGTACATGTGGTGGGCGCGCCGCGGGTCGAACAATGAGGAGTGGATGTCGACCCACACAGAGGGGTGCTTCTCGCGGAAATCGTCGGGCAATTCGGTGTAGGGCATCAGGTGAAACCACATCAGCTTCATGGCTCGTTCTCCGCGGCAGTGCGATGGTCCGAGGCTCGCAGACTGACTGTCTGCGGCCCTCGCGTCAAGCCGAACCAAACGCTTGGTTGGTCAATTTACCGTCAGCCGAGATGCCGCCGGTAGAGCGCGATCAGGCGCTCCCAATGCCGCTCCGCGGCGGACTTGTCGTAGCACCAGCGCTGCGGGAAGGCAAAGCCGTGATGGACGCCGAAGTAGAGCTCGATCTCGCCGGCGGTCCCGGCCCGGGCAAACAAAGTGCGCAGTTCGTCGACCATCGGCAGGGGCGCCAGCGCGTCATGCTCGGCGCAGGCGATGTGGAGCTCCCCCTTGACCTTGCTCAATGACAGATGCGGGCTTTCCTCCGCGTCGCTGACGAGCCAGGTCCCGTAAAACGAGGCCGCAGCCGCAATGCGATCCGGATAGCGCGCTGCCGCAGCCAAGGCGTTAGGGGCCGCTCATGCAGTAGCCGTGACATCCGGCCGGCCCCCGCTTCACCTCATCCTGCCGATCGATAAAGTCCAGCATCGCGGCAATGTCGTCCATGACCGGAGGAATGGTCATCTTGGTGCGAATAGTGCGCATGCGCTCGCGCTCGGCACTACCGTCCTCGAGCACATCCGGCCCAAAAATCGTGTTGCAGCAGGCACGGTAATAGAGATTGGGCAGCAGCACATAATAGCCGACCGTGCCGAGGCGGCGGGCCATGTCTCTGAGCTCCTCGCGAATGCCCGGAGCATCCATCAGCAAGAACACGGCGGGGAACGGGCCGCCTCGCTCGGGACGGCAGATAAAGGTCTCCATCTGACCGGCGCCGGTCGTGATGTCGAGCGTTTGCTCGATCATTCGAAGCTCTCCCTAAGGCGTGCTGCCGCGCATCGAAGCCGGATGTCCCGGCAAGGCCAGGCTGCCGACTTTCGTCAATGTATCGCCCTCGACCCGCAAGATGTCGATATCGCTGTCGACAAAGTTTCCGACGTAAAGAAAGTGTCCGTCAGGGCTAAACGCGATGCCTTCGGCAAGGCCTCCCACATCGGTCTGCACGACTTTGTGCACCGTCTTCCCATCGATTTTAAGGAGAGCGACGTAGGATTTCTCGTGCCGATAAAAGGCAGTCTTGGGTGTGCCGCCGGTGCCATTCAGGATCAACGAGGCGGCGTAACCGCCGGCTGGGCTCATGGCGAGCCCCTCCGGGCCGTCGCCGACGACCACCTGATCGACGACGCGCGGCGGGCTCGCCTCGAGGTCGATGACGCCGACCGTGTCGACCTGGCCATCCTGGCCGCCGCCGATGTTGTTGACGATCGCAATCTTGCCGTCGGGTGTAATCTGGACGTTGAGCGGGTTGAGCCCAGTAGCCATGTCGTAATTCTTGCCGTCGACCTTGGCGTAGCTGACTTTCTGGCCGTCGATGTCGAGCAATGCCACCCGGTTGGCGCCGGATTTGACGACAAGGGCGTGCTTGCCGTCGGGGGTGATCGCAACGGCGGCGGGCAGCGCCGGCGGAGGGGTTTGACCCCCCGGAGTCGCGGCCGGGCTGGCAACCGAGACCGTGTCGACCAGCTTCACGTTCTTGCCCTCGATCGACAGCACGCTGACTGTGTCGTCGGCGCGGTTGGCGACCAGTGCGAGCGTCCCGGCCAGGTTGATCGCCATGCCCGAGGGTTGCTTGCCGGCCTCGACCGTGGCTATCTGAACAGGCGGCGATGCGGTCAAGTCGATCACATAGATCTTGTTGTCCGGGACACCCTTCCAACTCTCGCCGTCTTTGACCCAATCAAGCGAATTGGCGACCAAGGCCAAGTGCTGGTCGGGCGTGATTGCGAGATTGACCGGCGGTCCGATGATCGTGTTCATCAGCGGCAGATTGGCGAGTATCCGCGGCTTGGCCGGATCGTGGATGTCGATGACCGACACCGTGTCCTTGCCCGGTGGCTGGTTCACGGTCTTGCCGGTATCGTCGAACCAGACCTTCTCGTCGTTGCCGGTGATCAGGAGCTGCGCTCGAGTGATGCCGGCCGGCACGAGCAGAGCACCGGCAGCCGCGCCGAGCGCCAAAAGCTTTACGAGCGCCTTCACGGTCCCCTCCTCCGGTCATTGTTGATGCCAGTCTGCCATGCGGGCGAGGAACGAGTCACCCCCGTCGGTCGAGATCTAAACCGGGATCGAGAACACAGCCCGCCGCGCGAAGACGACCCAATTCGAAAGGGATATGCCCCAGGGTGCTATCGGCGCCCGATCCCGTACTGATCGCCTACTCGGTCGATCTTGCCGTCCGCGAAGTCGATCTCGATCATGTCTTCGGTGGATGCGATGAGGCCGAGGGAAGTGTGGGTGCGCGCATTGAAGATTTCGGTGCCGTCGCTGCTGTTTTTGTTGGGCCCGACGTAACCATAATTCCCTTTTATATCAAAGGTCAGCCAATGCGACCCCCGACCGGTCTTCAATGTCAATCTTTGTTTGAGAACCGGCGCCATCGGATTATCCATTGCCCAAACGTAGACGTGCGGATCATTCCAACTGCTGCTCTGCCACACTTCGCTCTGATCGGGGGTCCAGCCAATCCCGTGCAGCAGTCCGGGATCGCCGGGCGGATGATCGGGGAGGATTGCGGTGATGATCTGACCCGTCTTGAGATTGGCGACCTGCATTCCCCAGAGGTCCCTGACGTTGTTCACAACGTAGTTGCTCGAACTATCCACGGCATAAGGGCCGAGGATCCCCGAATATGGACCGACGCGTGAGACCGCGTAACTATTCGGGTCGATCAGATACAGATAATTGCCGCTTCCGTCGTCGGCCTTCGTTTCCTGGAAAATCGGCCCGGATAACGGGTAGAGCGTGTCGTGCGATCGACTGGAGAAATGCACGTTCCGAACGACCTCGCCGGTATTGGCATCGACAACATTGATGTAATCGGCCGAGCCGCCCTCCCAGGTCGGGACATAGAGCAACTGTCCGTTCGGATTGATCGCCAGCCGATCGACGCCAGGATTGATCGGTCGGTTCCAGAGAACAGTGTCGCTGAAAATGTTCAGGCAATAGACCATTCCGCTGCCCGAGACATCCATGTAGGCGACGTACAGCTTCCCGGTGACGGCGCTGGCGGCCACTCCTCTGACATCAGCGACACTCGGGACCGTCCGGATGGTCTTGATCAGCCGGTGCCCTGCTTCGATGTCGTAGACAGAGATAGATCCACGAATGTCCGCTGACTCATCGACCGCATACAGCAATTGACCGTTCCCCTCCAATACTGGGCCTGCCGCTTCCGCAGTGCCCGCGAACAAACCGAAGGCAATGAAGAGCGGCGCCGCGAATTTTAATTTCGTCCTCATCGGCTTCCACCCGGATTAACCAAGCTTTACGTCAAGGGTTGCTGACCCAATTCTGAGCCAGATTCATAAGGGACTGGGGCGTCCTCAACCGCCGCAATTATCCAAGTCGCAAACACGCAAGAGCGTCATTTCCATTGTATAATGTTACCGGGGCGCCCGGGTTTTTCTGATAGGTAAGCTTGTAATTCGAGGCAGGACACGAATAATATCTCATTTCGGTGATATCGGACACATTAGACTTGCCATCGGTTGTCCCCCAAGGCTGTATGTCCAAACTATTCTGAATAGTTCCCCCGCCGTTGCCGAGCCGTTGCCCCCAGTATACCGTCACAGCGTACTCACAATTGTTGTGGAATCTCACATTGTAGCCTAAAACGGCTTGGACGATTACGGCAGAGACGCATTTACTAGGGGCAATTGTACTTTGCGCCCTAGCGTCTGATGATGAACACATGGCCGCCAATGCGCTGGCAAAAGACACGTAAAGCGCGTACTTGGCGTTAGACATATTGATTTCCTCGGTTCAGGAACAAAAGACCTCTTGCGCGGTTCCTGCCCTAGCCGCGGGGCCTGTTGGTTTCTGCGCCCTGCACTCGGCGACCGCCCGTCCCAGATGCAGCAGTTCTAGCAGTTGCTGACGCGAATAGCTTTAGGATAGGCGTTACGCGTCAGGTGCCGTGTTTGGGCGCCGCTCGGTCCGGTAACGCCCGTAGCAACCGGCTAACTCCACAGCACGAGCATACGAGCCGATTGCACCATTCGGGAACCGGACTCGGGCTTGGTGCTGTCGCCAGCCACAGAAATCCGTCCACCTCCTGCCGCCGCCCCGCGTTCCCGAATTGGCCACCTGCTGTGCACGAGACGCCCTCGGCGAAAACGCGCGGAGCCTATCTACACGTGAACAGAGATCATTTAACTAGAAATTACAACCATATTTATAGTTTTAACTACAAAGCTTTATTATCTTCAAACAACACTCGGAGAACGTGCAGAATTTAGCGATCACTGAGAGGGCGATTTGACATGCTTGGGGTTCACCAAGAGGGCTAGAAATACTTAACCTGCCCCGCGCGCGCGGGCGGATGTTTCACCGAATAGGCCCGCGCTTTGTCCGAAGGAGCCGCAACATCCTCCGCACGCTTCCATAGGAGTGCAGACCTGGGAGAGACGCGCGGATCGTCGCACCCATCCCTCTGGTGGAGGGCAGATTTCCCCCGATTAGCCCGATGAGCTTATGCGTCGGGCGCGGCGAGAAGGTCGGCGGGCTGCGGGCGCTGAGGCTCGCCGACGGCAACCACGTGCATCTGGACAGCTCGGTTGACCTGCTCTGCTTCGGAGAGCGCTGGCGCAGCGATGCGACCGCCGGCCTGCCAGCGTTCGGGCTCGGTCCTATGCCGTGGTGTGGGCGCCCGTTGCAGGCTCGCCGAGGCGGCTCTTCGAAGCGCTTTTGCTCCGCCACACACGGTCGGCGTTCTGGTCCGCGTTGCGTTGCTGGGCCGACCGTGCTGCTCCAGACGGCGCTCTGACCGTCGATCACATTACGGGTAGTGACCCCGCAGCGTGCACGCCTCTCCCAAGCGGCAACTCGCCCGCGCCGGCATCGGAGCCTCAGGAAACCGTCGCCCCTTTCGAACGGCGGGAGGGCACCCATGGGTGCCCTTGATTGACCCTTATTGTCTCGAAGTCCGGCGCGATAGTTCAGCACACTCGAACTCCGCTCGAGCACTTGTAATGACACTGTCTGGAGGCGGCATGGATGTTCCGGCTTGCCCCGGCCTGGGCGGCAGGAATGTTCCGACCTGCCCCGGGGTCGGCGGCGGTGGAATAGGCGGAGGGCCGCTCGGAATCGCTTCCTCTCGACACTTAACAATCTTCCCAGGTTTGGTGAGAAAATAGAGCCGGGTGCGCGATGATGGCGAAATGACCGAGACGAGGTCGTATCCGTCCGCGACAAAATCGAGCAGTGATAGATCTGTCGCTTGCCACTCCTCAGCATTGGTCGACACGGCTGGCGGAGCGACTGGCGCCGTTTGGGACCAGGCCGGATTGGACAGTGGCAATACTGCGCCCGCAAGGGGAAAGAGTACGGCGCCCCAGCGCATCTCGGCCATAGCGATCACTTCAATCCTGGGTACACTGAAGTGCCGATCCAATTAGTACCGTTCAAATATACGTAGAAACCGTCGCCAGTGGCACAAAGCGGCGCAAGCAGGCTATCGTGATGGCATCCGTTGTGAATAATGTGCCGCCGGTGGTGGGGTAGACAAACACGATATCCACGCCAAACACCGGGCCCCCGGCACAATTGTATGCTCTGATAAAATTCCAACCGTTAGTTAAAGCCTGCGCGCCGGCTATATGGCTCATCGACAATGCCAGGGCGATCAGCGTTGCTGCAATCCTATTTCTCATAGTCTCCTCTTTACTTGAAGTTCTCGGGCCCGGGGTCTGCGCTCGCGGGTGGGATCCCCGTAGGATGATTATGATCATCCGCTCTATCGCTGTCTTGATAATTCGCGCCAAAAAATTGATAACTGAACGGCGAACGCGCATTGCCGCTCAAGCCGGAGAGCCCGTTGCTGTGGACCCGAGGCGTCGCCGCACGCGAGACGTTGAGCTACCTCGAACGGAGAGGGATCGATACGGAGCCGGCCCTGCTCGGAGCCGGGATCTCGCGAAGTCAGTTATCGCAAGACGATATCGGCCTGTCGGTCGCTTCCCAATATCGGTTCCTCGAGCTGGCCGCGGCACAGGCGGACGATTCGCTGCTCGGGCTGCACGTCGCGGCAGAGATGGATATTCGAGCCGTTGGCATTCTCTTCTATCTTACCGGGTCGTCGCGAACGGTCTCCGAAGCGCTCGAAAACTTGGCGCGTTATAGCCAGACCACAAATGAGGCTCTCGTTGGTGAGATCTCGCGACAAAAGGATGAGGTAATCCTGGCTGTCCGCCATCTGCAGGAATTCGACGAGCCGCACCGGCAGTTTTTTGAACTTCTTGCGCTCTGGTTCATTCGCACGCTGCAACAGGAGACAAACCGCGATTTCACCCCGTCGCGCGTAACTTTTACCCACGGTCGCAACGCCGATCTGAGGGAAGTTCACCGTCTGCTGCGGTGCCCCGTCGACTTCGCGCAGGGTCAAGACAGTTGGGTGTTGCCGCAGCGTGTCATGGACCTCCCGATCGTGTCCGGGGATACTCAGCTGCTGAAGATCCTGACAGCGCACGCCGACGACCTGCTTGCCGAGAAGCACTCGGTCACCGGGCTACAGAGCACGGTGGCAAGCCAGCTCGCCAGCCTGCTTCCTAGCGGCGAGTCGCGGGCCGCGGTGGTGGCGCGGCAGCTCGGCATGAGCCCGCGGTCATTAACCCGGCATCTGGCGGAGGAGGGGACGACCTTCGGCGAAATCGTTGAGCAGCTACGCCGCCGCCTTGCCTCTCGCTACCTGGCGGATGACCGCATGTCGGTCCAACAGATCGCCTGGTTGCTTGGCTACTCGGAAGTCGGGGCGTTCAATCACGCCTACAAAAGGTGGACCGGAACAGCGCCAAGGCGAAACAGAGAGCCCGCTGCGATGCCGCGATGAGCGACGCTTCCCGCAGTTAGCGTCTGAATCGTCGACAATCTCGGTCCAGCGTCGGTGGCTCCACGCTACTGAACTTAGGTGGGCGTCGCTCGCCAATGGCGATCAGTTGCGTTGCCGATTTTCCTAAGGGCAAACATCTGGGGAATTCCAACCTAGGTCGCCCTCTCTTCGGGAATTCGCTGGACGCGCGCGGATATCAAATTTTTGGCCGGAATTATCAAGCAGAGGTGCCCGACAGCGCCCTACCTCTCCGACATGCGACGAGAACCTCTCGTCGCTTCGACGGAGAGAAGACGATGGAAAGCTTTGCCGATGGCATCGGTAATTTGATCGGTTTCCACCTCGTGCTGGGCTTCATGTTCAGCATCTACCTGGCCCCGTCGATCATTGCCGTGGTCCGAGGTCATCATCGTTGGCCATGGATCGGCTTCTTGAACCTTGCCGCCGGCTGGACCGTCGCCGGCTGGATCGCCGCCGCCCTGGTGTGGTCAGTGAC
>Ga0310915_10000666_pt1 | contig 16775 bp, 13 predicted proteins | sample GREbulkMGAN111_FD_202508 | JGI IMG/M metagenome (GOLD analysis project Ga0310915, IMG submission 202508) | Lab enrichment of tropical soil microbial communities from Luquillo Experimental Forest, Puerto Rico - GRE.bulkMG.AN111 | ecosystem: Environmental > Terrestrial > Soil > Tropical forest >...
GGCCTCGCGGGACTTGCCGAGCGAGGGCCAGATCAGGGCATCGCGATGGCCGGTCGCCCCTTCGATGATCGAGTACAGCCCGGCCATGTCGCGTGCCGGCTTCAGAACCTGCTCTTCATAGGTCTTGGCGATGGTCGCCTGCAGGCTGCGCAATTCGCCGAAGCCGTTGAGAAAGCGGTCGGTGACACGCTCGAGTTCCTCCACGGACCCCGCCAGCATCGGATCGGTCGAGGCGCGCGTGGTCAGCGTGCCCAGCACCGCCTCGCGCAGCAGGAGGATCTCGGCAAACAATTCGGGACTCGGTTGATTGATGTAGCGGTGAATCAGGTTCTGCAGCCGGCTGGTTTCGCTTTCGAGCCGCGCCAGGATCTTGTCGGACTCGCGGACCTGCCGCACATCCTCCCACGCCGAGCCCAGCACCTTGGCGCCGTTCCAGATCAGCGCGGCGAGCACGATGACGACCGCGGAATTGAGCGCCGCGATCGACAGGATGCGCCAGCGGATCGGGACTGCACGGAGCAGACCGACGATGCGCACGCGGGCCAGTGCAGCAAGGCTCGCCGGCCGGTCCGTCGTCTCGCTTTGCTCGCGCGTGGCCAAGGCTCCGTTCACTCCGCGTTGCGAATGCGATCGATCAGATTCGCCGTCGCGGGATCGCGCCGGGCTTTTTCGTAAACGACCGACATCGCCGCTATGAACGGCTCGCGGTCCAAATCCTTCACGATCTCGACGCCGGCCGCTTCAGCCTGTTGCCGGGAACGTTCTTCGAGGTCTCTCCATTTTTCCCGCATGAACTGGCTCGAGCGCAGCGCGGCTTCACGAAAGATATTGCGATCGTCATCCGACAGGCTCTGCCAGGCCTTCAGCGACATCACGAGCACTTCCGGGGTCATCGTGTGTTCGGTGATGGTGTAGTAGCCCGCATATTTGTAATGATCGGTTGTGACGAAAGAAGGCCAGTTGTTCTCAGCCCCGTCGATCAGCCTGGTGGCAAGGCCGGTGAGGACCTGGCCATAGGGCATCTGGACGGGTTCCGCGCCGAACGCCCTGATCATCTCCGCCATCAGCTCCGATTGTTGCACACGGATGCGCAGGCCCTTGAGGTCGGCGAGCGAGCGAATCGGCCGGACGCTGTTGTAGATCGATCGCGCGCCGGAATCATAGAAGGCGAGACCGACGAATCCGTAGGGCTCGAAGCTGTTGAGGATTTCATTTCCGATCGGGCCGTCAAGCACCTTCTGCAGATGCTCGATGGACCGGAACAGAAACGGCATCGCCAGCACATTCGTCGCCGGGACGAAAGTTCCGACCAGCGCCACGTTGGTGCGGTTGAGATCGATGGCGCCGACGCGCGTCTGCTCGATGGTTTCCTTTTCTTCGCCGAGCTGGCGCGAATGGAACACGCGTATCTGCAGCCTGCCGCCCGAACGTTCCTCGATGAGGCGGCCCATATAGCGAAGCGCCTGAACGGTCGGATAGTCTTCGCTTTGAGTGTCGGCGGCGCGAAATTCGCGCGCGAAAACGCCCGTGGTCGCGACTGCACAAAGCAACGCGACAATCACGGCTAAGGCCCGCGGAAGGTCGGCGCGGTACACAGGCAACTTCTTCCCCTTAATTGATGATGTCTGTGGTCAGCGGAAAAGGTTCAACGCTTTTTTTGCAGAACCGGGCGGGATCTGGCTATTGTGCTGACGTCGCGATGATCGTCAATGGTGCGAATGAGACCCGTACTTTTGCGAAATGGAACAGCAACGGGCTAATCCCTTCGCGCGACGGGAGGCAGGGCGAAAACAGCAGTCAATGGCCTTCGTGCCATAGATAGAGAATGGTTTATACGGTGAAATTGGCACTCAGGGTTCTGCAACTTTTGGTTGTTTTGCTTGCGATCGGCGTCGTTTCGCCGGCGTTTGCGGTCACCGACATCATGTGGTGGCATGCGATGTCGGGCCAACTTGGCAGGCAGGTTGATAAGCTGGCCGCCGATTTCAATGCCTCTCAATCCGAATATCGGATCGTTGCGACCTACAAAGGCAACTACACCGAGACCGTCACCGCGGCGATCTTTGCGTTCCGTTCACGCAGCCAGCCCGCCATCGTTCAGGTCAACGAGATTGCGACTGCGACCATGATGGCTGCGAAGGGCGCGATCTATCCGGTCTACGACCTGATGCGGGATGCGCAGGAGCCGTTTTCGCCGACCGCCTATCTGCCGGCCGTGACCGGTTACTATGCCGATGCCGGCGGCAACCTGCTGTCGTTTCCGTTCAACGCCTCGACGCCGATCCTCTACTACAACAAGACCATGTTCCGCGCTGCGGGTCTCGATCCCGAAAGCCCACCAAAGACCTGGCCGGAACTTGGTCAGGCCGCAAAGCGCCTGCGCGAGCACGGCGCGGCCTGCGGCTTCACGACGTCATGGCCGTCCTGGATCAATGTCGAAAATTTTTCAGCATTCCACAACCTTCCGATCGCGACGCGGGCCAACGGCCTCGACGGACTGGACGCCAAGCTGACCTTCAACAATCCGACCGTGGTGCGCCATGTCGCGCAACTTGCGGAGTGGCAGACCACGAAAGTGTTCGACTACAGCGGCCGCGCGCAGTCCGCCGAGCCGCGATTCCAGAACGGCGAATGCGGCATCTTCATCGGCTCCTCGGCGACGCGCGCCGACATCAAGGCCAATTCGAAATTCGAGGTCGGTTACGGCATGATGCCGTATTGGCCCGACGTCGCCGGAGCGCCGCAGAACACCATCATCGGCGGCGCGACGCTGTGGGTGCTGAGGGATCGGCCGCGCGCCGAATACAGAGGAGTCGCAAAATTCTTTGCCTTCCTGTCGAAGCCGGAAGTGCAGGCGGCCTGGCATCAGAACACGGGCTACTTGCCGATCACCCGGGCTGCCTTCGAACTATCCCGCTCGCAGGGCTTTTATGATCGAAATCCGGGAGCCGCGATCTCGATCGAGCAGATCACCTTGAAACCGCCGACCGAAAATTCGCGCGGGCTCAGGCTCGGCTCGTTCGTGCTGATCCGCGACGCGATCGAGGAAGAATTGGAGCAGGCGTTTGCCGGCAAGAAATCGGCGCAGGCCGCGATGGATGCCGCGGTCGAGCGAGGCAATAAATTACTGCGCCAGTTCGAACGGGCGAGCCCGGATCGCTAGGCACGATTGGCCCACGCGTTTGCGCGGGGCGAATCCGCGCTTTTCCCGTCGCACGCTCTGCCCACAGAATAGGCAGGGCTGTATCTTTGTATGCAATGCCGATTGGCGCCATCGGCCGGTCGATCCGCGATATTTGGAAAGCCGATCATGGGCTTAAGCCCCCGTTAGGGGCGCGTTAACGCTTGGCACAAACCTTGCGACGACGGCTCCAAAGCCCGTTTCCATGTTGCGTTGGAGCCTGCCATGAAGCGCCGCGACTTCCTCAAATCCGTCTCCGGATTGGCCGCGAGTGCCCTGGTGCCCGCGCCCGCGATCATCTCTCCCGCCAAGGCGGACGCTCGCTCCGAGACGCTGCTGATCGTCTCCGAAGGTGGACCCAACAATCTCGACATCCACGGCGTCGGCACCAACGTGCCCGGCTACGAGGTGTCGTGGAATTGCTACGACCGGCTGATCAGCCATGAGATGAAGAGCGGCCCCGGCGGCATCCCCTATTACGACCGCGACAAGTTCAAGGGCGAACTCGCCGACGACATGAATATCGGCGACATGTCGGTGACCTTCAAACTGAAGAAGGATGCCAAGTTTCACGACGGCACGCCGGTGACGGCGAAGGACGTGAAATGGTCGCTCGATCGCGCGGTGTCCGTCGGCGGTTTTCCGACGTTCCAGATGAGCGCCGGCTCGCTCACCAAGCCCGAACAGTTCGTCATCGTCGATGACCAGACCGTTCGCGTCGACTTCGCCAAGAAGGACCGCCTGACAATTCCGGACCTCGCAGTCATCGTGCCCTGCGTGGTCAATTCGGAACTGGTGAAGAAGAGCGCCTCGGAGAAGGATCCGTGGGGCCTCGAATACACCAAGCAGCAGACCGCGGGCTCCGGCGCCTACAAGGTGACGAAATGGACCGCCGGCACCGAAGTGATCATGGAGCGCAACGATCAATGGGTCGGCGGTCCGCTGCCGAAGATCAGGCGCGTGATCTGGCGCATGGTGCCGCAGGCCGGCAACCGCCGCGCGCTGCTCGAACGCGGCGATGCCGACATCTCCTACGAACTGCCGAACAAGGATTTCCAGGAGATGAAGGCGGAGAGCAAGCTCAACGTGATCTCGCTGCCGTTCTCCAACGGCATCCAGTACATCGGCATGAACGTCACCAGACCGCCGTTCGACAATTTGAAAGTCCGCCAGGCGGTCGCCCACGCAATCCCGTACCAGAAGATCATGGACGCGGTGTTGTTCGGGCTTGCCAATCCGATGTTCGGTGCGCCCGCGGACAAGCCGACCGAAGTCGCCTGGCCGCAGCCGACCAAATTCTTCACCGATATCGACAAGGCCAAGGCGCTGATGGCGGAAGCCGGCTTTGCGAACGGTCTCGAGACCACGCTCTCCTTCGACCTGAATTTCGCGCAGATCAACGAGCCGCTTTGCGTGCTGGTGCAGGAAAGCCTGGGCCAGATCGGCATCAAGACGACGATCAACAAGGTGCCCGGCGCCAACTGGCGCACCGAACTGACCAAGAAGGAGCTGCCGCTCTTCACCAACGTTTTTTCGGGTTGGCTCGATTACCCCGAATACTTCTTCTACTGGTGCTATCACGGCAACAATTCGATCTTCAACACCATGAGCTACAAGTCGCCGGAGATGGACAAGCTCATCGACGGCGCGCGCACTGCGGCTGCCACCGGCGACAAGGCGGCCTACGATGCGGACGTGAAGGGCTTTGTCGATCTTGCCTTTGCCGACATCCCGCGCATTCCGCTCTATCAACCCTATGTCAACGTCGCGATGCAGAAGAACGTGTCGGGCTATCAATACTGGTTTCACCGGCGCCTCGACTATCGCGCGCTGGTGAAGGGGTGAGGGCCGAGCAAATCTTCGTCGTGCGTTTTCCTCTCCGTCGCAAGGCGGCGGAGCGGATCAAGCAGCATCGTGACTGCGATGCGAGCCGGGGTGGGGGGCGTATCTGGACCGGCCCTGATGCCTCCCGCCCCGGACTTCTGCGGGAGCGAGCCTCATGTTGACGATGATCGGCAAGCGGCTGATGTTTGCGATCCCGAGCCTGATCGGGGTTGTCGTGGTCACGTTCCTCTTGACCCGCGCTCTGCCCGGCGATCCCGCAGCCTATTTTGCCGGCCCTGCCGCGACGAAAGAGGCCGTCGAGCAGATCCGCAAGAAGCTCGGTTTCGACAAGCCGCTGATCGAGCAGTTCTTCCGCTACACCGGCGATCTCGTCCACGGCGACTTCGGCACGTCCCTGACCACTGGGCAGCCCGTCGCGACCGAAATCCGCAACCGCCTGCCGGCGTCGGCTGAACTGACCCTGCTCGGCCTCTTTATCTCGGTCGCCATTGCACTGCCGCTCGGGGTGCTTGCGGCAACCCGGCCCGGTTCCTGGATCGATCACCTCTGTCGCGTCACCACCACGGCCGGCGTGTCGCTGCCGGTGTTCTTCACCGGCCTCGTGCTGGTCTATGTCTTTTATTACCTGCTCGGCTGGTCGCCGGCACCGCTCGGGCGGCTCGACGTGTTCTACAGCGCGCCGCCGACATTGACCGGCTTCTACCTCATTGACACGCTGCTCGCACGCGACGTCGAAGCCTTCCGTTCCGCGCTGAGCCAGCTCGTGCTGCCGGCGACCACGCTGGCGATCTTCTCGCTGGCGCCGATCGCGCGCATGACGCGCGCCTCGATGCTGTCGGTACTGGCCTCCGATTTCGTGCGCACCGCGCGCGCCAGCGGGCTGAAGCCGTCGACCGTGATCGTCACCTACGCGTTCCGCAACGCGATGCTGCCGGTGATCACCACGCTGTCGATGGTGTTCTCGTTCCTGCTCGGCGCCAACGTGCTGGTCGAGAAAGTGTTCGCATGGCCCGGTATCGGCTCCTATGCGGTGGAAGCCCTGATCTCGTCGGACTTCGCGCCGGTACAGGGCTTCGTGCTGACCATGGCGGTGATGTATGTGGCGCTCAACCTGATGATCGACATTCTCTATGGCGTGATCGATCCGCGCGTCCGGCTCGAAGGATGACATGAAGATGAGCACCGTCGCTCCAGCCGCCGAACCCATCGCGCAAGCCCGTCCCAGCTCAGGCCTTTGGGCGACGCTCGAGCACACCCGCTACGTGCTTGGCGAGAATCGCGTCACCGCCTTCGCATTCGCGCTCCTGCTCGTCATCGTCGCGGCGGCGTTGCTCGGCCCATTTGTCGTCCCGTACGATCCCCTGGCCTCCGACACCGCGATGGCGCTGAAGCCGCCCTCGGCCGCGCACTGGTTCGGCACCGACCAGTTGGGGCGCGACATCTTCAGCCGCGTCATTGTCGCGACCCGGCTCGACACCTTCATCGCCGTAAGCTCGGTGGTGCTGGTGTTTCTGATGGGCGGGCTTGCCGGAATTGCCGCCGGGTATTTCGGTAGCTGGACCGATCGCATCGTCGGCCGCATCGCCGACACCATCATGGCGTTTCCGCTGTTCGTGCTGGCGATGGGCATCGTGGCTGCGCTCGGCAACACCGTGCAGAACATCATCATTGCGACTGCAATCGTCAATTTCCCGCTCTATGCGCGCGTCGCCCGCGCCGAAGCCAATGTGCGGCGTAACGCCGGTTTCGTGCAGGCGGCGAGACTTTCGGGCAACGGCGAGTTCAGGATTCTGCTGGGTCACATTCTGCCGAACATCATGCCGATCATGATCGTGCAGATGTCGCTAACGATGGGCTATGCCATCCTCAATGCCGCCGGACTTTCGTTCATCGGGCTGGGCGTGCGGCCGCCGACCGCGGAATGGGGCATCATGGTCGCGGAAGGCGCGAGCTTCATGGTGTCGGGAGAATGGTGGATCGCGCTGTTCCCGGGACTCGCGCTGATGATCGCGGTGTTCTGCTTCAACCTGCTCGGCGACGGCCTGCGCGACATCGTCGACCCGCAGCGGAGGACGTGACATGGCCGGCGGTCCGCTGCTCGACGTCCGCGATCTCACGGTGGAGTTCTCCACCCGGCGCGGCATCGTCAAGGCGGTGCAGCATGTCAACATCTCCGTGGCCAAGGGCGAGACGCTCGGCATCGTCGGCGAGTCCGGTTCGGGCAAATCGGTTACCTCCTATGCCGTGATGCGTATTCTCGACCGCGCCGGAAAGATCGCGGAAGGTTCCGTGATGTTCTCCGGCATCGACGTCAAGGGTGCGAGCGAGGAGGCGATGCGGGACCTGCGCGGCCGCGAAATCTCGATGATCTTCCAGAACCCGCGCGCCGCCCTCAATCCGATCCGCAAGGTCGGCGACCAGATCGAGGACGTGCTGCGCCAGCACGTGATGACGGCCGGCATCGATGGCGGCGAGAAGGCGATCGAAGCGCTCGAGCAGGTCAAGATCGCCCGCCCCCGTGAACGCTATCACGCTTATCCGTTCGAGCTGTCGGGCGGCATGTGCCAGCGCGTGGTGATCGCGCTTGCGCTTGCCTGCAATCCGCAGCTTTTGATCGCGGACGAGCCGACCACCGGCCTCGACGTCACCACGCAGAAGGCGGTGATGGACCTGGTCGTGGAGCTGACGCGGCAGCGTGCGATGTCCACGATCCTGATCACGCACGACCTCGGACTTGCGGCGGCCTATTGCGACCGCGTGGTGGTGATGGAGAAAGGCCGCGTGGTCGAGACTGCGAAATCCGCCGACATCTTTGCCCGGCCCCAGCATCCCTATACGCGCAAGCTGATGCGCGCTACGCCGCGGATCGGCGTGTCCCTGCGCGATCTCTTGCCGGAGGAGGACGCCGCCGCTTCGACCTCCACCGTCACGGCCGGGCTTGACCCGGCCATCCGTCAATCTTCGCAAAGCTCTTCTTGTTCGATGGACTCCCGGGTCAAGCCGGAAGGTGACAAGAGCACAAAACCCCTGCTGCTTGTCGAGAAGCTGGTGAAGGAATATCCGCGCAACGGCGCGACCGCAGCGCTGTCAAAGCTGTTCGGCCGCAAGCCGCCGGTGGAGCAGGAGGTGTTCCGCGCCGTCGACGGCATCAGCTTTTCGGTCGGCCATGGCGAGAGCGTGGGGCTCGTCGGCGAATCCGGCTGCGGCAAGTCGACCACGTCGATGATGGTGATGCGGCTGCTCGACCAGACCTCCGGCCGCATCATGTTCGACGGCGAAGAGATCGGCGGCATCATGCCGAACGCATTTGCCCGTTTGCCGCTGCGCAGCCGCATCCAGATGGTGTTCCAGGATCCGACCGACAGCCTCAACCCTCGCTTCACCGCTGCGCGCGCCATTGCCGACCCCATCCTGCAGCTCGGCGACGTCAGGGGGCGCAGCGCGTTGCGTGCGCGCTGCGAGGAACTTGCTGGCCTCGTCGGCCTGCCGGTCAACCTGCTCGACCGTTTCCCGCACCAATTGTCGGGCGGGCAGAAGGCGCGCGTCGGCATTGCCCGGGCGATTGCGCTGCATCCAAAGCTCGTGATCCTGGATGAGCCGACCGCGGCGCTCGATGTCTCGGTGCAGGCGGTGGTCTTGAACCTCCTGCAGGATCTCAAGCAGTCGATGGGTATGAGCTATCTGTTTGTCTCCCATGATTTGAACGTGGTGCGCCTGTTGTGCGATCGTGTCATTGTGATGCGGACGGGCCGAATCGTGGAACAGGGCACAGCCGAGCGCGTGCTTGGCGATCCCCGGGACGCCTATACGCGTGAGCTGTTGACGGCTATACCTCATCCGCCGTTGCCGGTTCACTGAGCAAACATGACGGGAGAGCGATGGCTGCGGATCCGCTGGACGACTACATCGACGCCGTCGGAAAGGCTTTGCGGTTGCCGATCGACCCGGCGTGGAAGGGCGCGATCAAGGCGAACCTCGAAGTGTCGCTGAGGCTCGCGCGGCTGGTCGATGAATTCAAGCTACCTGACGAAGCCGAGCCGGCCAGTGTCTTTACAGCCTGATTTTGCCATGAGCGTAGCGCAAGAGCCGGCCACGGCGTCGGAGATCGCCCGGGCCGTCGCAAGCCGAAAGATGTCGGCGCTCGAGGCAACCGAAGCGGCGCTCGCGCGAATCGCGCGGCGCGACGCCATCCTCAATTCCTTCACCGACGTGGTTGCAGAGCGTGCCCGCACCCGCGCGCGCGCCGTCGACGCCGCGATTGCAGCCGGAAAAAGTGTTGGGCCGCTCGCGGGCGTTCCCTTCGCGGTGAAGAACTTGTTCGACGTGAAGGGCCTTGCCACGCGTGCAGGCTCGAAGATCAATCGCAATTCCCCGCCGGCTTCGCGCGACGCCACACTGATCGAAAAGCTGGAGGACGCGGGCGCCGTGCTCATCGGCGCGCTCAACATGGGCGAATACGCCTATGATTTCACCGGCGAGAACAGCCATGACGGGCCCTCGCGCAATCCGCACGATCCGACGCGGATGAGCGGCGGCTCCTCCGGCGGCTCGGGAGCCGCAGTTGGCGGCGGCCTCGTGCCGCTTGCGCTCGGCTCGGATACGAACGGATCGATAAGGGTGCCGTCGTCGTTCTGCGGCATTTTCGGCCTGAAGCCCACCTACGGGCGGCTGTCGCGCGCGCGGACATTCCCCTTCGTCTTCAGCCTCGATCATCTGGGTCCGTTCGCGCGCACAGTCGAAGACCTCGCGCTCGCCTATGATGCCATGCAGGGGCCGGATGCGGATGATGCGGCGTGCACCACGCGCGCCGTCGAACCGGTGACGCCGCTGCTCGGCGGCGATATTTCCTCCTTGCGGGTCGCACTCGCCGGCGGGCATTTCCAGAAGAACCTCTTTCCCGAAGCGATCGAGGCGGTCGCGCGCGTCGCAAGCGCACTTTCGGTCACGCGGACGATCGAGATCCCGGAAGCCTCGCGCGCCCGCGCCGCAGCCTATGTCATCACCACGGCCGAAGGCGCCTCGCTGCATCTCGACCGCCTGCGCACACGGCCGCAGGATTTCGATCCGGCCGTGCGCGATCGTCTGATTGCGGGCGCGATGGTGCCGGCAGCGCTGGTCGATCGCGCGCAGAAATTTCGCCGCTGGTATGGCGCACAACTGCGCGAGCTGTTCAAATCGGTGGACGTGCTGATCGCGCCCGCGACGCCCTGCATCGCGCCGAAGCTCGGGCAGGTCAATTTCGTGCTCGACGGCGTGGAGATGCCGGTGCGCGCCAATATCGGCATTCATACCCAGCCGATCTCGTTTGTCGGCCTGCCGGTGGTCGCCGTTCCCTTGCCGCTCGAGCCGATGCCGATCGGCGTGCAGATCATCGCGCGCCCCTGGCGCGAGGATATTGCGCTGCGCGTGGCGCATGCGCTCGAAAAGATGGGCGTGGTATCGGCGCCGCCGCCGCGAGGATTCTAGTGATGGAGATCGATCTTCCCGACGTGCTCAGCGAAGTGACCGCGCAGTTCGCGCGCTACGAAAAGGCGCTGGTCGGAAACGACGTCGCGGTGCTCGACGAGTTGTTCCACAAGGACGCCCGCAGCCTGCGCTACGGGATCGCGGAAAACCTCTACGGCTATGACGAGATCACCGCATTTCGCGCGGCGCGTTCGCCGGTCGGGCTGATGCGCAAGACGGCGAAAACTTTGATCACCACCTATGGCCGCGACACGGCGGTCGCTTCCACCTTGTTCTACCGCGACAGCCTGCCCGGCAAGGTCGGGCGGCAAATGCAGACCTGGATAAGATTTCCGGAAGGGTGGAGAATTGTCGCGGCCCATGTGAGCATCATCGACGAGCCCAAGGTTAAAACGGCATGAGTCTCGACGATCTACCGGCCAATGCCCCGCAGCGTCCCGCCGGCCAAAGCGAGCCGGTGGTTCGCCGCGTCGATCGCGCCTCGCCTTCGGTTGTCAAGATCACGCGCGCCGAAGAGCTGCGCCTGCAGCTCGCCGACGAGATCGTGCGCGGGACGTTGCCGCCGGGCGCGCCGCTCGATGAGACCGATATCGCGCGGCGTTTCAACGTATCGCGCACGCCGGTGCGCGAGGCGCTGCGCCAGCTCGCGGCAAGCGGCCTGATCGATGCGCGCGCCCATCGCGGCGCGGTGGTGGCGCGTCCCTCGCTCGAGCGGCTGACCGGGATGTTCGAGGCGATGGCGGAACTGGAGGCATTGTGTGCGGGGCTCGCCGCGGAACGGATGACGCCGGTCGAGCGTCACAGGCTCGAGGCCGTGCATGAGGAACTGCGCGTGTTGAGCTATGCGGGCAATCCCGACCGCTTCCACGAGGTCAACGAGCGCTTCCACAACACGATCTACGCCGGCTCGCAAAACACCTATATCGCCGAGATGACGCTCGCAACGCGGGTCAGGGTGCAGCCGTTCCGGCGCGCACAATTCCGCAATCTCGGCCGGCTCGCCAAATCCCATGCCGAGCACGACCGCGTCGTGGTCGCGATCATGCGCGGCGACAAGGCAGGCGCGGCGGCTGCGATGCGTGCTCACATCGAGCTCGTGCGCGACGAGTACGAGATCTACGCGGTGTCGGTCTAGGAATTTTCCTCCCCTAAAGGCCTGGTGCCGGCACGCGCGGGACGACTTGGGAACTTCGCCTTCACAAAGCCGTTTCTTCCGATCCCCATTGGATCAGGAGAAACCGGGATGCCTGATGCTCCGCGGCAGATCGCCAAGCGCCGTCTTTTGACGGCGGTCTCACTCTCGGCGGCGGGATTGATTCTGCCGTTCGGCCCCGCAATGGCGGCGCGCCACGAGGAAAAGCAAACCGAGGTGACGCCGCCGGAAGACCTGATGCGCGAGCACGGCGTGCTCGACCGGCTGCTTTTGGTCTATGAGGCCTGCCTGCGGAAATTCGACGCCAACGAGGATTTCGATCCCGCGGTGATCTCCAACACGGCGCAAATCGTGCGCGACTTCATCGAGGACTATCACGAAGAGTCTGAAGAGCAGGCCGTCTTCCCGCGCTTCAAGAAGGCGAGGAAATTGGTGAGCCTGGTCGACACGTTGCTGGATCAGCACAAGGCGGGCCGGCGGGTGACCGACACGATCCTGAAACATGCTCCGGACAGCCGAAAGGACGGTGACGCGCGGCACCAGGTCGTGGGCGCGATCCATGCCTTCATCACCATGTACCGGCCGCATGCGGCGCGCGAGGACACCGATCTCTTCCCGCTGTTGAAGGAAGTCGTGTCGCCGCACGAATACGATGCGATGGCCGAGGATTTCGAGAAGAAGGAACATCAGAAGTTCGGCGGCGACGGCTTTGAGATGATGGTGCGCCGCGTCGCCGGCATCGAGCAGGGCGTCGGGATCGCCGACCTCGCGCAGTTTACGCCGAAGTGACGCCGGCACTCCTCACCGGACTATCCAGCTAAACCGCCGCCGCTTCCGCCATGTAGGTGCGCCAGCCGCCGAAGCGGGAAATGTCGCGCGCTCCGTCGAGGCCTGCAGCTTCGACAAGAAAGCCTTTGACGTTTCTGCCGTCTGCCAGACGGATCGTGCCGATCGAGAGCGGCGGCGGGATCGCGGCGACGAACTGGCCGAAGGCAGACGCCGAAAGTGCCCAGACTTCCAGCTCGATCGCGCTGCCCTTGCCGGCTTCGACGCGCAGCATGCCCGGTTTCGGCGGCGTGGTTGGCAGCGCGTAAAGCCTGTAATCCGCAGCCGTCACCGCGCTCTCGATCAGGCGGCCACCCAATGCGCGCAATTCACCGTTCAGCGCCATGCCCGACATGTGCGCGCCAACCACGGCGATCGCAAGGTCGCCGCCGATCGCGACCGGAAGTGGTGAAAGCTGTGGCTGCGGCACGCCGCGTGCGCCGACGGGGAGTTTCGTGTCGGCATGAAACACGCGCCCGATGCTGGCCAAAAGCGCGTCGCGTCCGGCCGGCGCGAGCAGCGTGATGCCGAAGGGAGTGTCGTCAGGCCGCATCGACGCCGGCAGCGAGAGCGCGCAGAGATCGAGCAGGTTGACGAAATTTGTGTAGGTACCGAGCCGGCTGTTGAGCTCGATCGGATTGGCCAGCACCTGTCTGGTTGTATAGACCGTCGGCGCGGTCGGCAGCACGATCGCGTCGATATTGACGAACACGCGCTCGGCGATCTTGCGCAGGCCTTGCAGGCGGTACAGCGCGGAGAAGGTTTCGGTCGAAGTCAACCGGCTGCCCGGTGCGATGATCTCGCGCGTCACCGGATGGATCGAATCCGGCGATGATGCGAGCAGGTTGCGGATCACGAGATAGCGCTCGGCGACCCACGGGCCTTCATAGAGCAGCCGCGCGGTCTCGTAGAACGGCTCCATGTCGAACTCGACGAACTCGGCGCCGAGCGCGGCCCAGCGCCTGATCGCGTCGCCATAGGCGGCTTCCGCAGCCTTGTCGCCGAAGAAGATCAGTTGTCCGCCGCGCGGCACGCCGAGGCGAAGCTTTGCCGGCAGCGGCGCGATCTCGCCGAGCGGCCGGTCGCGCGAAAACGGGTCGGCGGGGTCAGGGCCGGCCATCGCGGCAAGCGCGGTGACGGCGTCGTCGACCGTGAGCGAAAACACCGACACGCAGTCGAGCGTCCGGCAGGCCGGCACGACGCCTGCGGTCGAGACCATGCCAAGGCTCGGCTTCAGGCCCACGACGTTGTTGAGCATCGCGGGGACGCGGCCGGAGCCCGCAGTATCGGTGCCGAGCGAAAGCGGCACGAGGCCGGCCGCCACCGCGACCGCCGAGCCCGAACTCGATCCGCCCGGGATGAGATCGTCGCGGATCGGGTTGTTGGGAATGCCGTAAGGTGATCGCACGCCGACGAGGCCGGTCGCGAACTGGTCGAGATTGGTCTTGCCGATGATGATCGCACCGGCGGCGCGCAAGCGCGCCACCGCGGTCGCATCATGCGAGGGTTGATAGGAGAAGGCCGGGCAGGCCGCCGTGGTCGGCATCCCCAGAACATCGATATTGTCTTTCACCGCGACGGGAACGGCGAACAGCGGCAGGTCTCGTGCATCCTTCGCTTTCAGGCTCTCGGCTTCCGCGATCGCTTCCTTTTCGCTGCGCAGGCTGATGAAGATTGCGGGATCGTTGGTGTCGCGGATGCGCAAATAGCTGCGCGCCACCGTCTGTGCGGGTGAGACGGTCCCTGCGCGGTGCGCGGCGACGATCGCAGCAACGGATTCCGTCAATTGTTACCCCCGTCTGACTTGCTGAAACCTTCGTGCTTCAGCAGGAACATGTTTCACGCCGATCGCTGCAAGCGATATGCCATTGTGTACAATTTCCAGGCAGCGGTACGTTCTAATTCATCGCATGATATCAGCCGTTTAGGCAAATCGTCGGACATCGGTGGAGGTGCATTGCGTCGGCTTGGCCGGGCACGACTGCTCATTTTCTGAGCAACACTGCGCTCGCCTGCCAATGCGGGCGCGCCAAATGGCTTCCGTTATCATCTGCAAAAGCCTGAGTTTTATTTTCGCCGCTCGAAGACCGTGACGCTCAGCGCGTCACCTTGCTGCTGCCCTGCGTGATCAATCGCGCCGCCCGCTGGTCGCGCACATAAATCCAGAGCCAGCTCAGGGCGACCGAGAGGCGGTTGCGCAGGCCGATCAGGAAATAGATGTGGGCGATGCCCCAGATCCACCAGGCAATCGCGCCGCGCAGCTTGATCCATCCGAAATCGATCACCGCGAGTCGGTTGCCGATTTGCGCGAGGCTGCCCGCATGCTTGTAGCGGAACGGTGGCAACGTTGTGCCGTTCAGCCGTGCCCTGATCAGGGATGCGACATAGCGCCCCTGCTGCTTGGCTGCTGGCGCAATGCCGGGCACGGGCGTGCCGTCAGGCCCCGCGATCGTCACGGTGTCGCCGATTGCGAAAATATCGGGATGGCCGGGTACGGTGAGATCCGGTTCGACCTGCAATCGATAGGCGCGGTCGGCCGGCGCGTTGAGCCACTCCGCCGCGCGCGAGGCGCGCACGCCGGCAGCCCAGATGATGGTTCTGGCGTCGAGCGTCTTGCCGCCATAGACCACGCCGTCGGCCGAGCATTCGGTGACAGCCTCGCCCAGCATCACCTCGACGCCGAGCCGCTCAAGCGAGGCTTTCGCGTAAGCCGAGAGGTCGTCGGGGAAGCCGGCGAGCACGCGCGGTCCCGCTTCGATCAGCACCACGCGCGCCTTTCGCGTGTCGATGTGCCGGAAATCGCGCGGCAGCGTGTCGCGCGCAAGGTCGGCGATGGTGCCCGCGAGTTCGACGCCGGTCGGGCCCGCGCCGATGATGGCAAAGGTCAAGAGCGCCGCGCGCTGCCTGGGGTCGGTCTCGCGCTCGGCACGCTCGAACGCCACGAGGATGCGCCGCCTGAGCGTCGTGGCATCTTCCAAGGTCTTTAATCCCGGCGCGAAGGGCTCCCATTCGTCGTGGCCGAAATAGGCGTGGCGCGCGCCGGTCGCGAGCACCAGCGTGTCATAGGGGAGCGAGTCGTCATCATCGAGCAGCACGCGCTTTCCCGCCGCGTCGACGCCGTTGACGTTGGCAAACAGCGTCGTCACGTCCTTGCGGTCGCGCAGCAAATAGCGGATCGGCCAGGCGATCTCGGAGGTCGCGAGCGAAGCGGTTGCGACCTGGTAGAGCAGCGGCTGGAACAGGTGGTGGTTGCGGCGGTCGATCAACGTGATCTCGACCGGAGCACCGCCCAGCCGATAGGTCGTCTCCAGGCCTCCGAAGCCGGCTCCGACGATCACCACACGATGGGGTTTTGCCGGAGCCTCGGTCATGGTGGCGGCCTTTGATATCGGTGGTTTCGGTGCAAACCCTATTAAACTACGCGCCCGCCGATCAGGTCCAACAGCCTTTGCTCTTCCTGGTCCAGCCGACACCTGCGACAAAAGACCGGCATTATAATTCTTGCCATTCGCGAAGCCTGCGAATTATGGTGCATGCAGTGAGCCAAAGGTTTTAGGCCTGAGCCTTCGCTTCCTGCTTGCCGCTGTCCGGCGATTTCGCGCACAAGACGGCTCGTCTCGACGGGGCGATTGTCCGGCCGGCAGAGTGGTTCGGAGTAAGAGGAGGGGACTTTCATGAGGACGGCATTCTGGCTTGCGGGCGCAGCGGCGCTCCTGCTTTCAGGCCCGGCGTTTGCGGGCGACACCATCAAGATCGGTTTTGTCTCGACTTTCAGCGGTCCGACCGCTGTCCTCGGCAACGACATGCGCAATTCCTTCGAGGTCGCGCTCGATCATCTCGGCCGCAAGATGGCCGGCAAGCCGGTCGAGGTGATCTACGAAGACGACCAGCAGAAGCCGGATATCGGCAAGCAGAAGACCGAAAAGCTGGTGCAGTCGGACAAGGTGGATTTCATCGTCGGTTACATCTGGTCGAACGTGCTGCTGGCATCGCTCAAGACGGCGGTCGACTCGCAGACCTTCCTGATCTCGGCGAATGCCGGCCCGTCGCAGCTCGCGGGAGAATTGTGCTCGCCTTACGTATTCTCGACTTCCTGGCAGAACGACCAGACGCCGCAGGCGGTGGGCCAATACATGAACCAGAAGGGCGTCAAATCGGTCTTCCTGATTGGCCCGAACTACGCCGCCGGCAAGGACATGCTCGCCGGCGTGAAGAGCACGTTCAAGGGCGAGGTGGTCGGCGAGGAGTATACGGTGTGGCCGAGCCAGCTCGACTTCTCCGCAGAGCTGACCAAGGCGCGCAATT
>Ga0310915_10000680_pt1 | contig 16589 bp, 17 predicted proteins | sample GREbulkMGAN111_FD_202508 | JGI IMG/M metagenome (GOLD analysis project Ga0310915, IMG submission 202508) | Lab enrichment of tropical soil microbial communities from Luquillo Experimental Forest, Puerto Rico - GRE.bulkMG.AN111 | ecosystem: Environmental > Terrestrial > Soil > Tropical forest >...
ACCGCTGTTTTGGGCACATTCCATATCGACCGCCGTATCGCCGACAAACCAGGTTGTTTCACCGGCCGTGATGCCACTAGGCGCGAGCGCAAGTGCGACGGGTGCGGCATCGGGCTTGTCGGACAGCGCGTCACCTGCCCCGACGACGCTGCCGAACAGCACCGACCAGCCGATCCGCTCCGCCTCACGTCGTAGCAGTGATCCTGTTTTATTACTCACCACTCCAAGAAAAATCCCCTCTTGAGAGAGATCTCGCAGCAATTCGCCGCGGTCCGGCAATGGGTTTAGCCGCTCTAGGTGAATTTCTCGAAAAACGTCGAGATAGATCCGGCGCGCCTCCTCCCAGCGGTCACCAAAATAGAGGGGAAAGCTTTCGCGCAAGCTGAGCCGTACGCGTTCTTTGGTTGCCTGCAGCGACCACGGCGGCTCGTCCATCGCAACCATGACCGCATTCAGCGCTTCGTGGATCGTTCCCCAACTATCGACCAGAGTGTTGTCCCAGTCGAACAAGATGGCGTGCGGCCGGACGAGGGCCCGTGCAGCCGCCGTGCCGCCGTCGACCCCAACGACCGGCGGCACATGTTGACTTTCGACGCAAGCGACGCGCGACATCGATCTTGTCCCCTCCTCTCGCCGCCTCTCCCCGAGAGCTAGAGCAGAGTGTTCAGGCCCCGATTCTCATCGCACGATCATTGCCAAAAACACCCAAGGACTTCAACTTACGGTGCAGAGCCGACCGCTCCATTCCTACAAAAGCCGCCGTGCGGGAGATATTCCCGCCAAAACGGGTGACCTGGGCAATAAGGTATTCCCGTTCGAAGACCTCCCTCGCGTCGCGCAGCGGCAAGGTCATGATCTCGCTACCCTTGTCCCATTTGACGACGGTCGGCGCGATCGCCGTGATCTCGTTGGGCAGCATATCGGCGCGTACTGGCTCGCGCGAATCCCCCGGCGCCATGATCAGGAGCCAATCGATGACATTGCGAAGCTGGCGGACATTCCCCGGCCAAGTGTAAGCCTGCAACGCCGCCATGGCGTCCTCGCCGAATTCGCGCGGCGTGAGCCGGGCTGCCTCGGAGGCGCGAGCCATAAAATGGCGGGCCATCAGCGGGATGTCTTCGCGTCGGTCGCGTAACGGCGGAACGCGAATCGGTACCACGCTCAGGCGATAGAACAGGTCCTCGCGAAACCGGCCGGCGCTGATTTCGCCGCCGAGCTCGCGGTTCGACGATGCCACAACACGGACATCGACCTCGACGCGGCTCGACCCCCCTACCCTCTCGAAAGTCTGCTCCTGAAGCACACGAACAATCTTGCCCTGCGTCTCGAGCGGCATGTCCGCGACTTCGTCGAGGAACAGGGTGCCACCATGCGCCCGCTCGAACGTACCGACCTTGCGCGGCGCGCCGTCAATCCGTGCTTCGGTCCCGAACAATTCTATTTCGAGCCGTTCAGGGCGCATCGTGGCGCAGTTGACTGGCACAAATGGCCCCCTTGCCCGCCGCGAGCGCGCGTGCAACAGACGTCCGACTACCTCCTTCCCTGATCCCGGCGGGCCCGTGATCAGAACCCGGCTGCCCGTTGGCGCTACCCGCTCGACTTGCTGCCTGAGCTGGTTAGCCGCCGCCGAAATGCCGACGAGATCGAGTTCGCCGCCTGCGCGGAGCCGCAACTCCTCATTCTCACGTCTCAACTGGGCCGCTTCAATCGCCCGTTCGACGACTAAAAGCAGCCGGTCCGATTTGAACGGTTTCTCGAGAAAATCGTAGGCGCCTATCTTTATCGCTTCGACCGCGGTCTCGATTGTCCCATGGCCACTGATCATAACCACGGGCACTGACGGCATCTCGGCGCGCAACTGCTTCAAGATCTCGATCCCTTCCAGCCCGCCTCCTTGAAGCCAGATGTCCAGGATGACAAGCGTGGGTTGCCGCGCTTGTATCGCGGCTCGTGTCTGAGCAGTGTCGGCAGCCTCGCGGGTAGCGTAGCCCTCATCTTTGAGAACACCCGCGATCAGCATGCGGATGTCGGCCTCGTCGTCTACGATCAATATGTCATGCGCCATCGGTGACCGCGCTCAATTGCATGGGCTCGGCGGATGCATCCGAACGAGGCGGCGTGCGGGTCTCGGAGGCAATGAACACCAAGCTGACCCGCGCCCCTTTGAGCTCGGCATCATCCAGCACCAGCTCTCCTTGATGATCTTCCATAATCTTCTTCACAATGGCGAGGCCGAGACCCGTCCCTTTTGCTCTGGTCGTCACATACGGCTCAGTGAGCCGCTCCCGGCCATGCTGTGGCAAGCCCTTGCCGTTATCTTCGATAATAACCGAAACTTGCCCAGCTTCTTCGGTAACCTGCACACAGATATGGCCCTGTACGCCGGTACCCTCCTCGGCAGTTCGTGCCTGGATCGATTCGATTGCATTCTTGACAATATTGATCAGCGCTTGACCGACAAGCCGCGCATCGCAGCGTATTGCCACAGAGTGGTTGGGGAAGACCGTCGCAAAGACGATCTCAGGATGGGCGGTGCGCTGTAGAAACACCGCTTGGTGGACGATTTCGATCAAATTTTCCGGCTTCAGCACTGGAGCCGGCATTCTTGCGAAAGACGAGAACTCATCTATCATGCGACCGATGTCTCCGACATGCCTTATAATGGTGTCGGTGCAGATGGTGAACGTTTCGGCGTCGTTTTTGATTTCTTTCAAATATCTGCGCCGTAGCCGTTCAGCCGAAAGCTGGATCGGTGTCAACGGATTCTTGATTTCGTGGGCGATGCGGCGGGCTATGTCCGCCCAAGCAGCCTTGCGCTGGGCCGAGAGTAGCTCGGTGACGTCGTCGAAGGTCACGACGAATCCGATGATCTCACCCCCGTTATGTTCGGCAGCGATCCGCACGAGCAAAGTACGGGTACTGTTCCCGGTCACGAATTGGACTTGGGATTGCGCGAGCCGTTCCGGCCGACGCTCCACCTCGCTTACCAATTCAGCCATTTCTGGTGCGACTTCGGCGAGGTCCTGCCCGATCGCCTGATCGAGATCGACCCCCAAAAGGGAAGACGCCGAGCGGTTCGGCAGATTGATCCGGCCCAACCGGTCGAGTCCAATCACTCCGGCTGACACACCGGTGAGTACAGTTTCGGTAAACCGTCGACGCTCGTCGAGCTGACGATTGGCCTCGCGGAGCTCACGCTGCTGGCTTTCAATTTGATAGGTCATCCGATTGAAGGCGCGACTGAGCGAAGCGAGCTCATCGTCTTTGTCGCTTTCCGGCACACGCGCCGCGAGATCGCCGCCACGCACCTGTTCGGCTGCGGTGATCAGACGGCTGACGGGAACCGCAAGCTGAGTTGCGAAATGGATGCCGATCGCCACCGCCGCCACGAGGAACAGCATCGCAACCAGCACAAAAATCAGGGCGAAGGTGACCTGGAAGCCTGAGCGCTGGCCTTCGAGCTGCTCGTATTGGGCTGCCGCGCGCTGCGTCTCTTCCATGTATTTCAGTACCCGCGGCTCGATGAACCTGCCGACGTAAAGGTATACGTCGCCGAACTGATTGAGACGGACGAGGGCGCGCACCCGATCGTCGCTGTCATTGGTCATGATCGCGACGTCCCCGGTATCGGCAAGATGGATCGCCTCGTCTGGAACCGGCTCGAAACCGAGGGTGAACGAAAGGCTGGAACGCGCCAGTAGATGACCGCCCCGATCGAACACCATCGCCTCGGTCAGACCACGCAGGGCGGCCTGGGCGGACACGACTTGGTCCAAATGTTGCGAGTTGAGCGCCAGCTTCACCGCGTCGCGATTGAGGTCGTTCGCCATCGCCAGCACATCGGCGCGAATCGCCTGCTGGTGCTCGTGCAGATAGGCCTCGGCAACGGCGAGCGATTCAGTGATCGCTGTCCGGATTTTGTCGCTAAACCACGACTCGACTCCGAAACTAAAGAAGAGGTAGGAGAAAATCGCGACGATGATTGTTGGCGTGACGGCAATCAGGCTGAACAGCACGACGAGTCGAATTTGTAGCCGCGAGCCGGCTAGGCCGCGGCGCCGCTCGGCCCAGACTTCGATCAGCCGTTTGGCGACGACGGCGCCGAGCGCCAGCAACAGGACGAGGTCGAGGTTCAACAGCGATAAGACGGCACCGGGGCGCGGGCCAAAAGGCGGCGCCCCCGTCAGGGCCAGATAGGTCGCGACGCCGGAACCAAGCGCTGGAATCGCGAGCGCGATCGCAATCTTGCGGCCAAGGGCGATCCGCCCGGCCCAGAGACGCAGCCGCCGGAGGGGATTCATTCGAAACCCCTAAAGAGGGCGCGCCGCGGGCGGTTATACTGTCGCTGAGTCAAGTGTTCTCCGGCCGGTCGCATTCAGGGCGTGGCCGCCTACTCTCACGCTTCGCGAGTTCCTCCCACCCCTTCCCCACCGGGAAGGGCCGAGGTAGGGGCTGCTATCGTCCGATCTGGGCTTATTTTAGGCCGCGGACCACCGGAATGTCCAATTCGCGGATCTTCTTGCGCAGGGTATTGCGATTCAGACCGAGCAGATGCGCCGCCCGGATTTGGTTGCCTCGAGTGGCGCCGAGTGTCAGCACGATCAGCGGCCGTTCTATTTCGCGCAGCACCCGATCATACAATCCCGCCGCCGGCAGCTCGCCCTTGTGGGCGGCAAAATAGCCTTTGATGTGACGCTCCACGGCCGCCGACAGTCCTTCCCCGGGCGATGTCGGAGTTGGATCGGCCGCTGTCGGGGTCTCGCCCAGCTCGCCTTCGATCACCCCAACGCCGATCATCTCCTGCGAATAAAGGGCTGCTAGCCGTCGCACCAGGTTTTCCAATTCACGGACGTTGCCCGGCCAACGATAAGTGCGCAACCGTTCCATTGCCGCATCGTCCAGCCGCTTCGTCGGTAGACCTTCGCGCACCGCTTGTGCCGCAAAATGTCGTACGAGCGCCGGGATGTCGGAGGTCCGCTCGCGCAACGGCGGCAGTCTTATTGGCGCCACGTTCAAGCGATAAAACAAATCTTCGCGGAAGAGGCCTTGGCGAATGAGCTGCCGGAGGTCGTGGTGCGTCGCCGCGACGATGCGGACATCGGCGCGGATCGGCACGCGGCCGCCGACAGCCGTGAACTCGCCCTCCTGAAGCACACGCAACAACCGGGTTTGAGCCTCGATCGGCATGTCGCCTATTTCATCGAGGAACAACGTTCCCCCTTGCGCCTGCTCGAACCGTCCTACGCCGCGTGCTGTAGCGCCGGTGAAAGCGCCCTTCTCGTGACCGAACAATTCGCTCTCGATCAGCTCGCGCGGGATGGCGGCCATATTGATCGCAACAAAGGGGCCGCTTCGCCGCTTGCCATAATTATGCAGGGCCCGGGCTACCAGCTCCTTTCCGGTGCCGCTCTCCCCCATGATCGTCACCGTGAGGTCGGTTCCCATCAACCGCGCGAGGACGCGGTAGATCTCCTGCATCGCCGGCGAGCGCCCGATCAGTGGCAGCTGGTCTTCGACATCGTCTTCGGCAAGTGATGCCGGAACTTCAGGAGGGGCGGTCAGCGCCCGCTCGACAACGCTGACGAGCTCGCGGAGATCGAACGGTTTCGGCAGATATTCGAAGGCGCCTCTTTCGGTCGCCTTGACCGCCGTAAGGAGTGTGTTCTGCGCGCTCATGACGATGATACGCAGCTCAGGCCGGAGCTTTTTGATGCGCGGGATCAGGTCGAGGCCGTTCTCGTCCGGCATGATGACATCGGTGATGACAAGGTCGCCCTCGCCATCCGCAACCCATCGCCAAAGGGTTGCGGCGTTGCCGGTCATCCTCACATCATGCCCGAGCCGGATCAGCGCTTGGTTGAGCACCATCCGGATTGCGCGATCGTCATCGGCCACCAGGATCGTCGACGTCATCACCCACTACCGTCTTGCGCGACCACCGGCAGAAATACTCGAAATACAGTTCGCCGCGGCTGACTTTCGAATTCGATCACGCCGCCGTGGTCGCCAATTACCTTGGCGACCAATGCAAGACCGAGGCCAGTACCGTTCCGCTTTGTCGTTACAAACGGCTCGAAAAGATGCGGGCGCAAGTCTTCTGGTATCCCGCCCCCATTATCGGTCACCGAGACCATCAGCGGTAGGTGCTGGCGTCCTTCGCCGCTCGGTCGCGTGAGACGAAGGCCATGTCGATAAGCCGTCGTCAGGATGATTTCGCCGTCCGGGGCGGTCAGCGCCTCCGCGGCATTTTTTATGAGATTGAGTAAAACCTGCACGAGCAGGTCGCGGTTGGCGTGAACCGGGGGCAACGAGGGGTCGTACTCCTCGACAATGCGGATATGACGAGCAAAACCGGATTGCGCCACCTTGCGCACTCGCTCGAGCACCTCGTGAATGTTTACTGCATCACGTTCGAGCGGCCGATGATCTGAGAATGCTTCCATGCGATCGACCAGCGCCACAATGCGATCGGTTTCGTCGCAGATGAGTTGCGTTAGCGCGCGCTCTGCAGGATCGGCGTCCTGTTCGAGCAGTTGCGCAGCGCCGCGAATCCCAGAGAGCGGGTTCTTGACTTCGTGCGCTAGCATCGCCGCCATCCCGGTTATCGATCGGGCGGCGCTCCGGTGGTTGAGGTGACGGTCCATCATATCTGCCATCGAACGCTCGTGCAGAGTCAGCACGAGGGTATCGGCTCCCTCGCCGGTTAAGGCCCCCTGTATGGTGACGGAACGGCTGCCGAACCTTGGTCCTTCAAGCAGGATGTCATATTCGGAGATCGTGTTGCCGACGCGCCAGACCGTGTCGACGAGCGACAGAAGTGGACTGTGCGGCGCGACCAGATCCGCAAGCGCACTGCCACACAGCGCAGCGGCACTGGAACCAAAAAACTGCTCGGCCGCGGGGTTCGCGAACCGGATTTGCCCAGTGCGCTCAACCACAATGACCGGGTCCGGAAGGGCCGCGAGGATCGCCGCCGCGTCAGGTTGAGCCTCAAACCTTGAGCGTCGTTTTACGCCCAGCCCGGATAGATGCCCTCGTCGCCGCAGCGAAGTCTTGATCATGCCGGTTCACGAGCCAGAAGCGGCTCGTAAAAGGATCGGATCAGGTGCCGAACGCCCGCCACATCGACGGTTCCATTGATTGCCGCGCGGAATTCCGCCGACCCGGGAAGCCCCTTTGAATACCAGGCCACGTGCTTGCGTGCGATCCGCGCACCGACCTCCTTCCCGTAATGAACGAGCATTTCTTCGTAATGGCCAAGAACGATGTCGAGTTGCGTGTCGAGCGGCGGGTCAGGAAGTCGCCGCCTGGCCTTCAGCCATTCGATGACCTGACGGACGAACCAAGGCCGTCCGTAACATCCGCGGCCGATCATCAATCCATCGGCGCCGGACTCGCACAACGCCCGGTCGGCATCGTCGAGGGTGAGGATATCGCCGTTTGCGACAACCGGTATCCCTACGACACTCTTCACTTCTCGGATGAATTTCCAATCGGCAGAGCCGGCATAAAGTTGGGACCGGGTGCGACCATGCACGCTGATCATGCGAATGCCGCACGCTTCGGCGATTCGGGCGAGCCGCGGCGCGTTGCGATTGTGCTCGTCCCATCCTGTGCGCATCTTCAAGGTAACCGGCAAATTCACCGCGCGCACCGTCGCTTCCAGAATGCGCGCTGCGTGGGCCTCATCGCGCATCAGTGCCGAGCCGGCATACCCGTTGACCACCTTCTTGACAGGGCAGCCGAAATTGATGTCGATGACCCGAGCCCCGCGATCGGCATTGAGCTTAGCCGCCTCGGCCATGACCTTGGGCTCGCACCCAGCGAGCTGCACCGCCATCGGCTGCTCGTCGACACAGCTCTTCGCCATAGTCTTCGATTGGCGCGTTTGGCGAATCATCGCCTCGCTTGCGATCATCTCGGAGACCACCAGCCCCGCCCCAAGGCGCTTCACGAGACGGCGGAATGGCAGATCGCTGACGCCCGACATCGGTGCCAGGAATACTGGATCTTCAAGCGATACAGAGCCGACTAAGATGCCCATAGATTATGCAGATGTATTTCTTGCCCAGAGATTAGGCAAATCCTAGACCTTTTCTTTTTGCAGTGCAACATTGTTGGCTAGGGGACGCTGAGCGATAGCCTCTGGCCCGCCGCTGCGCTAATTTCGGGCCATGGCATCGGTTTATGCTCTCGTGGTTGCAGCGGGTCGGGGCAGCAGGTTCGGAGGAAGTCTCCCCAAGCAGTATCTTCCACTGGGAGGCATCAGCGTTCTGCGTCACGCGGTAAACGCGCTCGCCCAGCACCCGCTGATTACAAATGTGCTGGTGGCGATCAGATCAGAAGACAAGACGTTATTCGACAACACCCTCAGCGGTATCAATGTGCTTCCAGCCGTTGCAGGTGGCGCAACACGCCAGGATTCGGTTCGTCTTGGCCTCGAAGTTTTGGCGTCCTATCGCCCCGATCTTGTGCTGATCCACGATGGGGCTCGTCCATTCCCAGATCCGCAACTGGTCGACCGCGTGATCGATGGGCTGGACCGGGCACCAGCGGCGATCCCTTGCTTGCCGCTGCGCGACACGATCAAGCGGGCCCAGGATGGGGAGATCAGGGAAACGATCGACCGTTCCACACTATGGCGGGCACAGACCCCTCAGGGCTTTCACTTCGATGCGATCCTTGCAGCCCACCGAAGCGCCATCGGCCGTGACCTGCCAGATGACGCGGCGGTCGCGGAGGCGGCCGGTTTGGTTCCTTTGGTGGTCGAGGGGAGCGAAGAGAACCTGAAGGTCACGACTCCGGAAGATCTTGCCGCCGCCGAGCGGTTGATTGCGTACCGGCAAGGCGACATCCGCGTAGGTCAGGGCTTCGATGTCCACCCGTTCGCCCCCGGCGATCATCTCTGGATATGCGGCGTCGAGATCCCGCACGGCATGGCTCTTGCCGGTCACTCTGATGCCGATGTCGGCCTCCACGCCCTGACCGACGCCGTGCTCGGCGCAATCGGGGCTGGTGACATCGGCGTTCATTTCCCGCCTGGCGATCCGCGCTGGCGCGGTGCGGCTTCCGACCAGTTCCTGCGCCATGCCGCCGGATTAGCTCGTGCTCGCGGCGGTGTGGTCGCTGCGGTCGACGTAACGATCATTTGCGAACGTCCAAAGATCAGCCCACACCGCGCCGCGATGATTGGGCGGATCGCCGCTATTCTCGGGATTGCCGCCGACCGCGTCAGTGTCAAGGCCACGACGACCGAAAAACTCGGCTTCACTGGTCGCGCCGAGGGTATCGCTGCGCAAGCGGTCGCCACCATACGTCTACCGTTCTGACGACTTTCGTTCACCGCCATCTCGGTCTGCCGCTGTGGCATCCCGCGCTGCTGCTCGGCACGTGGTTCGGAACTGGCTTGCTGCCGGTAATGCCGGGAACCTGGGCGTCGCTCCTTGCTTTGCCTTGCGCTTGGGCGGTCTGCGGCTTGTGCGGCAAGGTCGGACTCGCCGCCGGGACAGTGATCGTCTTTGCCGCCGGGTGCTGGGCGGCCGCAGAAATGGCGAAGGCAAGCGCGACAAAAGACCCTAGTACGATCGTCATCGACGAAGTCGCCGGTCAATGGCTGGTATTGCTGGGAGTAGCCCTCGATCCCCTCTCCTACGTTCTCGCCTTCGCGCTGTTTCGGGTATTCGATATCTGGAAGCCGTGGCCGGTCAGCTGGGCGGACCGCCGTCTGACGGGAGGTCTCGGGATCATGCTCGACGATCTCCTGGCGGCGGTTTACGCTGTCCTCGCATTATCCGTCCTGCAGGCTGTTGGCGGAATGATCGGTGTTCGAAGCTGAGGCTCTGACTCTCGCGCAATCGGTTTTGGACGCCTGTCGCGCCCGCGGCTGGCATATCGCAATAGCCGAATCCTGCACTGGCGGGCTGGTCGCCGGAGCTTTGACAGCAATCGCGGGTTCCTCTGACGTCGTCGAGCGCGGCTTTGTGGCTTACTCGAACGAGGCGAAGTCCGAACTCCTCGGCGTCCCCTCCGAAACGATCGCCGCACATGGCTCGGTCAGCGCTGAAACCGCCGCGGTGATGGCGCAGGGTGCGGTCGGCCGCGCGCCGGTCGATCTGGCGATCTCCGTCACCGGGATTGCCGGTCCGGGTGGGGCAACCCCGACAAAGCCGGTTGGTCTGGTGTTTTTTGGCTTGGCGCGCCGGGAGGGAACCTGCCGTACTGAACGCCGCGTTTTTCTCGGTGACCGTTCCGCGGTGCGACAAGCGGCCTTAGAAGCGGCGCTCAAATTGCTCGTCGCCGAGGCGCGCCGCTAAAGACCACCGCACGACGCGACGAAATCGACAATGCGGTCGACGCCGTCCCCAGATCTGAGGTTGGTGAAGACGAAGGGGCGGACGCCGCGCATACGGCGTGTGTCGCGGTCCATGACTTCGAGGCTGGCGCCGACCAGCGGTGCCAGATCGGTCTTGTTGATGACGAGCAGGTCGGAGCGGGTGATGCCGGGGCCGCCCTTGCGCGGAATCTTATCGCCGGCGGCGACATCGATCACGTAAATCGTCAAATCGGCGAGCTCGGGGGAGAAGGTCGCGGCAAGATTGTCGCCACCCGATTCGATCAGCACCAGGTCGAGGGCCGGGAATGACCGATTCATCTCCGCGACCGCGGCGAGGTTAATCGAGGCATCCTCGCGGATCGCGGTGTGAGGGCAGCCGCCGGTCTCGACGCCGCGGATCCGCTCGGGCGGCAATGCGCCGCTGCGCGTCAAGAACTCGGCGTCCTCGCGAGTGTAGATGTCGTTGGTGATCGCGGCGATCTCGTACCGGCCGCGCATCCGCTTGCATAGCCAATCCATCAACGCCGTCTTGCCGGATCCGACCGGCCCGCCGATCCCGACACGCAATGGGTTGCCTTGTGGCCGTTGAGTCATGAACGAAAGAGCCTCGTATATTGGGTTTCGTGCATCATCGAGGCGAGCTCGACCGCAAAGGTCGCGCTGCCAAAGGAGCCCTGCTCGCGGGTTAGCGCACTGGAGACCGCCATATTGATGACCGGCTCCAAGGCGGCAAGAATTCGCTGGCCGTCGGTCTGCCCGATAATGGCGAGCCGCAAACCGGCAGAGACCAGATTGGCGGCGATTGCCTGCATATACCCGAGTAGCGCGCAGTCAACAGGAACGCCGGCCTGGGCTGTCGCGGCGCCGACGGCGACAGCATAGCAGACAGAGCCGCCGTCGAGCATTTTGGCCCAGTGGTCGAGGAAAGGTTCGGGCCATGCGGCGCGGTATGCATCGAGGAACGCGGCGCCCTGTGCCGTCGTCTCGAGCCTTGTCTCGGCTGTCGCGCGGAATGCGACCCCATGCCGATTGGCGGCCGATAGCGCGGCGATGTCGCCCGCCGACACCGCTCGATGTGCATCGCGCAGGATATCCGCGTCGATGCGACCTACGCCCCACGTGATGATGGCGCGGATCCAACATTGCAGCGATCTGCGATCACCGACCGCGCCGCTATCGGCGGCAGCTTCGAGTCCGTGCGAATAGCTGAACCCGCCGATCGGAAATCCCGGCGACAGCCAAGCGAGCAGCCGATAAAGCCCGCTCTGGCCGAGTGCCTCAATCGGTCTTGTTCGGATCATGATCATGATGGTGGGGCGCGGGCCCGGCGTAGGCGCCCGCCTCCGGGTCGAAGGCGACTTCCAGGCAGGTGATCCGACCCCCGAGCCCGGTCACCATTTCAGCGATGACGTGGTCGGCGTGGATGCGTAGCCGATTGCCGACGATCTGCAGCGGCAGATGACGGTTGCCGAGATGCCACGCAATCCGAAGCAGCTCCGTCGGACCGTCCGCTGCGATCTCGAACAGTGGTTCGGCCGCCGCCCGCACCCGCACAAAACTGCCGTTGTCGAGTTCGAGCCCGTCGCCATCGGCGAGGTGATGGGCGCGCGGAAGATCAAGCAGAAAGCTTCTGCCTGAATTGGCAACGAGGCGGATGCGGCGCCGGTGCCGGTCGAGATATGCCAAGGTCACCGTATCGACCGCGGCCAATTCCGGCCATTCCCCGCACCTGCGAACCGCAATCGCTCGCCACATCGGGAGATTTACAGCGAGACAGTGAAACGCCGAGACGAGCCGTATTTCTCGTCGCCTCGCTGTCTCATGTCAACGTACTGTCCTTCAATACAGGAAATAGCGCTGGGCCATCGGCAACACTGTGGCCGGCTCGCAGGTCAGATGCACGCCGTCGGCCCGTACCTCGTAGGTCTCGGGATCGACCTCGATATGCGGCATCGCAGCGTTGTGGATCATGAAGCTCTTGTCGATCGCCCGGATGCCGCGCGCCGGCAGCACCATGCGCTGCAACCCGAGCTGCCGGTGGATCCCGCGTTCGATGGCAATGCTGGGCAGAAAGGTGACGGCGGAAGCCGAGAGCGCGCGCCCGAAGGCGCCAAACATCGGCCGATAATGGACCGGCTGCGGCGTTGGGATCGAGGCGTTGGGGTCACCCATCAATGCCGCGGCTATCGTGCCGGCCTTCAGGACCAAATCCGGCTTGACCCCGAAGAAAGCCGGCGACCATAGGCAGAGATCGGCGAGCTTCCCGATTTCGACCGAGCCAATGTGCTCGGCGAGGCCATGCGCCAGCGCCGGGTTGATCGTGTATTTCGCGACATAACGTTTAACCCGAAAGTTGTCGCTGCGATCATCCTCCTCGACCAGCCGGCCGCGCTGCCGCTTCATCTTGTCTGCGGTTTGCCAGGTGCGAATGATGACTTCGCCGACGCGGCCCATTGCCTGGCTGTCCGACGACATCATACTGAATGCGCCGAGGTCGTGCAGGATGTCCTCGGCGGCGATGGTTTCGCGGCGGATGCGGCTCTCGGCGAAAGCGACGTCCTCGGGAATGCGCGGGTCCAGGTGATGGCAGACCATCAGCATGTCGAGATGCTCGTCGACGGTGTTGACTGTGAACGGCCGGGTCGGATTTGTCGACGACGGCAGCACGTTCGGCAGCCCGCATAATTTGATGATGTCGGGAGCGTGGCCGCCGCCGGCTCCTTCGGTGTGAAAGGCGTGAATGTTGCGCCCTTTGAAGGCGGCGATTGTATCTTCCACAAAGCCGGATTCATTGAGCGTGTCAGTGTGGATCGCCACCGCGATGTCGAGTTGTTCCCCAACGGACAGGCATGTGTCGATTGCCGCAGGGGTCGTTCCCCAGTCCTCGTGCAGTTTGAGACCGCAGGCGCCGGCCTCGACCATCTCGACCAGGGCTCGGGGGTCGGAGGCATTGCCTTTGCCGAAAAAACCGAGATTGACCGGCAACCCTTCGGCCGCTTGCAAAATGCGCGCGAGATGCCAAGGGCCGGGTGTGCACGTCGTAGCGGCCGTGCCGGCAGCCGGTCCGGTCCCGCCGCCGAGCATGGTCGTGATGCCGCTGTAGACCGCCTCCTCGACTAGCTGCGGGCAAATGAAATGGATATGCGAATCGATGCCGCCGGCCGTAATGATGCGATTTTCGCCGGCGATGGCCTCCGTTCCCGGCCCGATGACGATGTCGACTCCGGGCTGGATATCTGGGTTGCCGGCCTTGCCGATACCGCTGATGCGGCCGTCGCGGATGCCGATATCGGCTTTGACTATCCCCCAATGATCGAGGATTACCGCATTGGTGATGACAGTATCGACAGCGCCCTCGGCGCGCGTCGCCTGCCCCTGCCCCATGCCGTCGCGGATGACTTTGCCACCACCGAACTTGACCTCTTCGCCGTAGGTCGTGTGGTCGCGCTCAATTTCGACGATGAGATCGGTATCTGCCAGCCTCACCCGATCCCCGGTCGTCGGCCCGAACATCGCCGCATATGCGCTGCGTGGGATCGTCACCGGCATCGGGCTATCCCAACCTGCCGTTGATCCTGGCGTTGAAGCCGACGACGCGCCGCTCGCCCATATAGGCAACGAGTCTGACCTCACGGCTCTGCCCCGGCTCGAACCGAATCGCAGTCCCAGCTGGGATGTCGAGCCGACATCCGCGCGCTTGTTCGCGATCAAAGGCCAGCGCCGCGTTGGTCTCGTAAAAATGATAATGCGAGCCGACTTGTATTGGGCGGTCGCCGGTATTCGCGACCATCAGCGTCAGGGCCGGGCGGCCGGCATTAATCTGGATGTCACCCGGAGCGACGAAGAGCTCACCGGGGATCATATATTCGCACCGTCATTGCGAGGACCTCCCGACGGCCGCCCGCCGAGACGGGCGTCTCGGAGGGACGAAGGAATCTGGCGCTGGCGCTGAGGAACCACGATTGGCATGAGATTGCGTCGCTTCGCTCGCAATAACGCCCTCACCTCCGTTAGCGGATGGGTTGATGGACGGTGACGAGCTTGGTTCCGTCCGGAAATGTTGCCTCGACCTGGATCTCGCCGATCATCTCGGGCACCCCCTCCATGACTTGCTCGCGCCTGATGACAGTAGCCCCGTCGCGCATCAGCTCGGCCACACTCTTGCCATCGCGCGCGCCTTCCAGCACGTAATCTGTAATCAGAGCGACGGCCTCAGGAAAGTTGAGCTTGATGCCACGCTTCAACCGCCGCTCGGCGACCATTGCCGCGACCGACACCAACAGCTTGTCCTTCTCGCGCGAAGTCAGGTTCATAGCAGTCCGTACACTGCCCGCAGCGCAGCATTTATCGTGCCATACCTAGGGCAACCCTTTGGCGGCGGGCACGCTCGACCGGATTCTGTTCTCTTTTTGATGCGATCCATAGTGCAGGACCCGAACCTCCTCGAGCGAAACGAGACCGCCCTCCACCATGTCATCTAATATTGGGAGAAAAGCCGCGATCTTTTCTTCGCAGTCGATGATTTCGACTATCATAGGAAGATCTTCCGACAGACGTAGGACCTTAGCAGTATGCAGCTGGCTCGAATGACCGTAGCCCATCGGTCCCCGTAATACCGTCGCTCCGGCAAGTCCCTGCTCACGCGCCTTGAGAACGATCGCCTCGTAAAGTGGATGGTGGTCGAACCGATCACTTTCCCCAATGTAGATCCGCAGTAAGAGTGCCTTCTCTCCCGCCTGCACCATCTGCTCCCCTCATCACACTCCGCGTCACCGATTGAGCAGAACACCTGCGATATGGCCCAACCAGACGCCGACTAGACAGAACGCCGTTGATGCCAGTATATACGCCCCGCTCGCGGCCCACTCCCCGTTTCGCACGAGATTGAGGGTCTCCAGGCTGAACGAAGAAAAAGTCGTGTACCCGCCGCAGATCCCGACCATGACCAGGACGCGGAGGTTGGGAGGGACCAAGAAAATGCCGTCTGGTCCGGTCAGGGTATTAAAGACCCCGATGACAAAGCAGCCGGTGACATTAACAATCAGGGTGCCCCACGGAAACATTGCCCCGATCCAATTTGCGATAAACCCTGAGAGGCCGTAACGTCCGACCCCGCCGATCGCCGCGCCTAAGAAGACGCATAAATAAGTAACCCACACTTTGGGCTAACGGCCCACCATCCATGGCCGGTCGGGCGGGCTCCTGCGGACATCGCCAAATTGTTGTTTAATCAGCGGACTGACCGCGTGCGAAAGTACAAGCGCGAGCTCCGGATGCCATTGGTTGTGAGTTTTTATTGGCATTGATTCCGGAGTCTTCTTGAGATCAACATGAGAACCGACTTGAGGCATGACACTCTCCTCTCGGTGTTTATGTGTGCCAGATTTTGAGTTCGTCATAGACGGACCTTGCGGGTGAAGAAATAGGTCGCGTACGAATTCGAAGGAACCGCTGCTAAAACGCGCGGGCGAGGCCCACGATTTTTCTGAGAGGAAGGTTCCCCTGGCTTGGAGTCCGCCCATCGGGCGCGCGAGTGCTGGCGAATAGGTGCTGCAGATATCCCAGATCCGATCATGTCCTGCTTTAATGGCCGAAACTCGGTCGAGATTGCGGCGAATTTCCTCTCTGCTACCGCCGTTCGATCATGTATCCCTACTTCTTCGTCCAGGCTGGCTCATTCCCCCACCTTCCCCATCAAAGTTGAAACGGTACCTCGCCTTGAAAAGCGCAACTTAAGAGATCCCATCGAATGCAGATCATGGACACGGCTCTGCCCGAAATCAAAGTGGTCATGCCGCAGCGCATCGGCGACACGCGAGGCTTCTTCTCGGAGGTGTGGAACGCTCGCGAGTTTGCCGCGGTCGGTATTGATACGGTGTTTGTGCAGGACAATCACGTGCGCAACCCTGCGAAGGGGACGTTGCGCGGACTGCATTATCAGATGCCTCCAGCAGCGCAGGGCAAGCTGGTGCGCGTCACGCGTGGTGCGATTTTTGACGTCGCCGTCGACGTGCGGTGCGGCTCACCGGCGTTTGGCCGGCATGCGGCGGCGGTGCTGACCGCTGACAATTGGTACCAGTTGTGGATCCCGCCGGGATTTGCCCATGGCTACTGCACGCTCGAAGACGAGACCGAGGTGCAATATAAAGCCACCGACTTCTATAGCCCGGCGCATGATCGCGGCATCGCCTGGGACGATCCCGCGTTGATGATTACCTGGCCGGTCACGATCCACACTGCGCTTGTCTCCGAGCGG
>Ga0310915_10000682_pt1 | contig 16572 bp, 12 predicted proteins | sample GREbulkMGAN111_FD_202508 | JGI IMG/M metagenome (GOLD analysis project Ga0310915, IMG submission 202508) | Lab enrichment of tropical soil microbial communities from Luquillo Experimental Forest, Puerto Rico - GRE.bulkMG.AN111 | ecosystem: Environmental > Terrestrial > Soil > Tropical forest >...
GCCAACCAGGGACATGGCCAAACTGCGCCAAGACACGCGACCTTGGGTGTCACCGAGCTAGGGGCGACCGCATGACAGCACTCGCCGGATGGGAGAACTTCTACGTAATGGTGGGTTCGTCCGCCGGCGCTTTGATCGGATTGCAGTTCGTGGTGATAACCCTGATCGCTGACATGCAAATTGCAGGGGGCCAAGAGCAGGCCGGCAAGGCTTTTGCTACGCCGACGATCGTTCATTTCGGAGCCGCGCTGCTGCTTTCAGCAATTCTAAACGCTCCCTAGCACGGGGTCGCCAGCGCCGCAATCGTTTGGGGCTTGCTGGGCTTCAGCGGGCTCGTGTACGAGGTCATCGTGGCCCGACGCAGGCAAGCACAAATCGTATACAAGCCTGAGTTTGAAGACTGGTTGTTTCACGTTTTGCTGCCCTTCGCCGCATATACGACGCTTGCTGGATCGGCATACGCGGCTCTTGCCCATGCGCACGAGGCCATGTTTGGCGTTGCCGTGGCGGCACTGGTGCTGCTCTTTAGCGGCATTCATAACGCGTGGGACGCCGTCACCTATCACGTGTTTGTCAAACGAGGACGAAGGAGTGAATGAGCGGCCTCGCTGAGGCGTCAACCTTCCGGCGCTCTGCTTGTCTGGGAATCAAACGTACAATAAAGTTTTTATGTGGAGACATGCGCCACCGGGTTTGAGCCGCATCCGTTGCTGAAGAACGGGCACGCGATGACTATCGCGGCGGCATTAGTGCCGCGACGATTCGATGTGCCTCTATCGGAGGCGCGACGTTTTCAGGTGGACAAGGATTCCTGGTTGCTCGGGCATTGCCATTGGCAGCCGGGAAAGAGAAAGCAAGCGCCGGTTCTCGTTTTGGTGCATGGGCTGGAAGGCTCGAGCCAATCGAATTACATGCGAGGCATCGCCGAGAAAGCCTTTCACCGCGGCTTTCACGTCGTGCGGTTGAACCAGAGAAATTGCGGCGGCACCGAAGCCCTTACTCCGACGCTTTACAACTCCGGGATGAGCGGTGATTATCGCGCCGTCTTCGAAAAACTCTCGGACGGCGAGGGATTCGAACAAGTGTTTTTCGCGGGATACTCGATGGGAGGAAATCTGGTCGCCAAGATGGCGGGTGAATTTGGCGCGGCCGCGCCTCCTGCGCTGCGCGCGGTCTGCGCAGTATGCCCCGCGATAGACCTCGCCCCCTGTGCCGACGCGCTCGAACGCTGGGACAACTATCCTTATCAGCGCCACTTCGTTTCCCGTCTAATGTCCCATTATTTACGGAAGCAAAGACTGTTTCCGCGGCTTTACTCAACCAACGGGCTGCCGCCGGTTCACACCGTCCGCCAATTTGACGATTTCATCATTGCCCCACGCTTCGGGTATCGTGATGCTCAGGACTACTACGAAAGCGTCAGCGCCAAGCGCGTCACCGCGCAGATCCGTGTGCCATTCCTGCTCATCACTGCGCAGGACGACCCTTTTGTGCCGTTCTCTTTGTTCCTCGCCGCAAGAGTCGCCGACAATCCGGCGATCCGCCTCATGGCCCCGCAGCACGGCGGGCATTGCGCCTTTATTTCGAAACACGCTGGCGCTGAGCGCTTCTGGGCCGAGCAGCGCATCGTGGATTTCTGTCAGGACCACACTGCGGTCTGAGTCAATCCGCTCTCTTCACCGCGCACGAGCAACGCCTGCTCCTCATCTGCTCAATACGCGGCGATGCCGGACGTCAGGGTCGTCTCAGAATCCAGTGACGAACAGTAGTTGTAGGTGTAGCCGAAGGTGTCCGGCCCGCTCTTCACACACGTAGTCGGACAATCCGATGAACTGTGCAAACTGAGGTGCGCGAACTCTGCGAAAGAGACCGGGTGAAACCCTGATGCCGAGGGACTTAGCCGAGCGGTTTTTCCAGAGATACAGCAAATCCGGGAGTCAAAAGTTGAGCGGGGCCGCCTGCGGTAATCACCATGTCGTCTTCACATCGCAGGCCAAAATCACCAGGAAGATAAATCCCTGGCTCATTCGAAAACGTCATGCCCGGCTCGAGGACGGTCTTGCTTCCGCGCACGAGGTAGGGGTGCTCGTGGCCGTCAAGGCCGATTCCATGCCCCAGCCGGTGTGTGAATGTCTTGTAGTCTGGCCCGAACCCGGCATCGGTGACGACTCTTCGCGCAGCGTCATCGACGCTGCCGGAGAGGCGGCCGGCGCGCGCCGCGTCCAGCGCCGCGTCTTGCGCTTTTCGAACGACTTCAAAAACACCCGCTACTCTTTCCGAGGGTTTGCCTAACACGCCTGTCCGCGTCACGTCGGATTGATAACCTTCCACGGAGCAGCCGCCGTCGATGAGAAGGACGTCTCCCTCTTTTAGTTTTTGCGGCTTGATCGTGCCGTGCGGCAGCGCCGCAGACGCTCCTAGCAACACCAGCGCTCCGCCGTGCAGGCTCATCTTCGCGAAGCCCTGTTCGAGCAACTTGCCGATATCTTCCTGAGACATTCCTTCCTTGACCGCGGCGAAGACTGCGCGAAAAACGTCGAAGGTGGCCTCACAGGCAAGCCGCATCAGTTCCAGTTCGTGAGGCGACTTGCGCCCGCGGCTGGCAATGGTCACGGGGTCGGCGGAGACGCACTCAAGTCCCGGGGCGGCCACGCGCAGATGGTCGACGAACGTGAAAGGCACGGTTTCTTCCGCGCCGATTCGCCCGGTGCGGATACCGCGATCCGCAAGCGCCGCGGCGGCGATTTTTGTGGGGCTCTGGTCCTCCTGCCAGATGTGAACTTCGGCCGGGAATTGCAGCTTCTCGCGCATCCGCCCTTCTTCAAACGCCGGCACGACGATGATGGGTTCGCCCGCGCGCGGAAGCACGAGCGCGAGAAGCCGCTCACTCATTCCCCAGCGAATTCCCGTGAAGTAACAAAGAGAAGTTCCCGGCGCGACGAATAAGGCGTCATATTTCGGCTCTTGGTCGGTCATCAACTTCTGCGCGTGCTCAAGCCTGCTCCGGTACTCATCGGCAGTAATGGGATGAACACGCGAGCCCAGCGGCTTGAGGCTGGAGAAAGCTTCGGGAAGCGCATCGGCGGCGCAGTTAGGCGTTGTTTTGTCCAGCGATGCGAACCCTGCGACGGACGCAACAGCCGTACCCTTTAGAAATTCGCGGCGCGAGGGTGAAGTTGGAGAACGCAAAGTTTGTTTTTGCATAGCAGAGTAAGGTTTATCCGCCCTGCTTGTTCTTGTCAATACACACGAGAAAGCAAAAAGAGAGCGAGGGAGCCTTCGAGAAGGCTCCTTCGCAAAACAACTGCAGACCTCTCAAATCCAGTCGAAAGCAGTTCTTATGGTTGTTGATCCGAGGGCGTTTGCCCGGCGCTCGAATTCCGCGGCGAGTGCTTTCCCGGTGTGTAAGTAATGTCCACTGGCTGCTGCAAAGTGAAATCCAGGCGTGTTTCCGACGGGATCCTCACCTGCTGCCCATGCGTCAGAATTTGCGCGCCCGTGCCCGCTCCCCCGCCCACCGCCGCGCCGATGGCCGCACCCTTGCCGCCACCCGCAACCGCTCCAATTAAGGCGCCAAGCGCCGCTCCGGCTCCGACCCGTGTCGCGGTTTGCTTGCCACGCGAGGCTCCCGTTTCCTTGACGTCGCTGCTGACCACGCCGTACGTTTTCCCCTGAAACGCGATGCTGGAAAGCTCCAGCCCGAGTTCGCTGCGGCCCGTCACGTGCCCTGCCGATCTCGCCTCGACTAGTTTCACGTACGTGTCGGCGCCAGCCGGCACGATCACTCGGTTATCCACAACGATAGGCGCGTCCAGCGAAGCCTTGAAAAGTTCCCCGGCGTGATTCGTTTTCGAATCAATGCTGTCAATGGTCCGAACCGTCACAATCGTATCCGCTGCCACCGTTACGGTGATTGGCTGAGGCGGTGGAGGAGCAGCTGGCAAACCCGCGGCTGCGGGCGCGGGCGGCGAAGCTGGAGCAGGCTCAGAAGCTGGTGCGGGCCCGGAAGCCGGCGCAAGTTCGCGGCCTTTCGCCCTTCTTTCTGCGGGCGATCTCCTTCGAGAAGGAGCCTTGCTTTCGGGTTCGCGGGCCGCCGCTGCGGGCACACCAAGGTCGGGCGTCGCCTGCGCGATGGCTACGCTGATCTGATCGTTTACCTTGGAGACGCCCTTCTCTTCGGTCGCGATTTTAAACGCCGCCAGATGCGCCGAATCATCCGGCACCTGCCCGGTAAGAGTGACCACGCCGCCGTGCGTCGAGACGTCTACAGAGGCATTTTTGAGCATCGGCTCCGAGAACATTTTCGCCTTGATGTCCGTGGTGATTGCGTCATCGCTTGGCGCGCGCAGTCGCGAGCAGGACGTGGCGAAACTGACGGCCAGCAATAAGCCCAGAATGCCTATTTTGAATTTGCGCATGCATCCTCCGCGTTGGGAGCAAGCACGGCACCGGGAGGACTGGGCAAAGCCGCGAGGCGTGTTCGCTACACAGATTTTTAAGATTTGCTCCCTCGTTTATAACAGATGCAGCCGGGCCGCGTAATGCTGCCTCTTTGCATTCTCCGGAAGGCACCCTCGAGATGCATTCCACTGGCGTAAGCGCCAATACAAAAAAAAACGGGAGATGCTTGAGAGGCACCTCCCGCGATGCGAGCCTGGAACCGGATTTAGAAAACCAGCTTCAATGCCAGTGTCATGGACCGTATCCCGCTGCTAAAAAACGCGTCCGGCCTCAAGAAGTTAGGATCTGTCGGCAACACATATCCTTGCGTCGTGGTCGCCGTCGTGACCCCGGCAACGCTGAAGATATTGCCGTTGCTTAGGGCAAAGTTGGGGTGATTGAGGACGTTGAAGACGTCCGCTTTCACCAGCAAGTATTTTCCCTCTGTGAAATAAGTTCTCTTGCCAACCGATAAATTCAGAACGGCGAACCCTGGCGTAAACCAGCTGTTTCTGCCGACGGTGGCCCGGACTCCGCGGCCAGCGACAACATATTTTGCTGTTGTGTCTGCGCCCGTCTTCGTATCTACCGCAAGGTACCCGACCACGTTGTCGGCTGCCGGGCAAGTCGCTGCCGTGACCGTGTTTCCACCACCGGCTGGCGCGCAGACGTTGATTAGCGTGGTGTTGTTGCCGGCCAAGCTCGTGCCGAACCGATTGAACAACGCGCGATCCCCCGCGGAATCACCGTTGCGATTCGCGTCGGATCCTGACTGAAGCGTAACCGGCTGACCCGACTGAGCCAAGAATACGGAACCCAATTGGTAGCCGTTGAACATTGCTTTCAGGAAACCATTCTCGCTTTTTACCTTGGGTACGTCATAGCCCCAGGCCAACGAGCCTTTGTTGCGCACGTGCAGGTCGGAATAGGACCAATCGTCCGCAAGGCGATTCGTGTCCTGGGCTCGCCGCGGGTTGAGCAGACTCGTGAAGAATTCGTTGGTGGAATTATCTTGCGTGAGCGAATACGTGTAGTTGGCGTTTAGGGTCAATCCGAAGCGTGACCGCTGTATGAAGTCAAGCGAACCAGCATGATATCGACTGCCGCCGAGCGGCGGATCCGCGGTTACGTTCGCTAGGAATCCATATTGAGCGTAGACGTTGCTATTAAAAGCGTCCCAAACAGCTTTTGCGGGTACACCGGCAGACACGCTTGTTGGAACGTCTTGCTTCCGGAAGTATTCCGGCAGGGCTGGAAGTCCGGCGTCGAACCCGCTCTCCCTGTTGCGCCTGAACTGAACCGGCAGTTCCAAGCCACGCGTGCCGAGATAACGAACTTCGACGGTCGCGTTGCGGTACACCTCATGTTGCACGCCGAGGCTCCAAGTTAGAATCTTGGGCATCACCGTATCATCGATGTAGGCGGTAGTTAGCGCCCGCGCGCTCGCTTGGTCGGCCGGTGGTATATAGGTCGACGGGAGTCCCCCGTTGTGCAAGAACGCCTTACCGCCATTCGTGCACCAAGCCGGTGCATTGGATAGCGAACAAGCGGATGTCTCATCCATTTCACTCTGCAGTTGCGGCGGGAGTGTGATGGAGGAGAAGTTCTGGAATTTCCATCCGTAGGAGACGCCAAACCCTCCGCGAACCGAGGTTCTGCCTTTTCCCGTGGGATCATAGGCGAATCCGACCCGTGGGCCGACATTGTTCTTGTCCGTCTTCGGCTCGCCAAAGGTGATTACGCCGGGAACGCTCGAAATAGCATTGAGCGCTTGCGCGTTCGAGCCTACGGGATTTGTCCAATACTCGTACCGCAAGCCGAGATTCAAGGTCAGGCGCGGGTTAAACTTGAAATCATCCTGGGCGAATCCAGCAAACAGACTTTGTGTGCCGAGGAAGCTCCCGGTGCCGGCCCCGCGCAACGTCCTGCTCGGGACGTCCGGTACGAGGTCGTCTATGAAGACTTGCGTGGTGTTATACCAATTGTCTCCATTGCTTCGCGGCAGAAAGAATTGCGGATAGATGAAGTGTGTATATTGGCCGCCGAATCTGAAGGTGTGCTTGCCAACCGACCAGGAAACATTGTCCAGAAGTTGGTAGCTGTTTTGCTGCTGATGCTGCACATCCGAGGGACCTATCGTGTTAAATCCGAGGTCCCCGATCGTGACATCCCCCGGACAAACGGTGCAGTGGTTCAGGAGGCCCAGGAAGTAGAACGAGTACTGAAGTCGCAAATCATTGACCAGATGGCTGTTGACGGTCCAAGTATCGGTGAGCGCGATCTTGCGGTTATGCACCGGCTCATCCTGATTAAAAATAGCCTGTGTGGAGTTCACGGGCAGAATGAATTTTTCCTGGTTGAACGTAAATCGAGCGCCAAATTGGTGTTTCCCCCTCGTGTAGTCCGCATTGACCTGGGCGTCATGCTCCCTCTGAAACACCGGGCTGATTATTGTAAGGTTCCCGATGGGGATGTTAGGTATCGGTTTTCCACTAGCATCGACTGGGCAATGCACGCAAATATTGCCGGCGTCATTTGCCGGTGCAACCGGAAAATTCGCTAGAATGTCCGAAACGGCTGAATTGGCCGCCATTGATTTCAGTGACGCCAGCCCGCTGGCCGTCGGAGCTAGCAATGCTGTTGGGTTCCCCGCGCCATGAAGCGTGGTGTATTCATAGGCGCCAAAGATGAATAGCTTATCTTTTACAATCGGACCGCCGAGGGTGCCGCCGAAGCGGTTGTTGTCAAAAGCGGGCACGCCAGGGATCGTCCCCCCTGCAATAGCAGACTTTGTGAGCTGATCCACAGAATTGTAATTCTTGTTTTGGTTGTACCACTCGCCGGATCCGTGCCAACTGTTGGTACCGGTCTTCGTGACAAGCGTAAACTGACCGCCCGACGAGTGGCCGTACTCGGCGCTGAATTGATTCGTCTGCAGATTAAATTCAGCAACTGCGTCGGGAATTACGGTCGAGTTAGGTCCAGTTACTCCTAAATTGTTGTCGTCCACGCCGTCAATCACGAAATTGTTTTCACGCGGGCGAGTTCCGCCGACGGATCCGCCAACTCCGGTTACTCCTCCGGGCTGGGCAACAACATTGGGAGCAAGCACAGCCAAATTCAGAGGGCTCCCGTTCAGCGTGCCCGCAGCTTGGGGAAGATTCGAGACGTCGTCGGAATTGAACTGATTGGCTAATGAAGAGGATGCCGTTTGCACCTGCACCGCTCCCGCGGTGACTTCCACGGTTTCTGTGGCCACGCCGAGTTCGAGCTGCGCATCCGCCACGTTGTCCTGGTCCGCTAGCACCGTGACATCATTTTTGACGTATTTCTTGAATCCGGACACCTCTACTGACACCGAATATTTGCCCGGCAAGAGACTCGGGAAACTGTAGGTTCCTGCCGAAGTCGTCACGATCTTTGTGGAAACTGCTGTTTCCTTATTGGTTGCGGTCACCTGAGCGTTTGCCACCACGGCACCCGCGGGGTCCAGCACTTGGCCCCGGAGCGTTCCCGTGGTTCCCTGGGCAAATGCGGGTACAGAAACAAAAAGCGCTGTGGCCATGGCCAACAGCGCGACAACAACACCCCTTAGGCAATGGCCAGTGTACCGACAAGGCCCAGCCACGTTTCTCCCCTCGCGATTCATTGCTTCCCTCCAAGTGAACGACGAATCCACTCTCCACAGCGCGTTACAGGTCCGACCTGCACACCGAAATCACGTTGCAGAGGCAATGATTCGGCTTCAGGCCGGCCAAATTGGCTGCAGGTCAAGCACCACAAGCGGCTGAGGTTAAGAGTCAGATTTTTCTGTGATTTACATGCCAATTGCGACGGAGCAAGAATCAAAGTTCGATACTTCTGGAGGTTTTATCTAATTTAGATTCCAGTATGCGGAGAGGCGCCAGTAGACTCGGCGCGGTTATTGTATCCAGGCGCAATCAAGCGCGGCAGCGCACCGCCCCGAATGGCGACGCCGTACACGCACGAGTCGCGGCGGCGTGGGCGAAAGCTGCCCGCATCGCAAGGGTTGCGAAGCCAGGATTGTGGTAATCTCCCGCATCATGAATCCGGAGGAAAATTTCGCGAGTTTTTGGCCCGAGTATGTGCGCGCGCACAGCCGGCCAGGCACGCGCGCGATTCACCTGACGGGGACGCTGGCTGGGTGGGCGTTGCTGGCTGCGGCAGTGGCGCTCGAGCGGTGGTGGTGGATCGCGCTGGCACTGTTTGTTTCCTACGCACTGGCCTGGATCTCGCACTTCTTTGTGGAACATAACCGGCCAGCCACATTCGAACATCCGTTGTGGTCGTGGTGGGCGGACCAAAAGATGGTGGCGCTGATCCTTATGGGGAAGATGGGCGAGGAAGTTCGGCGCTGCACGGCTCTACATTAGATTACAGCGGGCCATTCGAAGACTGAAACAAACACACAAAAAACGAAATGTAAAACTAGGCTCGTAACAAGATTTTACTCGGTACGGATGGCGAGGATATTCTTGCCGCGAACGCGGATCTCGACACCGAGAGGTGGTCGCAAGTCGGAACCCTGCACGATCCCGCCGCGTACAAAGAAGTCTCCCGGAAGATTCGTCATCTTGAGCGGATCGAAAAGCGTGCGGCTACAGGGATTGCCAACCATAGGATGTTTCGCGGCGCTGAAGCCGTAATCCGTCTCTAATTTGGCCACGTCGGTGACGTACTCGAGCCGGCAATCCCCATATGGCGCTTTTACGGAAAAAGCCCAGTAGCCGCTGGCCTGCGATGCCGAGCCCGTCGGCAGGCGGATCAACATTGCCGGGACGTTTTCGCCGCTGAGTTCATTGCGAATAAAAAACTGTTTGAAGGACCAGGGCTTGGCCATTTCTTCGATGTTGGCGATGCCTGGCGAGGCGCCGGTGGCGTGCGGCAGCAGGGTACTCGGGTCTGGAGCGGGCGTAGGAACTTCGATTTGCGGCTGATCAGCGACCCTGAGTTCGGGATCTTTGGGATGGAGCGCCCAGCGTGCCCCCAGGAAAACAACGAGAAGCACGACGAGAAGTCCGATTCCGAGTTTGAGAGAAGAATCGCGGGGAGGCGACGGTGTGCCGACCGAGGAAACACCCGGGATTTTCGGCATATCCGCCTTGAAGCGGTCCGAAGGGGGTTGATCGGGCATAAAAGGTCCGCCCTGCTTTTATACTGGAAACCCGGTCGATATTCAAAGCGCGAAGAGTACCTAACGTTGACGAAGCCGGGAAGGAGTGGACCGTTCGGACCCGACTCGCTTGCGACCAAACTCCTCCGCCTCTATAATTCTTCGATCTCGCAGCCATTTCTGCGGCATTTACAACGAGGAAATCGTGCCGGTCGGAACTGCCTTTCACGAACGCACCTTGGCGCTGTGCGAAAGCCTGAGCTATCGCGAATGGTCGGGCTACTACACCGTCAGCGTTTATGAGATGACTCATGAGCACGAATACAACGCCATCCGCAATTCCGCCGCGCTCATCGACATCTCTCCGCTTTTCAAATATCACGTTACCGGCCGCGACGCCACGAAGTTCGTAAACCGCGTCATCGCGCGCGATATCAACAGAGTCGCCATCGATCAGGTCATTTATTGTTGCTGGTGCGACCCGGAAGGTAAAGTCATCGACGACGGCACCATCACGCGCCTCGGCGAAAACGAGTATCGCTGGACCGCCGCGGATCCCAGCCTGCGCTGGTTCCAACAAAACGCGCTGGCCCTTGACGTAAAGATCGAAGATATTTCAGAACGAACCGCTGCGCTGGCGCTCCAGGGGCCCATGTCCGGCCGCGTGCTGCGCGCAGCGGCCGATGCTGCCATCGATAACCTAAAGTATTTCCGCGTCACGCGCGGAAAAATCGCGGGCGTTCCCGTCGACATTTCCCGCACCGGCTATACCGGCGACCTGGGCTTCGAAATTTGGATGCCGTGGATCGACGCTGTCAAAGTTTGGGACGCGCTCATCGGCGGAGGCAAGGCCTTTGACATCCATCCCGCCGGCATGATCGCGCTCGACATCGCCCGTATCGAAGCAGGGCTGATTCTCATCGAAGTCGACTACATTTCCAGCAAGAAAGCCCTCATCGCATCTCAAAAATATTCGCCGTTCGAAATCGGCCTCGGCAAGCTGGTCGATTTAAAAAAGGAAGGTTTCGTCGGGCGCGAGGCGTTGGCGCGGGAAGCAAAAAAAGGCGCGGCTCGCGCACTGGTTGGACTGGAGATCAATTGGAACGAAGTGGAAGCCCTTTACGACAACCTCAAAATGGCTCCGCAAGTGCCCGGCACAGCCTCGCGCGTCGCGGTGCCGGTGTATCGCGGCGGCCGTCAGGTCGGCAAAGCCACTTCGACCACCTGGTCGCCTACGCTGAAAAAAATGATCGCGCTCGCCTCCGTGGGCAGCGATAGCTCCGACCGTGACACGAACCTCAGCATGGAAATGACCATCGAGGCCGTACGCCATACCGTCTCCGCGAAAGTAGTTCCTCTTCCCTTTTTCCATCCTCTGCGCAAAACCGCGGTGCCAGTGATTTAGCTTCAATTTGTCATTCGGTTGTATTTCCTTAGCACCGCTCTCAGCTTGTCGTGAGGCAGCGCGATCGCCTTGTGGTTCTCGATCCCCGTCATCGTTTCAGCAGCCACCATCGCGTTGATGATCGCTTCTTCCGTCGCCTCGACCGTCGCGCCAAGTAGCGGATTCATCTGATCATTGGGGAGCATCGTCAATTGTACAACTCCTTCGGTCTTCGCCGCGCCGGAGTTCGCCGTGGAAAACGCAATGAAAATATCCCCCGAGCCGTTTCCGGAGATGCTGCCGTTTCGCCCCAGCCCCAGCGAAACACGCCGCGCCAACCGTTTCAGCTGGTGCGCGACCAGCGGCGCGTCGGTTGCCACCACCACAATGATCGAGCCGCGATCTTCCTGCGCAAACCCGGTATTTGCGGACGCAGCATCCTCGGGAATTTCCAGGCCCACGGGCACTCCCGCAATGCGCAAATTCTTTCGGGCGCCATAGTTGCACTGCACCAGCACGCCAACGGTGTAGCTGCCGACCTTCATGTCTACTTTTCTCGACGACGTGCCGATACCGCCTTTGAACCCATTGCAAATCATCCCCGTGCCGCCGCCCACGTTGCCCTCTTCGACCGCGCCGCCGTGCGCCGAATCGATGGCATGCCACGCGTGGTCGAGTTTGACGTGAAAGCCATTGATATCGTTCAGCCAGCCATCCCAGGTTTCCGCCACTACCGGCAGCGACCACCAATACCCAGTCGGGTCGGGCTGCCCGTGCTGCACCCGCCACTGGATCACCGCGTCGCGAACGACGCCCACGCTGTGCGTGTTGGTAATCATCACCGGGCCTTCCAGAAAACCTGACTCTTCCACCCAGGTCGTGCCGGTCATCTCCCCGTTGCCGTTGAGCGACCACCAACCGGCGAAAGCGGGATTCATCATAGAGTCTTTTCCGCGTGGCAGAACCGCCGTTACACCCGTTCGCACGGGCCCCTTCCCAATCTCTAGTTTGCCTTCGCCCCGTATCAGCGTTGTGTGCCCTACGGTGACTCCGGCCACGTCGGTAATCGCGTTCAGCGGCCCGGGCGTTCCGTCAAACGGCACTCCAAGGTCGCGCGCCCGAGGCTTCGAATGCGCTTCTTGCTGCGCAAACGCTGGACGGATCGCAAAAACCAGACAACATGTAGTTGCGAGGCGGCAAAAAGTACGGAAAGGTTTCCTCAATTGTTTTTCTCCCAAGAAATTGTGGCCTTTCGTAGCAATTCGATATTCTTCTCGAGCGCGCGCTGGATGAGCACCGCCTGGTCCGACGCCAGCTTCCAGTCGCCTTTTTCTACGGCTTCGGTCAGCCCGGGAAACTCCAGGTGCGCGTACGTGTAGCGCGCCGCATAGAGCAAGTGCTGGAACCACGGGCGTCCGGGAATTCCTTGGGGATCGAGCCAATTCGCTTCCACTTGCAAGAGCTCCTGATTAAGCTGCCGCATCTTTTCCGCAGTGATCGCGCCGCTGGCGAGCCTTTGTTCCACCGTCTCGCGCAGTTCGTTTCCCGCATTCTGAAAATCGGCAAGGCGCTCGTGCAGCTTCTTCAGTTTCACCTTGCGCCTGTCAATCTTGCGCCTCAGCTCCAGCTCGGTCAGAAAATGATCCAGCGTGATCCCGTTGAACCCAAAGTCATACGGCAGTACATCCGCGTCGGCCAGCCGCAGCGCCAGCAATCCCCAAATGTTGGTCAGCGCGATGTGATATTCAAACGCGGGATCGCCAATGTGCTCCATCCAATAGTGATCGTCATACATGGAGTGGTACACGCCGTAATCGCCGCCGAACCCAAGGTTGATCACCGGCCGCCCCAGATGATTCAGAAACACGGTATGGTCCGAGCCGCTGCCGATGCGCGTTTCGACCAGCCCACTGTCAAGCGGTGGGGCGCTGGCCTTGTCATCGCGCTTGCTTGTCGCCCGCCACGCTTCGTAGAGCGATTTTCCCGAAGGCGCGCGCACATCTTTCGAAGCTTCCACGAGCATCGGCGCCAGCGAGGCAACCGCCGAAGGTGAAAAGCTAAGCCCCTCGGGACCCGCTGTCGTGGCCGCACCCGCTACCGACTCGTCCACGTTTAAGTACGCGACCAGCTTTTTCTTCAAATCGTCGGCAAACTGTTCGCCCCATTCAGTCGAGCCCGTCAGCGCATATTCTTCTCCGTCCCAACTGCATACGATCACCGTGCGTCGCGGCCGCTCTCCACGCTGCTTCAGCTCGCCAAGGGCGCGCGTCAGCTCCATCATGGAAGCCGTGCCGCTCGAAGGATCCACACCGCCAAAAACCCACGCGTCGCGGTGATTTCCGAGCAGTACCCATTCGTCCGGCAATTCGCTCCCGCGAATGCGCGCCTCGACGACGTTGTACTGCTGGAAGCTCGTGTCCATGTCTACCTTCACGTGGGCTGTTACCGCGCCGGTCAGCCGGTACTTGATCGGCAGCGCGCCCTGCCAGCTTTTAGGGGCTTCCATGCCATTCATGTTCTCGAGCAGTGGTTTTGCGTCATGCCAAGAGAGTGGGAGCGCCGGAATTTTAGGAAGCGAGGCCGCTTCTTCCGGCTTGATGTGCCTCGCAGCGGGGACCGACGCCCATCCCGGCGTTGTGGGATCGCCCGGCACAATGTAATCGTAAGCGATGGCGCCGCGCTGAATGTGGCTCTCCGGTCCCCACGGCCCGTCGGGGAAAACTCTGCCTCGCGCGTAACCGTCTTCCGCAGGATCGGAATAAATCAGCAGGGCCGCGGCGCCTTCGCGCTCCGCGGTCAGCGCCTTAAACCCGCGATAGCTATATGGATTCGAATATCGCACCAGTACAATTTTTCCTTTGACGCGGATGCCGTTCTTGCGCAGCAGATCGTAGTCTTCCGGGTTCCCGCTGTGCGCGTAGATAACTTCTGCGGTGACCTCGCCCGAAGCCGCATATCCAAAATACGCTCCGGAGACTTCGGCATTTTTTGTATCCGGATCCACATCGAGGGGATCTTCGCGCAGCGACGCGGTGTAACGCACGGGCGCAGTCATTTCGAGCGATACGGAGCGGGGGCGCGAATGCAGCACCTCGTAATGCCGCAGCGTCACCTCTTCCCAGCCCTGCTTCCGCCACTCGTCCGCGATGAGATCCGCAAGCTGGTTGTTGCGCTCGGACGCCGCCGGATGCGGCTCCGCGGTAAACGTCCGGTGCCACTCTCGCGCCTTCTCCGGCGAAGGAATTGCCTGAAACTCGGTTTCAAGCTTGTGCTGCGCTATCGCATGCGTCAGCGTGAAACCCAGAATCGGCGTGGAAGGAGGGAAGGAAGGGGCTTTCTGTTGTTGGGCAAAAAGAATGGCGGAAAGAACCGGCAGAGCGGCGAACCAGCCAGCCACTAGGAATGAGAATTGTCGCGTCAAAAGGCTAACTCTCCGTAAGCCGCACAAACAACGGGTCGCATCACGATGGAAAGACTTTTTTGAGCGCCAACGTCAGCGCATTCTTGACAAGCTTGCACTCTTCCTCGGTAATCGTGAACGGCGGCGCGAGCAGCAGATGATCGCCGCGATGCCCATCCACGCAGCCCTGCGTCGGATACGTCAGCACGCCTTCCGCCACCGCGGCTTGACGGACTTTTTCCGCAATATTGTCGGACTTCAAGAAAGGTTCGCGCGCGGCTTTGTCCCTCAGGAATTCCACGCCGAGCAGTAGTCCGAGCCCCCGAATATCGCCGACGTGCGGATGTTTTTCGAGCGAAGCAAGCGCTTCGCGTAAATTTTTCCCCGCTGGGCTCACGCGTTCAAAGAGTCTATGCGCTTCCAGATAATCCAGGACCGCATTGCCCGCCGCGGTGCACACTGGATGCGCCTGATAGGTAAAGCCGTGTATGAACGCGCCCGAACCCGCCCCGATCGCTGCCACCACGCGCGCGGAGGCGAGCACACCGCCAAGCGGCGCATATCCGCTGGCGACTCCCTTCCCTACCAAAATGATATCCGGCTCGATGCCCCAATGCTGCACCGCAAAGGGTTTGCCCGTGCGGCCCATTCCCGTCATGATTTCATCTGCGATCAACAGGATGCCGCTCTTCTGGCAGATCTCCGCGATTCGCCGGGCATAACCTTCGGGAGGAACCGCAGCGCCGAGCGTCGCGCCAACCACCGGCTCGAAAATAAACGCCGCTGCTGTCTCGCTTTGATGCTCACGTACAAACGTCTCGAGATCCTCAGCGCACGCTATCTCGCATTGCGGAAAAGTTTTCCCGAACGGGCAGTGATAGCAGAAGCAGGGAGCGATGTGTCCCCAGTCGGCAATCAGGGGAGCATATGGCGCACGCCGCGCCACATTTCCGCTGACGCTCATTGCCCCGAGCGTGCTCCCATGATAGCTCTGCCGCCGCGACACCACGCGGTAGCGCTCCGGGTGGCGGGTTTCCACGTGATACTGGCGCACCAATTTGATGGCCGTTTCCGTCGCTTCCGAACCGCCCGAAGTGAAATAAACGCGCCCGCCGTTGCGGAAATTCGCCGGCGCCAGCGCGAGTAGCCGCGACGCGAGTTTTTCGGCGGGCTCGTTATGGAATTGCGAAGTGTGCGCGAACGCGATTTGCGCGGCTTGTTCCGCCATCGCGCGCCCGATTTCAGCAACGCCATGGCCGATGCTCACCACCGCAGCCTGGCCCGCGGCGTCCAGAAAGCGGCCGCCACTCTCGTCCACAATCCAGCAGCCTTCCCCACGTATCGCCAGGGGAAACGCCTTTTTGAGATTTCGGGAAAACAGTCCGCTCGTTGGCATGCCCTGTCCGGGGAAAGATTGTAGCAGACTCGCTCCGATCGCCAGCCTAGGCCGGGTCGGCCTGAGACCCCGTTCTCCTGCGGCTGAAGGATCCAAGCTCAGGTGTCCTGGAATTGCCGATCCGCCTGGAGGGAGATGCCGGGAGGGAGCGTGTCCTACGCGAAATCTTGTGCTAGCCTTGCGCAGTCTTCGATGGGCGGCGAAAAGTTTATTGATTTAAAGACAGGCGGAATCGCACTTGGCGGAGCCCCAAACCGGACTCGTTCGAACCATCGGCCGCTGGAGCCTTGCGGCGCTCATGGTCAACACCATGGTGGGCGCGAGCATTTTTGGCTTGCCGGCGCTGATCGCGGCTCGTCTCGGCAGGCTTAGTCCGGTGGGGTTCTTCGTGGCTTTCGCGATCATTGCCGCCATCGCCGGATGCATGGCCGAAGTCGCTTCTCAATTCCAGGAAACCGGCGGGCCGTATCTCTACGCACGAGTTGCCTTCGGACGCTTTCTTGCGATTCAAAACGGCTGGTTGACCTGGCTCACGCGCATCGCCGCCGTTTCCGCGGTAGCCAACCTCTTTATCACCTATCTCGCCGAATTCTTCCCTGCCGCAACCACACCATTTATGCGGGTGGCTATTCTTACGGTTCTTACCGGCTTCCTCGCGGCGGTGAACTATTGCGGCGTTGGCGGAGGCAAACAGCTCAGCAACATCTTCACCGTCAGCAAAGTTAGCCTGCTGGCCTTCTTTGTCATCGCCGGTCTCGTCGCATTGGCCTTCCACCCGGACATTCGCGTGCTTCCCGCATCGACTCCCGCTACTTTCG
>Ga0310915_10000685_pt1 | contig 16514 bp, 10 predicted proteins | sample GREbulkMGAN111_FD_202508 | JGI IMG/M metagenome (GOLD analysis project Ga0310915, IMG submission 202508) | Lab enrichment of tropical soil microbial communities from Luquillo Experimental Forest, Puerto Rico - GRE.bulkMG.AN111 | ecosystem: Environmental > Terrestrial > Soil > Tropical forest >...
GCTCGTCCACCTCACACCTCCCGCGTCTCGAAGTCGATGCGCGGATCAACCCAGGTGTAGGTGAGATCGGACAACAGGTTCACCACCAGCCCGACCAGCGCCATGATGTAGAGCGTGGCGAATACCACCGCGTAATCGCGGTTGAGCGCGCTCTCGAAGCCGAGCAGCCCGAGGCCGTCGAGCGAGAATATGGTCTCGATCAGGAGCGAGCCGGCAAAAAACGCGTGCACGAACGCGCCGGGGAAGCCGGCGATCACGATCAGCATGGCGTTACGGAAGACGTGCCCATAGAGCACCTGGCGCTCGGCGCAGCCCTTGGCGCGCGCGGTGAGCACGTATTGCTTGCGGATCTCGTCGAGGAAGGAGTTCTTGGTGAGCAGCGTCATGGTCGCGAACGCGGAAAGCCCCATGGCGAAGATCGGCAACACGAGATGCCAGAAATAGTCGAGGATCTTTCCCGGCAGCGACAATTGCGCCCAATAGTCGGAGGTCAGCCCGCGCAGCGGGAAAATGTTGAAGAACGAGCCGCCGGCGAACAAGATGATGAGCAGAATGGCGAACAGGAACCCCGGAATGGCGTAGCCGATGATGATCGCGCCCGACGTCCACGTGTCGAATTGCGAGCCGTCCTTGATCGCCTTACGGATGCCGAGCGGGATCGAGATCAGATAGGTCAAGAGCGTGAGCCAAATGCCGAGCGAAATCGAGACCGGCAGCTTTTCCTTGATGAGCTGGAGAACGCTGGTGTCGCGAAAATAGCTCCTGCCGAAATCGAACCGCAGATAGTTCCACAGCATCAGGAAAAAGCGCTGGTAGGCCGGCTTGTCGAAGCCGAACTGCTTCTCCAGGCTCTTGATGAATTCAGGGTCGAGGCCCTGGGCACCGCGGTATTTGGAGGTCACCGCGTCGATGGCGGTGCCGCCGGGCTGGGCGCGCGCGCCGAGATCGCCGCCCGGCGAGCCCGAGATGCGCGAGGTCGCGCCGGTGTCGGCCCCCGAGAGCTGGGCGATCACGCGTTCGACCGGCCCGCCAGGGGCGAACTGCACCACCACGAACGAGACCAACATGATGCCGAACAGCGTCGGGACCATGAACAGCACTCGCCGGATGATGTAGGCGGTCATGTCGTGTCCGCGTCCGCGCTAGGGCGATTTCACAATTCCCGTCGACTGTGACGCAACGATTTCGAACCCGGTAACCTACCCCGGTTCGGTCGCTATCCGTGCACGTCTGTTGTGCTTGACGCACAACGAGATCACCGAGTTCGCTGCTTGCGCTGACGCAGGCCAGCGCACGCGCCGCCCACGCGCTATCCCCGCTCGAGCTTTGCCGCCTTGTCGCGATCGTACCACCAGGTTTCGGGGGCGCCGCGCGCGTAGCGCGGCTTGGTCGCGGGCCGGCTGAACACGTCCCAATAGGCGAGCCAGTGCGAGGGCTTGTACCAGTGCGGAACCCAATAGCGGCCGCTGCGGATCACCCGGTCGAGCGCCCTGCAGGCCATCGTCAGGCTCTCACGGCTATCGGCTGCGATGATCTTGTCGATGAGCGCATCGATGACCGGGTCGGAAATGCCGGCGAGATTCTGCGAGCCCTTCATCGCCGCCGCCTGCGAGGAAAAGAAGGTTCGCAACGAGTCGCCGGGCGTGGCCGAGAATCCGAACCGCTGCACCGTGAGGTCGAAGTCGAAATCATCGACCCGCTTGCGATATTGCACGGGATCGACCAGGCGCAGCGTCGCTTCGATGCCCAGCGTCCCGAGATTCTTGATGAACGGCATGTGGTGCGGCTGGAACGACGGTTCGTCGAGCAGGAATTCGACGCTAATCGGCTCGCCCTGCGGCGTCACCCGCTTGCCCTCCTTGACCACGTAGCCGGCCTCCTGCAACACCGCGTTCGCCTGGCGCAGGAGCGCCCGGTCCTGGCCGGAGCCGTCGGAGACCGGCGGCACGAACGGCTCGCCGAACACCTCGTCGGCGACCTTGCCGCGGAACGGTTCGAGCAGCGCCAACTCCTCGCGCGAGGGCTTGCCGACGGCCATCATGTCGGAGTTCTCGAACACCGAATGGGTGCGTTTGTAACTCCCGTACATCAGAGTCTTGTTGGTCCATTCGAAATCGAACGCGTAAATGAACGCTTCGCGCAGTCGCTTATCCTTGAGCTTGTCGCGGCGGGTATTGAAGAACCACCCCTGCGCGCCCGACGGCGTATCGTCGGGGATGGTGTCGCGCTTGACGCGGCCCTCGCGGATCGCGGGAAAATCGTAGCGCGTTGCCCAGATGCGCGAGGTGAATTCCTCGCGGAAGAGATAGCTCTTGCTGGTGAAGCCTTCGAAGGCGATATCGCGGTCGCGATAGAATTCGTAGCGGATGACGTCGAAATTGTTCTGGCCGCGCCCGGCCGGAAGATCGGCGCCCCACCAATCTTTGACCCGTTCGTATTCGATGTAGCGGCCGGTGTCGAAACGCCCCACCTGGTAGGGGCCGCTGCCGAGCGGCGGCTCGAGCGTGGTCTCGTCGAAGGCATGCTTGGAGTAGTATTCGCGCGAAAAAATCGGCAGCGAGGCCGTGAACAGCGGGACGTCGCGCGCGCGCTTGGGCGCAAAGCGCAGCGCGACGTTGGCGTCATCGGTCGCCTCCGCGCCGACGAAGTCGCGCAGCAGTTGCTGGGCGATGGGGTGGCCCTTCTCTTTCAGGATCTTGAGCGAGAAGGCGACGTCGTGGGCGGTGAGCGGGCTGCCATCGTGGAACTTGATGCCGGGCCGCATCAGAAAGCGATACGTGAGCCCATCCGCGGATATCCGCACCGCGCGCGCGGCAAGCCCGTAGAGGGCATCCGGCTCGTCGGCGGCGCGCGCCATCAGGCCCGCGAAGGTGAGCTCCATGCCCTGCGCGCCGTCGCCCTTGAGGATGAAGATGTTCAGCGAATTGAAGGTGAGAAAGTTCTGATTGAAGACCCGGTTCGACCCGACCTGGGAGAAGCTGCCGCCCTTGGGCGCGTTGGGGTCGACGTAGTCGAAATGCTTAAACGCCGCCGGATACTTGAGGTCGCCGAACGCCGAGATGCCGTGGCGCTCGGGACCTTCCTGCGCCCGCGCCGAGCGAGCGATCGTCGATGCGAGCGCACCGGCCCCGAGTGCGAGGGTATGGCGTCGCGTCAGCTTGCAGATGTCGGTCATGGTCGCGTCCCTGTCTTGGAAGCTTTTTCCGCATCCCACCACCACACGGTCGGGAACGCCGACGCGCCGTATTTCGGCAGCGGATCCTGCCGGCTGAAACGGTCCCAGCGGGCCGTGCGGCTCTTATCCAAGGTAAATTGCGGCACCACGTAGTGGTTCCAAAGCAGCACGCGGTCGAGCGCCCTGGTGGCGGCGACGAGCTCGGCGCGGTCCTTGGCGAAGATCACCCGCTCGATCAGCGCGTCGACCGCCGGATTTTTGATGCCGACGTAATTGCGCGAGCCCGGCGTGTCGGCGGCCGGCGAGCCCCAGTAGTCGCGCTGCTCGTTGCCGGGCGAAAGCGATTCCGGCCACGACGCGACGATGATGTCGAAATCCCAGTTGCGCAGCCGGTTCTCGTATTGCGGATCATCGACCGTGCGCACGTTCACGGTGATGCCGAGCCGTTCGAGCGAGGGCTTGTAGAACAGGATGATGCGCTCGATGCTCGGGTCCTCGGTGAGGATTTCGACGCTCACGGTTTCGCCGGTCTTGGGGTTGACCAGCTTCTGGTTGCGGATTTCGTATCCCGCGTCTTTCAACAGACGCATCGCTTCGCGCAGATTGGCGCGCACGTTCTCGGAGTTTCCGCCCACCGGATTCGTGTAGGCGGTAGTGAACACTTCCGGCGGCACATTGTCCCGCACCTTTTCCAGGATCTCCAGCTCCTGGCCCTGCGGCAGACCGGACGAGGCGAGCTCGGTGCCGTCGAAGTAGCTGTTGATGCGTGCGTATTGGCCGAAGAAGATCTGCTTGTTCATCTCCTCGAAGTCGTAGGCGAAATTGAACGCGCGCCGCAGCCGCGCGTCCTTGAACTTGTCGCGCCTGGTATTGAAGGCGAAAGCCTGCATGATCCCCCGATTGCGTTGGGGGAATTCCTCGAGCACGACGCGCTTGTCCTTGACCGCCGGGAAATCGTAGGCCGTCGCCCAGTTCTTGGCGACGTTCTCCGTGCGCCAGTCGAGATGGTCGGCCTTGAAGGCCTCGATGGCGACCGTGGCGTCGCGGAAATATTCAAACCGCAGCTCGTCGAAATTGTCGCGTCCGACATTGACGTTGAGATCCTTGCCCCAATAGTCCTTCACCCGCTCGTAGACGACGGTGCGGCCGGCGACGAACTCCTTGATGTGGTAGGCGCCGTTGCCGAGCGGCGGTTCGAGCGTGGTCGCGCCGACGTCGCGCTTCCTGCCGGCGGCGTCGGTCCCCTCCCACCAATGCTTCGGCAGCACGTTGAGCTGACCCAGGATCAGCGGCATTTCACGATTACCCGGGGCGTCGAAGATGAAGGTGACCTCGCGCTCTCCAGTTTGTTCCATTTTCGTGACATGGCGATAATAGGCCGCCAGCATCGGGCTGTACTTCTTGAACGCTTGCATGGAGAAGATCACGTCCTCGACCGTCACCGGCCTGCCGTCGTGATGGCGCGCGTTGGCGCGCAACCGGAAGGTCGCCGTGCTAAAATCGCTCGGATGGCTGACCGCTTCGGCGATGAGCCCGTAGTCGGTCGATACTTCATCAAGCGACGGCGCCAGCAGCGTGTCGGAGAGCATGCCCGCGCCGGCCGCGATCGATCCCTTCAAGCCGGCGACGACCTCGTTGAAGTTGTCGAACGTGCCCAACGCCATCAGCCGCACGCTGCCGCCCTTCGGGGCGCTCGGATTGACGTAGTCGAAATGCTTGAAGCCCGCGGGATATTTGAGCTCTCCGAACAGCGACAATCCGTGCTGCCATTGGAGACTGCCGCCTTGGGCGCGCGCCGATGCCCCGAGAAACGGCGCTCCAAATCGGTCGAGGATCGGGGATAAAGCTGCGAGGACGCCGGTGCGAACGACGGATCGACGGGTCAGGCGCAAGGAAACCTCCGGGGGCAACGACGCCAGCGACGCACGCACTGGCCGGATTATGTCCTATTTTGGATGGTTGGGCACGGATATGTGCGCGGTCGGACCATCACTTTACCTTCACTTTATAAGTAGGCCGCGACCGCGCCTGCGCCACTGATGTGGTGGGCTCTAACGCATTCATTACCAAATCTTAAAGTAAGCGATAAGGGGCCGCGACCGCGGCGGGGCTCCTTCATTGCGGCTTCGGGCCGCCGGCCGCCTCGGCCGCCTTGGGCAGCGGTGTCGGGTTGTCGGAGAGCGTATTGAGATAGGCGATAACGTCGGCGCGCTCGCCGCCGCGCTGGATGCCGGCGAAGGTCATGTTGGTGCCGGCAATGTAGCCGCGCGGATTGTTGATGAACTGGTTGAGGTCGTCGATGGTCCAATTGCCGCCTTTCGCCTTCATCGCGGCGGAATAGTTGAACCCCGCTTCCGACGCCTTCGGACGGCCGACCACGCCCCACAGATTGGGGCCGACCAGGTTGCGCCCGCCCTTGGTGAAGGTGTGGCAGGCCTGGCATTTCTTCACCGCGCTCTCGCCGCGGGCGACGTCGGCCTTGGCGAGCAGCTGCTCGATCGACTCCTGCTTTTCCGGCTCGGCGGGTTTGCTCGCCGGCGTCTGCTCCGGCACCGCGATCTCGTAGCCGGGCTTGGCCGGCTTTGCGGGCGCGAAGATGGCGCCGGCGGCGATGTTGATCGAGAGCACGCCGAGACAGGTGCCCAGGATGGCGCCGAGGATTTTGTTCACTTCAAAGGAGTCCATCGCCTCAAAGCTCGCGCGGAAGGTTAAGGGAATTGGAAGCGGCCGCGGCAGATTGCGGCGGTGCACAAATAGCCGGTTTGCCTCGGCTCTGGCAACCCGTATAAGCGGCCAACCCCTCAGGGTGAGGCCAAAGCGCGCATTTTGCCCGCAAGCCGAGGGGCCGAGGCGCAGCGATGGCCGACGTTCTCATTGTCATCCCCGCGCGTATGGCGTCGAGGAGGCTTCCCGGCAAGCCGCTTCTCGACATCGCCGGCGAGCCGATGATCGTCCACGTGCTGCGCCGAGCGCAGGCCGCGCGGCTCGGGGAGGTGGTGGTGGCGACCGATTCGGATGTGGTCGCGGCCTGCGTCGAGAAGGCCGGCGGTCGCGCGGTGATGACGCGCGCCGATCACGTCTCGGGATCCGATCGCATTTTCGAGGCCTTGGACGTCGCCGATCCGCAGCGGCGCAGCGCCATCATCGTCAACGTGCAGGGCGATCTGCCCACGCTCGCGCCCTCCGACATCGCGGCCGCGATCGCACCGCTCGCCGATGCCGCAGTCGACATCGCCACGCTGGCGGCCGAAATCACGCGCGCGGACGAACGCACCGACCCCAACGTAGTGAAGCTCGTCGGCACGCCGGTTGGGGAGCGGCGGCTGCGCGCGCTTTATTTTACCCGCGCCGCGGCGCCCGCCGGCGAGGGGCCGCTCTATCATCACATCGGCCTTTACGCCTTTCGCCGCGCGGCGCTCGCCCGTTTCGTGGCGCTGCCGCCTTCGCCCCTCGAACAGCGCGAGAAACTCGAGCAGTTGCGCGCGCTCGAAGCGGGAATGCGCATCGATGCGACCATCGTCGACAGCGTGCCGCTCGGCGTCGACACGCCGGCCGATCTCGAGCGGGCGCGGGAAATCCTCGGCGGGGGTAAACAAGGCTCGTAGGCTACAGTCGTCATCCTCATCCTGAGGAGCGGCCCACCGATCTCGGGTTTACCCGAGATCGGCGCTTTAAGCGCGCAAGTCGGGTAAACCCGACTTGCGTGGCCGCGTCTCGAAGGATGAGGATGACGCGCCTCACCCTTCGAGACGGGCCCCGTACTCGTGGAAGACGCGCGGAAACGCGCTCTAGGGCCCTCCTCAGGGTGAGGCGCAGCGAGACGTTGACTCGCAGCGCCGGCGTGCGTACCGGAACGGCCATGACGGCAGCCAAGAAGATCGTGTTCCAAGGCGAGCCGGGAGCGAACTCCCACCTCGCCTCGCGCGACGTCTATCCCGACTACGAACCGGTGCCGTGCGCGACCTTCGAAGATGCATTTGCCGCGATCAACACCGGCGAGGCCGAATTCGGCATGATCCCGATCGAAAACTCGGTCGCGGGCCGCGTCGCCGACATTCACCATCTCTTGCCGGACTCGGGGTTGCACATCGTCGCCGAGCATTTCATGCCGGTGCGGCATCAGCTCCTGGCACCCAAGGGGGCAATGCTTAAGGACATCAAGACGGTCGAAAGCCACGTCCACGCGCTGGGTCAATGCCGCAAAGCGATCCGCAAGCTCGGCATCAAGCCGGTTGTCGCCGCCGACACCGCGGGCTCCGCGCGCGAGGTCGCCGAGCTTGGCGACAAGACCCGCGCCGCCATCGCCTCGCGCCTGGCCGCGGAAATCTACGGCCTCGACATCCTGGCGCAGGACATCGAGGACGAGGACCACAACACCACGCGCTTCATCGTGCTCTCACGCGACGCCAAGTGGGCGAAGAGCGACGCCGGGCCGGTCATCACCACGTTTCTGTTTCGGGTGCGCAACGTGCCGGCGGCGCTCTACAAGGCGCTCGGCGGGTTCGCCACCAACGGCGTCAATATGACCAAGCTCGAAAGCTACATGATCGAAGGCAATTTCTTTGCGACCCAGTTCTACGCCGATGTGGAGGGCCATCCCGACGACCGCAGCCTGGTGTTCGCATTCGAGGAGCTCGCGTTCTACTCCAAGGAGATGAAGATCCTCGGCGTCTACCCGGCGCATCCCTTCCGCGCGACGTTCGAGGAAACGGTCCCGTAAGCGGGCGCGAACCAAGCGCGATTGCGAGCGATGCGTCGCCCCCGAGTCAAGCCCGGGGGCGACGTTTATGGATACGCACTCAATTGACGCACAACTACGCTAAGCCGCGTGCTTCTTGATCAACGGCCTGGCGGACGGCTGAGGCCTGGGCGCCGTAGCTGTGCCCGCGGCCGGATCGCGCCGGCGAGAACGGTTGGCCGTGATGGTCGCATCCCGCAGTCGCGTGTCGTCTTGGCCGTCGACCACCCACTCGATCTCCGAGCGGTTGATCCCGATGTCCTTGAGCGCGCGGTCATCGAGCGCGCGCAGCTCGCGCACCGCCGCGTTGCGCTCGCGCCGCAGCGCGTAGGCGCGCCACCATTTGCCGGCCGTGGCGGCGACCGCCGCGGCAAGGGTCGCGACCGGGCGCAGGACGGCGCGGGCAAGCTCGCGCAGCGCCCGGGCGCGCGCGGCCTGGGCGCGGCCGATGATGCGCTGCCGCGCCCTCTCCCACTCGTCCGGCGGCAAGCCATTGTAATAAAAAGCATTCTCGTCGTCGGCAAACATGCTTCATCTCCTTCGATCTCGATCTTGAGATCAGGCTTTACGCGCGGAGATTCATCACGTAAAATGAATAATTATGATCATAATCATCTTGAGATGAGAACGATGGATCTGACCGACCTGCACATCTTCCGCTCCGTGGTGCAAGCTGGGGGCGTGACGCGCGCCGCGGAGAAGCTCAACCGCGTCCAATCCAACGTCACCACCCGCGTGCGCCAGCTCGAAAGCGAGCTCGGCGTCGACCTGTTCGTGCGCGAGGGCAAGAAGCTGCACCTCTCCCCCGAGGGCAAGCTGCTGCTCGACTACGCGGATCGGCTGCTCGATCTTGCCGAGGAGGCGCGCGAGGCCGTGCACGATGCCGAGCCGCGCGGCCTGTTGCGGTTAGGCACGGGGGAAAGCACCGCCGCGATGCGGTTGCCCGTCCCGATGAACGACTATCTCGGCCGTTACCCCGACGTGACGCTCGAGTTGCGCACCGGCAATACCAAGGAGCTTGCGGCCGCCGTCCTCGCCGGTGAGCTCGACGCCGCGCTCGCCTCCGAGCCCCTCGCCGATGCGCCCTTCGAGAAGGTGGCGATCTACGACGAAGAGCTGGTGATCATCGCCGCCGCCGGTCATCCTGCGATCAAGTCGCCGCGCGACGCGAGGCCGCAAACCGTGCTCGCCTTCGAATCCGGTTGCTCCTACCGCCAGCGGCTCGAGGATTGGTTCGCACATCACGGGGAAATGCCCGATCGTATCGTCGAAATCACCTCCTACCACGCCATGCTCGGATGCGTGGTGGCGGGCATGGGTATTTCGCTGATGCCGCGCAACGTGCTCACCACCTTTCCGGACGCCAAGCTCCTGAGCGTGCATTCATTGCCGCCGGCGCTCGCCCACGCGCCAACCAGCCTGATCCGGCGCAAAGGGATGCTGTCGCCGAAGGTGGGCGCGCTGATCGAGGTCCTGCTCGCGCACTCCGATAAGGGCAAGAAACGACGCGCGACCCGCAGCAACGGGCGTGGCGCGCGCCTCCCCGACACCGGTCGTTCCAGCTCGTAACGCGCGACGATAGCCGCGCCGCGGCATGCGACGCGGGCCTGCGACCGGACGTCAAATCGTCTGATTGTAGGCGCCGACCTCGCGATGGGTGCGCAGCACGCCGTCGATCGCCTTGAACATCTCGCGCATGCGCGCCTCCGACACCGGGCTCTCCACCACCACCACCAGCTCCGGCTTGTTGGAGGAGGCGCGAACGAGCCCCCAGGTGCCGTCCGCCACCGTGACGCGCACGCCGTTGACGGTCACGAGGTCGCGAATCGGCTCGCCCGCCACCTTTTCGGCCTTTGCCTTCGCTTGCTGGAAGTGCTGCACGACGTCGTCGACCACGCGGTATTTCACCTCGTCGGCGCAGTGCGGCGACATGGTCGGCGAGGACCAGGTCTTCGGCAGCGCGTTCTTGAGGTCGGCCATGCTCTTTTTTGGATTGCGGTCGAGCATGTCGCAAACCGCGAGCGCAAATATGAGCCCGTCGTCGTAGCCGCGGCCGAGCGGCGGGTTGAAGAAGAAGTGGCCGGATTTCTCGAAGCCCGCCATGGCGCCGATCTCGTTGACGCGGCGCTTCATGTAGGAGTGGCCGGTCTTCCAATAGTCCGCCTTGGCGCCGTTGTCGCGCAACACCGGATCGGTCATGAACAAGCCGGTCGACTTCACGTCGGCGACAAAGGTCGCGCCCTTGTGCTGGGCGGAGATGTCGCGCGCGAGCATCACGCCGACCTTGTCGGCGAAAATTTCCTCGCCTTCGTTGTCGACCACGCCGCAGCGGTCGCCGTCGCCGTCGAAGCCCAGCGCCACGTCGGCCTTGACGCGCAGCACCTCGTCGCGCATCGCGTGCAGCATCTTCAGGTCTTCGGTGTTGGGATTGTATTTGGGGAAGGTGTGGTCGAGCTCACAGTCGAGCGGGACGACCTCGCAGCCGACGGCGGCGAGCACCTGCGGCGCGAACGCGCCGGCGGTGCCATTGCCGCAGGCGCAAACGACCTTGAGGCGGCGCTTGAGCTTCGGGCGCTGCGTGAGATCGGCGATATAACGGGCCGGGAAGTTCTCGACGAAGGCGTAGGAGCCGCCGCCGCGCGGGCTAAAGCGCGCCTCGAGCACGATCGCCTTGAGGCGGCTCATCTCGTCGGGGCCGAAGGTGAGCGGGCGATCGACGCCCATCTTCACGCCGGTCCAGCCGTTGTCGTTATGGGAGGCGGTCACCATCGCCACGCACGGCACGTCAAGATCGAACTGCGCGAAATACGCCATGGGGGTGAGCGCCAGCCCGATGTCGTGCACCTTGCAGCCTGCCGCCATCAGCCCCGACGTCAAGGCGGTCTTCACCGATGCCGAATAGGCGCGGAAATCGTGGCCGGTCACCACCTGCGGCGCAACGCCGAGCTCGTGGATGAGCGTGCCCAGCCCGAGCCCCAAGGCCTGCACGCCCATCAGGTTGATTTCCTTTTCCAGCAGCCAGCGCGCGTCGTATTCGCGAAAGCCGGTGGGCTTCACCAGCGGCTCGGATTCGTAGGCATAGGTGTTGGGCGTGAGCGCGGGCTTCGGCTTGGGGAACATCACCAGTCCTGCGGCGGGTCGATGCGCCCGAGCCTCATAGCGCAGGCGGCTCATTGGGGAAAGCGCGGTTGCGGGCGAGTTCAGTCCGCATTGAAATAGAGCAGGCGTCATCGCGAAGCCCGCGTAAGTCCGTTCGTCCCCGCGAGGGGCGCCTCGCGACAGCAAAAGCGCGGTTACGCGCGTCTGTGACGCGCTATGCGTCGCGGGGTTCCCGTTGCGGGGATCCAGGGTTACGGACTATGGCCCGGGATTCCCGCTTTCGCGGGAATGAGCGGAGTTTTGTTGGAGGCTTCGACACCGCCGCTAGCGCGAGCGCGGCTTGGCGCGGCGCGTCGCCGCGGCGGCAAGCGGATCGTCGGGCCAGGGATGGCGCGGGTAGCGGCCCTTCATTTCGGCTTTGACCGCGGCGTAGCTGCCGCGCCAGAAGCCGGGCAGATCGCGCGTCACCTGCACCGGCCGATGCGCCGGCGACAACAGCTCGAGCACGAGCGGCACCCGCCCCGCCGCGATGGTGGGATGGCGGTCGAGGCCGAACAGCTCCTGCACGCGGATCGCAAGCTTGGGCCCCTCCTGCGCCTCGTAGTCGATCGGCACCGAGGAACCCGACGGCGCGGTGAAATGCGTGGGCGCCTCGGCGTCGAGCCGGCGGCGCAACGCCCACGGCAGCAACCCTTGCAGGGCCTGCGCGACGTCGTCGCCTGCGAGTTCGCCCAGCGCCGTCTTGCCGGCGAGCGCGGGCGCGAGCCAATCGACCGCGGCGGCCGCGAGCGCGGCATCCGACAGGTCCGGCCATTCACCGCCTTCCGCCTGGCGCAGAAACATGACGCGGTCGCGCCATTGCCGCAGCGGCTTCGTCCATGGCAGCCGCTCGATGCCGAGCCGGGCGACGCCTTGCGCGAGCATGCGGGCGCTCGCGTCGTCCGGCGCCACGGTCAGCGGCTGCTCGGCCAATGCGATGGCGCCGAGGCGGCGCAGGCGGCGCGCGCGCAGGCTCGCGCTGGCGGCGTCGAAGGCGATCTCGTCGCCGCTCTCGATGCGATCGGAGAATTGCGCTTCGATCTCGGCTAGCGTCAGCGGCGCGGCCAGCACGATGCGGCCTTGCGCGGCCGTCCCCGTGATCTCGGCCACGGCGAGGAACGGCGCGCGCGCAAGCGTCGAGGCCGCGTCGACGTTCGCGCCACGGCCGTTGGCCAGGAGGAAGGCGCCGCCGGCGCCGCGGTTCTTGGCGATGCGGTCGGGATAGGCGAGCGCGAGAAGCGCGCCGACTGATAGCCCCTCCTCTGCCCGCGCCGGCTCTCTCTGCTCGTTTGCAAGCGGCGAAGAATTCGCCTTTGCAATTTGCGCCCACCTCCTCGCCGTCGCCCGCGCCTCGGTCGCGCGCTTCGAGCGATCGCGGCGCAGCGCGTCGAGGCGATGGCCGAGATCGACGTCATTGCCGCCGAGCCCGCGCTCGGTGAGGACGACGGCGATCTCGGCGGCACGCTCGGCTTCGCCCGCCGCTGCCGCGTCGACCACCATGCGCGCCAAGCGCGGCGGCAGCGGCAACTCTCGCAGCCGCCGTCCCTCCTCGGTGATGCGTCCCGCTCGATCGATCGCGTCGAGCTCGCCGAGCAAGGCCTTTGCCTGCGCCAGCGCCGGCGCCGGCGGGGAATCGAGAAAGGCGAGTTGAGCGGGATCGGCGACGCCCCAAAGGGCGAGGTCGAGCACGAGGCCGGACAGATCGGCGGCGAGAATCTCCGGCCGGTTGGCGGGCTCGAGCGCGGCGGTCTGCGGCTCGTCCCACAGCCGATAGCAGACGCCGGGCTCGGTGCGGCCGGCGCGGCCGCGCCGTTGGTCGGCGGCGGCGCGCGAGACCCGCACGGTCTCGAGCCTGGTGAGCCCCACGTCGGGCTCGTAGCGCGGCACCCGCGCGAGCCCGCAATCGATCACCACGCGCACGCCTTCGATCGTCAACGAGGTCTCCGCGATCGAGGTCGCGAGCACGACCTTGCGCCTGCCGGGCGGCGGCGGCGCGATCGCGCGGTCCTGGACGTCGGCGTCGAGCGCGCCATAAAGCGGCACGATATCGATCGCGGGGTCGGTAACGCGCTCGCGCACGAGCGCCTCGGTGCGGCGGATCTCGGCGGCGCCGGGAAGAAAGACCAAGAGCGATCCGGCCTCGGCACGCACGGCGCGCGCGACGGCGTCGGCGACCTGCCGTTCGATCGGGAGGCGCGCGTCGCGGCCAAGATAGCGAGTCTCGACCGGGAAGGCGCGGCCGGCGCTCTCGATTACCGGCGCATCGCCGAGGAGCTTGGCGACGCGCGCGCCGTCGAGCGTCGCCGACATGACCAGGAGCTTGAGCTCGGCGCGCAGGCCCTGCTGCACGTCGCGCCCCAGCGCCAAGCCGAGGTCGCCATCGAGGGAGCGCTCGTGGAACTCGTCGAACAGCACGGCGGCGACGCCCGCGAGCGCGGGGTCGTCGAGGACGAGGCGCGTGAACACGCCCTCGGTCACCACTTCGATGCGCGTTGCCGCCGAGATTTTGGAGCCGAAGCGCACGCGGTAGCCCACGCTGGCGCCGACCGCTTCGCGTAGCGTCGCAGCCATGCGTGCGGCCGCGGCCCGCGCCGCCAGCCGGCGCGGCTCGAGCACAAGGAGCTTTTTTCCCTCCACCCAAGGCTCGGCGGCCAGCACGAGCGGAACCCGCGTGGTCTTGCCGGCGCCGGGAGGGGCGACCAGGACCGCGGCGTTTCCCGCGCGCAAAGCGCGCGTGAGTTCCGGCAGCGCCGGATCGATGGGAAGAGGCTCGCCGATGGCGCGCATCGCCGCCACTTTGCATGCACGCTCCGCCTCAGGGAAGCCGCACGCAAGACAAGTGCATAGCGCGCCCGAATCGGTGGCGAAACCGCCCCTCAAGTGTTAAGTCCGAGCCATGCCAAGCAAAGCCGCCCAGAGCGCTCGCAGCGCGCCGCCCCCCGCCGGGGCGCTGAAAAAAGGCGACCACGTCTTCCTGGTCGACGGCTCGTCGTACATTTTCCGCGCCTATCACGCGCTGCCGCCGCTCAACCGCAAGTCCGACGGCCTGCAGGTCAATGCCGTGCTCGGCTTCTGCAACATGCTGTGGAAGCTCTTGCGCGACATGAAGCCGGAGGAGCGGCCGACCCACCTCGCGGTCGTGTTCGACAAATCGGAGAGGACGTTCCGCACCGAGATGTACGCCGAATACAAGGCCAACCGGACCGAGCCGCCCGACGACCTGCGTCCGCAGTTTCCGCTCATCCGCGAAGCGGTGCGCGCCTTCGACCTGCCTTGCCTGGAGCAGATCGGCTTCGAGGCCGACGACCTGATCGCGACCTATGTGCGGCAAGCCTGCGAGGCGGGCGCGAGCGCGACCATCGTCGCCTCCGACAAGGATCTGATGCAGCTCGTGAACGACTGCGTCGTCATGTACGACACCATGAAGGACCGCAGGATCGGCATTCCCGAGGTGATCGAGAAATTCGGCGTGCCTCCCGACAAGATGATCGAGGTGCAGGCGCTGATCGGGGATTCGACCGACAACGTGCCGGGCGTGCCGGGCATCGGCGTGAAGACCGCGGCGCAGCTCATCGGCGAATACGGCGATCTCGAAACGCTGCTGGCGCGGGCGGGCGAGATCAAGCAGGACAAACGGCGCCAGGCGCTGATCGACAATGCCGAGCGCGCGCGGCTGTCGAAGAAGCTCGTCACGCTCGACGCCCACGTGGCGCTCGATGTGCCGCTCGCCGAGCTCGCGGTGCACGAGCCCGACTACAAGCGCCTGATCGCATTTCTCAAGGCGATGGAGTTTGCCACGCTGACGCGGCGCGTGGCCGAGTTCTCCGGCGTCGATGCCGGAGAGATCGAGCCCGACGGCAAGCTCAAGGCCCCCGGCGGCTTCCCTCCCGCGCGCGAGGGTGGCGAGCCGCGCGCCGGCAAGGGCGCGCAGGCGCAGCAAGCATCGCTGCCGCTGCCGCCCATCCCCGCGAGCGGACGCGAAAGCAAACCGGTTCCGGAACGCGCCGCCGCGCCGCCGACGCAAGGGGAGTTCACGCCGCAAGCGCTCGCGGCCGCCCGCATCGCAGCCGCGCGCTACACCAAGATCGACCGCTCCCATTACGAGATCGTGCGCAGCCCTGAGCGGCTCGCGGCCTGGATCGCGCGCGCGCGCGAGCTCGGCGCGGTCGCGATCGATACCCAGACCACGAGCCTCGATCCGATGCAGGCGGCGCTGTGTGGCTTCTCGCTCGCGCTCGCCGCCAACGAGGCTTGCTACGTTCCGCTGGCGCACCGCAAACGCGGCGACGGCGGCGACGGCAGCCTGTTCGCCGGCGAGATCGCGCCCGATCAGATCGAGGAGCGCGCGGCGCTCGCGGCGATGAAGCCGCTGCTCGAAGATCCGAGCGTGCTCAAGGTCGGCCAGGACATGAAGTTCGACCTGCAAATGTTCGCGCTGCGCGGCATCGAGGTGGCGCCCTATGACGACGTCATGCTGATGTCCTACGTGCTCGATGCCGGGCGCGGCGGCCACGCGCTCCCCGCGCTGTCGCAGCGCTACTTCGATCACGCCACCATCGATTACAACCAGCTCACCGGCTCGGGAAAATCCAAGCTCGCGTTCGATTGCGTGGCGGTCGAGAAGGCCGCCGAATACGCCGCCGAGGACGCCGACGTCACGCTGCGGCTGTGGCAATTGCTCAAGCCGCGCCTGACCTCCGAGCACGTGGGCAGCGTTTACGCGACGCTGGAGCGGCCGCTCATCGCGGTGCTCGCGCGCATGGAGCGGCGAGGGATCTCGATCGATCGGCAAGTGCTCTCGCGGCTGTCGGGTGAATTCGCCCAACGCGCCGGCGCGCTCGAGGCCGAAATCCAGACGCTCGCGGGCGAGCCGCTCAATCCGGGCAGCCCGAAGCAGCTCGGCGATATCTTGTTCGGCAAGCTTGGACTTGCAGGCGGCACCAAGACCAAGACCGGCCAGTGGTCGACTGGCGCCCGCACCTTGGAGGACTTGGCCGAGCAGGGTCACGCGCTGCCGCGGAAAATTCTCGACTGGCGCCAGGTTTCGAAGCTCAAATCGACCTACACCGACGCGCTGCCAGGTTACGTCAACGCCAGCACGCACCGCGTCCACACGAGCTACGCGCTCGCCGCGACTCCCACCGGCCGCCTCTCCTCCTCCGAGCCCAACCTGCAGAACATTCCGATCCGCACCGAGGAAGGCCGCAAGATTCGGCGCGCCTTCATCGCAACCGACGGATACAAGCTCGTCTCCGCCGATTATTCCCAGATCGAGCTGCGGCTCCTAGCCGAGATCGCCGGCATCGAGGCGCTGAAGAAAGCCTTCCGCGAGGGCCTCGACATTCACGCCATGACGGCTTCCGAAATGTTCGGCGTGCCGGTCAAGGGCATGCCGGGGGAAATTCGCCGCCGCGCCAAGGCCATCAACTTCGGCATCATCTACGGCATCTCGGCCTTCGGGCT
>Ga0310915_10000689_pt1 | contig 16500 bp, 12 predicted proteins | sample GREbulkMGAN111_FD_202508 | JGI IMG/M metagenome (GOLD analysis project Ga0310915, IMG submission 202508) | Lab enrichment of tropical soil microbial communities from Luquillo Experimental Forest, Puerto Rico - GRE.bulkMG.AN111 | ecosystem: Environmental > Terrestrial > Soil > Tropical forest >...
CCATTTCCATACCGTCGATAATGGCGAGGAAATCATCACACCTTAGACCATAACGGTGTATGGCTTCGGCCAGAGCCCGCGTCACGGGATGCTGCGGCCGGCCGGCGTAGAGGAGCGCGATTTCGCTGCGCCAGTTCAATAAAAGGATTTGTTTCAGCGGCCGCGATGCATCGCCGTCGGCGATGTCATCGACTTCGCGACAGAAGTCGTAAAGCGTGTAGATGGCCTCACGCCGCCTGGCCGGCAGGAGCTGCATTGCCCAGAAAAACGAACTTCCGGCGACGCGAGGGCGCAATGCCGTCGCGTAGCCCTTATAGCCGGGTAGGTCAATGACAAGGTCAGGACTGCGGCCCTTTGAAATCGGCGCGCTAAGATGTTCGACAGTGGTCATTTCGATCCTCTTGGTGAAGCCGACGCAAAGCCGCTACCACCAGAATGGCTTTGTGGCCTCGCGGAGCAATGTGCTCCGGGTCAGGCCAATGTCTTGGAGGATGTGATCGTCCAGCTCGGAAAAACTCCGCAGCTGTCGGTGCAACCGTTGCCGCTCCCGCCAGCGCCTCAGCAGGCCGCTGATCCTTCTAAGCGCTGTGCTGGGTGTGACGTGCCTGGTAGCGTTGCGCCACTGCCTTGCACCCGCCGATCCGGGTATTGTCTGCAGGGTCATCGTGGAACCTTTCCGCTGTCGCGTTTATGATGCGGCAGAGGTGGGGCGATCGGATGTTCGGCTCCACGCCGAAATCTGTTCGATTTTTGCTCGGAACCAACACCAGACAGCGGTGTTCAATTTCCGGTTAGAAAAAGACGCGGGGGCCTATCAGTCTGCGCCAGGGATCGACGAGACCGGCGATGTTTGTACTCATCCTATCCTCCTCGGATCTCTATGCTCCGACACCGGGAGGATGGATTGGCCGGGCTACGACACGATTTCAGTCTCGGTGAAACCGGTTACGTCGGTAACAGATCTATGCCGACCGTGTCCAAGGTGACAGACGGGCCCAGGTGACAGGGCAACCGCTTGTCGGTTATAACGGCGTTTACGCCCCAGCTGCAGCTTGGGACAGATGCCGTTGCTGACACGCTCCGATTTTCAAAGCGCGGTCAAGGACGCGCTTCGTCATTATTCTCAGGCCGATCTTCTCGCTGAGAACGCGCTTTTGCGCACACGGCTATTGACCCATTCCGAGGCGGGCGTGGCGACGCCGCAAGCGTTGCGTGCCTTGCTGGCCGAAACCGCCCAAAGCTTATTTGTCAGTGAGCGCGATCTGAGATTATACCGCGTTCTCGATCTCACCTACCTCAATCCGGCACCAAAACAGGAGGCGGCGGCAGATCGGCTAGGACTCTCGTTCAGCACCTATCGGAGGCATCTGACTGCTGTTGTCGATCGCCTGACCGAGTGGTTATGGCAGCGGGAACAGGAAGCGCTGCGAGCGGAAGCCGTTGGTGGCCAGACGACTGGGTTCACCACCCCCATCGAAGAACCCGTTGTACTATCACAGCGGCCACGCTTATCCATTGTGATCCTGCCGTTTCTCAACCTGTCGCAGGATCCAGGTGTAGATTACCTCGTGGATGGGATCGGCGACAGCCTGATTACCGATTTGTCGCGCGCGCTGCCGGGCAGCTTTGTGATCTCGCGCTCCACTGCCTTTACCTATAAGGGCCGTCAAGTGACGATCCGCCAAGTCGGCCGGGAGCTCGGAGTGCGCTATGTGCTGGAAGGCAGCGTGCTGGCAGAGCCGCGTCGCGTCCGGGTGAATGTCCAGCTGATCGACGCGCTCAGCGACGAACACCTGTGGGCCGAGCGCTTCGACAAGGAACGCAAGGACATTCTCGAAGTACAGGACGAGATCGTCGCTCGTCTGTCGCGCAGTGTTGGGCTCGAGATGGTCCGCAGTGAAGCCGCGCGTGGTAGTCCGAGCAGCGGTGGGGCCGCCATCGACCTGGTCATGCGCGGCCGGGCCCTGGCCAATGACATCAAGCGACGAGAGAATGCGGCCCGCGCGGTCGAGCTGTTCCGGCAGGCACTCGAATTCGATCCGGACAACGTCGATGCTCTGGTGGGCATTGCGGCTCTGTCCAGCTACCAAGTGATGAACTTGTACCGGCTCGATGAGCGAGAAGCGCTGCTGGACGAAGCCGAAGTTTTGCTCTCTCGCGCCGCTGGGCTGGCTCCCGACCATAATGGCGTGCTGAAGGCGCGCGCACTTCTCCTGCGGGCGCGCGGCCAGTTTGCAGATGCTGTCCTTGCCACTGCGGCCGTAATCGCTCGTAACCCGGGCGAGCCGACCTGCTATAAGGAGATGGGTCTCAACAAATTGTATTTGGGGGAGACGCAGCAGGCGGCTGAGTGGTTTCGCCGTGCCGATGCGATCGCGCCACGCGATCCTGACCGCTGGACTTGGTTGCAGGGCCTTGGTCGCGCATTGATGCAGCTGGGCCAAGACGACGAGGCGGTGGATGCCTTGTCTCAGGCGATGGAGAGCAACCCCGGATACCTCCGCGGCAAGGCGTGGCTAGCGGCGGCCGAGGCACTAGCAGGCGACGTCGAGCGCGCCGGATCGCACTTGGCGGAATACCTGACGACTGAACCTGAAATGACGGTCCGCCGCTTTGCCGAAGAGCGCTCATCCGTCCCGCTCGAGCTCACGAACCAGGTCTACCAGAATGAGATCGAGCGCATCCTCGACGGCCTGCGTCGTGCCGGGATGCCCGATGTGATCGATGGCCGCCCGTTGCGCAGCCCGAGAAGCGAAACGACCCGGCCCGCAGTCGCACCCAAAACGTCCAAGGACCTTTCCGAACCCGTTTCCCAACTGATCGGCAGAGAGGCCGAACTTTCCGAGGTGGCGGATCTGATGAGGACACATCGGCTCGTCACGTTGATCGGTGAGGGAGGGGTCGGGAAGACGCGCCTCGCCATCGAGGTCGCGCGGCAACTGCTGCCGGAGTTTACTGACGGGGCCCGGGTCGCCGAGCTGGCGCCGCTGTCCGATCCCGAGCTCGTGCCGGTTACCATTGCGACATCGTTTGGGCTCAACTTCGCCGCCGGCGCGATTTTGGCTGAACGTGTGGCGAAAGCGCTCGGTACGAAGCGGCTGACGCTCGTGCTCGACAATTGCGAGCATGTGATCGACGCGGCCGCGAGCATGGCCGCGGCATTGTTACATACCAATCCGGCAATACGTGTGCTGGCGACGAGCCGCGAGCCGCTGCGGACGGAGGGAGAGTACCTCTACCGGGTGCCACCGCTCGCCGTACCGGCGGAGAGTACTCACGACACGGAGGAGCTGCTGCGACACGGCGCGGTCCGGCTTTTCGTGACGCGGGCGCGGGCGGCGGATCCGCACTTATCGCCGGACGGGCGCACTGCGGCTGTCGCGGCAGCGATTTGTCGGCGGCTCGACGGCATCCCACTGGCGATCGAGCTGGCGGCGGCCCGCGGCGCGGCCCTCGGGATAGCGGAGCTCGCATCCCGGCTCGATGATCGGTTCCATCTGCTGACCAGCGGGCAGCGGACGGCGCCGCCGCGGCATCAGACATTGCGGGCGACGTTCGACTGGAGCTACGAGCTGCTGCCGGAACCCGAACGCATGGTGCTGCGCCGCCTGGCGATCTTTGCCGGCAGCTTCGGCCTGAAGGCGGCGGGCGCGATCGCTGCAAGCACCGAGATCGCCGCGTCGGCCGTCGTCGACTGTGTCGCGAGTCTGGTCACCAAGTCGTTCGTCACCGCTGATATCGGCGACGCGGGCGAACACTATCGGCTACTGGAGACGACCCGTGCCTACGCGCTCGAGAAATTGATCGAAAGTAGTGAGGTCGCTTCGATCGGCCGTCGCCACGCTGAATACTACCGGGACCTCTTCGAGAAGGCCGGGAAAGAATTAGAGACACGCCCCGTTGCCGAATGGCTGGCAGCATACAAACCGCGGATCGAGAACGTCCGTGCAGCGCTCGACTGGGCCTTTTCGCCGGACGGCGACGCGTCGGTCGGCGTAGCGCTGACTGTTGTCGCGGTGCCGCTGTGGATGCACCTGTCGCTGTTGGACGAGTGTCGCGGACGCGTCGAACAAGCGCTTTCCACCCTCCGATCCAGGGCGAGCGGCGGCACGCGCGAAGAAATGCAGTTGTATGCTGCACTCGGCGCATCGCTTATTTATACGAAGGGCCCCGCGCCTGAATCCGACTCGGCTTGGACGAACGCTCTTCAGATTGCTGAGAAGCTTAACGACACCGAGTGTCAGCTGCGCGCACTTCGGGGCCTGTGGGCTTATCGGTTGAACAGCGGCGAGTTTCGGGCCGCGCTGACACTTGCCGCGAGGTTCTGCAGCCTTGCTACCAACCCGGCGGATTTGCTGGTTGGGGAGCGAATGACTGGAACTTCCCTACATTATCTGGGAGATCAGATAAACGCGCGGCACCACATCGAGCTTATGCTCGATGGCTGTGTCACCTCCGTTCATCGGCTACATCCGATCCGCTTTCAGTTCGACCAGTCGGTCACCGCGCGTGCCACGCTTGCGCGGATCCTTTGTCTTCAAGGATTTCCGGATCAGGGAATACAGACGGCCCAAAGCAGCCTCGAGGACGCAAAAGCGAACGGACACGAGCTCTTGCTGTGCAACGTCCTGGTTCAGGCGGCATGCCCGCTCGCCCTGTTCGTTGGCGATCTGGCGGCGGCGGAACTCTATGTAGCGATGCTGATCGAGCACTCAGGAAAGCATGGGCTGACCCTCTGGCATCTCCGGGGACGCTGTTACCAAGGACTATTGCTGAACATGACCGGCGACACCGCGGCTGGATTGCAGCTCCTCGGCACGGCGCTCGACGAGCTCCGCGAGACCGCGTTCGCCGGGCATTACATGATGTTTCTCGGCGCATTCGCAGAAGCCCTGGGTCGTGCCGGGCAGATAGCCCAGGGACTGGTCGCGATCGAGGAAGCCCTCGCGCGATCCAACCGCACCGAAGCGCGCTGGTACCTAGCCGAGTTGCTGCGGCTCAAAGGAGAGCTCGTTTTGCTACAGGGCGCATCGGGTTTCGCGGCCGCTGCCCAGGATCATTTTCTGACGGCCCTCGACTGGGCGTGTCGTCAAGGCGCCCTCGCGTGGGAATTGCGCACCGCCACGAGCCTCGCTCGGTTGTATGACAAGGGCCGGACTGAGGAGGCGCGAGAGCTTCTTGCGCCGATCTATAATCGGTTCACTGAGGGCTTCGGCACTGCTGATCTGATAGCCGCAAAGGCGCTTCTTGACGCGCTCGGACGGTGCCCCTCTCCCGAACGGGAGAGGGGACCCGACTCGCAGAAGTGGGCGGGTGCAGGTATATGAGCGGAATTATTTGTTCGGTTCTGCCGACTAAAAAAACGCCGGCGGCACGATCCGCAGATAGGGCTTTAGTGCCTTCCAGCCGCCTGGGAACTTCTGTCTGGCCTGCTCGTCCGACAGCGACGCGACGATGATTACGTCGTCGCCTTGCCTCCAGTTGACCGGCGTAGCGACAGGCTGTTTAGCCGTCAGCTGAAGCGAGTCGAGCAAGCGGAGCACCTCGTCAAAGTTTCGCCCGCTGCTCATCGGATAGATCAGCATCGCCTTGATCTTCTTGTCCGGGCCGATGAAGAACACCGCGCGCACAGGAGCATTGTCCGCAGCGGTCCGGCCTTCGGAGGTGTCGCCCGTTTCGGCGGGCAGCATGTCATAGAGCTTGGCCACCTTCAGCTGGGGGTCGCCGATCATCGGGTAATTCACTGCATGACCCTGGGTTTCCTCGATGTCCTTCGCCCAGCGCGAGTGGTTGCCGACGGGATCGACGCTGAGACCGATAATCTTGCAATTGCGCTTGTCAAACTCCGGCTTCAGTCCGGCCATATAGCCGAGCTCAGTCGTGCAGACCGGCGTAAAGTCTTTCGGGTGCGAGAACAGGATCGCCCAGCCATTGCCGATCCACTCATGGAAATTGATGTTCCCTTGGGTGGTCTCGGCGGTAAAGTTCGGGGCCTCCGAATTGATCCTCAAAGACATAACCTTTCTCCTCATCGTTTGATCGTCGAACGGGATCGTTAGATTGTCGAACGGATGAGAGGTTGAGCTGAGTGGTTGCCATCCCTAGACCGAAATTTGTTCATTCGCTGCTCAGCTTCGACATCACTGCTTGCTTTCCTTGGTAGTGATGCCGGCTGTTGATGATCGAGTGGACGCCCTGATTGAGAGTTGCAGTGACAACGGCCACAGTAGATGTGACACGACCAGAAGGGGTTCCGTGAGGTATCCGCGTCTGAATATCTGTCTCCTCCGCGCCCACTAGAGTCGGTTCAGGGGAATCTTCAGGTAGGTTTGGCCGTCGTCCTCGGCCGGCGGGAACTCGCCTGCGCGCATGTTGACCTGCACCGACGGCAGGATAAGCTTCGGCATGCCGAGTTGAGCATCACGCGCGATGCGCATGCGCACGAACTCGTCCTCGCTCACCCCGTCATGTATATGCACGTTGTCCGCGCGCTCGGCGGTGACCGTGGTTTCCCACCGGAATTCGCTGCGCCCCGGCGCTTTGTAGTCGTGGCAGAGAAACAGCCGCGTCGCGCCGGGAAGCGATAGGACGCGGCGAGCCGAGCGGTAAAGCGTGCGCGCATCGCCGCCGGGAAAGTCAGCCCGCGCCGCGCCATAGTCAGGCATGAAGAGCGTGTCGCCGACGAAGGCGGCGTCGCCAATTACATAGGTTATCCCGTCCGGCGTGTGGCCTGGTGTGTGCAGCGCGACCGCGTCGAGTTCGCCGATCGTGAAGCCCTCACCGTCGATGAACAGATGGTCGAACTGGCTGCCGTCGCGCTGGAATTCGGTCCCGGCATTGAAGACCTTGCCGAAGACGTTTTGGACGATACGGACATTCTCGCCGATGCCGAGCGCGCCGCCGATCCTTTCCTTGATGTAGGGCGCGGCTGAGAGGTGGTCCGCGTGGACGTGGGTCTCGAGGATCCACTCGACCTCAAGCCCCTGGTCCCGGATAAAGGCAATGAGCTCGTCCGCCGACTCCGTCGCCGTGCGGCCTGAGGCAGCGTCGTAATCCAGAACGGAGTCGAGAACTGCGCAATGCCGGGATGCGGGATCCCAGACCAGATGGCTCGCCGTGTTCGTCGGCTCGTCAAAGAATGACGTCACTTCCGGCCGCTTCGCCGCTTGGCAGAGGGCGCGAGTGACCACATCGCATTCTTGTTGGGCGATCTGGGTACGGTCCTGACGATCAACGCAGACTGCCGACATTGCCCAATCCTCCGATCTTCGGTTCCGCTGCTGGCGCGGCTGCGGTACGATCCGCAAGTGTGAGGTTGAGCCGAACGGTGGCCTTCTCCAGACCAAAATTTATTCGTTCGTTGCCCAGTTCGCGGATCGCATCAGATCGGGCAGCCGAGGCAGCTATATGCCGCCCGGAACGGGGATCAGAATGACCCTGTTGGTCGCTCAGACCGGTCCGTTCGGTCCGATGAGGGGTCGTGAACCGTCGCGGAGATGCAAGCTTGCAATTGACTGGGTTCGGTGCCAAGAGAGCCGCCGGCACTTCGAGGGAGGTCCAATATGGCGTTTCGAAACATACAGGCGGGTATGGCAACCTATCGTGGCGCGGGCGGCGAGCGCGGCGATGCGTATTACGCGCATCCGACCAATCCTGGGCCGCATCCCGGCGTCGTCGTGATCCATCACATGCCGGGCTGGGATGAATGGACCTGCGAGGTTGCCCGCAAATTCGCGCATCACGGCTATGCCGCAGTAGCGCCGAGCCTCTATTTTCGGGTCGGTGACGGCGCCGACGAGGCGGTGGTCGCCAAGATCCGCGAAGGTGGGGGCATCCCGGACGATCAGATGCTCGGCGATGTGACGGGCGCGATCGACTTCTTGCGTTCGCAACCGCATGCCAGCGGCAAGGTCGGGGTGATCGGCTTCTGCTCCGGCGGGCGCCAGACTTATCTGGTTGCCGGCAAACTGTCGCACCTGATCCAGGGTGCCGTCGATTGCTGGGGCGGCAATGTCGTCGTCGATGACAAGTCGCGACTGACTAAGGCCCAACCGGTGGCACCGATTGATCTGACCGAAGGGATCAACTGTCCGCTGTTGGGTCTGTTCGGCAACGAAGACCCCAACCCCACCCCGGAACACGTCAACAAGACCGAGGCAGAGCTGAAGAAGCACGGCAAGAATTACGAATTCCACCGCTATGACGGCGCCGGCCACGCGTTCTTTGCGCATTATCGCCCGAATTATCGTCCCGAGCAGGCAGTCGACGGCTGGCACAAGGTTTTTGCGTTCTTCCACAAGCATCTCGGTGCCCCAGCGCACTGAGTTTAGTGCCGTCCAGGCCGGCCGATGATCGACGCGGCGATCGTCGGCCTCGGCCGGTGGGGCAAAACCCTCGTCGAGGCGGTTCAGCACAAGAGCGAGGCGCTGCGCTTCACACACGCGGTCAGCCGCGAGCCGGATAAGCTTCGCGACTATACGGGCAAGCACGGGCTCGAAGCCGTTGGTACGCTCGAGGCGGTGCTCGCCGACCCCAAGATCGATGCAATCGTGTTGGCGACGCCGCACTCGCTGCATTGCGGGCAGATCATTGCGGCTGCAAGCGCAGGAAAAGCGGTCTTCTGCGAAAAGCCGCTGACCCTGAAAAGGGCCGAGGCAGCACGCGCGATCGAGGCTTGCCGCGCCGCCGGGGTCGTGCTCGGAGTCGGCACCGACAAGCGTTTCTACCCGTCGCTGCGCGAGCTCATCCGACTGGTTAAGGGCGGCGAACTCGGCAGGATCCTGCACCTCGAAGCGCATTTCAGCAACGAGGTCGCCGGGACCTTCACGGAATGGCGCTATTCGCTCGAGGAATCGCCGGCCGGAGGAATGACCGGAACCGGCATCCATGTGCTCGACGCATTAATCGCGATGGCCGGCCCGGTTCGGCGGGTCCAGGCTCTGTTGCTATCGTACAAACCACCGCCCGATCCGCTAGACAGCCTGTCGGTATTGCTCGAATTCGCCTCGGGCATCAGCGGAACGTTGGCCGCGGTGCGCTCGACCCCGATGTATTTGCGGGTCCATGCGTTCGGCCGCAAAGCGTCGGCCGAAGCGCTCGGTCGAAGCGAGCTCGTGCTGTGGAAGAGCGGCGCCGAGCCGCAACGGCTCAGCTTCCCGCCGGTCGACTCGGTCCGTGTCAACCTCGAAGCTTTCGCCGAAGCGGTCGCCGGGCGCGCACCCTATCCGATCCCGACGAGCGAGATGCTCGACACGGTTGCCGCTTTCGAAGCCATCGCCGAAGCGATGAGATCCGACGGACGGATTAGAGAGGTCTGAGGCCACTCTCTCCAATCTTGGCGGGCGCCTCGGGCTGCGCCACATAGGCAATATGACGGAACCAGGGAACGTGATGACAAAAGGAGCGGCTACCGAGCCGGGGCGCGATTTTATCCGCGACATCATCGACGCCGATATCGCCGCGGGGCGCAACACCGAAATCGTCACTCGCTTTCCGCCCGAGCCCAACGGCTACCTTCATATCGGGCACGCCAAGGCGATCTGTCTCAATTTCGGGGTCGCACAGGAATATAGTGGACGCTGCCACCTGCGCTTCGACGACACCAACCCGACCAAGGAGGAGCAAGAGTATATCGACGCGATCAAACGCGACGTACATTGGCTCGGTTTCGACTGGGGCCCGCATCTTTACTATGCCTCCGACTATTTCGAGCAGCTCTATGAATGGGCGGAGCACCTGATCCGCGCCGGTAAAGCCTATGTCGACGATCTGCCGGCCGAAGAGATGCGGGCAATGCGCGGCAGCCTGACCGAGCCTGGGCGCAACAGCCCATACCGGGACAGGTCGATTCCCGAGAACCTCGATTTGTTTCGCCGTATGCGGCAGGGCGAATTCCCGAACGGAGCGCGAGTCTTGCGCGCCAAGATCGACATGGCGTCGGGCAACATCAATTTGCGGGACCCGGTCCTTTATCGGATCCTGCATGCCGAGCACCCGCGCACCGGAACAAAATGGTGTATTTATCCGACTTACGACTTTGCGCATGGCCAGTCGGACGCGATCGAAGGGGTCACGCACTCGCTGTGCACGCTCGAATTCGAAGATCACCGGCCGCTTTATGATTGGCTCATCGACAATCTACCGGTGCCGGCGCGGCCGCGCCAATACGAGTTCGCCCGCCTGAACCTCAATTACACGGTGCTGTCGAAGCGTTTTTTGACCCAGCTGGTCAGCCAAGGCCGGGTCAGCGGCTGGGATGACCCACGCATGCCAACCCTGGCCGCGCTGCGCCGCCGCGGCGTGCCGCCAGCCACGATTCGCGACTTTGTCCGCAATGTCGGTGTCGCCCGGGCGAACAGCATCGTCGATGTCGCGATGTTCGAGCACTCGATCCGCGAGCTCCTTAACAAGACTGCCTCCCGGCGAATGGCGGTGCTGCGCCCGTTGAAGCTCGTCATCGAGAACTATCCGGCTGGCGACAGCGAGGAGCTCGACGCGGTCAACAACCCCGAGGACCCGGCTTCCGGCACACGGCGTGTTGTCTTCGGCCGCGAGCTTTATATCGAGCGAGACGATTTTCTGGAGGATCCGCCCAAGAATTTTTACCGGCTGTCGCCAGGGCGCGAGGTCCGGCTGCGTTACGCCTACTTCGTCACGTGCCGCGAGGTGGTGAAAAATGCGGCGGGCGAGGTCGTGGAGCTGATCTGCACCCACGACCCGGCGACCCGGGGCGGCAGCGCACCCGACGGCCGCAAGGTCAGGGCGACGTTGCATTGGGTTTCGGCGGCCTACTCCTTACCGGCGAAGATCCGGCTCTATAGCCCGCTTTTCACCCGCCCTGATCCGGGTGCCGATGGCGATTTCATGGCGGACCTCAACCTGCACTCGCTCGAGGCCTTGCCCCAAGGCCGGGTCGAACCAGCGCTCGCCGCCGCAATCCTCGGAGAGCCGATCCAGTTCGAACGGCAGGGGTATTTCTGTCTCGACATCGACAGCACTCCGGTAGGACTGATTTTCAACCGCACGGTCGGACTGCGAGACGCCTGGGCGAAGGCCCAAACCATCGGCGGTCGAGAGCTGTAGGAGGAAGCCTTATTTCCAGCGGCACAGTAGAGTTGATAGCAAATTTGCAGCAATCATTTGATAGTGCGCTTCCGAAGCCTGGACGTTGCGTGACATCGAAACGACCCCAGCGACCGCGTAGGGAATTCTTAGGGTATTGCAAAGGCAGCTGGCTCATTTATCTGGATCGCGGCCAAGGGAAGGACCGTCGATGCGACCATGGATGATTGTCTTGTCGAGCGCGAGCGCCGCGATCGTAGTAGCGGCGGCGTTGGCCGTTCCCGAGATATCGAACGCGCCGCAGCAACAGATCGGGCAGGCGCTGCTGCCCCATTCTTTCGCCCTCGCCGTTGCCGCCTTGGCCGTCTACGCGCTTTGCACAATGTTGCTAACGACGGCGACGCTGGTCGCCGGTAGTCTGCGCGTGCGCGATTATCTCGTCCGTGCGGCAGTCGATCGTACGTTGACCCGGCGCCGCTGGGTTACCGTCCTTAATGCGAATGGGTTTCGACAGCTTGGGTCAAGACTGGCTCCGGTGCTCGTCCAATCGGCGGGAGCGAATGAGCGGGTCGTGCTGCAAACCCGGTTCGATCCGGACGAAACGAGGAGCGAGGTTGCGCGGCTTTATTACATATGCTTGGCGCGCAGCCATTTCTTCAGTGCGCTGATCGTGCTGGCCGGAGTGGTCGGCCTTGGTCTCGCGCAAGACCGAGGCTCGCTCCCCTTTTTGGCAGCCGCGATCCCCACAGCGTCCGCCATTCTGATCCTTGTCGGCTTGATGCTTCTTGCGGCTCTCGGCCGAATCGTCGTCGATGTCACGGTGGAGCCTTTGATTGGTACGATTGCGCAACTACCCTCCGAGCGCGTCGAGGTCGGGCTCTTGCGCCGCGCCGTGGAATTGTTGGAAATGGCATGCAATGCCCCCGCCTTCCAGAACAACAGGGCTCCCGCTGCATCGCCTCAGCTCCCGGAAGGGCTGATGGGGTTGCTCGAACAAGGCCAAAACGCTCTGTTGGACGCGGTCGACCGGCTGACGGCTAATACCCAGGCCCTTGAAGCTACGGTGCGATCGTCCATCGAAATTGTTGCATCCACGGCGCACACGACCGCTGCGCCGCAGCAGTCGATCGATGGTTTTTCGGAGCTGCGGGGAGCGGTAGAGGAGCTGACAGGCGTCATTCAACGTCTGGGCACATTGGCGGGAGAAACCCGAGAGGCTCCGGTCCCGGTCAGCCCCGTTGGTCGCAGCGAAACGCCAGCACCGCAGCTCGCTCGAGAACTACAGAGTCTGCTGAAGGAGATCGAGTCTGCTCGCTAGACAACTCGACTTACGGCGTAAAATTGGGGACTAGGTGGTTACCGAGCCATCATCGAATGGTTTCGCCCCACGGCCTTTTCTCTCTCTCGCCGATGTCGTTATGCATCGAGACAAATTTGGTGCTGCTGCAGTAAGTCGTAGAGCGTGGGTCGGCTGATGCCGAGCAGTTTTGCTACTTTTGATAAATTGGTGCCAGCCTGGGCGAGAGCCAATTGCAGCACTTCGCGTTCGGCGCGCGCGCGGGCGGCACGGATTGCGAGCGATGGCAGCCCCTCCTCGGGGATCGAAAGACCAAGATCATCGGCTGACACCAATATTCCGTCGGCCATTACCACGGCGCGTTTGATGCGGTTCTCGAGCTCGCGCACATTCCCCGGACCACTGATGGTCCTGGATCGCCGCCAAGGCTGAGGGTGCGAAGCCGCGCACGGGGCGACCGTATTCCGATGCGAACCGTCTAAGAAAGAAGCTCGCCAGGACTACCGCATCGCCGAGCCGCTCACGAAGCGGCGGTACTCGCACCGCCACTTCGTTCAGTCGGTAATACAAATCCTCTCGAAAGCGACCTTCGGCCATCATGCTGTCGAGATCCTGATTCGTCGCGCAAACGATGCGCACATCGACCTGCACGGGCTTGCGGCCGCCAATCCGCTCGACGATCTGGTCTTGCAGGAAGCGCAGCAGCTTGACTTGCATCGCCAACGGCACATCGCCGATTTCATCGAGGAAGAGGGTACCGCGGTCGGCACTTTCGATCCTGCCGATATTCTGCTTTACTGCGCCGGTGAACGCTCCTTTTTCATAACCGAAGAGTTCGCTTTCGAGCAGCGTTTCGGGAATGGCGGCACAGTTGATCGGGATGAAGGGCGAGCGGGCCCGCCCGCTCATCTTATGGATTGCCCGAGCCAGCAATTCCTTCCCTGTGCCGCTTTCGCCGAGCAACAAGACCGCAACATCGGTCGGCGCGATCTTTTCAATATTGCGCAAAACCCGCAGCATTTCCGGGCTGCTCGCCACCAAGCCGTCGACCGGAGAGGTCACTGCTCCCTCGCTGAGCCTGCGATTTTCGGCTTCTAGTTCGAAAATGTGCTCAGCGCGGCTGACGATCAGTCGGAGGGTGTCGATATTGATGGGCTTTTGATAAAAGTCGTAGGCGCCCGAGGCAATCGCCTGCAATGCATTCTCGCGGGTCTTATTGCCTGTCGCGATGATGACCTTGGTCCCTGGCGCAATTGCCAGAATTTCGGTCAACGTCGCCAGCCCTTCTGAAGCTCCGTCGGGATTGGGGGGAAGGCCCAGATCGACGACCGCGACAGGAATAGCTTCCCTCTTGACTAGATCGATTGCTTCCTGGCGCGTCCCGGCGGGATACACCCTGTGGTCGGAAAAGGCCCAACGCAGCTGGCGCAGAAGGCCAATGTCATCGTCGACGATCAGCAACGGTTTGGCGTTCGGAGGCATGTGATAGTGCCTACGACCGGACGGAAGATGCTGCCGGTTCTCTTTCAAGAGCCAGAGGCAAGATTATCCGCATCGCAGTGCCAAACCCTTTTTCGGAGATTACTTCCAGTTCGCCTCCTGCCGTGCGGATCAGCTCGCGGGTCTGAAAGGCGCCAATTCCGTACCCGCCCGACTTGTCGAGCGGAGAGGCATAACGAGTTCGTCCCGGATAAAAGCCTCGTTCATCCCCGGAGCTTCGCCGGTGATGTCGATCAAAAGCTGGGCGCCAAGGCGACGAGAAGAGATGACCACCCGAGTTTGCGGCGGCGATGCGTCGATTGCGTTGCGGACGAGGCGGGTCAGAGCGGATCTGAAATGGCCCCGATCGATGGCTATGTTGCAAGCCTTGGCATCGTCGCAAATATCGACCGCGACCCTGCCACCGCCAAACTCGGCTGCAAAAACCGGCCGAAACCATCGCGGCTACGGCGGCGGACGACAATCTTGCAGCAAGTTGAGCATCGAAGCTCGATGCACCGAATACGATCGGTGGACCGACCTGTGACTCTGATGGGAATCGATAACCGGCAACAGTTGTCAGCAGGGCGTCCGACGACACACGAGGCAAGACCGAAATCGGTGTAAAATGTCGGAATAGTCTGAGTTGCATGTCAAGCTGAAGAGTGTTAACCCCGTCGCCACCAAATGCACTTTCCGGCTCGTGGCCCAGGTCACAGCAGAACCATAGCAGGAAATCGTGAACCCGTCCAGTAGTATTGTGAATTTAGCCTACAGTGATAGAATGATCTACGCTAGTGATTGGCTCTTTTGTAGTTTTCGAGTATACCTTTAACCTTAAGAGAAGTGAAATCACGGCAAGGGTAAGGTGCCCGATAGCCTCTATGTTGCGGTTTCACCGCCCCTCGCACTACGGAGCTTGGGGTGGCCGCCGGCGCCAGCACAGCCTCGCTCAAGGGTTGTTCGGCCGGTGAAATGTTCCGGTATGGCGCATTTTCGATAAATGTGGCGAAATGGAGCTGGCCGATATGCAAACGGAAGGAATTCACGGAATTATGATTACCGCCGCCCAATGCCGTTCTGCACGCACATTGCTGAGCTGGTCGGTTGGCAAATTGGCGAGCGCCGCGTCGGTCAGCGAGAGCGCAGTCGATAATTTTGAGCTCGAGCGCCAGCCGCCAGACGCGATAACCGCCGACGCCATTCAGCGGGCCCTCGAGGATGTCGGCGTGGTGTTTCTGCCCGGTGAGGATGTCCGATTACGCGCTGACCCATCCGCCGTCAGATAATGCAGCGACGTCGGTGGCTGTTGCGTTGATCGGCTAAGGATTGCCGCTGGCCCATCTCGGCTGAGACGTTGGTGATTCCCGGCACAGCTTGCTCGGGCACCAGGTGCGCGGGGCAAGCGCGTTGCGCTTACAGCGCGGGATTGCGCCAGCCTTTCTTGCCCCTTATCTACCGGAAACTTTGCTCCCGGGCGGGATTAGGAACACAATCGACGTGGCGCATCCTGTGCCTATTCGGGAACCAGGCACGGGTCGCGCTTATCTTCTCGACCTCCGTCGTGATCAATTTCTTGTCGAAAATGGCCCGCCTACTCTCCCGCCTTTCCGCGGGTGCGACTATTTGCCTAGAATAGCGTCGACCATGCCGGTGTTGATGCACGAAGCCGAAGTGTCGTTTTTGCCCAGACCAAAGAGCCCTTCATGCGACTCCTCCGTAGTGCTGCCGCCTTTATAAGGTCGGCTCGGCCACCGTATCCCGCATTCTTGCGGCGCTTGCTGCCGGAGGGTGGGCCGGATGGCCTCGACCGCTCGATTTACGGCTATATTATCCATTATAGTCTGAAGGAGCAACTTTATCTCGTTATAGTTACTCTGCTCTCGTTTCCATTTCTCTATTATTCTTTAGATCTCCCAAAACAAATTGTCAATCACGCTATTTCTGGAAAAGATTTTCCCGTAAATTTCTTCGGCGCCGAGCTTGATCAAATTCCCTATCTTTTGGTGCTTTGTGCGGTGTTTCTCGCCCTTGTCTTAATCAATGGCTGGTTCAAGCTGCATCTCAACATAAAGAAGGGCCAGGTCGGGGAACGCATGCTGCGCCGCCTACGCTACCAGCTTTATGAGCGGATATTGCGGTTTCCCTTACACCACTTCGATCGCACCGCCACCGGCGAAGTCATCGCGATGATGACCGGCGAACTCGAGCCCGTCGGCGGTTTTGTCGGAGAGGCTTTCGCCTTGCCTATTTCGCAAGGCGGGACCCTGCTCACCATTCTATTCTTTATGTTTGTACAAGATCCGATCCTCGGCACGGCCGCGATCGCGCTCTATCCGCTGCAGGGGTATCTGATCCCGAAGATGCAGCGCGTCATCCGCCGCCTCGGCCGCGAACGGGTGCGCAAGGTCCGCCGGCTCTCGGACCGCATCGCCGAGACGATCGCCGCCCGGACCGAAATCAGAGCCAACGACGGCGCCCCCTATCAGCTCGCTGATATTTCTTATCGCCTGGGCGAGATTTATGATATTCGGTTCGAGATCTACAACCGAAAATTTTTCGTCAAATTTCTTAATAATCTTATCGGAAATCTGACCCCCTTCTTCTTCTTCTCGATCGGTGGCTATTTTGTCATCAAAGGCCAGCTTTCATGGGGCGCGCTG
>Ga0310915_10000692_pt1 | contig 16459 bp, 9 predicted proteins | sample GREbulkMGAN111_FD_202508 | JGI IMG/M metagenome (GOLD analysis project Ga0310915, IMG submission 202508) | Lab enrichment of tropical soil microbial communities from Luquillo Experimental Forest, Puerto Rico - GRE.bulkMG.AN111 | ecosystem: Environmental > Terrestrial > Soil > Tropical forest >...
TCCGATGACCCAGGGCAAAATCGAGCGCTGGCATCAGACCCTCAAAAACCGCATCCTGTTGGAAAATTACTTTCTGCCCGGCGATCTCGAAGCGCAGATTGCCGCCTTCGTCGACGACTACAACCACCGCCGATACCACGAAAGCATCGACAATCTCACCCCCGCCGACGTCTACTGCGGGCACGGCTCGACTATCTTGGCCGAACGACAAAGGATCAAACGACAGACCATTGCCAACCGTCGCTTGCAGCACCGCCTGCAGGCGGCCTGACAGCACCACATCGATGCGCCAGAGCCTCCCTTAATTTACCTAGCCAGTTGTCTCAAAAACCCTGACGACGGACACGGCGATCGGCCATAGGCGAGGTCTTTGGTCCCGATTAGCAGCACCACTGCTTTTGGCTGCGGCCCGGCGAGGTTGCCGTGTTGCAGCCGCCACAAAAGGTGATCGGTACGATCACCGCCTGATCGAAGGCTTCTGCGAGCTGACCGGCGTGCCAATGGTGCTCAACACATCGTTTAACGAGAACGAGCCGGTGGTTTGCCGACCGGAAGAGGCGCTCGACTGCTTTCTCCGCACTAAAATGGATACGCTCGTGCTCAGCGACTTCCGGTGTCTCGTTCACGATGAAGCCTCGTGGGTTCGTCCAACGACCCCGTCTCGAAACTGTCGACTTTCCGGCATTTGCAGCAAGGAGGTTCGGTACCAGTCATAGGTTTGACGTATTCCCGCTTCAAGCGTGATCCGCGGGTGCCAACCGAGCGCGGTCAGTTTCGAGGTGTCGAGGAGCTTGCACGGGGTTCCGTCCGGTTTTGACGGGTCAAAGATAAAGCGCCCCTCAAAACCGACGGTCTTTGCAATGAGCCGGGCGAGTTCTGCGATTGTCACATCGGTGCCGGTCCCGATGTTAATCGGTTCCTCCTCCGACCAGGACTTCATCAAAAAGACGACTGCGTCGGCCAGGTCGTCGACATGCAGGAACTCGCGGCGCGGCCGGCCGCTGCCCCAAATCTCCACCGTATCCCGTCCCTCCCCGAAAGCGGCATCAATCTTGGCGAGCAGGGCCGGCAAAACGTGGCTGGAGAGCAGGTCAAAATTATCGTTGGGCCCGTAAAGGTTGGTCGGCATGACTGAGACGAAATCGCATCCGTGTTGCCGGCGGTAGGCTTGGCACAGTTTGAGGCCAGCGATCTTGGCGATTGCATACCATTCGTTGGTCGGCTCGAGCGGACCGGTCAGCAGACAGCTCTCTGGCATCGGCTGCGGCGCGAGGCGCGGATAGATGCAGGAGGAGCCAAGAAACAGTAGTTTTGCGACGCCCATGCGCCGCGACGCCTCGATCACATTGGTCGCGATCGCCAGGTTGTCGTAGAGGAAATCGCCAGGATGGGTGGCGTTCTCATGAATGCCGCCAACCCGGGCCGCGGCGACCAGCACCGCCTCTGGCCGATGTTCATCAAACCAGCGATCGACTGAAGCCTGGTCGCGCAAATCGACTGCGTCGCGCCCAACTGTCAGAACCCGGCATTCCTCCTGCGCCAGCCGGCGGATCAATGCAGACCCGACCATGCCGCGATGGCCGGCAACGAATATCCGTCTCCCGTCGAGCGGGAAGACTGCAGGTTGTCCCATAGGTCAGTGGTTTCCCGCTATCGCGGCGCCTCGGGCCGGATCGGCAAACCCAGCCTGGCTCACGGTCCGCTCGCGGCGCGCGAGCTCGATATCGTGCTCGACCATCATCTTGACCAGTTCTGCGAAGTTGACCCGCGACCCCCAGCCGAGGGCGTCGCGCGCCTTGGTGGCATCGCCGCATAGCGTGTTGACCTCGGTCGGCCGAAAGTAGCGGCGATCGACCTCGACGTGACGCCGCCAGTCGAGCCCAGCCGCCGCGAAGGCGAGCTCGACGAGATCGCGCACACTGTGTGCCTCGCCGGTCGCTATGACGTAGTCGTCGGGCTGCTGCTGCTGCAGCATCAGCCACATCGCCTCGACATAGTCGCCGGTAAACCCCCAATCTCGCTTCGCTTCGAGGTTGCCCAGGTAGAGCTTGTCTTGGATGTCCTGGCTGATTCGGCCAACCGCCCGGGTCACTTTACGTGTCACGAACGTCTCACCCCGGCGAGGGCTTTCATGATTGAATAGAATGCCATTGCAGATAAAAAGCCCATAGGCTTCGCGGTAGTTGACCGCAAACCAGTGTGCCGCCACCTTGCTGACGCCGTAGGGACTGCGTGGATAAAATGGGGTCTTTTCGCTTTGCGGCGGCGGGGCGGCGCCGAACATCTCCGACGAGCCCGCCTGATAATAACGCGCGGGGCGGCCGCCATGCACGACGTGGTCGCGCACCGCCTCGATCAGTCGCAAAGTCCCGACCGCGACGACTTCGGCGGTATATTCCGGGATGTCGAACGACACCTTGACGTGGCTTTGAGCGCCGAGGTTGTAAACTTCGTCGGGGTCCACTCTTTCGAGGACGCGGCGCAGTCCCGTTCCGTCGGCCAGGTCTCCGTAATGTAAGGTCAGATTGGGGCCGGCGAGGTGCGGATCGTGGTAGAGATGATCGATCCGGTCGGTGTTAAACAGGCTCGCCCGCCTCATCAGACCGTGGACTTCATATCCCTTGGCGAGCAGGAACTCCGTAAGATACGAGCCGTCCTGCCCGGTAACGCCGGTGATCAGTGCGCGTTTGGCCATTTGTCTGATATACTATCGCACTTCCAACGCGGCGTCATTCCAGAGCTGTAGGGCCTTACTCAAAGCAGTACCGCGGTATTGGCAGGGTTTGCGTCACACCATCGAGGGCGCGAGTAGGGAAATCGCTTCTTCTACGTGTCTCCTGCGGCTGCAGGATCGATGGACGGCGGTAAGCCCGCTCAGAATCGTCAGGATGATACGATCCGCGCGATTTTGCACCCGAAGAATTTACTCAGAGCTTCGCGCGGACAGCGAGAAGGCTTCAGTGTCGATTCATCTCATCCGACTTGCCGGACCACGGCACCGGCCCCTTGTTTAGATCTAGATCGCCGGCGTCAAACATCGACGGCGAGGGCGGCCGATTTGCACCGAGATGCTGCCCGGCAACATCGCCGACGCGAGGGTGCTGGTGCAGATCGTCGACCGTCTGCGCGAACGCTTTCATATCGGCCGGGTCTGCGTCGTCGCCGACCGCGGCATGATCTCCGCCGCCACCATCGCGGCGCTGGAGGAGCGCAAGCTGGAATACATCCTCGGCGCCCGCGAGCGCAGCAGTGTCATCATCTGCCGCTTTATGCTCGAGGACAAAGCGCCGCTGACACCCCCCGAAGCGGGGGGCGGTCGTGGCAAGCCGATCGCGGAGACAGCCGCTTCTGTCCTGGTAAGACCGACATTGACACCTCACCTAAGTGGGGCGGAGCGTCGGCAGCTTACCGTAATGTTCGGCGATCTGGTCGGCTCGACGCCGCTGTCGCAGCGTTTTTGATCCCGAGGATCTGCGCGAGGTGATTGAGATCCTCGGCAGCGAAAGTGCGCCGCACACGGTCGAAGGAAGGCACCATGGAGCTGCTCTTTCTCGGCGGAGAAAAAATCGTTTGGGACGGGGCGGCTTGGCATTACATCGCGGTCTCGCACTGACCACAGGTTCCCTCGCCATGCCGATCGACCGTTGCAAGGGATCACCATATCGGTACCGGGCCGGCTGCCTGCTCGCCGCCGCGCTCCTGTTACTCGCGGCAAACGCTCGTGCGGACGATATCGTCGCGGTTTACGCCGCTTATTGGGCGGGCCTTCCCGCGGGCGAGATTCAGGTTAGGCTGCACGATGGCGCCGCCGCATATCACGACGAAATCGAGATCCGGACCGCCGGCCTGCCGGCCCTCATAACGCGATTGCGCGGAACCGGTATAGCCGAGGGACGCCTCGCCGCCGACCGGCCGGCCGAGCCGTCCCATTACGATGCGATTTACGATCTGTGGAAACGCCGCAACAGCCATATCAGCATGCGCTTTGTCACCCGCGCCGGTGCGGTCGTCGCCGAGCGCGGTCGGGATGACACCAGCCGCAAGCCGCCGCTCGCCGAGAAGTTCCGCAGCAACGCGGTCGATCCGGTCACGGCGTTTGAGCGTGTCCGCGATGCGTTGCGCGCGCCGCGGCGCTCGACAGATGGTTCGTTCGCGGTCCCGGTCTATGACGGCGCGCGGCGTTTCGACATCCTCGGGCGCATCCTGCCGAAAAAGGATGCGAGCGAGGGCACCCTTCGCGTCGAGCTGACCCTGCGCGCGATTGCAGGGTTCAAAGGCGAGTCGAGCGAAGACGGCGACCCCGACGACGCCCCGCGCAAGGTCGACCTGTTGGTCACCGACGACGCACGCATGATGCCGCTATCGATGACCGTACCGGTATTCTTTATGCCGCTCGTCGTCCAATTCGTTCATTTCTGCGCGTTGGCCAACACTTGTCCGGGTAAAGAATACAACGAAAATCGCGATGCGACGCGCGAAACACCCGCTCCACCATCGCTAGCACGTTAGATCAATCCGTTAGATCGCTAATCGGGGCTTCGAGGAACAACGAATCGACCTCGGATATTTATCAAATCTGCACAGCCGGCAGCGGATCGAGAACAATGCAAAACGCGCACCCGCGAGGATGGGCGCGATAACCAAGCCGCCCGGCGTGACCGAGCGGATTTGGCTTCTTCTGACCCGACAAGGCGCGTAGGATTGCACCAGCTGTGCCTATTGCTGGTGTCCTGGCGTTGAGTTACACCCTATTACGCGCGCGTAATAGGGTGTAACTCAACGTAGGGGCGCCGCGATCTCGCCGCTTGGCTCGCCAAGTGGTCAGCCAAATATTCAAAGCTCACCGGCTGGGTTGAAGAGAACATCGACGAGACGCTGACATTTTACCGGTTGCCGCGCCCGCACCATAAGCATCTCAAATCGACCAACATGCTGGAGCGCTTAAACGAGGAGATCAAACGCCGCACCCATGTCGTGCGTATTTTTCCCAATGGTGAGAGTTGTTTGCAGCTGGTGCGGGCGCTCGCCGTCGAGACCCACGAGAACTGGCCCGAGCAGCAAAGCTACCTCAACATGGACGATCTGCGTAAGCACAAGAAGGAGGCGCTGCGTCGTGCTGCCTGACCTCCGAGCGGTTCAGCCTGGCACCGTGCTCGCTCGGTCAGGGACGCGGCGCGCTGGCTTCGCCGGTGCCACCGCTGTCGCGAAGGCATCCTTGACTGCCGCTGCGCGCGGCGCTCTGCCAGATGCCAGGTCGGGACGAAGGGATGGCCGTTTCCCCGATCGAACAAAGAGATTGATGCTTTGTTGACCTGAAACGAAATACCGCACTCTCACCGTGCCCAATTTGCTGAGATTTGACGCACACAATAGGCAACCGTCGGATCGAGCAGATCGCGCCGTATCGTCTTCACCGCTGCGAGCGTGCCTTCCTCATCGGCTCCCATGAGTCGCGAAGGCATTGGCAACTTAGTGGACTTAGCGCGCCTTTTTCCGCCCACGCTCGGTTAGAGCGGGGCAGCACAAACGGTGGGCAAAGGGCCCGAGCCGCCGCGCCACCGACACAACGAGCATACCACCGGCGGCTAAGTTGACAACGCCGTCGCCGGTGTTCCACGCTGCTGTCGATTAGCTTGCATCCGAGGCGAGCCGCCGTAGCCACAAGCATGTAGCAAAGGTCGACAGCACTATTCGAATAGTGTTTATCTTGCATTAGATTGATCACCTCGGAGTTTCGATCTGTCTGGAGTACCCGAGTGGGGGCTCGGCGGATGAAAGAAGGACCACACGGGCGCGAGCGGGGAGCATCAGCTGACATGCCGACAGAGAGTAACGCCCTGGGCCGACCCTTCCCCGTCGCCCTAGTCGGTTTGGCATGTCGATTCCCGGGCGCTGCTGACGTGGCGGACTTTTGGTCGTTGCTCAAAGCCGGGACCGACGCCATCGGCGAGATTCCCGGCGACCGCTGGGATGTCGACGCTTACTTCCATCCTGATCCGGCCGCACCTGGCAAAATGTATACGCGCGCGGGCGGGTTCATCGCAGACATCGACAAGTTTGATGCCGGGTTTTTCGGGATTTCGCCACGCGAAGCTCGGCGGATCGACCCGCAGCAGCGCCTCCTTTTAGAGCTGACCTGGGAGGCGCTGGAGAGTGCCGGCATCGTTCCGCAGCGAATCGCCGGATCACAGGCCGGAGTATTTGTCGGAATCTCGCTGTCAGACTACGCCGCGCTGCAGCGCGACGAGCCGAACCAGGTCGACCCTTACGTCATGTCCGGGAGCGCACTCAGCAATGCAGCGAATCGAATATCCTATGTCTTCGACTTACATGGTCCGAGCTTCGCTGTCGACACCGCCTGCTCGTCATCGCTGGTTGCTGTCCATGAAGCCTGTGTCAGCTTGTGGCGGGGCGAATCAAGCCTGGCGATCGCGGCAGGGGTCAGCGCGCTGTTGTCTCCGTCAGCTGGCATCGGTTTCTCAAAAGCGCGCATGCTGTCGCCCACTGGTCGATGCCGCCCCTTTGATTCGGCGGCGGACGGTTATGTCCGGTCGGAAGGCGGAGGGGTTATCATTCTACAACCGTTGGCAGAGGCGATTGCCGAGAACAATCCAATACACGCCGTCATCGTTGGTTCGGGCGTTAATTCTGATGGCCGCACCAAAGGGTTGGCGATGCCGAATCAAGCGGCGCAAGAGGCCTTGCTGCGGCGGGTTTACCGTGACGCCCGAGTTGACCCGGGCGAGATTACTTACATCGAGGCCCACGGGACCGGCACGAGTGTTGGCGACCCGATCGAATGCGCTGCCTTGGGAAGCGTGCTCGGCGTTTCACGGGCGCCCGGCGATCCCTGTCGGATCGGTTCCGTCAAGAGCAATATCGGCCATCTCGAACCCGCCTCTGGGATTGCCGGGCTGCTGAAGGTCGTCCTGGCGCTTCGCCACCGTGCGATCCCGCGTACGCTGCATTTCACGAACCCCAATCCGCAGATCCCCTTCGAGGAACTCAATCTCTCCGTCGTTTCGGAATACACAGAACTGCTTCCGGATCGCTTGACTATGGGTGTCAACTCCTTCGGATTCGGCGGTACGAACGCCCATGTCGTTCTTCAGGATCCGGAGCCCCCGGCTTCTACCGAGAGGCATCAAGAGTCGGAGACGGAAGGCCAAGAAATCCGGTCGCTGTTGGTATCAGCGCATGATGAAGAAGCCCTCAAAAGCTTGGCCCTGCGCTATGTCCGGTTGCTGCAATCGCCGACGGCGCCTCATCTCCGAGCTGTGTGTCGCAGCGCTGCTACTCGACGGACCCATCACCAGAATCGACTCGCCGTCTTTGGCCGGACCGGCGGCGAGATTGCTACTCGGCTCAATGCGTTTGCAGCCGGCGATTCGCCCCCGCTCGTCGCCCAAGGGCATGCTCGCACCTCGCCGGCTCGACTGGCCCTGGTGTTTTCGGGAAACGGCTCACAATGGCACGGTATGGGGCGGGACTTGCTCGCCGACCCATCCATTGCCGCGCGCATCGAGCGGGTCGCTGCTGCACTGAGCCCGCTTGTCGGATGGTCAGTGACCCACGTCCTTCAATCGGCGGAGCCGGCAGACCTCTTCAATCGCACGGAAATTGCGCAGCCGGCGCTCTTCGCACTGCAGGTGGCTATTCTGGAGTGGTTACGCGCCCACGGCATCGAGGCTGATGCCGTGCTTGGCCACAGCGTCGGCGAGGTGTCAGCCGCTTACGCAGCGGGCATTCTGCCGCTCACCGAAGCTTGCCGGGTCATTACCGAGCGCAGCAAGGCACAAGGGCGCACCGCCGGAACCGGTCGGATGGCCGCTCTCGGGCTATCACCCGAGGATGCTGCTTCGGTCATTGCTCCCTACGGTGAAGCGCTGACGATCGCGGCCGTTAATAGCCTCAACGCAGTAACAGTGGCGGGTGATGCCGCCGCGATACAGGCGCTCGGTGTCGACCTCGAGCCAAACGGCGTCTTCTTTCGTCCTCTCGATCTCGATTACGCGTTCCACAGCCGCTGCATGGACCCGATCCGAGAGACCCTGTTGGACCGGCTCGACGGGCTGGCGTCGCAAGATGGCCGGGTACGGTTTGTTTCGACTGTTACCGGCGCGACGATCAAGGGCAGTCGGCTCGACGCTGCTTACTGGTGGGACAATATCCGTAGACCTGTCCAGTTTGCGCCCGCAATAGCGTCACTGGTGTATGAGGGCTTCAATACCTTTCTCGAAATCGGCCCGCATCCGATACTCGACCGTTATGTCCGAGAATGCCTGAAGGCCAGTGATCGCGAGGGACTCTCGATCCCCACTCTCCGACGTCACGAGCCGGAACGCGACGCGCTATGGCTAGCGCTCGGGCGCTGCTACACCGCTGGCGTCGCGATCGATTTCGACGCCCTTTACTCTGGCGAGTACGCGTTCGCGCCGCTTCCAGCCTATCCGTGGCACCGTGAGCACTACTGGTTTTCCGAGGAGAACGAGGTCGGAGCATCTTTCGGCAACCGCAGGCACCCGCTGTTGGGCAAGCGTCTGCCTACTATTACCGGGATTTGGAAGAACCGCCTCGACCCGGCGCTCCTGCCCTGGCTCTCGGATCACATTGTCGAAGGCAGCGTCGTCCTTCCCGGAACAGCGTATATCGAGATGGCTGTCTCGGGGTCTTTAGCGATCCACAGGAGCGACGGAGTCGAAATCGAAGGGTTCGAGATCAGGCGCCCGGTCGTGATCGCTGCCGGCGCCGAGCCTTTGGTGGAGGTGGTGCTGTCAAACGAGGACGGGGCGTTTCGGCTGCACACCGGCGACCCCACGGGGACCGGACTTCCCCCGGTCGCGGTTGGGCGCGCTGTGCCTCTCGCGAGTGGCCAATCGAAACCGACAGCCTCGGTTGAGATGATCCAGGAGCGAATGGCAAGACGAATTGATGGCGCTCAATTCTATCGCCGATTCGCTACGCGCGGCCTGACGTACGGGCCTGCCTTCCAAGGCGTCGCCGAGGTCTGGGCCGGCAAGGATGAAGCGCTCGGACGCATCATCGTGCCCCCCGCGATAGCAGCCGAGCTCGGCGAGTATCGCATTCACCCCGCCTTGCTCGACGCGTGCCTCCAGATCACGCTCGCAACCGATCCCGATCAGCCTGATGAGGAATCTCAGGGCGTTTTCGTCCCAAGCAAGGCGGAGCGGATTCGTTTCTTCGGCGGCGGCGAACGGATCGGGTGGTGCCATATGACTGTGGTTCAGTCTACGGCTCGTTCAATCGTCGGCCGCGTTCTGGTGCTCGGCGGCAATGGGGAAACGATTGCCGAAATCGACGGCTTGCGTTTGCGTCGAGTCGCGCCGGGTGGTTCGAGTGAAATCCCGGCTTATCAGTGGCGCTATCAACTGCGGCCTTCGGCTCTCTACGCTGGTGGGGCCGATGATCTGCCGCGGCCACAGACACTAGCGGCTTCTCTTGCGATAACAAGCGGTGAGCGCGAGCGTGATAAAGAGACCCGCGCGCTCCTGGATCGCGTTGCTGCCGCCTATGTCGATAGGGCTTTAGAGCGGGCTCTCGGTCGGGGTCGGTTCGCTGTTTCCCAACTCATCGCGGAACGGCGTATCGCGCCACAGCGTGAGCATTACCTCCGTAAGCTTCTTGCCTTTGCCGAGCAAGCGGGGGTGGCGGAGCACGACAAGGGCGAGTGGCGCCTCGCAGAGATTGGTTCTGCAACAGCGCCGGAATCTCTCTGGCGCCGAGCGATTGCCCGCTGCCCAGCTCACCTCGCGAGCTTGCAGCTTATCGCGCGATACGGTGGGGCGCTTCCCAAAATCTTGCGATCAGAGAGCGATCCGGTCGATCCGGCTTCTGCCGAGTCGGGCTTCGACGCGGTCGAGCAGCTCTACGATTCCGACCCGATGTTCCGCCGAGCGAATGATCTGGCGGCCGGAGTGCTACTACGACTATACAAGACTATCCCATGCACTCGCCAGCTGAGTATCCTCGAGATCGGAGGTGGGACTGGAGGGCTGACAGGAGCGCTGCTTGGGGCAGCGCCGCCTGATCGCGTCGAGTATGTTTTCACCGATCCAGACGAGGCAGCAGTCGCCCGCGCAGAATCCCGTTTCAGGGGGCTGTCGGGTCTTCGTTGTGCTGTGCTCGATCACAGCAAGGACATCGCTGAACAAGGCTTCGCCCTCGACCAACACGATCTGATCGCCTCTGGGATGGCGCACGCCGCCCCGGCCGAACTTGACCGCGATCTCGCCGCCGCTCGCATCTTGCTCAAACCAGGTGGGCTCCTCCTGCTGACGGTCCCGAAGGAGCGCGGTTTTATGGATCTCGTCTTCGGGATGCACGCCGATCACGCAGGGGAGAATGATTGGCAGGGAGCTGTCCGTGACGCCGGCTTCGAAGAGGTAATTTCGCTGGGTCACAACGACCCGATCGCCGCCTGCGCTGTGTTGGTCGGACGCAAACCAGCGGCGGCGGTGCGCTTGCCGATACATCGCGAGGTCGACCCGGCCACCTGGCTGATACTCGCCGATGACATTGGCGTCCATCCCGCCGCCGCGGTGATCCGCGCTCTCGATCAACTCGGACATCGTGTCGTGATCGCTCACCCCGGTCATTCCTTCGATCGTTTGGGCCTCGACCGGTTCGTTGTTCCGTGTGGAGACTCTGACGCCTATGCAAGGCTTTTCCGCATTCTGGCAGCAGACTTCGTTAGCCCACTTCATCTTTTGCACCTACGGGGGACTGCTGAAGCAACGCCCGCGGACCCGCTAGCGGCGCAGCGGCACGGCAGTCTCGACCTGCTGGCGGCCGTGCAGGCACTAATAGCAACGGGGCTCACGACGTCCACAAATCTGACAGTTGTCACCTCGGGCGCGATGCCGATGCCGGACCGGTCGGCTGGTTGTGCGCGACCTTGGCAAGCTCCGCTCTGGGGCCTCACCCGTACGATCCTCAACGAGCGGGCCGATATCCCCTGCCGGCTGATCGATCTCGATCCCGAGGCGACCGCGACGACCGCGTGTGAAGCGCTAATCGAAGAATTGTTCCGACGCGACGACGAAGACGAAGTCGTGTTGCGGGGCCGGGCGCGCTATGTGCCCCGTCTGTCGCGGAGCATGCCGCAGCCGGTCTTGTGTGACGCGGGCGAAGAGACCGGTTTCAGACTGACCTTCGCGCAAGGAGAAGCTCGGCAGGGTGTGGTCCTGCATAGGATGGAGATCCCGCGGCCGGCTGTGGGAGAGGTCACTGCTCGCGTCGCGGCAGCGGGTCTCAACTTCCGCGACGTCCTGCAACGTATCGGGGTACTGCCGGAGGAAGCGTTTGAGGGCGGGTTCGCGGGGGCGACGCTGGGCATGGAGTTTGCCGGCGAAGTCATTGCGGTTGGTGATGGCGTTGATCACCTTCGTCCCGGGGACGCCGTGTTTGGCATCGCCCGGAATGCGTTCTCATCCCACCTTGTTGCGCCGGCCGATGGCCTGTTCAAAAAACCGCCGTTCATGAGCTTCGAGGAGGCTGCGACACTGCCGGTCGCCGCTCTCACAGTTTATTACTCGCTGCACCATCTCGCTCGGTTGCAGACGAGCGAGCGGATCCTCATTCATGGCGCGGCCGGCGGCGTCGGCTTGGCTGCCGTCCAGTACGCCCGATCTGTTGGCGCCGAAATTTTCGCTTCTGCCGGGTCGGTCGAGAAGCGCGAGTTTCTCCGGCGGATTGGAGCACAGCACGTCGTCGACTCTCGCTCGCTCGCCTTCGCGGACGACATTCGCGAAATTACGCACGGCGAGGGTGTCGACGTGGTGCTGAATTCGGTGGCGGGAGATGCCATCCACAAAGGCCTTTCTATTCTTAGGCCCTATGGGCGCTTTGTGGAACTCGGGAAGCGCGACTTCTACGCCAACAGCAAACTCGGCCTTCAACCTTTCTGCAACAATATCCAATTTTTCGGGGTCGACGTCGATCGACTGTTGGTCGACCGTCCCACTCTCTCCAGGCAACTCTTCGCCGAGTTAGCGCCGCTCCTCGATCAAGGTGTTTTCGTCCCGTTGCCGCATCGGATCTTTTCGGTCACGCGTGCCGTTGAATCCTTCCGCTGCATGCAGCACTCGCGTCATATTGGCAAGATTGTTCTAACGATGAACGGGCTCGATCAGCCCGCGGTCGACCCGGGTCGACCGGAGACCGGACTGCAACTATCGCCTACGGCCAGCTACCTTATCACAGGGGGACGGGGCGGGTTCGGCCTTGCAACTGCCGAGTGGCTCGTCCGCAAAGGTGCGCGGCATCTTGCTGTGATCGGGCGCAGCGTGACCACCTCGCCCGATGCAGCTGCTTCACTCGAACGCTTGCGGCAAAACGGTGCAGCGGTTCACGAATTTGCCATCGATGTCGCTGATGCGAAGCAGGTTGCCCAGCTGCTGCGCCGCATGCAGCGCGAAATGCCACCACTGCGCGGGATCATCCACTGCGCGGCCGTGATTAAAGATTCGAGCCTGGTCAATATGACGGAAGCGGACTTCCACGACGTCCTGCGGCCGAAAATCGCTGGGGCGTGGAATCTGCACCAACAGACACTCGGCCAGAAGCTGGATTTCTTCATCATGTACTCGTCGGCGACAACCCTGTTCGGTAATGAGGGACAGGCGAACTACGTCGCAGCCAATTTGTTCCTGGAAGCGCTGGCCGAACATCGGCGTGGGCTCGGATTGCCAGCGCTGGCGGTAGCCTGGGGCGCGATTGGAGATGTAGGGCACCTGGCGCGCAACACTGTGGTCGGCCGGATGCTGGAGGAGCGGCTCGGCGTAAAGCTGCTTGCTCCGGCGCGTGCGTTCGATCGATTGGAGCAAGCGATTGGCTCAGGGGCGCAGAACGTCGCGTTGGCCGAAATGAGCTGGCCGCGGCTCGCGGTTCTGCCGGGCGTGGCCAAGGCACCGAAATTCGCATTGGTGCGAGAGTCTCAGGACGACCCGGCCGGTGAGGGCGCAGACGGGAATCTCGAAGGGTTCCGGGGGTACCTTGCTGGGCTCCCACGCAATGAGGCTATTTCTATCGTCGAGCAACTCCTGATCAAGCATGTCGCCGCTATTGTCGCGATGGCGCCGACGAAGCTGACGGCCGACAGGTCACTGCTGGATCTGGGTATGGACTCGTTGATGCTGGTGGAGCTGCGGCTGAGTTTGGAGAAACAATTCGGGGTAGTTATCCCAACGCTGGAACTCATGGATACTGGGACCGTAGCGAGGCTCGCGCAACGCATCATCAATCACGTCGGCATCGGGCCGGCAACGGCCGCGACCGCAAGAGCGGCTAGGCCCGTCGCCGATCCCCACCAGCTCGAGCCATCGGTTGAGCCCGACCTCGTCAATGCGCTGGAGCGGCTCTTGGAAGATGATCTCGATCGAGGGAAGGAGCGCGTCCTTTGACGAAAGCTGCAGCGGCACTGCTCAAGTACTCTTCGTCTGACCAGAAGCGCGAACTAGCCAACCGCATGATGCGCCAACGTGTCGCTCGCGCGTCTCTCGAACCGAGATCGGACCCGACCACCCCCGAGGCGGCCGCGATCCCCGAATCCTATTACCGCCTCGATCTCCACCCTGCTTATCTGAATCTACTGGCACGTATGGCGGAACTCGAGCCACCCGACATCGGTGGAGTTCCCTATTTCCGGGTTCACCAGGGCCTTGTGCGAGACACCACCCAAATCGGCGGGCTCGAGTACATCAGCTTTTCCAACTACAACTACCTAGGGCTGTCTGGCCATCCTGCTCTCAAGGCGGCTGTCGCCGCCGCGCTCGATCGTTACGGCACGTCGGTATCGGCGAGCCGCATCGTGGGCGGCGAACGACCCATTCATGTCGAACTCGAAGGCGCGCTCGCCGAGCTTCTCGATACCGAGGCGTGTCTTGCCTTCGTCAGCGGGCACGGGACGAACGTCACGACGATCGCGCATCTCTTCGGGCCGAAGGATCTGATCCTGCACGACAAGCTGGTCCACAACAGCATTCAAATGGGCGCCCTGCTCTCCGGCGCCCGCCGCATCGCCTTTCGGCATAATGACTGGCAGATGGTCGACGATCTCTTGCAACGTCATCGCCGCCACTACGAGCGCGTCGTCGTGATCCTTGAAGGCGTTTACAGCATGGACGGGGATTTCCCCGACCTGCCGCGTTTCGTCGAGCTGCGCGAGCGGCACAAGGTCTTCCTGATGATCGACGAGGCACACTCGCTTGGGGTATTGGGGGCAAGGGGACGCGGCATCCGCGAGCATTTCGGGCTTTCCGGCAACGACGTCGACATCTGGATGGGCACGCTGAGCAAGTCGCTCGCCAGCTGCGGCGGATATATAGCCGGCTCCCGCGCGCTAATTCTGAATCTCAAATTCAACGCCCCCGGCTTTGTCTTTAGCGTCGGCCTGTCGCCAGCTAACGCCGCGGCCGCGTTCGCAGCGCTCCAGGTGATGGCCGCTGAGCCCGAACGGGTCGCGGAGCTGCGTCGGCGCGCAGGGCTGTTCCTGCAACTGGCGCGTGAAAGGGGACTGCCGACCGGCTCCAGCAAGGGTGTATCGGTCGTGCCGCTGATTGTCGGCGATACGAAGCGGTGCGTTGCATTGACCAACGCTCTCTTAAAACGGGGGATCGACGTGCAGCCGATCCTCTATCCGGGGGTGAGGGAGCGCGCGGTGCGGTTGCGATTTTTCATCAACGGTACCCACACCGAAGACCAGATCCGGTGGACGATCGGCATCGTCGAGGAAGAATGGCGTCGGTTTGGCGGCCGTCCCGTGTGAATGCCGGGAGTGTCCGATCTCGGCATTGAAAGGTTCCGGAAATGACAGTCGACACCTGCAAGGTGCTGATGATATTTCCGCGCTTTAATACCGATTCGTTTTGGAACTACCGGGCAACCTGCGAATTAAAAGGGGCGCGCTATCCGGCGGCGCCGCTCGGCCTGATCACCGTTGCCGCGCTTCTTCCCCAATCCTGGGAAATGCGGCTCGTCAATCGCAACACCGAAACCTTGACCGAAACCGACCTCGAATGGGCCGACCTGGTGATGACGGGGGGAATGCTGTTCCAGCAGCCCGATACTCTTCGCATTATCGAGCTGTGCCGCGCGCGGGCAAGGCCGGTCGTGGTCGGCGGCCCAGATGTCACCTCGACGCCGGATATCTATAGCCGCGCGAACTTCCGAGTTCTCGGAGAAGCCGAGGAGATCATGGATGATTTCGTCGCTGCTTGGCAAAGCGGGGCGGAGCAAGGTGTTTTTCGAGCACCGATGGGGCAGACAGATGTTACGAAGAGCCCGGTCCCGCGCTTCGACCTCCTAAAGTTCGAAGATTATCTCCACGTCGGCATCCAGTTCTCGCGTGGTTGCCCGTTCAACTGCGAATTTTGTGACATTATCGAGTTGTACGGCCGGGTGCCGCGAACAAAGACAAACGAGCAGGTTTTGGCCGAACTCGATGCGTTATACGCGCTGGGCTACCGGGGCCACGTCGACTTTGTCGACGACAACCTGATTGGCAATAAAAAGGCTCTCAAGAAATTTCTCCCTGCCTTGCAGAGCTGGATGCACAAAAAGAAATTTCCGTTCGAATTCACTACGGAGGCGTCGATCAATTTGGCGGACGATCCCGAATTGCTAAGCGCATTGGCAGCGGCAAATTTTTTCGGGATCTTCGTTGGAATTGAGAGCCCTGATACTGACACCCTGGTATTGATGCGGAAGAAGCAGAATACGCGGCGCAGCCTGCAGGAGAGCGTCTCCAAAATATATAGTGCGGGTATTGTCGTATTCGCCGGTTTCATCGTTGGTTTCGATAGTGAGAAAGCCGGCACCGCCGAGGGAATCATCGAGTGCATTGAAGATGCGGCGATCCCGGTATGCGCGGTGGGGCTGTTGTACGCGCTGTCGGCGACACAATTGGGACGCCGCCTGTTGCGCGAGGGGCGCCTCTTTTATGGCCATGACGCCCCGAGCCCACAGGATGAGGGCGACCAATGCACGGCCGGGCTCAACTTCGAAACAAAGCGCCCGCGCCGCGAAGTGCTTGCCGACTACCGGGCGGTGTTGGATGCGGTATATGATCCGTCCACCTATTTTGGCCGTGTGCGACGTGTCGGCCGCATGCTCGGACGCGGGAAGCGCAGGCTCAAAGTGCCGCTGCCGTATATGTTGCGGGATGCGCGCGGATTCCTCCGGCTGGCGCTGCGCTTACCTGCTGTGGGTCCCCGAACAGCCCGGCAATTTTGGAAGACGGTACTCGACTGCGCGATTCACAATCCTCGGGCTTTGCCGTTCCTGTGTATGTTGAGCGCCCTCTACTTGCATCTTGGCCCATTCTCGCGACGAGTGATCGCCCATGTTGACCGGCAGATCGAAGATATCGAACTCGGTCGTTGGAGCCCGCCTCGGCTTGCGCCGGCTGAGGACAAAGAGCTTTCTGTCGCATAGATGCTCA
>Ga0310915_10000693_pt1 | contig 16453 bp, 9 predicted proteins | sample GREbulkMGAN111_FD_202508 | JGI IMG/M metagenome (GOLD analysis project Ga0310915, IMG submission 202508) | Lab enrichment of tropical soil microbial communities from Luquillo Experimental Forest, Puerto Rico - GRE.bulkMG.AN111 | ecosystem: Environmental > Terrestrial > Soil > Tropical forest >...
AGCGGGGAGAGGAGGCCCTACGTACGCGGGAACTGTCCTGGCGGCAGATCGTCGACAACATTCCCGGGCTCGTGGCTGCGATGGGTGCACTGGGCGAGGTGGAGTTTCTTAACCGACAAACTCTTGAGTATTTCGGTAAAACAACTGAGGAGCTAAAAAACTGGGCCCTGATCGATGCCGTTCATCCCGATGACCTTCCTCGCGTAATCGAGGCACGCAAAAAGTCGATCGAAGCGGGACAGATCTATGAGATTGAGCACCGTTGTCGACGCGCTGATGGCGTCTACCGATGGTTCCAGGTTCGCGGTCTCCCGGTGCGAAATACGGAAAACAAGATAACCGCGTGGTATCTACTCCTTACAGATATCGACGATCGCAAAAAGGCGGAACAGGCTCTGCAGTCGAGCGAACGCAATCTGAGTTCGATGATCAACGCCATCCCCGCAATTATTGGTGTGATGCGCGCCGATGGGACACCCATCTATGGAAATCAAGGGGTGACGGATTACAACGGTCTCAGTATGGAAGATATCCTGAAGGAGGACTTTCGCACGCGGGTTTTCCACCCGGAGGATATGGAGAGGCTCCGTGAAGAACGCAGGCTGGCGTTCTCACGCCCTGTACCATTCGAAAACGAGCTACGCGCATTAGGTAAGGACGGCAAGTATCGTTGGTTCCTGTTTCGCTACAAACCTCTGCTCGATGAAACGGGGAAAATCGATCGATGGTATATGGCAGCGACCGATATCGACGACCGCAAAAAGGCTGAAGAGGCTCTGCAGTCGAGCGAGCGCAATTTGAGGCTAATGATCAACGCCATCCCCACCTTTATCCACGTGTTGCGTACTGATGGATCCGTGTTGTATGCGAATCCAGCGGTGCTGGATTATTTCGGGATCACTCTGGGTGATGCCCAAAAAGAGGACTATCGCGCTCGTTTCTTTCATCCGGAGGATGTGAAGAGGCTTCGCGAGGAGCGCCGGGAGGCGCTCGCCCGCGCCGTACCGTTTGAAAACGAGCAACGTGCGCTAGGCAAGGACGGCAAATATCGCTGGTTCCTGGTCCGATACAACCCCCTACTCGATGAGCAGGGAAGAATCGATCGATGGTATGCGGCCGCGACAGACATCGAGGACCGCAAAAGGGCCGAAGAGGCTCTGCAATCGAACGAACGCAATTTGAACGTAATGATCAATACCATCCCCGCCTTGATTCACACCGGACGCCCCGATGGATATCTCGATTACTTCAATCAGCGTTGGCTTGAATATCTGGGCTGTTCCCTCGTTGATGTCAAGGGTTGGAACTGGACAGCCTGGATTCATCCCGATGATGTCAAGGGGATCGTCGATAAGTGGCAAGCGTGCCTCGCGAGTGGAGAGATCTTCGAATACGAAGCTCGCGTTCGCAGAACCAATGGAGAATACCGCTGGATGTTCCACCGCAAAGTGCCTCTGCGCGATACTGCCGGTAAAATTCTGAAATGGTACGGGTCCAGCGTCGACATCGACGACCGTAAAAAATCGGAATCGAAGCTTCGGCAGGTGATTGATGCCATTCCTGCGCTCGCTTGGTGCAATCTACCGGATGGTCCGAACGAATTCCTCAACAAACGTTGGCATGAATATACGGGTCTTTCCTCGGAACAATCGCGTGGTTGGGGCTGGCAAGCTGCCTTCCATCCCGAGGACCTGCCGTTATTAATGGAAAGATGGATGAAAATGTTGGCTTCCGGAGAATCAGACGAGATCGAGGCGCGTCTTCGGCGTCATGATGGCGTTTATCGCTGGTTTCTCATTCGCGCCGAGGCATTTCGCGACGAATCTGGGAAGATCGTGAGGTGGTACGGCACAAGCACCGATATCGATGATCGAAAACGGGCGGAGGCGCAGGTCGAGCAAGCCTACCTTCGTCTCGCCGAAGCCCAGCGGCTGAGCAAAACGGGCAGCTTCATCACCGATTTGTTGGCGGACGACCACAACTGGTCCGAGGAGGCCTTCCGCATTTTCGAGTTCGATCCCGCGGCCAAGGTCACCGTGCAGATGATTCGGGACACGATCCACGCCGAGGACCTGCCGACGTTCGACGCGGTGATCGCGCGCGGCATGACAGGCGCGGATGTCACCTTTGGATTCCGGATTGTGACCTCTCGAGGTGCCGTGAAGCACTTGCGCGGCATGGCCCGTGTCCTGGCGCAAAGCGGGGGACACCCCATGTTCATCGGCGCTCTTCAGGACGTGACGGAAAGCAGGCTCGCCGAGGAGGCCCTGAATAAGGCTCGCTCGGAGCTTGCCCAAGTCGCGCGGATCACGACGCTAAACGCATTGACTGCCTCGATCGCTCATGAGGTCAACCAGCCGCTCTCGGGCATCATCACTAACGCCAGTACTTGTCGTCGGATGTTGGATGGCGATCCTCCAAATATCGAGGGTGCCCGCGAAACAGCGCGGCGGATCATCAGAGATGGTAACCGCGCCTCAGATGTAGTCACGCGATTGCGCGCCATGTTTAGCAAGAAGGAATTTACGCCGGAGCCGATGGACCTAAACGAGGCCACAGATGAGGTGATTGCGTTGTCGCTGAGCGACCTTCAGCGGAATCGGGTAATCCTTCGGTCGGCGCTCGCGGAGGACCTCCCGCCCATCGTAGGCGATCGTGTTCAACTCCAGCAGGTCATCTTGAATCTGCTACGCAATGCGTCGGACGCAATGAGTTTCGTCGAAGATCGCCCGAGAGAGCTGCTTATCAAAACGGAACGGGATGAAGGAGACCGGGTGCGCCTCACCGTGAAAGATGTGGGAGTAGGTTTCACGCCTGAAGCCGCCGCAAAACTCTTTCAAGCTTTCTATACAACGAAAAAAGATGGAATGGGAATTGGGCTTTCTATCAGCCACTCTATTATCGATGCTCATCATGGCCGCCTCTGGGCCCAGCCAAATGACGGGCCTGGCGCCACTTTCTCGTTTTGCATTCCTTGCGGTTCAGAAAGCGTCTAGGGCGCGGCGGCACAGCGAAAAACCCCTCACTGGGCTCCCTTAACAAGTCTTTAGGTGAGTGCTCTACCCGCCTAGAAAACCCGCCGGACTAATCTGAGGAAATCTGCACGTTAGCGCGGCACCGAGCGTTGCGGCCCTTGAATACGAGTTACTTCACTCTTCCGCTCTGGCTGCGGCCGCTGTATCAATGCGAGAGTTGTTCGGAGGCGCTCGTGGGGCTTGAGACGACCTGTGAAGCGAACCAAGACATTAGCAGCTCCTGCAGCACCTTCGGCTGGTGTGATGAAATCTGTTTGAGTAATGTCGCGAATTCGAAATAGATACGCGCTGCGGTTATCTTTCGATTGACCGGATCGAATTCATACACCCCGCAACCGGGCACCTTCACGGGGATACCTGTTGCAGCGCGGCCAGCGAACGGCCCGTTGTGGTCGGCTTCGAAGCTGAATTCGACGACAACGATGTCTTTTCCGAAGATCATATTCTTCACAATGTGACGGTTTCCAGCAAAAGCGGCGATAAAGGGGCGAACAAACTTGTCTCGGAGTGCCGCCTTTCCATTTATGAGCATTCCTGGAAGCTCCACCGAAACGGTTTCGGCGTAGTAGGACAGAATGTGGTCCTCGTCGGTGCCATGCCACGCTTGATAATACTCACCAATGAAAGCCCGGACGTCACTGACGGAAACAAGGGCGCAAGAAGCAGCCATAACTTCCCTCCTCGATCCGCCATCTTAGCTCAATTTGCTTGCGCAAAGCACCGCTAGGTGGGGCCAGGGGGGGACGCCTCGACTGCGATAATCGGAGCTAAACCGAGACCAAGGTCCAATGGACACTTTTCGGGTGGCGGAGCACCCTTGGATCATGAAGTCTAAACAGGGAGAGAGCGCCAGCGAGCGGTCACTTATATCGGTAGTTGACGACGATGAATCTGTTCGAGAGTCGCTACCCGACCTGCTTAACGAGTTCGGCTTCGCGGCTCGAGCTTTTTCCTCAGCGGAGGCCTTTTTGACATCCGATTGTGTCGATAAAACGAGGTGTCTGATCCTCGATGTCATGATGCCAGGAATGACTGGACTTGATCTTCAACAGGAACTGACGCGGCGGGGGCAGGAGATCCCGGTCATCTTTATTACCGCCCGGAAGGACGAGGCTGTCCGCGCGCGAGCGTTCAAACAAGGAGCCGTGAAATTTCTGAACAAACCGTTCAGTGACACGGCTTTGCTTGAAGCATTGAATCTGGCGCTTCCAGGGAACTGAAAACGGCGGATACTCTGGGCACCTTGGGAATCTGCTATGAGGATCAGGCGGAGAGTCAGCCATGAGTTGGGGCTAGCGCCGATGCCGCCTGCATCCTCATGCGAACGCTCGCAACTTAGTCAAGATCTTGACGTTATCGTCAAATCCCTGGCGTGAACAGGCCTCGATTGAAAATTGCTCCGTCTGGTCCCAACGGCAGGAGTGTCTTCTTTCTGCTGAAAGCAAGGCGGATCGCCGATTTCCCGGCGAAGGTCCGGCGTTGGACACACCGTTGCTTCAAGAGAACTGAAAACGGCGGATACTCTGGGCACCTTGGGGATATACTATGAGGCTCGCGCAGACAGTCAGCCATGAATTGGGGCTAGCAACGATGCCGCCTCCATCCTCAGTGGTATTTGTCGTTGATGATGACATCTCTGTGCGCGAGTCCTTGGAATTGCTGATCCAGAATGAAGGCTGGCAACCGAAGACCTTCGAATCCGCGCAAGAATTCCTCGATTACCGCCGTGCCCTAATTCCGAGCTGTCTGGTCCTTGACCTCTCTCTTCCCGGTCTCAATGGTCTCGAACTGCAGAAACGAGTTTCTGTCGAAAGGGCCGAGATTCCGATCATCTTCATCACGGGCCACGGTGACATACCGAAGACCGTGGAAGCGATGAAGGGCGGCGCTGTCGAGTTCCTGACCAAGCCATTCAATGACGAAGTATTGTTGACGGCGATCCGGCGAGCCCTTGAACGAAGTCGCCTCGCTCTCGCTCATAAAATTGAGCTGCAGGAACTCCGCGACCGCTACGCGTCTCTTACTCCACGTGAAGGACAGGTCATGGCGTTGGTGGTCTCCGGTCTCTTGAACAAACAGGTCGGTGGCGAGCTCGGCATCAGCGAAAAGACAGTCAAAGCACACCGGGGCCAGGTGATGCAGAAGATGAAGGCCAACTCGGTCGCAGATCTGGTGAAAATGGCCGAGAAACTCCACCTCACAGCTTTGCCGTAAAGCCTTCAAAGAGTTTTTCGCGAGCCGCGCCGAACCACAATCGAGGAAGGCGCGGATCGCGAAGCCAGACGAAAATAAATGGGGCCGTTATGACCGCTGGCGTTCTTGCGGGCTCGAAACGCCCTTCGTATAGGCCGTTCATACTGTTAGCCCTACTACTGGCCTTATTCCCAGCATGTGCAAGGTCGCAAACGCAGCTTTCGACCGTTTTCGGTACCGTCACAGATTCAACTGGCGCTGTTATTCCGGGAGCTCAAGTTACGATTCTCAAGCAAAGCACTGGATTGAAGCGGAGCACCCCTACCGACACGAATGGTCAGTATCGTCTGGCGGGCCTGCCACCGGGAATGTATACGATTCGTGCTGAGAAAGAAAAATTCCAGACTGAGGTGCTCGAGGGGATTGTACTCAGTTCAGGTGCCGCAGTCGCGACAGATCTGTCACTGAAGTTGGGCGCGGTCTCAGAGCATGTGACGGTCCACGCGGACGTAGCGATCGACACCACTACTTCAAGCGTCAGTGGTGCCATTGCTGGGCGAAGCCTAACCAGCCTTCCACTTAACAGCCGGGATCTGTTCAAAAGCGTTGTCGTGGAACCGGGAGTTGCCCCAACACCTAACAGCGCTCCCTCGTTGCTGTCGAATGGCAACAGTGGGCAAGTCTCCATTAACGGTGCGCGTCCGAGTTGGACGAACGTTCTCATCGACGGTATGGATGCAAATGACCCTGTGTTTGGCTATTCACCGGCAGGCGCTTCCGGTTTATTTCTCGGGCTGGATGATTTTGCTGAGGTGCGCGTCGTAACCCACACTGTTGGCTCAGAGTACGGTACTTATGGGGGCGGTGTTATCGAAGCAACGACCAAATCAGGCACTAACCAGTACCACGGATCGCTGTTCGAGTTGCACCGAGATGCTTCCCTCGATGCCAAGAACTACTTTGATCTGGGTAACGCGGCGATCCCATCATTCGTGCGCAACCAGTTCGGCGCGAGCATCAGCGGCCCAATCGTGCATGACCGCACATTCTTTTTCGCCAGCTACGAAGGCTTCCGTGAAGTGCAGGCATCCACGGCGATTGCGACGGTCCCCGATGCCCTTGCTCATAAGGGCTTGTTACCCTCCTCCAGCAATCCTGGAGCGTGCAGCAACGCCGACCCGAGTGGCTGTGTTGCGGTCGGAATTGATCCTCGCGTACAGCAATTTCTCGCGCTACTTCCTCCAGCAAATGGAGCGGACAACAGGGACGGAACCGCAGACCTGATCACCGCCAATAAAGGTACTACTAATGAGAACCACGGCATGATCCGGGCTGACCACGACTTCTCCAACACGCATTCTGTTTTCGTGCGTTACGCCATCGATGACAGCTCTTCCATAGTCCCTTATTTCGGAACGCCACCCGGAACTTACGTCCCAGGCTTCCCGACGCTTCATGAAGCTCGCAATCAATACTTTACCGTTCAGGACCGCAGGAATCTCGGCCATGAAATGCTCAACGAATTGCGATTCGGTATCAACCGCACGACCGCGTCCACTTCCATCGTTGATACGCATCCGGGGCTTTCTATTTCTTTGCTACCTGGCAGACCGTTCGGAACCATCGACATTGCAGGCATGAGTCTGTTGGGCAATAGCGCAGTAATTCCGTTGGGCAATTTGTCGACTGTTTATCAGGTGCAGGATCAACTTTCACGCACAATTGGTCGTCACACCTTGAAATTCGGCGCGGAGTTTCGAAGAATTCAATCCAATGGCCCGCTCGATTTTGGAGTGAATGGGTTGTATACGTTCCAGGATCTAAGTCCTTTCGGGGTTCCAGCACGCAGCGATAATCCGGCTCTGGAATCGTTCCTTGAAGCCCTTCCCCTGTCCTACGTCGGTTCTCGTCCCTCGATGTCTGATTCGGATCGCGGCTATCGAGAGAGCGTGGTGTCAGGGTTTGCGCAGGATTTCTTGCGAGTAACTAGCCGCCTTACCTTGAACGCCGGCTTGCGGTACGACTTCTACTCCAATCCAACCGAGGTACACGGGCGTCTCTCGGCTGTTCGCAACCCGGCGACAGATTCTGGGCCAACAGTCGGTAAGGTATTTGCGGAGACACCTGCGGATCTTTTGTCACCACAAGCCGGCTTTGCATGGAACATGTTCGGTGATGGCAGGACTGTGCTGCGGGGCGGAACCGGCATCTTTCGCGATCAGCTCCCCTTACTTTTGTCTGGTGTCGACCGCTTTCTACCTCCTTTTTTTGGCATAGATTCTTTTGTATTCCCCACCTTTCTCAACCCGCAGAATGCTTTGCTAACGCAACCGCTGTATGTTCTCTCGACGACTTACCATCCGAAGTTCCCATACGCGCTGCAATATAATCTCAACCTGGAACGAGAAATCGCGGGTACCATTCTCAGCGTGGGATATTTTGGTGCGCGCGGCAATCACCTCCCGCGCGAAGCAGAACAGAACCCTTTCCAACCAGCCTTAGGCCATCGCTACAATCCGAACATGCCTTCACCTCTGTTAGCGGTGCTAACCGATGCGCAGTCTTTCTACAATTCATTCCAACTGTCCGTTTCGAAACAGTACGCCCACAGCATTTCCTGGCAGGCCTTCTACACATTCTCCCATTCCGTAGATGATGCTTCGGCGAATTTTTCTATAGAAACTGTGAACGACCCTCCCACGTCTCAGAATATTTTCGATCGCAAGGGAAGCCGAGGCCGGTCAGCATTCGACATCCGGCACAATTTCGTCGCGAATGTCGTTTATGAACTGCCTTTTGGACGCGGGAGCCACCTCGGCGGCTGGCAGATCTCTGCGGTTGCCAGCGTTCACAGCAACGTCCCTTTTACCCCAGTACTTGCCTTTGACAATGCAGATTTGAGATCCCTATTGACTTCGGAAAGGCCAGACCTTGCCGGCAATCCTTACACAGGTGCTTGTTCAAGCGGCATTAGGGTAGGCACTCCGTCATGCTGGTTTAATCCGAATGCATTTGCATTACCCCCTCCCGGTCAGTTCGGCAATGCTGGACGAAACATCCTGAGGGGACCCGGGTTCTCGCAATTTGATTTGGCGCTTCAAAAGGGCTTCCAATTGACGGAAGGCAGGAAGATTACTTTCGGAGCGGAGGCCTATAATCTGTTCAATCATCCTAATTTTGCAGTCCCGAGTAACACGCAAAGTCCGCTCACCCTGGGGGGGAACGGAGACGCCGTTTTCGCGGATGCGACGGGTAGTTTCGCCAACAACGTCGGCCGAATATTCACCACGGTCGGCACTGGGCGCCAGGTTCAACTCGACGCACGCTTCACGTTCTAATCTGCGGCGGAAAGTGTTTCCGAAGAACACGCGCGAAAGTCTGTCATGTAGATTTCCCGAAGGTCGGGCAGCTCTCGGGCGTCACTCCTCCAACCAATGCGTCAAACGCTTGGCACCGTCTGCTATCTATTAAAAAAACGAGAGCCTCTGTCTCGTCCAAGTGCTTGTGCATTCAGCATCTTGCCGTCACAGCCGTGGCGTTCTGTTGGCAAATCGCATGCACTGTTGACGCTTGCTCACATCAGAAAATTGTGCGGGGTGCGTCAGATGTTCGTCGCGCTTATGGGTAAGGAGAAGAAATACCTATGACCACAAGTAGCATGACAGCAGCTGCTCCGGCTCGCACGCCGACGCCCGCCTCTGCCCCCGCGCCTCAACCGGAGCAAACTCCACCTCCCGCGAAGCCGAGATGGCAGAGATTCGTGGTTCCAGCATTGGTCGTGCTGCTTGCAGCTGCGATCGTGGCCACGATTAGTTGGAACTGGAACGCGTGGGAAGGCGGGAAGATCAATCAAGTGACCGACGACGCTTACGTGCGCGGAGATATAACTCCGCTTAGCACCAAGGTGGCGGGCATCGTTCGGGACGTCAAGGTAGCCGACTATCAGGCTGTACATAAGGCCGATCTCATCGCAGAGCTGGAAGACGACGATTACAAAGCTCAAGTGGCTCAGGGAAGCGCCGCAGTCGAGGCCGCAAAAGCCGCCATCGAGAACAATCGCCGCCAGCGCGACCTTCAGGATGCCAAGATCGAGCGAGCACTGGCAGGAATCGATCAGGCAAATGCACAGATTGCCGCCGCCCAGGCCGGCATCGAGGCTGTCCAGGCGGACGTGGTGCGCACGCGTGCCGAGCGTACTCGCCAAGAGGCGCTCTTGCAGACGCACTCGGCCACCCAGCAGAAGGTGGAACAGGCGGTCGCGGACGAACAGCGGTTCGGCGCTCAACTTGCGAGCCGAGAGGCCGATCTCGAGCAGGCCAAGACTGTGCTGCGTAGCAATGAAGACGCTGCCGAAGCCGAGCGACGGACGAAGAAAGTGCTTGAGTCGCAGGAGCGCCAGCTCATTGCCGACCTCCATGTAAAGGAGGCCGCGTTAACGCTGGCGCAGGTGAACCTTGGCTACACGCGAATCGAGGCGCCGGGCGACGGCACCGTGGGCGAGAGGCAAGTGCGTCCTGGACAACTGGTTTCGCCGGGAACACAAGTTATCTCCTTCGTGCCCCTCACCAAGTGGGTTCAAGCGAACTATCGTGAGACGCAGCTCACCAATGTGAAAGTCGGCGATCCCGCGGAGATTCGCATCGACGAATATCCCAGTCGCGCGGTCCACGGCAGAGTACTTGAGATTGCTCCGGCCAGCGGCTCGCAATTTGCCCTTCTGCCGCCCGACAATGCGACTGGCAACTTCACCAAGGTCGTGCAAAGGATTCCCGTGAAAATAGCGCTCGAGGATTCGAGCTTTGCGAACAGCTTGCGTCCCGGACTTTCGGTAATCGCGACTGTCCGGACAAAACGCTAATTGGAGCGCAGGATGTCCGCATCAACGCTAGCCCTGCCTCAACCCACTCCAGCACAACTCGCGCGCGGAATTGCGGGAGCCGTGCCGGCAGACCTTTCAAAGAGCCCTCTGCTCGGCATCTTGGGTGTCATCATGGGCGCCGGTATTGTAACGCTCACCGGCCGTATGCTGACGCTCGGTCTGGCGGATCTCAAGGGCCACGTCGGAATCGGTTTCGACGACGGCGCGTGGATCAGCAGCGCCTACAACGTCGCCTTGATGTTCATTGGCCCCTTCACCGTTTATCTCGGCGCATTGATCGGCCCACGCCGGATCCTCATGGTTGCGGCCGCAGTTTTCACGGTGGTCTGCGCCTTTCTTCCGTTCATCCACAGCTACAGTTTGCTCATTGCCGCCCTAGTCCTCGCCGGGCTGTCCTCCGGCACGTTTTACCCCCTGACGCTGACCTTCGCACTCCGGAATATTCCTCTTCGCTACCTTCCCTTCACGATCGCGCTGTATGCGGCCTTCGTCGATGGCGCCGCCAATATTGCTCCCTCCCTTTTCGGCTGGTACCGGGAACATCTTTCGTGGGAATGGATGTTCTGGAACTCCGTAGTGCTCACGCCACTCATGATGCTTTGCATCTATTTCGGCATACCGTCCACACCGCCGCCGAAGAGATCCTCCGAAGCACCGAGCTTCGCCGGGTTTCTCTATGCCAGCGCCGGGTTTGCGATGCTCTTTGCCGCATTCGATCAGGGTGAACGGCTAGACTGGTGGCGCTCCGGGCTCTTCACCGCGTTGTTCGCAGGCGGGGTGTTCCTCCTGCTTTGTGGCCTCACGCGAAGACTGCGCAGCCCGAATCCGCTGGTCGACCTGCCCTACCTGCGACAGTGGAACACAATTTTGCTGGGTCTCGGGCTGATTGTCTTTCGGTTTAACCTGTTCTCCACCATCATTCTGATTCCGCAAACGCTGGCCATCCACGGTTTTGAGGCCTATCAGATTGGGCCTGCGGTGATATGGAGTGCGGCGCCCCTGCTAGCGCTAGCCTTCGCTGCAGGATTTTTTTTGGTGCAGAATCTCGACTCGCGCTTGCTCATGGCGACTGGGTTTGCCTGCATGGCGTTTGCGGCGTGTTTGAATGCTGGAATCACCAGTGCCTGGTCGGCCGCAAACTACTACCGTACCGAATTGCTCCTCGGCGTCGGACAATCCTTTGCGTTCATCGGTCTGGTGTCGACGATCATCTTGCAGGGAACCTTCTCCGGAGGGCTGTCCAAGCCGCAAAGAATTCTGACCTTTTCTGCCTACTTCCACACGATTCGCTTGTTCGGGGGACAGCTCGGAGCCGTCTTCATGGGTCATTTTATTGCGCAACGGGAAAAGTTGCATTCCAATCTTCTTGGCCTGCACGTAGAGGGCGGGAACTGGATTACGGACGGAACTCTTCGCCACCTGACACTCGGCCTGTGGTCGAAATCCGCCGGACTTGAGGCTGCGATGGGTCGTGCAGCCGGAGTGATGGGCGGTCGTTTGAGGCTTGAGGCGTACACCCTAACGTTCATCGATGGCTTTCATCTGCTGGCATGGTCCTGTGTAGTGGCCCTACTGCTGATTGCCCTCCTGCGCCGCTCCCCGATGGACTACGGCGACCTCGGCGCGGTCCAACAGCTTCAGGCTACGGCGAAGGGAGAGAAATGATGAGTTTCTTTGCGAGAGCGGTGGCCATAACGCTATTTCTATCTGGTTTCTCAGTTTACCTTCGAGCGCAAACTAGCGAACCGTCGCCGCGGCACATCACGCTTGACGATGCAGTTCAGTTGGCCCTGAAGCATAACCACGTTGTGCGCATCGCGGGATTCCAGGTGCAAGAGAAAGAACATGCGAAGGAGGCCGCCCGGAGCGGGTATTTTCCTAGCGTAACGAACGACAGCAGGATTCTCACTGTGACAGACAGCCAGTTCATTCAAATTGCAGCGGGCAGCTTGGGAACCGTGGCTGGCACTCCGATTCCAGCACAGTCGGCGACTCTCAACCAGGGCGGCAGGACCTTTATCCTAAGCGGCACAACGCTTTCGGAACCGCTCACGCAGCTCTTCACCCGAGTCAAACCATCGAACGAGATTGCGCGCGAAGACTTGAAGGCGACGCGCGCCAACGAGCAGGAGACAGTGAACGAGATTGCATTACGGGTCCATCAAATTTACTACCAACTTCTGGTCACGCAGCTGCACCGGAGCGCCACTGAAGCGAAGATCCGGGCCGCTCAGGATCTGGAGAACGAACGCGTGCAGCAGGTGAAATATGGCAACACGCTCGATGAACAACTTATCGAGAGCCGGGCGCAAACACTCGAAGCCAAACAAGACCTGCTCACCACCAAGTTGCAGATTTCCGACCTGATCATGCAGCTCAATGACGTAATGGGTTTGCCGGTCACGACGGCACTCGAGCTCGACCCCGCTGTCCCCGACGTCCAAGAATCTTGCCAACGCGAGGAATGCGTCAAAATGGCCTTGGCCTCGCACCCGAAAATCCTTGCCGCCCGTGCGGAGGTGGAGAAGGCGTCAGCTGGCGTCCGCTTGGCGAAGGCAGACTACTTTCCGGATGTGTCAGCCTTTGCCAGGTACAGCTATCAGGACAACGTCCCTTTCCTCGCCCACAACTTTGGGTCTTTCGGGGGCCAGCTCACCTATGACTTGTTCGACGGGGGGCGAAGGCGCGCAGCCGTGGGCGAGAATAAAGCCAAGCTCGCACAAGCCAAGGAGAATCTTGCCCGGATTTCGGATGACGTGGAACTCAGGGTGGAGACTGCCTGGAATAAATTGGACCGAACCCGGGAAATGGTCAACGTGTCTCAGCAAATCCTAACGCTGCGAACGGAATCCACCCGAGTTAGAACGCAAGAGCTGTTGAAAGGCCAAGTCCTTCCCTCCCAGGCAGACGCAGCGGCGGCTCAGGAATTTGATGCCAAGACACTGCTTCTCGAGTCCCAGCTCAGCTACATTCAGGCGCGCGACGAACTGCTCCAGGCCATGGGGCTCACCCCTCGATGATCCATTGAGGTGCTTGTCGTTCAGGCCACTACTGGAGATCGGAGGAAAGGAATATGAGCAATGCATCAGCGAAGTGTTCAACTCTCATGCAGGACTCAATTGAGCCGGAAAAACCAAAGACAAGCAAAGCCGATTTGCTGCACGTGAGCCTCAAAATACCTGCTGGCGGACCCAGAACTCGAGCGCACCGTGGGCCGCGCGCCGGGATTGGGGACACCATGACACACCAAGGAACAGCTAGAGCTCGATTCTTACTCTGGATTTTCGCCGGTCTCCTCGCGCTCTCGACTGGAGAAACCGCATACGGGCAAAGTGCCGAGCCGTTTACGTTCTTTCGTGAGTATATCGGACTAAACGATGAGCAAATTGCGGCCATTCGCAACGGCAAGGCGATCGCAAAGATTGTGGAGTCGCGCACACCCGATGAGGTTTTTGTTTTTGGCTCTGTGTATGTGGAATCGACGCCGGACAAATATCTCAAATTTGCGTCGGACATCGACTCGCTGCGCAGCCTTCCAAGCTATCTGGCCATTCAGAAATTCAGCGATCCCCCGCAACTCTCCGACCTCGAAGGCTTCACCCTGGAAGCCCAGGACATCAAGGACTTGAAGAACTGCGAGCCCGGGCACTGCGAAGTGCAACTGCCGGGCGAAGCAATGGATTCATTCAAACGTTCGGTTGACTGGACAGCTCCTGACGTGGCCAATCGCGTAAATCAAATCGCCCAGAATCTCGCGCTTGAAGCACTTCAGAATTACATTCAGGGAGGGAATGCGGCTCTCGGAACATACCGCGACAAGAAACATCCGGCGGTCGTTGCGGCGACCTTTCAGTCCGTGCTGAGTCGCTCGAAGGCTCTTCCTGTGTATTTGCCCCAGCTCGATCGATACCTGCTTGACTATCCGAATGCCAATTCGGACAACATCCAAACAGAATTCTTCTGGGAGAAAGTAAACTTTGGGCTCAAGCCGACGCTCCGAATCGTGCAAGCGATCGTCTACCGCGATACCAACTCCGAACAACAGACCTGGGCTCTCGCCGCGAAGCAGCTCTACGCCAGTCACTACTTCGAGACCGCGCTCGACCTCACCGTCTGTGTGAAAGATCCCGAACGCCCGGGCATTTACCTCATCACCATGAAGGGTTCCCAGCAGGCCGGTCTCACGGGCTTCAAGGGCGGCATTGTCCGGAAAGTGGCAGTCGACAAAACGCGCTCATCGCTGGAAAAAGCGCTTGCTGCCATCAAGCAGAAGCTGGAGAGCCAAAAAGATTGAGGCCGTCCAGCACGCGGTCGGTCAGGGAGGCATAGGGCGGTGTTTGATTCGCGGACAGCAAAAATCCTGGTGACGATCCTTGCTTTCGCTCTTGTGCTCACGATTGTGTACGTCGCGCGGACGGTCCTCATAGTTTTTGCGTTCGCAATCCTCTTCGCCTACTTGATTAATCCTGTTGTCCGGTTCCTGCAACGTCATTCTCTGTTTTTCAAAAACCTCCGAGGCCCGCACGTCGTGGAAGCCTATCTCGCGATCATCGTCGTGATCGTGCTGCTTTCCCACGGTCTCGTTCCGAAATGTCGCAAGAACGCCGGCTGGATTCTCTCGGCCATCCCGGCGCTGACGAACAAGGTTTCTTCCGGAGAGATTGCGAACAACCTCGGAAGTAACCTCGGTTGGGCTGATGAGCGCGCCGATCAGATCCGCGTCTTCCTCGAGCGCCATCGCTCGAACATCGAGCACGCTTTGGGAGAAATGGAACAGGCTGCGCCGGCGGCTTTCGCCGGAATCCTGGTGATTCCGATTCTTGCAATCTTTTTCTTGAGCGACGGCGAAAAGCTGGCCGATCAGATCATTCATCTCGTGGCCACGAAAGAAAACCACGGTGCCTTAGAGTCGCTGGCGGGCGAATTGCACCTCATGTTGCAGCGCTACATCCGGGCGAAAGTGATCCTTGGCGGACTATCTCTCCTCTTCTGCTCTATTGCGATGCTGGTGTTGGGCTTTCCGAACGCGATAACACTGGGCATTCTCGCCGGAATACTCGAATTCATTCCCGTGGCCGGCTGGATGACCGCTACAGCAACGATCGTCACTGCTGGGGTCCTAACTCACTCGCATTGGATCTGGATGCTTGCGCTCCTCGCTGTCTGGCGAATTTTGATGGGCTACGCTATTGCGCCGCGCGTTATGGGACACGAACTCGAAATGCACCCGCTACTCGCCATCTTCACGCTGATGGTTGGCGGCGCGGTCGGTGGAATCATCGGAATCTATCTTTCCGTTCCCATTGCCGCCGCGCTCCGTGTCGTCTACCGCAACCTCGCTTCAGAGAAAAGAATCCTCTTGACGCCTGACGCTGTGAACGAGCATTTGACCGTAACCTCTACCGTGTGACGCAAAAACCGCCAACGACAGGACGGAGCCTCAATCGGTTGCTCCGGTAAGAGCTTTTCGGGCCCAACGGTAGGCTCAAACGCATGATGCAAAGCCTATGTCAATGTCCCGGGGCTTCACCAGACGGTTTTCAGCTGAACCTATAGCCGGACTCCTGAGGCACCAATTGGAGCAAGGGCAGGGGCGCTCATTTCAACGCCGTTTACCGTCCGTGTTGGCTTGAAGTTTCCGAATAGCGAAACTAGTCGGGGGCTGCGCCTCTTGTCTGGAAATATTATCAGTCTGAAAAGCTGCCGACTGTCACGTTTGTGGCGGAAACGTCAGCGGGCCAACTCCTTCGTTTTCGGTTGCCTAGTCATAAGGACTCGATTCCCTCCTAGTTCCGTCCTTTCAGCACTTTGCGGCAGGTCGGCTAGACGGTTGCACCTCCAGCTGGGCCAGTCCAGCGAAGCTCTGCAGCAGACTGAACGGTGGAGCGCTCTGGTTGCCGATTGAGAAGAAGGACGCTGTGAAAAGGATGGTTATCTCGCGATTGCCGGTACTAACAACCTTGTCCTTTCTCACGTTTGTCCTTTTCTTCTGCTCTCCAGCTTTAGCGCAATCGCAGCCTCTTGACCGACCGCCTGGAGAGGTCAATCTTCCCGTGGCACTCGAGCCATCGCTACCGGCCGCCGCCCAGTCCCAACAACAAACGCACGGGACGGTCAGCGGCAGGATTGTCGATCAAACGGGCCACGGTGTCGCTGGCGCCGACTTAACACTTATGCGTGATCAGGAATCCGTGATTCAGGAAGTGCAATCCGATGATGACGGTCAATTTACTTTTGCCCACGTACCCCCCGGACCGCTTCAGCTCCGCATCGTCGCGGAGGGCTTCGCCGCTCAAATGGTCTCGGGAACCCTGTTGTTCAGTGAGAACTACGTCTTTCCTCAGAT
>Ga0310915_10000697_pt1 | contig 16397 bp, 18 predicted proteins | sample GREbulkMGAN111_FD_202508 | JGI IMG/M metagenome (GOLD analysis project Ga0310915, IMG submission 202508) | Lab enrichment of tropical soil microbial communities from Luquillo Experimental Forest, Puerto Rico - GRE.bulkMG.AN111 | ecosystem: Environmental > Terrestrial > Soil > Tropical forest >...
CGCATCGAGCCCGAACAGCAGGTTGACTCCGAACCACACCAGCAGGAACGCGAGCACGCGCGGGTCCCGCAGACAGGACGTCAGCGGCAGCGCGGGCACCCGGTAAGCATCCTCCGAGTTCTGCCAGTGCATCAGCGGACCGCCGCGCTGGAACACAAAACGCATCGCCGCGGCCATTGCTCCAGAGATCGCAGCCGAGGCGCCGACCAGTGTCAGCAACTCCCCAAAATGGGTAACGAGGACCATGGCTGCCCCAGCGGCTGCGCCTATTGCCATGAATGCCAGGAAGCGCAGCCAGCCGAACCGGCGCGCCACCGGCGAGCCGAATGCCAGAAGCCACACGACGTTGAAGATCAGATGAGTGAGATTGCCGTGGATGAGCGCATAGGTGACAAAGGTCCAAACGCCGGCTGCCCAACCTCCAGGCCAGACGATGTCGGGCGTCACGGTAGCATCGTAGCGCGCGGGGATGAAGGCAAACAGCGCCAGAAACTCGTCCTTCTGCTCCGCCGTCAGTCCGACGGAAAAGAATGCCTGAACAGCCACCAGCACAGCGGTGAGGACGAGCACCACCGGGGGCACGTTGAACATTCTCTCGCGGCGGGGGTGTTCAAGCATGGGGCTCGAGCATCGCACATAATCGGGGCCGTGGTGTCCGGCAGCGCACCTCACATCTCGCGCGAAGCGAAGCCGGAAACGTGCAGGCGCGCAATGTCCTTGCCATTAACATTAATGTTTGATTGGCGAAAGCAGCGCCAGGCGTTCCCTCCCCGCGGCATGTTGCGTGCTGTTCCTCGCAGCGCATGCGCGAATGCCGCCGTCGGCGTCCCGGATTGGGACGGCATCGCGCACACGCGACGCAGGGAGACCGGCCTCATGAAGCATCCATCGATCCGCGATCTGCTGGAGTATTGGAATGAGCGGCGAGGTCGACGGGCGGCGCCGGAGCGCGACGATATTGAGCCGGAAGCCATTCGCGGCCTGCTTGCCGACACCTTCATACTCTCGATCGACCCTGTCCGCGGACACCCTTTCCGTCTTGCGGGTACCCGGGTCTGCGCCCTGCTCGGCCGCGAGATCAAAGGGCAGGCATTTCTTGATCTGTTCTCACCCGCCACGCGCACCGAGATTCGCCAGCTGTTCGCCATTATCGCAGACGAAACGGTGGGCGTGGCTGGGGGCGCACGTGAGTTGATCGCAGAAGGCCCCGAGGCCGCCTGGCTCGAGCTCCTGCTGCTGCCGCTGCGCCATTACGGTCGTACCGACACAAGGCTTCTGGGGGCGCTCGCCGCAAACGAGCCGCCGAATTGGCTGGGGACCCGTGCGCTCCGTCACCTGGAGCTTGGTACCTATCGTTTCGTCGGCCGTAGCACCGTGCCGGCTTGTGCTCCCGCGCAGCGAAACATCCTGGCGGCCAAGGTCCAAAGCCGTTTTGTGGTGTATGAGGGAAGGCGCCCGTCGCCGGGCCCGCCGGTCACCTGAAGCGTTAGGCGTTTCTCATATAAGGCCTAGGTTCAATAAGAATTGGCGCAAACCTGCGAACCAATCGGAAGCAATAACGCGCCATTAACACAGCCCAAATAGGCTGGGAACACCGATCATGCCTTGCAACAGATCAGGCTTATGGCGTTTGCGCTGAAAAAACCCTTGTTTCTGCCGTTCAGCGAAGAACGTCGGCGATTTCAGCGGGTCCGAGTCAATCTGCTCGGCCGCTACATGCTGGCGGATCGGCGCGAATATGCCTGTCAGGTCGTCAACATGTCGCCGGGCGGGATGGCCTTGATCGCGCCCGTGCGGGGAGAAACGTCCGAACGCGTTATTGCCTATGTCGACCATGTCGGTCGGCTCGAAGGCGTCATCGCGCGCCAGTTCGAGAACGGCTTTGCCATGACCATCGCGGCCACTGCGCGCAAGCGCGACAAGCTCGCCGCCCAGCTCACTTGGCTCGCCAACCGTCACATTCTCGGCTTGCCCGAGGACCGGCGCCACGGCCGCATCATCCCGCGCAATGCCGCCGCCCGGCTCATTCTGCAGAACGGGATCAACGTCGCTTGCAGCGTCATCGACATTTCCCAGTCGGGTGCCGCGGTCAGGACCGACCAGCGTCCGGAGATCGGCGCACCGATCACCATCGGCAAGACGACAGGCCGGGTGGTGCGTCACCTCGAGGACGGCATCGCGATCGAGTTCACGCGCCTTCGCCATCCCGACTTTCTGGAAGACGACGTCACCGGATGGTGACGGCTCAGCCGTCCGTCGTTCCCGGCGCGCGAAAGGCGAATACGGCGAATGGCTCGCGGCCACGAACAGGCGCTGCGCCGATAGCCTCCAAAGGACAATGGATCGCGTATCGTCATCGCGGGTCGCCTCGGCGACGAGGCGTACGCTGATCTGCATGGCAGTTCGCACTACCTCGCCGACATGAATGAGCGCATCCGAAGAGTATAACGGTAAATTTCAGATGGTCGCTCAATTGCTGCAAAGCTCGCAATTTTAATCGAATTTGTTTTCATTTAGATCTGCATTCGAGACGGTGTTTATTCGCGTTCGCTTCAAAATGCCTCTGCCAGCTTAGCTGGCGCTCAAATTGTTTGTGAGAAATGTGACCCCTTGAGAAAAAGGCAGGGGGCCACGCAAATGAAATGGTGTCCGACCAAGAAATTGGCAACCGGAATTGCGGTTGCCGCGCTGGCCGCCGCCATTGCGGCATCGCCGACCAATGCACGGAGCGATCGACCGCCGTTCATTTCCGTCGGAGAAAGCATCCGGGCGCCGATCGGCTGGCTCGAGTTCTGCTCGGAATACGCCCCCGAATGCGAAACCAAGCCGGCGGCGCCGCGCGACGTTACGCTGACCGCGAAGGCCTGGAAGGACATGGCGCGGATCAACAAATGGGTGAACGACACCGTCAAGCCGATCACTGACCTGGAGCATTGGGGCGTGGTCGAGCGCTGGAACTATCCCGACGATGGCTATGGCGACTGCGAGGATTACGTCCTGCTCAAGCGCCGCATGCTCATGCACGCGGGCTGGCCGCGTCAGGCATTGCTGATCACTGTAGTGCGCGACAAGCAAGGCGATGGCCATGCGGTTCTCACCGTCAAGACGGACAAGGGCGAGTTCATTCTCGACAACCAGAACCCCGATATCCTGCTGTGGTCCGACACCGGATATCGTTTCGTGAAGCGTCAGTCTCAGAGCGATCCCAATGTCTGGCTGGCGCTCGGCGATCCGCGGCCGGCGGCGGCGACCGCAGCTTCGCGCTGAGCGCGACCCCATCGAGGAGAGACCCGCGAGCCCGGTCCGTCCCACCCTCCCCGTCCCCAGACCGGGTTTGCGCGCGGCCGGCTCTTCCCCCGGGGCCGGCCGCATCTTTTCAGAGCGACATAATTTAACCGCCGTCGCATATCGAAGCGGCATCCGCATTTACCCCGGATTTCCAGGTAAAATGGCGCGCGAGCAGGGGATGGCCCCCTACTGCCTGCGTTCAACCGGCATTGGCCCTAATGCGATTCTCCGGCGCTCGCCGAGCGGTTGTCCGGCATCGCTATCTGGACATTTTATCCGCGGCTATCATCGCTCTCAACGATCTCTCATCCCTCGGGCAAGCGGCACGCCCCACTTGCGCCGGACTCCCTCGGAGAATCCATCGGGCACGCGATGCAGCAGGGCGAGATCATCATAGGGGTCATTTCGGATACGCATGGGTTGCTGCGTCCGCAGGCCATTGGCGCGCTGCGCGGCTGCCACATGATCATCCATGCCGGCGACGTGGGAGATCCCGGGATCATTGACCAGCTTCGCGATATCGCGCCCTCATTTGTCGTGCGCGGAAACATAGACAAGGAAAAGTGGGCATTGCGCCTGCCGACCAGGGAACTGGTTACAGTCGGCCGGCACCGGTTCCTTGTACTCCACAAGATTTCAGCGCTCGACCTCGACCCGGCAGCTGCAGGGTTGGCGGCGGTCGTGTTTGGACACTCCCACCGGGCTGTGGTCGAAGCCCGCAACGAGGTCCTGTTCATCAACCCCGGCAGCGCAGGTCCACGCCGGTTCAATCTTCCGGTGTCGGTTGCACGTATCAGCGTGTCGGAGCGGCGGATATATCCGCGGATCGTTGATCTGCAGGTGTAGCCGGCGTCCCGGGCCGGCGCGCAATTTGGCAATCGCTCCAGAAAGCAATCGATGCATTCGGAGGGGACGATGATGCCCCCGAGCTCTCATCGGCCCGGGAAATTCTTACCGCGCATCTGCATTGACCGATGCAGCTCGACTGCGGACCGCCGATCTCCATCAAATACCGGATTGGTTCGGGAGCGCGCCAACAGATGACCTGCGTGCCGCGTGCTTTGCGCGGCCCGCTTTACGTTCTATCATCTCTCACGTTGGGCGCGGGAGACAGGCTTGTCATGCGTTGGTTCCATATTTCAGTAATTGCGCTGTTCATCGCGGCGACGCTGCTGTTTGCAGTCAAGAACTTCGAGATGGTCACCATGTCGTTCCTGGGCTTCAGCGCGCGCGCCCCGCTCGCGCTGCTGGTTGCCGTGGTCTATTTGGTCGGGATGGCGACGGGCGGCAGCCTGTTGGCCGTATTGCGCCGCTCCGTGCAGGGATCAAGACGAGCGCCGGGGCCATAGCGGCCCGCGCCTCGCTGTCACAGGCGCAGCAGCCGGGGCAGCCATAGCGAGATGGTGGGAAAGTAGGTCACCAGCATCAATACGGCGAACATGACCCCATAGAACGGCCAGATTCGGCGCATCACCTGCTCGATCGTCACCTTGCCGACGGCGCAGCCAACAAACAGAATCGCGCCTACCGGCGGATGACACAGCCCGATCCCAAGATTGAGCATCATGATCATGCCGAAATGAACCGGATCGACGCCGAAGTTGACCATGACCGGAAGCAGGATCGGCGTGCAGATCAGGATGGAGGGCGCCATGTCAACCAGACATCCGAGCACCAGCAGGAGAATATTGATCAGGAACAGAATCACGTTCTTGTCGCTCGAAATGGTCAAAAAAAACGCCGTGATCTTGGCCGGCATCTGGGTGAGCGCCATGACGTAGCCGACGCTCGAGGCGCAGGCGATCAGCGTCATTACCATCGCCACCGTGCGCAGCGTGCGGTGCACGAGCGCCGGCAGATCGCGCCAGCGATAGTCGCGATAGACGAACATGGTGACAAAGAACGCCCATACGCAGGCGACCGCGCCCGCCTCAATCGCCGTGAACACGCCGCCCAGGATGCCGCCGAGAATGATCACGAGCGTGATCAAGCCCCATGCCGCCTCGATCGTGATCCTTAGGGCTTCGCGCAGCGGGACGGCGCTGCCGCGGGGATGGCCGTCGCGATAGGCGATCACCAGGCACAGCACGATGATGCAGACGCCGAGCAGGAGCCCCGGCACCACGCCGGCCATGAACAGGCTGATGATGGAAATGGTGCCGCCGGTGGCGAGCGAATAGATGACGGCGTTGTGGCTGGGAGGCACCAGCAACGCCTGCACCGAGGCGGTGATGGTGACGTTGGTCGCAAATACGCGGGGGAAGCCGCTCCTCTCCATCTGCGGGATCATCACCGAGCCGATCGCAGATGTATCGGCGACCGCCGAGCCTGAGATACCGCTCAGAAACGTAGTGGCCAGGACGTTGACCACAGAAAGCCCGCCGCGAATGCGCGTGAGGCCCACCAGCACGTCGGCAAACGCAACAAGGCGCCGCGCCATGCCGCCTTCGGCCATGATGGCGCCCGCGAGCACGAAAAACGGAATCGTCAGCATCGCGACCTTGCTCACGCCGTCGGAGATTTTGAGCATCACGGCTTCGAGCGGGATACCGATCCAAACCGCTCCGGCAATCGCGGCAAGCGCAAGCGAATAGGCGATCGGGACGCCGATCGCAAAGCAAAAGAACATCACCAGCAGGAGAATCGCTATATCCATGATGCCGTTTGCCTCCTTCGCTCGGCGCTCGTCAGTGCAGTGGGGCGCCGGCACGCTCGGGATCGGGAGGCATTCCGAGAAGCACGCGCTCGATGACGAACAGAAAGAGGAAGGCGCCGCCGATGGGAATCGGCAGGTAGGTCACGCCGACCGACAGAGAGGGGAAATCGGCGATCGTGTTGTACCAGGTCGCATCCACGAGCTTGCTGCCGTAGGCAAGCATGAACAGCGCCATGGCACCCACCAGCAAATCGGCAATGAGCTCGGTCAGATGCCGCACGGAAGTGGGCAGCATGGCGACGAAGAATGACACGTTCATGTGGAGGCGACGGCGATAGCAGCTCGCCGCACCGATGAACGTCAGCAAAATCGTGAGCAGAACGGCCGTCGGCTCCGGCCACGACGCCGCGCTGTTGAGAACGTAGCGCGTGAAGACGGCCCAGGGGATCACCGCCGAAATAAGCACGAGCGCAAGGCCGGCGGCCAGGACGCAAATGAAATAGAGCGCGTCCATGGCTTTACGATAAATCAGCGCCATGAGCCTCCCCTGCAGAAGGACGCCGGCGCGTCCGCGGTGGGCGCGCGATCGGGATCAGCCGGTAATTGGCGCTTTGGCCAGCGGCCTCATTGCACGGCCTGGATGCGTTTGACGAGGTCGGCGAATTTGGGGCCGTATTTGTCCCACACCGGCTTGACCGCATCCTGGAACGGCTTCTTGTCAGTCACCTCGATAATCTGGATGCCCGCCGCTTTGGCCTTGTCCAGCGCCTCCTGCTCGTACTTCGTCCACAGCACGCGCTCTTCCTGTTGCGCCTCGACCCCGAGCTTCATGAGCAGCGCCTGGTCGTCCTTGGATAAGCCGTCCCAGCTCTTGCGCGAGAACACGAGCATCTCCGGCACGATCAGGTGCTCGGTGAGCGTATAGTACTTGGCAACCTGATAATGGTTGTCGAACACGAAGCTCGGCGGATTGTTCTCGGCACCATCCACCACGCCGGTCTGCAGCGCACTGAAAACCTGGTCGTAGCCCATGGCGACGCCGTTGCCGCCGAGCGCATTCATCATGTCGACGAACATGGGATTGCCCATGACGCGCACTTTCATGCCCTTGAGGTCGCCGATTTCGTGGATCGCCCGCTTGGTGTCGTAAAGGCTGCGCGCTCCGGCATCCATCCAGCAGATGCCGACCAGACCGGCTTTCGGGTTGTTTGTAACGCTGGCGAGCAGCTCCTGGCCGATCGCGCCATCGATCACCTTCTGCATGTGCGCCGTGTTGCGGAACAGGAAGGGCAGGTTGAACACGTTGAGATCATCGATCACGGGGCCGAGCGCGCCGACGCTCACGCGGGCAAACTGGATGGCGCCAATCTGGGCCTGCTCGATGGCCTCCTTCTCGCCGCCAAGCTGCATCGCCGGGAACATCTGCACGCTGAGGCGGCCGCCGGTAGCGGCCTGGAGCTTTTTGCCGATGTCTTCCACCGCGACCACCGTGGGGTAGCCTGCCGGATGAACGTCGGAGGCCTTGAAGATCATTTTCGACTGCGCCGCGGCGAACGGAACGAAGCCTGGGGCGGCCGCGAGCGCCGCAAAGGCGCCGAGGCGGATCACGGTACGGCGTTTCATGTCGGATCTCCTCCCGAAGGTAGACTGCTGCGAGTCCTGCGGCGGCAGCCGGGCCGTCGCCCGCGACTACCCTTGCTTGCCTTGCGCCATTGCTATGGGAACGGCGGCCGTGTTAGGCATCATGTCATATGATGATCATACAAGCAGCCTTGCCATGTCAAGCGAACCGGCCAGGTCGTTGCAGCAAGGGGCGCAGCCGCGCGTCGCAGCGCGCAGCCTGACGCATCAGCTGGCCGCGGCGCTCACCGCGGACATCGTCGAGGGCCGGCTGCCGCGCGGATCGCGGCTGCCGACCGAGCAGGAGCTGGTGCTGGCCAACGGCGTGAGCCGCACCGTGGTGCGGGAAGCGGTTGCGGTGTTGCGGGCAGACGGCCTGGTGGTTGTGCGACAGGGGGTGGGCGCTTTCGTCGCCGCCAATGTGCGCCGGCCGTTCCGGATCGACATTGAGGGATTGCAGTCGCTGCGCCAGGCCATCGAGGTCATGGAGCTGCGCACCGGCATCGAGGTTGAAGCGGCGGGGCTTGCTGCCGAACGCGCCACCGCGGCGCAAATACGCCAAATGGTGCACGCCTGCGAAGCCATCGATATTGCAATTGATCGCGATGAGACGGCGATCGATGAAGACTTCGCCTTTCATGTCAGCATCGCCGAGGCTACGGGAAATCCGCAGTTCCCACGCTTCCTGCAATATCTGGGGCGCGCCATCATTCCCCGCAGGACCGTGCATGTGAGCTCGCCGAACATGCCAAACAGCCGCGCCTATCTGAAGACGTTCCAACGGGAGCACCGGAACATTCTCGGCGCCATCCGCGCCGGCTCACCGGCGCAGTCGCGCGCTGCCATGCGACGGCACCTGCTCAACAGCCGAAAGCGCTATAAGAAGCTGGCCGCCGAGATCGGCGAGCAATGATGCTTTCTGTTTAGAATTGAAGCGAGGGGCAATGCGAACAGTTCTGGTGACCGGTGCGGCCGGTGGAATAGGCTCTCGCCTGCGCATGCTGCTCAGGGGTCTCTATCCGCAGTTGCGGTGGAGCGACATTCGCCGGCCTGCCGACCTCGCCAGCGACGAGACATTCGTGCAGGCCGACCTCGCCGATCTTGCGCAGGTCGAAAGCGCGGTGGCCGGGGTGGAGGGCATCGTGCATCTCGGCGGCGTCTCCGTGGAGCATCCATGGGATGCCGTGCTGAGCGCCAACATTGCCGGTTGCTACAACCTGTTCGAGGCGGCCCGGCGGCAAAGGGTCAAGCGCGTTGTCTTCGCCTCCTCGAACCATGCCGTCGGCTTCTACCCGCGCAAGCGCAGGATCGGCGCCGATGCGCCGGTACGCCCGGACTCGCGCTACGGAGTAAGCAAGGCGTTCGGCGAGGCGATCGGCGCGCTCTATGCCTACAAGCATGGGGTGCGCGTTACCTGTATCCGCATCGGTAATTTCGGCGATGCTCCGGTCGATCACCGGCGCCTCGCGATCTGGGTTAGCCCTGAAGACCTCGTGCAGTTGGTGCGCATCGGCCTCGAGCATCCCTACATCCGGTTCGAGATTTTCTTCGGCGTGTCCGATAACGAACGGGGATGGTGGGACAACGCGGCGGCGTTCCGCTATGGCTACCGGCCGACCAGGCGTGCCGAAGATCATGTCGCGGCTGCGCTCGCCGCACAGAAGACGCTGCCGCCGGATCGCGTCGCCGACTGGTATCAGGGCGGCCCCTTCTGCAGTGCCGAATTTGATGGCGATGCGGAGCTGGCTGTCACCTAAGCCGTAGGAGACCGCGATGACTGCGAGCGAGGATGCAAGCTCCGCCGAGGCCATTGAGCGCAAGCTGCGCGCGATCTCCGCTGTGCTCGCCGACCCGGCGGCCACCGCGCATGAGAGGGCAAACGCGCAGGCCCTCAAGCTTCGTCTGGAACGCCAACTGCGCGCGCACGAATCGCAAAAGCAGGAACGGACCGACGTCATGTTCCGGTTCGGGCGCGCGATCCGTGCGATCAAGCAATCCACGTCCACGCCCGCTCCCAAAGGCGACTGGACGGACCATGCTTTCCGGCTCGGCAGAATGCTGCGCAATGGGCTGCGAAAATAGCGCCCGCAGGAAAACGTCCACGCAAGGAGCATCTCGTGCGGCCATCGTCGCCAGTATCCAGGCGCGGGGCTTGCCTCGTTTGCGCTGCGAATTAGCCTGCGTCCCCCGGCGCGTTTCGCTGTCAGTCAAGTCCCACGATAGTCCGCAGCCACGTCGCGCACGACCGCAAGCGCGAGCTTGCGCGCCTCGGCGGTGCCGGTGAGCTCGACGACGGGCTCATCGAGACCAACCGCAAGGAATTCGTGCAGGCGGTCGCGGCATTCGCGCGGCGTGCCTGCGACGCCGAATGTCGATGCGGCCTGCTCCGGCAACAGCGCAGCCGCCGCATCGAAGTCGCGCCGTGCGCATGCGGCCATGATGGCGGCGTGATCGATGTCAAGACCGGAGGACTTGATATTCTCCGCGTGATTGCGGCTGCGAAACAGGAAAGCGAGCTTCGGCAGCATGGCAGCGCGCGCGCGCTTTGCGTCATCGGCGACCGCAAGACTGATGAACCCGGCGCGCCTGAAGCCGGTGAGCTCCCGCCCCGCGCGCCGCAGCCCGGCCTCCGCGCGCGCGAGACAGGCGCGCATGGTGGCAAGCGTAAGCCCGGTCGAAAGCACAACCCCGTCGCCGATCTCGCCTGCCAGCTCGAGCATCCTGGGCCCCGTCGATGCCACGTAGATCGGGACGACGACGCCTTTGAGGAATTTCATGTGCGCGCCGCGCAGCTTGCTGACTTCCCCTTCGACTTGCACGGCTTCTCCGGCCAGCAGGCTGCGTAGCGCGCCGATATATTCACGCATGACCTTGACCGGCTTGATCGGCGCCACCCCCGACTCCGCAAGATTGAGCATGTTGCCGACCGCGACTGCGAGCATGGTGCGGGATGGTGCAAGCTCGTACAGCGTGGCAATCGACATCGCGGCGGAAAGCGGCGGCCACAGATAGGGGCTGATGGCGGTGGGAACGAGTGAGGCCTTGCGGGTGACGCCCGCGGCCGCGGCAGCACAGATGAATGCCTCGCGATGGCCCATATGCTGCGCGAACCAGAGACTGCCGGCGTTCGCGTCCTCGGCGGTCCGCGCCGCCGTCAGCAGGTCCGGCACGGACGCGAACCCGTCGAAATAAACGCCTAGGCGCATGCCGGCTTCATACCGGGGGCTGCGCCGCTGCGCGGCCTCGTACGCCGCCGCGCAATTCTTATGTCTGCTCTGTCATGTCGCCGTCTCATGCAGCGGTCTCATGTTTTGGCCATATGCCGGTAATCGAGCTGGCGGTGAAACAGGTAGCGGTAGCCGCTCAGGTTCGGCGCCATTGCCAGATTGAGCGTGGGCTGGAACAGCGGCACGTTTGGCACGTCGTCGAATGCCAATTGAATGAATCGGATTACGTCGCGTTCGTAGAGCCTGGGGTCGGCGGTGTAATGCGCCTCATCGACCGCCTTGTCCAATTCCGGATTTCTGTAGGCCATCGTATTGAAGATCGTGTCCGCGGTCCCGCTGTAGACCAGCAGGAAGAAGAAGTCCGGAAAGTTGAACCAGCCGCCGAACATCTGGTTCTGCATGGGCAGCGTCTTCTGCGAGAAGGCGGCGCGCCAGTTGGCTCCCGCAATCTTTTCGACCCGCACCTTGATACCAATCCGGGCGAGCCCTTCCTGCACGAGCAGGCAGACGGGCTCGTTGACCACGGCAGCGCCAAGATCGAAGGCGAGCGTCGTCTCGAAGCCCTCCGCATAACCCGCTTCGGCGAGCAGCGCTTTGGCCTTGACGGGATCGGTCACATAGCGATGCGGCTGCGGCCATTGCGCCGTGGTCACGGTCTCGGGACCGCCGAACAGCGGCCGGCCGCGGCCATGCAGCGCCACGTCCATGATCTGCCGATAGGGGATGGCATAGGCGACCGCCTGACGGACCTTCGGATTGTCGAACGGCTTCATCGTGACATTCATGCCGATGTATTGCACGCTGTTTTCCATCAGCGAGCTGACGACCTTGAGGTTCGTGTTGGACGACATGTCGGCCGCGTCCCGCGGCGTGATGTCGAAGGAAAGATCGGCATCGCCGCGCTCGACGAGCGCGCGCCGGGTGCCGTCCGACGGCACCACGCGGCAGATGACACGCTTCAGTCTCGGCAACGGACCGCATTTCCAGCTCTCGTTGCGCGCATAGATGATCTCCTGACCAGGCGTCCATCGTTCAACCCGGTAAGCGCCGGTTCCCGCGTTATTGCGCTTGGTCCATTCCACGCCCCACGCATCCGCCGGCGTGGCGTGCTTCTTCACCAGCTCGGAATGATAGATGTTGACCAGCGGCACACCGAGGTAGGGCATGGTCAGCTTGTCAGGCCGGATGAAATCGACGCGAAACGTGCGATCGTCGACAGCGACGAACTGCTCGGGCCTGAGCAGCGAGGCGGCGGCAATTGCAGACCTCGGATAGCCGCCGACTCCGATGGTGCGATCGAACGCCCATTTCACGTCCTTCGCCGTCACCCGTGTCCCGTCGGCAAAGGTCACGTCCTTGCGCAATTTCAGGGTGACCGACATGTCGCGCAGGTCCCATTCCTCCGCGAGCTCGGGTTGCAGATTGTGCATGTCGTAGTAGTCGTTGCCGTTCGCGTCCTGCTTGACCCCGAATGCAAGCAGCCGGTCGTAGCTGTTCCAGACCACCTCGTAGACCAGTCGGTTGGCGCCGACCGCGTGGAAATCGAGACTGTTGGGGCCATTCTCGAACACGGCAAGCAGGCCGTCTGCGCGTTCCCGAGGGGGCGCGGAACGCGCGCGCGGTGCGCCCGCAAGCGCCCCGCCGGCGCTCAACGCCACGCCCTTGACGAAATCGCGCCGTCGCATGAGCCACGCTCCCGCGGGGTTCGACCTACCCGATCCGTTTCAGTCCCTTCGCATAGCGCTGCCAGCGCCGTACATAAATGTCGGCGCCGTCGGCGATCTCTTCCACGGCTTTATCGTCCAGCGCGCGCACTGCGCGCGCCGGCGATCCCACGATCAAGGTATTGTCGGGAAACTCCTTGCCCTCGGTGACCAGGGCGCCGGCACCGACCAGGCAGTTGCGCCCGAGTCTCGCGCCATTGAGCATGATCGCGCCCATCCCGACCAGGCAGTGTGAACCGATCGTGCAGCCGTGCAGGACGACATTGTGGCCGATGACGCAATTGTCGGCGATGGCGATGGGAAATCCGGGATCGGTATGCAGCGTGCAATTGTCCTGGATCTGCGATCGCTCGCCGAGCTCGATCCACTCCTGGTCGCCGCGCAGAACTGCGCCGAACCAGACGCTGGCATCGGCTTTGAGGCGCACGCGCCCGATGACGATTGCGCTCTCAGCGATCCAGTAGCGTCCCGAGCCCGGCAGCTCGGGTGCTACTCCATCAAGCTCGAAGATCGCCATTGCCGCGCTCCTCTCTGGAGGGAGCGCGACATTGCCATGACCCCGCCATGGCGCTCAACATGGCGCTCAAGTTGGCGCTCAACCTGGCGCACTTGTTCTAATTTTTGACGGGATGACCGAGCGGCCGGGAAAGCGAGCAAGTCTCGATGCACGAGGCATTCAATCCCATGACCACGATGGTGCCGGAGATCAGGCACCAGAAGGTCATGATGACGGTTGCCAGAAGCACGGTGCGATAGCGCGGCCGTTCCACCGATGTCCCCCTGCGGTCGACCAACGGCGATTATTCGCAGAATGGGGCGCAGGCCGCCATGAGATCCTCCCGACAGGGTTAATTCTTCACGAAGCGTTTTCTTCTGCGAACCGGATGATTGCGCCGGCATGGCATACTCGCCGTGCTGATTCGCGCGAGCCCCCGTGACCATGACGCGCCCTCCCCTCGCTCAAGAACGACCGGCGCCACGGCCGCCGCCGCGACGTCGGGGCGCTCGCCCGCTCGTTTTGCCGCTCGTCGTCCTTACGGTGCTCCTGGTCATGGCCACGAGCTTCGTCACCTACGTGCTATGGCCGCGTTGGCCGGGACCGCCGCCCGATCCGAATGCGCCCGCTCTTCCCATCATTGTTGCGGGAGTGACGTTCAATGTGCCGCCGGCCGCCATTCGCGCGCCGGTGCAGCGTCACGCCGGCACCCAGGACCGGATCGATCTGTGGTTCGCATGGCCCTCGCTGGAGCCTCCCGAGGGCGATGCGAAACCGCCCGTGCCGGCGCAAGGCGCCGTTGCAGCGCAAACCTTCGAACGCGTGTTCATAACAGTCGTGGCGGGCGGCGACGCAATTCGTCCGGTCGAGCGCGCGCTCACGATCTACCCGCGCTACACCATCACCGAGGCATCGTCCGGACCCGGCGGGCTCACGCTTCTCCCGTTCCGCGACGGCACGCCCTATGAAGGCGAGGACCTCATCTATGATGGGGAGTCGCCGGGCTTTCTGGTGCGGTGCACCCGCACCGCGGGTGTGACCCCCGGCACCTGCCTCTACGAACGCTGGATCGAAGCGGCGAGACTCGTGATCCGTTTTCCACGCGACTGGCTTGCGGATTGGCGCGCGGTCGCCGGTAACATCGACCGGCTGATTGCGAGGCTGCGCCCTTCACACGGGTGAAGGCGCAGATGGAACGCCCGCAATCGGCTGGCGTCTCAGGAGGTCAGGTGCTGAGCAGCCCCGGCTCGTCCAGGTCGAGCGCCAGAATTGGCAGCTCGAAAAAGGATGAGCGCGCATCCTTCTCGTCAAAGAACAGGATGCCGATATATTCCTGGCCGACGTAGACTTCGGCCGAGTCCTTCTTCTTTGACCGCGGCACGACCCGGATGCGCTCGTTGCCGAACTTGCGCTTGAGATAGGCGTCAAGCTTCTTGATGTCGGGCGCAGTGGTCGATGCATCGCCCAGCATGATCTTCATCTCGAAGTTGTACGAGCGGTCGTCATCGTCCTCGTCCTCGTCGAGGGCGAGGGCGCCGATGCGTTCCTCGCCGACATACACGTCGGCGGAATCGTTTTTCTTCGGCACGACCCGGATGCGGGTGTTGCCGAACAGGCGCTTGAGATAGGCATCGAGCTTCTTGACTTCCTGCACATCCATGGCCGGCTCCCGTGCTCAAGCCTCGAAAAAGAGGTGATCCATGAAGCGCGACGGCTCCGGGCACCCTGCCTCGCCGATCACCTTGGCCGGCACGCCGGCCACCGTCTTGTTGTGCGGAACCGGCTTGAGCACCACCGAGCCCGAGGCGATGCGCGCGCAATGACCGATCTCGATATTGCCGAGAATCTTGGCGCCCGCGCCGATCAGCACGCCACGACGGATTTTGGGATGGCGGTCGCCGGCTTCCTTGCCCGTGCCGCCCAGCGTGACGCCATGCAACATGGAGACGTCGTCCTCGATCAGGGCGGTCTCGCCAACCACAAGCCCGGTGGCGTGGTCGACGAAGATGCCGCGGCCGATGCTGGCATTGGGATGAATGTCGCACTGGAACACGGCGGAGGAACGGCTCTGCAGAGAATAGGCGAAGTCCTTGCGCCCCCGGCTCCACAACCAATGCGCCAGCCGGTGCGTCTGGATGGCATGGAAGCCCTTGTAATAGAGCACCGGTTCGATCAGTCGCTGGGTGGCGGGATCGCGATCGACCGTGGCGACAATGTCGGCGCGGAAGGCCGCTGCGATCGAGCGCTCGCCGGCAAGCGCGTCGGCGTAGGCCTGGCGGATCAGCTCGGCCGGCAGCTCCGGACTGTCCAGTCGCTCGGCCACGCGATGGACAACGGCGGCCTCGAGGCTGTCGTGATGGAGAACCGTGGAATAGATGAACGTCGCCAGCTCCGGCTCCTTGCGGACGATCTGCTCGGCTTCATCTCGAATCTGCCCCCACAGCGGGTCCACCTTCTCAATGGAACCGGTTGCTCGCACCTGTTGCGCCATGGCCCGTCTCCTGCAGCTTGACAATCAAGCTTAGCACAACCCGCCGACCATAAGCATATATGGGCAAATCGTCCTGCTCTATCTCTTTGTTTAGGCATGTCCTTTTTCGCAATACCGGTACTCGCTTTTGCGGGACATACCCTACGCCAAAAACTCCAGCACGGCTGCCTTGAAGACCCTGTCTCCGACGGCCAGCATATGGTCGCGACCGGGGATATCGAGCGCACGGCCCATGGGCAGCAGCGCTGCAAGCGCCTGCGGCGAGCCTGCAATGGCGTCCTTGGTACCGACCGCGACCATGACGGGCGTGCGGAGTTGCGCCACATCCTCGCGCGACAAGGTCTGGCGCGAGCCCCGGATGCAGGCGGCAAGTGCCCGCAGATCCGATTTCGTCTGCTCGGCAAACAGGCGGAACATGGCACCGACCGGATCGCGAACATCAGCAAGCGACGGCGCTTCAAGCGCCTGCGCAATGCTCTCCGGAAGGCCGACGCCTTCGACCAGATGGATGCCCAACCCGCCAAAGACGGCTCGGCGCAGGCGCTGCCCACGCGCCAGCGCGAAGAACGCCGCGACGCGGGCTCCCATGGAGTAACCCATCACGTCGGCGCGGGCGATCTCCAGATGGTCGAGCAGGGCGCGCACGTCGTCGGCCATGAGCGCACTGTGATAGAGAGCCGGCTCGTAGACCTTGCTCGAGGCGCCGTGTCCCCGATTATCGAGCGCGATCACGCGTCGGCCGGCCCTGGTCAGGGTCGTGACCCATCCGGGATGAACCCAATTCACTTCGGCATTCGAGCCGAAACCGTGGATGAGGACGATCGGCTCGCCCTCGCCTTCGTCGAGAAAGGCGATCTCGATGCCGTTGTGCGCAAAGCGCTGCATGCCGATCACT
>Ga0310915_10000702_pt1 | contig 16374 bp, 19 predicted proteins | sample GREbulkMGAN111_FD_202508 | JGI IMG/M metagenome (GOLD analysis project Ga0310915, IMG submission 202508) | Lab enrichment of tropical soil microbial communities from Luquillo Experimental Forest, Puerto Rico - GRE.bulkMG.AN111 | ecosystem: Environmental > Terrestrial > Soil > Tropical forest >...
CACCTGCGCCGCTGCCCCTTCGCCTTTAACCGCCACCGGCCACAGCAGCACATGGCGCGGAAACCGGTCGGCGAGGCGATGCAGGATGTCGCGAATCACGGCACCCGTCGGCGAGGTGATAATGCCGATCACCTCCGGCAAAAACGGCAGCTTTTTCTTGCGCTCGGGCGCGAACAGTCCCTCGGCTGCCAACCGCTTGCGTCGGTCCTCGAGCAGCTTGAGCAATGCGCCGACCCCGGCGAGCTCCATCGTATCGATGAGGAGCTGGTATTTCGAGCGCCCGGGAAAGGTGGTCAGCCGGCCGGTGCAGACCACCTCCATGCCGTCCTCGGGCTTGATCCCCAGCCGCATCGCGGTCGTCCGCCAGCACACCGCGTCGATGACGGCGTCGCTGTCCTTGAGGCTCAGATACCAATGGCCCGAGGCATGCCGCTTGAACCCCGAAATTTCGCCGCGCACCCGCACATAGGCGAAATTTTCCTCGATCGAGCGCTTGAGCGCGCGCGCGAGTTCGGAGACGGTATATTCCGGCAGGTTGGAGCGCAGCGGGGCCGCGATCGTCAGATCGTTCATGCCCCGTATGATAGCCGAGCACGGGAGAGAGCGCGATGCGGGTGCTGGTGGTGGGCTCGGGCGGACGCGAGCATGCGCTTGCCTGGGCGATTGCGGCCTCGCCGCTAGTCGACACGCTCTACTGCGCGCCGGGCAATGCCGGCATCGCCAAAGAGGCTGGGTGCGTCGCGATCCGCGCGACCGACATCGCCGGCCTGGTCGGGTTCTGCCGCCGCGAACGGATCGATTTCGTCGTCGTCGGTCCCGAGGCGCCGCTCGTTCTCGGGCTTGTCGACGCGCTCGAAGCCGAAGGCATCCCGGCCTTTGGCCCGAGCGCTGAGGCGGCCACACTCGAGGGCTCGAAGGCCTACGCCAAGGACCTCTGCGTGCGCGCCGGGATCCCGACCGCCGCGCATCGCCGCTTCCGCGACCCGGCCGCGGCAAAAGCCTTTATCGCCAGCCATGGCGCGCCGATCGTCGTCAAGGCCGACGGCCTCGCCGCCGGGAAAGGAGTGACGGTCGCCACCGATCCCGATACCGCCTATCGCGCGGTCCACGCGGCCCTCGTCGAGCGCCGGTTTGGCGACGCTGGGAGCGAGATCATTGTCGAGGATTGCCTTGCGGGCGAAGAGGCGAGCTTCTTCGCGCTCGTTGACGGCAAGACCGCGCTGCCGCTCGCCACGGCTCAGGACTACAAGCGCGTCGGCGATGGCGACACCGGTCCGAACACCGGGGGAATGGGCTCGGTTTCGCCGGCTCCGCCCCTCACCCCGGCGCTGGAAGGCATGGTTATGGAGCGCATCATCCTGCCCGCGGTCGCGGCGATGGAGCGCGAGGGAAGGCCCTTCAAAGGCGTCCTCTATGCCGGACTGATGCTGACCGAAGAGGGGCCCAAACTGATCGAGTTCAACGTCCGCCTCGGCGACCCCGAGGCGCAGGTGCTGACGATGCGGCTGATGAGCGATCTGTTGCCGGCGCTAATCGCCGCGCGCGACGGGGTGCTGAAATCGGTCGATCTGCGGTGGCACGCCGAGCATGCGCTGTGCGTCGTCATGGCGGCCAAGGGCTATCCTGAGCAGCCCGAGCGCGGCAGCGAGATCCGCGGCCTCGCGGAGGCGGCGGCCGATCCGAAGGTCAAAATCTTCCATGCCGGGACCCGTCGCGACCACGGACGGCTGCTCGCCGATGGCGGCCGGGTGCTCGGGGTCACCGCCCTCAGCCAAGATCTCGTCGCTGCCCGAGCCCTCGCCTACACGGCGGTCGACCGGGTCGACTGGCCGCAGGGCTTCTGCCGGCGCGACATCGGCGTTCGGGCGATCTGACAGATCCCGCATTTCCCCTGCCGGTAGGGAAGATTTCTTTTTTTTTGATGCTCGAAAATCTCAATAAACTAACAAATATCCAGAAATATTAAACGGATAAGACCGGTCAGCCCGGCACGCCGGCAGCGGAATTTTCAAGCGTCAAACCGGCTCTGGCAGCGGATTGGCAGCGGAATTTGGCAACCGCTCCGGCCGCGGCGAAACATCGGTAGAAGCGATCCGCACGCCGATCAGCCGAGAAGGGCTCTCATACGATGAAACACTAGTGATATTCATCAATTACTAGATCGTATATTTCTCGATCGCCGGTCTGATGTGTGTCGGCACGGCTCTGGCGTTCTTCCGGCTCTACGCGAGAGGCCAGTTAGTTCGCCACCGGCATTGCCGACCCGGGCCATGAAACCGGCTCGCAAGGCGTGATAGAGTAGCGCAGCGCCGGACCGGCGGTGAGGTCGGTGTTTGCTTGGTGCGGTCGAGCCCGTCAGTTAGGCCGTATCAAGGGCAAAGCCCTTGGCTAGTTGGACCCGGGATCTCCGAGCACCCCGGAGTGCGCCACGGGTTGGCGACGGCCCGGGAGCGCGGTTTCTAGATTTAAGGGGGATCCCAAGCGGCGGCGCGGTGGGGGGAGATCCATGGGAGTGCTGCATCCGCGTTGCGCCGATCTCGACGTCCACAGGGAGACGGTGGTGGCTTACGTGCGTCACATGGCGAACGGCACCGTCAACCGCGAGGTGCGGACGTTCAAGACGACCTGCTGGCCTTGTCGGAATGGCTGGCCAGCCAGGGGATCACGCACCTGGCGATGGAGGCGACCGGAGTCTATCGGAAACCGGTTTGGCACATTCTGAGCGCCGGCGACTCTACCCCGGTGTTGGCCAATGTCGGCACGTCAAGAACGTCCCAGGGCGCAAGGCCGGTGTCAACGATGCCACTTGGCTGGCCGATCTGATGGCGCATGGGCTGATTCGCGGCAGCTTTGTGCCCGATGTCCAGACGCAGGAATTGCGCGGCCTGCTGCGCACCCGCAAACAATACGTTCGCGAAAGAAGCAGCCGTATCCAGCACCTTCAGAAGACACTGGAGGATGCCAACATCAAGCTCGATAGTATTCAAAATACAGCAGGCTCCCTGGATCGCGGTTTAGCGCAACATAACGTCCTTTATGTTACACTAAATTTATCGCATTTTTAGATGCCGCCTCTCTGTCACGTTGAAAATTAAATGGCGGCGATTTTTGAACGCTAGTCTAAAATGGCGGCGACTGCAGCTCCGCTGAAGGGTGTCGCTTTCTCTTCCAACGAACGGCGGCCCTCCCTCAGCGGTCTTCACTTCCGATCGCAGTAACGCCGTAACGCCGGCCCATGCCCACTAGTTGCCGTCCATCAGTGGCCGGACGACCGGCGGAGTTGGGGGGTCGTTTCCGATCGGTGGCATGACACAGACGGAGACGGCCCAGCGAAGGACCAATAAAATGGAATCTCCCAGATCGCAAGTTGTGCGTGAAGTTGCCCCCTGGAACGCGCCCGCTTAGAAGCTAGCGCAGATGCAGTCAGATGATTCACTTGATTTCGAGAGGCTCGAACCACCATGCGAGATAGGCCCGGTCGGCGCTGAATCTTCTGTTTGATCCTGAGCACTAAGATCGGTCGAAAGGAGACGGACGAATGCGCAAGGGACGGTTCAGCGAGGAGCAGATCATCAATGTGCTGAAGGAGCACCAGGCGGGTATCCCAGTTGCGGAGTCGTGCCGCAAGCACGGGATCAGCGGATCAGCGCCGCAACGCCGATCAGTTATTCGGCGCCCTAGCCTCCAGGCCGACGCCTTTGGCGGCTACGCCAAGCTGTATGAGGCCGGGCCCCAACCGGGCCCGGTTGCCGAGGGGGGCCCAGATCAATCGTAAGGGTCGCGACGCCTCACCTCACCGGCTAATGCTGAACTGAATCCCGATGCTGGCGACGATTCTCTAATTCCATAGCTGCAACGTGTCCACACGGAGGCATCCAGTCAATGAATCAATTACAGGTATGGGCTCCCAACGCCAGGAGCGTTGAACTCGTGACGAGCGACAAGCAATCGTTCGCTCCGCCGGTCCTGCTGGCGGCGGCGACGATTACTTATCGGGGTCAGAACATTTCAGGCTACTGGCAGACACCACAAGGCATAAATGTTTTGCAGGATGGCGATGGATATTGGTTCAGAATCGTGATCGAGATTGGCGAGACACGCTACCGCATTGATCCGTACGCCCGCGCTCTGAATCACAGCGCGTCCTGGTCAATCTATAAGGATCCAAGCCGGTTCCAGTGGGCCGATGCCGGGCATCGCCCGCCCCCGCGGGGCCAGATGGTGGTCTACCAGCTTTTCCAGGGCGCCTATATGGGACGCGGCGATCAGAACTGGACAGATAGGGCAGGTAATAATTGCCACTTCACCTGGGGCCCCACCAAAAAGGGCGACTTTGTCCAACTGCGTAAAAAGCTCGATTACATTCAGTCTCTGGGTGTCAACACCATCGAGCTCCTGCCAGTCAACGAGTACAACGGGGACGATTACCTCGGTTATGACTCGGCTTCTTGGTTCGCTATCGAGGCCTCCTATGGAGGGGTCATGGGCGACGGCAGCTCTTACGACGATCTTAAGGCATTCATCAACGATGCTCACAACCGAGGGATCTCGGTGATTGCGGACGTGGTCTTTAATCATATCGGCACCGTCGGGGACTCGGGCCCCCTCTGGAACTATGACTCGACCACGCAAAACATCTACTTCAGCGGCGAACAGGCTTGGAATCAGGCGGGCGGCTCATTCGGAATGGCCCCGGACTGGGCCCGCTGGGAGGTGCAGAAGTATGTAGAGGATGCCTGCCGATACTAGCTCGAAGAACTCCACTTTGATGGCCTGCGCTTCGATTTTACATCGCAGATTGTAAACAAAAATGGCGGCTCGGGGCTGATAGCGGCGCCGAGGTGCTGCATCGGCTCATCCAGGGCATCAGGGCCGCGCATCCGGAAAATGTGCTTATGTGCGAGCATTGGGACGACCGTACCAACGCCTCAACCCTTGGATGATCGACTACATCGGGTTCGATGCCGGCTGGCTCAACTTCCGACAGGAACTGCAGAAGGTGCTTACTCCATTTGCGCAGGGGATCGAGGGAGCTCTGGCTTACGCTATCAACGGTGGGAACTACCCGCACGCGCACAGCCGTGTGATCTACGCGAACAACCACGACGAGTGCTGGTGGGACGGCAGCAGCCCAGAGAGCAAGTTCTACCCGGTCTCTCAGTTTGGCTGGCGCGGTGACTACTGGTCCAAAAAGAAGGCGCGCATGATCTCTGCTCTCAGCTTTTTCGTCCCCGGCATCCCACTCTTTTTCATGGGCGACGAGTTTGCCATGGAAGGCAGCTTCAACGATTCCCGCTTCGACCACATCCTGAACTGGGCGCTCGAAAGCGTCACGCGGGGCGGGGAATTCAAAGCGATGTTCCGGCGCCTAATCCAGATTCGCCAGACGTACGACCCGCTCATCCAGCCCAATAACACGTTCGAGTGGCTCCGCTACCCACAGGATGGCTGGTTCGCCTTCAAGCGCAAATGGACTGCCTCCGTGCTCATCGTCGCCGGCAATTGGGGTGGTAACAACATGATGAGTTACGGCGTCCCCACAAATGGCGAGACCGGCAGTTGGACTCAGATCTTCAACAGCGACGGCCAGGAGTTCGGCGGCGACGGCGTGGGTAATTTCCAGAACTCACCGAATTCAGACGGTGGCTGGATCACAATTAATATCCCGAAGAATGGGATTGTGGTGATGAACCGGACGGCGATCTGAGCGACAGAACTCGGCCGCGCCGAGGCTAGTCGTGGTAGCGGCGCAAGTTTCGACTCTCTAACGCCTCCCTTGGACCACGTGATTGCGACCCTTACGGCGATTTCGGAACCAAGCTCCGGTCAACCGTAAACCTTTCGACGGCGCGATCGCCTTAGGGGCGCTTTTCGACAGAGAACAATGGATTTCGACGCCGGGATGCGTTATATTAAATTTCAACTCATTTGATCAAAAAAGGGTGGTTTTCGCATAGTGTAACGGGTTTTCGACAGATGCGCCTTGAATCGGCCCCTATAAAAATCTTTCAGGACAACCCTCTACCCAGGGGGGGCCGGGCTCGCCGGTTGGGCGGCGCTCACGCACGCGCTGTCCATTCCGGCGCCGGTCTGGCGGCCGAGCTACGTCTCCGAACTGCACGTTAGCGGCAACCGCCGGCAAGACGCGGCCTGGACCGTCTTCGACAAGCGGTACTGGCCAGGCGACACCTTCGCCGATCACCTGACCTTTGCCCTTCGCCACGAAAACCTCGATCTCCTGATCCTGAAGCGGATCTTCGAGGCGGCGCCTCTCGCCGAGATCGAAGCTTTTGTCCGGGCCGCCCCGACCGGGATTCCGTCACGGCGCGCCTGGTATTTGTACGAAACCCTGATCGACCGCACCCTCCCCATTGACGACGCGCCCCAGGCCCAGGCGATCGATCTTCTCGATCCCAAAGCGTATTTCACGAGGAAGCCACACCTGTCCCGGCGGCACCGCGTGCGCGACAACCTGCTCGGCAACGGCCGCTTTTGTCCGATCATCCGGCGCACCGAAGCTCTGTCGGCTTTCCTCGATCAGGACCTTGCCGCCAGGGCGCGGGAAACCGTCGGTCGCACCGGCGCCCCATCTGGTCGCCCGCGCCGCCAGCTTCATGCTGCTGGCCGACAGCCGCGCCAGCTTCGAGATTGAGGGCGAACGGCCGCGGCGCAACCGGCTGGAGCGATGGGGACGCGCCGTAAATGCAAGCCGGAAGGAACCGGATTACCCTCGATGAAATCATTCGGCTCCACAGCGTCCTCATCGAGGACACGCGCTTTGTGCGCGCTGGACTTCGCCCTGACGGGGTGTTTCTCGGCGAAAGGGATCACTTGGGCGATCCCCTGCCGGAATTCATCGGCGCGGCCACCTTGGCTTAAATCGCCGGGGATGGTCCCGCGATGCCTTCCGCTCAGGGTTCACCAACGAGCGTCTGTAGAGGGTAAGAAGGGCGGACGGGCGTCGCGGCGGCCGCACCCTTGTAGGCGGGTGGGCAGACTTATCCCGTGCTCGGACTCAAGATGGCCGGAAAGAAGATCGTCGAAACACTACAAGTCCCCCAACCTGACAAACGCGGCAGCCTGAAACGACAACGACGATTTCTGCAATGTTCTCGTCAACCAGGTCTGTTCCTCCCTTTGGAAGAAGAATTCGGATCCCGACGAGCGGCAGCGCCAGATGCTGGCGGTGATGACCGCCATGATGGGCTTGCAGCCACGAGACGAGCTCGAGGGCATGCTGATTGGGCAGCTGATCGCCAGTCACAACGCCGCGATGGAGTGCTACCGGCGGGCAATGATCGGTGAGCAGACCTTCGAAGGCCGCTGGCGAGAACTTGACCCAGGCGAATAAGCTTTCCCGCTCCTATGCTGCGCTGGTGGAAGCGCTGGACCGGCATCGTGGCAAGGGCCAGCAATATGTGAAGGTCGAGCACGTCCACGTTCACCAGGGCGGCGAGGCGATCGTCGGTGCCCTCACCCAAAGGGGTAGAGGCGCCAAAAAACAGAGGGACCTGATGCAGCGCGAGGAATTGCATATGAACCAATCACTCCGTTGCGGAGCCCGGACCCGGAGCGGGAGCTCGTGCCGATCACCGACGGTCCGGGGAAAACGCCGATGTAGAATGCACGGCGGTGCAGCCGGAAGCGGTGCTCCCATCGGCAACACGAATGCCCTCCGGCATGGGCATTATATAGCAGAAGCGATCGCTCGGAGGCGTGGTTTAGCCGAGCTGATCAGGCGGTCGCGCTCCACTTTGGCGGAGCTGGACAAGCGGGGATAGCGATTCAGTTAGCTGTAGGTTGTGCGTGCCCGTCGATGGAGGGTTGTCAGGTGATTTCTGCAGTGCGTGGGGTTGTTCCTCGCTTTTCTCGGCCCCCTCACCCCCCGGGTCTAACCCGAGCATCCTCAAGAAAACGGCAACAGAACGGCGGTTATGCTGTAAGACCGTTCATCCGAGTCGGCGATTTGCCCGAAGTAGTCGCGGGCAGGAGCCGTCTCCGGCGTTCCGACGCCACGAGGGGGCCACCGATCGTTTCGGACGGTCAGCAAAACACCCTTGCGGTCCCCAGCAGTGGACGATCGCGCGCACAACTCGTAAATCTGGCGAATATCGCCCTATACGTGGTTACACGTATTGTCCTGGTGCCGCTATCAGGGCAAGCATCTGGCGAATGCCGGTTCATAGGATGAAGTAGCTCACACTCGTAGCCGACTCGGTACGACTACACTGCTATCGTTGCGTAGAAGAAGGGAGGTAATTATGGCAGACCCAAAGGGTTTTGACTCGCTCCGGGCATTCGTCAATTCGCTGAACTCGGCGAAACACTCGGAATACGCCGCGAAATTGGAGAGCAAGGTAGCGCATGAGGATGCGTTCGAAGAAATGAAGGCGCACATCCTGAAGATCTATGACAAGGTGGAGGCGCCGCATAGTTTCATGGACGAGACGGGCGCGGTATTCGATTGCGTTCCGGTGGAACAGCAGCCGGCGTTGAAGGGCACGACGGAACGTGTGCCGACGGCACCGGACTTGCCGAAAATGGAAACGGGCGGCGGGGACGAACGGAAGGATGCGTTGTTTCCGGCGCCGCTGGGAGCCAATAAGACGGACCATTTCGGGAACGTAATGCAGTGTCCGGAGGGAACGATTCAGATGCGGCGGCTGACGCTCGACGATTTGTCACGTTTTTCGACGCTGCGGGATTTTTTTCGAAAGGGTCCGCGGCCCCCCAGATCGACCCGATCGTGATCCTTGGCCAAGGTAACTCACAGGCGCCCCCAATTCAGGCGGGCGAGGTGACGGTGATCTCCCCAGCCCCGCTCAATATCCGAATAGCGCCTCGATGTCCCGGCTGCTGTGAGCCACGCGCAGGATAAGCACGTCCTGGCCAGCGACGCGGAAAACGATGATGTAGCGGTCGGCCGGAAAGCTTCTGCGGCCTGGGCCCAGATCCTCGTCGCGGGCGCGGCCGGCGTAGGGATTTGCGCCAAGCATGTGAATTCGGTCCGTGATGGGGTCACGCCATAGAAGGGGTGCTGGATTCACGCTAAGCGGACACACCAAGAACATTATGCGGCATGGGCCGTGATCGCAGCGGGAGCGTGCAGGTGCCGGAATCCATCCGGAGCGAGTTGGGTGTCGGCGTCCCATAGATAATCGCCAGTGAGATTGATATGCTCCCACCCGACTTAACGCGGCTCTACCCACAAATCAACCCACAGTTCGAGGAGCCTTGGAGCGCGCATGGCGAGTGGACGGGCCTCCGAGCGCTGCCAAAATCGTCGGATCGCACAGAAATCGACGCAGAATTGACCGCCCGACGCGCCGATTTCACACCGATTTTTCGCCGCAGCTTGCGTAGGGTGCGGATTTCCCTGCCGCCCAGCGGATGCACGCTGTCATCGGAGCCTTTTAGCCGCCGGACCCGGAGCCGCCCTGCATCCAAGTCCACCTGTGCCCATTGCACGCCGATCAGCTCGCTAACGCGCAGGCCATGCCGGTAGGCCATCAAGATCATCAGCGCGTCCCGATCGCCCCACTCGTGCTTCGATGCCGCTCTGATCAGCCGCTCAACCTCATCCTCGGTCACATATTCCCGGCGCGGGCCGTGAGTATCCACTTCAGTGCTTGGTGCGGGTTCTGTTCTCACGACGTGAAGCGCAGGTTTCCTCATCTCACAGTCCGATGAAGTATCCAAGCGCGATATCCCAGCCGGAACTATCGGCGTTCCGACAATGGAAACCGGACGCAGCAATCTGCCGGCAGACCTGCCAACCCTCGCCCGCGAGATCGACGCGGCGCTGGTGCGCGGTGGGAAAGCGCGATTGCCCAGTACCGCAAGCGGTGGCAGGCACCCGCTGGTCCCAGCGTCCCAGCCGCAGTGACCGAAACCGCGGAGCAGCCTCAAGCCGCCGATGCGTGACCTGGCAGTTGTCACGGTTGCCTGGACTGGAGGGGGTAGCCGTCTGGCAAAATGGTTGTCAGTGACACCCATGCATAGGTCGCCCGAGACCCGGCGACCGAGGACCTCGATATGCCGAGACAGGCTGAAGAAGGATTTACGATCGCTGAGGCTGCCAAGCAGCTCGGTTTCACGAGACAGTACCTCTACAAGCTCATCGACCTGGGCAGATTGCACCCGCGCGTGGCGCGGAGGACCGAATATCGCCTTACCCAGGCCGACATTGACGAGCTGCGGGAGCGGCTGGAGCGGAACCGATGACCACCCCCGAGCTTTGGCTGGCGGCAGGGCTCGGTGCCCGGCCCGCCGGTAGGTGGATGGCATCTAGGCTCCCCGAGGAGCTGGCTGGCGTGGTTGCGCCGGAGGGTGGGACGATGACCACGCTCGCAGACACGCCCGTTCTGGTCGGCCGCGCCGAAGCATGCACTATCCTCGGCGTCACCGAAGCAACCTTCAGCCGCCTCTGTCGTGAGGGCCGGTTCGAGAATATGGTCTGCGAGGGCCGCGACGCGCTTTACCGGAGGGCTGAATTGCGCGCCTACCGGGCGCAGGACAAACGGCTGGGAGCTTCGCCGGGAAGCATCACGAATGCCGCGGGGGAGCCCAGCAAATCTGCCGGTCTTGGCGTGACATCGGAAGCGGAAATCGGCGCTGGTGCGGGGAAAGCCCTGGGGACGACCAATCACACCAGGACGATTTGTGAGGGGTGCCAGAAGCCGTTCCGTCCACATCGAGCCGGGCAGCGATTGTGTTCGACAGCGTGCCGACAGCGCGCACGGCGAGCCAGGAGGGCAGCCGCATGACCGCACCAGCTCCGCCAGCCCCACTGATCTGGAACGCCCGAGTACACAGGTGGGAACCGGCCGGCCAGGTGTGGGATCGGCGGCTGCTTCGTTGGGTGCCCGCTCCCGCGGATGATGTCATCGAGGGCGCATCGGTTAGCGCTGAGAGCAGCCCGTCGGATTGTGCTGGGCCGGCGGATGGCCGGGGGGGAATGGCTGGTAACCAGCGGGCTGGGTCACCGCCTCGCAAAGTCCCAACGCGGACGAGGCGGAAGCGCTGGGGCGCAGGTCCGAGAGCCCGACAGCCGACACGCAACGGCCAGCCGATAGCGCGAGCACGGAGAGTGCGGTGGGCGAGTGGGTAAGCGGCAGAGGCATCCCAGTAAAATAATTGAAGCGCTACGCCTAACGCATTGATTTCCCTCCGCTAAGGCTGCCAAGCGCGTTATGCTGACATGCTTGAACTAGGCCCCGGCCGTCTGGAACAATTGAACAATAGCAGATGGGCTCCACAATCCCGCGGGGGCCCCCTAGCAACAAGAGGAGTAAGAGCGATGAAAACCCATGGTCTGACGGATGAAGTTCGCCTCGCCGTTCGCGTCACCGAGGAGCTGCGCAGAGCAGTGAAGCGGCATGCCACTGACCTCGGTTGACGACTGAGGGATGGGTTGGGCAGGTGCTGGAGGCCGCATTGGGTAAAGGCAGCAACACTGCCGGGGTCGCCGACCGTAGATAACAGGAGGGCCGGCCTGCGGGAACAGGACCGGCCGAAAGGAAGACACAATGATCGAGAACCTACAGTACTCCAATGGCACGGGCGGTGTCACCATCTCACGCAAACAACCACTGAAAGCGGCTGAACAGTTTCACAAAGTGCAGACAGCAAAAGGGTCGCTGGGCGTGCTACGGCCTTACCGGCATACTTGGTATAGGTGGGAAGGACCGAGATACCGTGCTGTTAGTGCAGAAGAAGCCCGCGTCGATCTTACGGAGTTTCTGGCCTCCTGCTCCGAATCGACCGGAGCTTCGTTCAATCCTCGTCCGGGCGACTTCGGCGCAATGCGGCTCAGCATTCGAGAGGTCGGACAATGAGCGCCGACCTCACTGATCTGCAGGAGGCGCCAGCGGCGACGGCTGAGAGGGAGGCGCCGACCGAGGCCGGGAACGAGCAGCCAGCCGACGGAACCGCGGGCAAGGCGGAGGAGGCCCCGGAGGCACCGCCTCCGCGACCGGCCGAACTCTGGCACTGCCGCCAGGAGGCATGGGCGACCCTACCCAATGGATGGAACTCCCCGGTGCAGTCGCCAGAATTTCGGCATTGGCTCGTGGGCGAGTGCGTTCGGCTGAGGCAGTCGAGCAAGAAAGCCCGGATTGATGCGCTGCTGGAGGTCTATACGGCTGTAGCCCTTTACGAGGGGCTGGAGCACCAGCTCCACTTACGCACGGCGCCGGACGGCGATGGTGGTGTCTACATCGACCTAGCGGACCAGGTGGGGCGGACGGCTCACGTCAGCAGAGAGGAGTGGCGGATCATCCCCCGGGCGCCGGCGAAGTTCTACCGCCCACCCAATATGAAGGCACTTCCTCAGCCGCTGCGGGAGGAAGCCGATGCGACCCTTTTGCAGTATCTGCTGAACCTGCCCAATGAAAGCGAGTTCCGTCTGCTGCTGACCACTTGCAGCGTCGCGCTGCTGCCCGGAAAGCCTTACCCGATAATCGTCTTCGACGGGCAGGCGGGGGCGGCCAAAACTTCGGCAGCGCGGATCGTGCGGAACACCCTCGATCCCAACGAGGTGCCGGTCGCGGGGATGCCGCGCGGGCAGGATCTCGTCTCCTGTGCCAAGAACAACGCCGTGATCGTCCTCGACAATCTCTCGGTGCTCCCGGCTGCGGTTCAAGATGAACTCTGCCGGCTCGCGACTGGCGGCGGCCTCGGCGGACGCAAGCTGTACACTAATGTCGGCGATGCCAGCTTCAACGCCAGTCGACCGGTGATCTTGACGGGCATCAATAATCTCGCGACGCGTGGTGATTTGGCGGATCGGGCTCTGCCGTTCCATCTGGCGGAAGTCGTCGGCAGGAAGACCGATGGGGAAATCCAGGCGGGTTTCGCGCCTACGCACACCCGCGGGTGTTTGCCGGGCTGCTCGATATGATGGTTGTTGGGCTCCAGCGCTTGGCGGAAGTGCAGCGGGGGCGCCGCCCGTTAGAGCGTATGGCGGATTTCACGCAATGGGGCTATGCGGTCGCGCCGGCTATCGGGTGGGCCGAGGACGATTTTCGCTTGGCCTACCGGGCGACCAGGCGGGAGGCGCAACAGATCGTCATCGAGAGCGACCCCGTTGCCGCTGGCATCCTCAAACTGGTGCATGGCGCCGAGCAGGAGGGGAAGTCGTGGAGCGGCTTTCAGACCTCGCTGTGGAAAGCGCTCGCGGATGCAGCCGGCGACGCGGCGAGGGCGCCAGGGTTCCCCAGATCGCCAGAAGCGCTCGGCTGGGCACTCAAGCGCGTGATCCCGGTGCTGGGGGACCGAGGGATCAGGGTCACCCAAAGCCGCAAGCGAGCGGGCATGTGGGTCACTATTGAGCCCTGAGCAGCGGTGCAGGAGTGTAGGGTCGATGCAGGAGTGCGGCCCGAACCTACACTCCCAAAACCCAGCAGTGCTGCCGATTACGGGCGAATGGGTGTAGGAGTGTAGGTTTATTCTTGAAAGAGGGAGCACATAGAGAGGCGCGCGTCGTGGCAGGTCGTCAAATGGCGTCGCCGAGGAGACTAACGCGGAGAACCTACACTCCTACACCGGGCGGCCCAGGGCCGCTAAAAACAAGGGGTTCTGGGTGTAGGTCTGGCGCGTCGCCTTCCTGCATCGAACCTACACCGGGCTTGGCACCTACACCCCGGGGAATATGCGCCAAGCTAGGGCGCCACGATTGTTCCAATGATGATCGTTCACATCGCGGCTAACCACCGTCCCAGAGTTCTGGTTCCGGGCTGCGTCCAGTGCGTGTCTCCATGCGTCCACTAATTTGGGCCAATTAGCGGCGGAGTTTCGGATCTGACGACCACCGCATTGTCTCATCGCCGCAATCACGCGGGTGAGTTAGGGGTTATCCTTGGCCGCCGAACGTATCGAGGAACGGAGCTTGTCACAGTTTCGACCCGATCGAGCTTCTTGCGGTTGCAGTTCGAGCATAGCAGTTGGAGGTTTACCAGGTCATTACAACCGCCAGCGGCAAGGGCGAACATGTGGTCGATATGCCCTTCCTCGCGCAGTTCCTGGACAATGTCGATACCGCATGAGGCGCATTTCCCACGGTCCCTTGATCTCAGAATTTGCTTGATCCGAGACGGCCCCCTCTCCCGCTCGACCCATTGTGACCGCATTCCCTCGACGGTTTCGCCGTCGAAGCCAATGTCCATCACGGTCTGAGCTATGAAATGGCAAAGCTCCCGATCATGTAAAATCCGATCACTGATTACATAAGCATAGGTATTTCCCAACTGAAGAAGCGCTATCCGCTGGTTACGGCAAAGCCGCATGAACATCTTGGCCAATTCGCGGCGACCAGCTCCTTCAACCTGGTCCCAATAAGCACCCTCATCGGTATCATAAAGAGCATCAATTTCCGTTGTCCGCCTAGTGATATTATTCAGCAACTCCTCACTTTGAAATAATCCGCTTAGACGCGCCGCTTCGACCACGTCTTCGAGGAACCAAAGGAAATCTTCTTTGTCGAGGTACTTATAGTATGGTTTCGGCTTGGACGAGTACGGAAGTTCTGCGTCAAGCATGCAGGCAAAGCACCACTCCCCGATCTTATAGGATAAGCCTTGCTCTAACGGCCGCAGCAGCAAATCATTCGGCGTATCACGCCGCTTCCAACAATCCTTGATCCTGTAAAATAGGTCCAAACCAGTGAAATTGTGGTCTCGCAGGCACGTCAGTACGTATCCATACAGCCGCAACGTCATTGGGAAGTATAATGAGGGTGCAGTCACAGTGCTCTCTAGGCTCGACCCGGGTCGGCAACTGTCGGGAAAATACACCCGTTCCGTTCTTCCGTTATGAAAATTCGGACGACCGGCGGGGATCAGCTCGGCGAATTCGTGGACGTCACGGCGAACGGCGTCGCACGGGACATGCTGATCACGGAACTTCAGAACCGAGGCGTCCTGACCGCCCTCAAAGCCGAGCGCGCGCCCGCGGTGTCGCCCGACTGCGAACCTGTGCGGCTCACGCCCGGTGGGAGGAAATCGGCCTCGGCGACGTGGCCTCGGTGATCGAACTGACGAAGGAACTGGTCGCGGCTCACCTTGGATAAGGGGAGGCGGCCCACCAGCGGTCCACTCCAAAGCGTCGGCGATCGCCAGGAGGACAATCTGGGGCTCGGCGAGCGCATCTCACCGGGGGGCCGCATCGCCGCACTCTATGGTCCGCTCGTGGGCGGAGTTGCAGACCTTCGCCAACCTCGTGACGAACGGTTAGGACGCGCCGTAACCGGTCGTTCGTCGGACGAGGGGGAACCGGCGGGGCCGGCCCGATAGCACCTTCGCAGACGCTACGGTCATCTTCCTGATCAACAACCTGTGGTGGCCGTGTCGATCACTGTATGATCCGGCCGGAAAGGTCGGTCCCGACGAGGTCCGCAAATGAGCGCGACGTCCGACAGCACGTTAGCCAATCCCGAGCAGCGTATAGCCGATCTCGAACGTCAGCTTGCCGAATGCCGAGCCGAAAGGGACAACGCTCAACGGCAGCTCGCTGAGAGAACGATCGAGCGTGATGAGGCTCTCACCGGGCAGATCGCGACCGCCGAAGTACTGCAGGTCATCAACAGCTCGCCCGGCGATCTTTCGCCCGTGTTCGACGCGATCCTAGAAAAGGCACACGGCCTTTGCGGCGTAGACCACGGAAGCTTGATGCTCCGCGACGGCGACAGGTTCAGCGCTGTAGCAACATATGCCTATTCTGAAGCTTGGGCCGAACGGCTGCGCGAGGGGCTGCCCTTGCTCGATCCGGTTACTGGAGCGTTGTTGGACGGCGCCCAGTTTGTCCACACCCATGATGTTGCGGAGATCGACCATCCGATAGCACGAGAGGTCGTCGACGCCACTGGCGTCCGCACCGCCTTGTTCGTGCCGCTGCGCAAGGATGGCGTGCTCCTCGGTCACATCTCGGCCGTTCGTCGAGAAGTGCGGCCCTTCACCGACAAACAGATCGCGCTGCTGCAGAACTTTGCGGCGCAGGCGGTCATCGCAATGGAAAATGCGCGCTTGCTCGGCGAGTTGCCAAGCGGACCAGTGATCTCGAACAGTCGCTCGAATACCAGACCGCGACCAGCGATGTGCTGAAAGTGATCAGCCGCTCGACCTTCGACCTGCAACCAGTCCTCGACACACTTTGCGAGACCGCAGCGCGGCTGTGCGATGCCGATTTCGGGGCGCTATCAGCCCGCGAGGGTGATGCCTATCGCGTCAGAGCCACCTCCGCCCTCGTGTCCGAGTTCGACCGATTTCTCAGAGGGCAACTCTTCACCCCTTCCCGCGCGACCGTCACCGGCCGGGCTCTGCTCGAACGTCAAACTGTCCATATCCCCGACGCAGCTGCTGATCCCGAGCTGATGATACC
>Ga0310915_10000710_pt1 | contig 16307 bp, 17 predicted proteins | sample GREbulkMGAN111_FD_202508 | JGI IMG/M metagenome (GOLD analysis project Ga0310915, IMG submission 202508) | Lab enrichment of tropical soil microbial communities from Luquillo Experimental Forest, Puerto Rico - GRE.bulkMG.AN111 | ecosystem: Environmental > Terrestrial > Soil > Tropical forest >...
TGCCGAAGGAAGTGCGCAAGTCGACCGACGCGCTGGATGCCGTCGGCAACACCACCAAGGCAGTCACCAAGGGCTACGCGATCGGCTCGGCCGGCCTCGGTGCGCTGGTGCTGTTTGCGGCCTATAATCAGGATCTGAAGTTCTTCGTCAGCGATGCCGCAAACCACTCCTACTTCAAGGGCATCAATCCGGACTTCTCGCTGACCAACCCTTACGTTGTGGTCGGCCTGTTGTTCGGCGGCCTGCTGCCCTATCTGTTCGGCGCGCTCGGCATGACCGCGGTCGGCCGTGCCGCCGGCGCAATCGTCGAAGAGGTTCGCCGTCAGTTCCGCGAGAAGCCCGGCATCATGCAGGGCACCGACAAGCCGGACTACGGCAAGGCGGTCGATCTCCTGACCAAGGCGGCGATCAAGGAAATGATCATACCGTCGCTGTTGCCGGTGCTGTCGCCGATCGTCGTCTACTTCGCGATGTATGCGATTGCTGGCGGCGGCGCGGCCGGCAAGTCGGCGGCGTTCTCGGCTGTGGGTGCAATGCTGCTTGGCGTGATCGTCACCGGGCTGTTTGTCGCGATCTCGATGACCTCGGGTGGTGGCGCCTGGGACAACGCCAAGAAGTACATCGAGGACGGCCATTACGGCGGAAAGGGTTCGGACGCCCACAAATCGGCGGTGACAGGCGACACCGTGGGTGACCCCTACAAGGATACGGCGGGACCTGCGGTGAACCCGATGATCAAGATCACCAACATCGTTGCGCTCTTGCTGCTCGCGATCCTCGCACACGGCTAAAAGGGCAGGTTCTTTCAAACGCAAAACCCCACAGCGCAAGCTGCGGGGTTTTCATTTTGGTGCAGAGCTGGAGGGGTCACTTCACCTCCATCTGCAATCCCTCTTTCTCAATGATCGCGGCGAATTTTTTTGTCTCGGCATCGACGAAAGCGGAAAATTCCTGCGGCGTGCCGTAGTCGGCCTGCGCGCCCATCGCCGCGATGTTCTTCTTGATCTCCTCGCGCTCGAGCATCGCTTTCACCTGAAGGTTGAGTGCATTGACGATTTCAGGAGGACAGCATTTCGGCAGGAACACGCCGAACCAAGACGAAACGTCAAATCTCGCGAGCTCCGGCGCGCTTTCGCGCATGGTCGGAAGATCGGGTGATGCTGCACTCCTCTCCGGTGTCGTGACGCAGAGCCCGCTGAGCGACGGATAGAGATTGTCGAACAGGATCTGAACGTCGGCGGCAAGGGCTGCTTGCAAGGCTGGCAATTTCCTGATCATTTCGACTCCCTGGCTTCCTTTTGGGGCAGCAGCGTAGGGAGACAACCGTCGGCCGGCAAGCCGGCGACTTGGTTGGGAGATGGGAAGAAAGCGCTAGTTGAAGCTCAACAGCTTGAACAGCGGCGTCAGATAAGAGAGCTCTTGGCCCGATGTCGCCGTGGTGCGGCTGATGAAGTCGAAGATCTTGCCGTCCTTCAGCCCGTAATTGGCCAGCCGCCGGACCTGCCGATTCTTGTCGAAATAGATAGCGATCACGCGCTGGTCGACGACCTTCTGATTCATGAACATGACCGGCCGTTCGGCACGCTGGGAAATGTAATAGAAAACCTCACCATCGAGCGTTGCGACGGTCGACGGCGTTCCCATCACAATAAGGACCTGGTCCTGGCTTGCACCAATCGGGATCTGTTCGAGTGCACCCGGCGGCAGGATATAGCCCTTCTGGAACTGCTCGCCCGTGCAAGCGCCCAGAGCCGCGCAAACGACCGCTGCGGCCACGGCCGTGCGCAGGCCACGCCAGCGCGCGGAAAGGCCGCGGGGCAGATACTCGCGGGTCGCATTCGTCTCAGTCATTGCGGAACGTGTCCCGTCCTCCTAGAACCGGCCAGCCTGCCGCTGACCTATCGGGATAGTGGTGCGGATTGCAAGATGCGCGCGCCCGCCAGGTGCAGGGGCTCGCTTGTGGAACCCATAATGCTTTGGCCGTTCAATCACTTCAGGAAACCCCCGCTAGTCTCACCCGGCACCATTGAGGCCATCTATGGCACGATCGTGACGCAGGCGCGAGAACCGTTATTTTACCGGGAGTTGGGTGTGCCGGATACGGTTAACGGCCGTTTTGACCTGCTGGTGCTGCATTTGTGGATGGTATTGCGGCGCTCACGGCCAATGGCTGGCGGAGGCGAGCTCTCTCAGGCGCTGTTCGACCGCTTTTGTGAAGATCTGGACGCGAATCTCCGCGAAATGGGCGTCGGCGATCTCGCCGTGGCGAAACGGATGCAGGCGTTCGGCGAAGCCTTCTATGGGCGGTCTGCTGCGTATGATCTCGCCGTGAGCGATGGCCGCGAGGCCCTGGCGCAAGCGCTGTGTCGGAATATCTTGAACGGCGTGGACATGGAGAACGCGCGGCGACTTGCCGCCTATGTCGAGACGGTGATCGCGGTCCTCGGGGGCTACGACGATACGACGCTGACGAATGCGTCGTGGACCTTTCCTCTGCCGTACAGCAAGGACTTGCCTTCATGAGACGAACAAACGCAGCCGATCCGTGGCGCGCTCCCGTGATTGTGGCGCAGATACCGGAAATCGGACTTTCCCGGAATCTCGAGGCTGATAAGCCCACCCGCGATGCGATGGCCAAGATTGCGGGCCTGCGCGAAATTCTCTCTGCGCACGCGGAGTTCGATGTCAAACCGGAGAGCGATGGCAGGGTACGTGTCGCAGGTCGGCTCGTGGCGCGGATTGGACAGACATGTGTGGTGACGCTTGATCCGATCGAGAACAATATCGACGAAACGATCGATTTGATTTTCGCGCCGCCGGAACAAATACCGGATCGTGCAGATGACGATGCGGATGAGGGCCCGGGCGCCGAGGACCAGATGGAGCCGATCGAAAACGGCATCATCGATCTCGGGCGGCTCGCAACCGACGTGCTGTATCTCGCGATCGATCCCTATCCACGTAAGCCGGGTGCTGTCTTCGAACCGCGTGTCGAAGCTGCTGATCCGGAGGATCATCCTTTTGCGGCCCTCAAAACGCTCAAGCTCGATCCGAGCAGGTCAAGTCCGGGAAGGCCGAAAGGCAAGTGAAGTACATCTCGCACGCCTTTGCAGCCTGGTCGCCCGAGGCCGGTTTCGGGACACTTCGAAGCCATCCCCTAAGATATTGGATTTGTTCAGTTTGCGGCGCAGACGCGATTCCCTGTCCTCGGTTCCCTCGCAACAAAAGACAGGGGTCAAGAGGTTGTGTCGGGGCGGGGACACGCTATTGTCGCGGCCCGGCCGGGCGGCAGCGCGTCTGGCCGATTGCCGCCGGCAGCGGCAGCCGCTCGACATCAGGTTTCCGGGACATTCATGCCTCAAAAGGTTCGAATCGCGCTTGACGCCATGGGTGGCGATGTCGGCGCGCCCGTTGTCGTTCCCGGCGCCGCGATTTCGTTGTCACGACATCCCGATGCAGAGTTTCTGCTGTTTGGCGACCGCACGCCGATCGAACGGGAGCTTGCCAAATATCCGGACCTTAAGGCGGCCTCCCGCATCATCCATACCGATGTGGCGGTCAGTATGAAGGACAAGCCGAGCCAGGCCCTGCGGCGCGGCCGCAAGACCTCATCGATGTGGCTTGCGATCGATGCCGTAAAGAAGGGCGAGGCCGATGTTGCCGTGTCTGCCGGCAATACAGGTGCGCTCATGGCGATGGCACGCTTTCACTTGCGGACCTTGCCCGGCATCGACCGCCCGGCGATTGCGGGGCTTTGGCCGACCATGCGCGGGGACTCCGTCGTGCTGGACCTCGGTGCTACGATCGGTGGCGACGCACATCATCTGGTGGCGCTTGCGGTCATGGGCAGCGCGATAGCGCGCGTTCTGTTCAACCTCGAGCGGCCGACCGTCGGCCTGCTCAATATCGGGGTCGAGGAAATCAAAGGGCACGAAGAGATCCGCGAGGCGGCCGAAATGCTGCGAGCGATGAACCTCCGAGAACTCGATTATGTGGGTTTCATTGAGGGCGACAGCATCGGAAAGGGTGCCGCCGACGTCATCGTGACCGAGGGCTTCAGCGGCAACATTGCCCTCAAAGCCGCCGAGGGAACCGCGCGGCAAATCTCGGAATATTTACGCAACGCCATGGCCCGCACCTGGCGTTCACGGATCGGCTACCTGTTTGCGCGAAACGCCTTCCGGGCGCTGCGCGACAAGATGGATCCCGGCAAGTCCAATGGTGGCGTGCTGATTGGCTTGCGTGGCGTCGTCGTCAAGAGCCACGGCGGGGCCGATGCAGAAGGCTTTGCCTATGCCGTCGATGTTGGCTATGAGATGGTCCGCTACGATCTCCTGACCAAGATTAATCAAATGCTCAATCGCGATGGCGGGGCGCTGGCATCGGCGCCGACCGCTCGGGAGGCTGTCTCGTGACCGTACGTTCGGTGGTGCTCGGCTGCGGTTCCTATCTGCCGAAGCGGATATTGACCAACGCCGAACTGGCGACACGGATCGATACTTCCGACGAGTGGATCGTACAGCGGACCGGAATCCGCCAACGCCATATCGCGGCCGACGACGAGTTCACCTCACATCTCGGGATCAACGCCGCGAAGGCCGCCCTTGCTGACGCGGGACTGGATGCGCAGGCGATCGATCTGATCGTGCTCGCGACTTCGACGCCCGACAATACCTTTCCCGCGACCGCGGTCGCTGTTCAGCACAGTCTCGGCATCAATCACGGCGCTGCTTTCGATCTGCAGGCGGTGTGCTCGGGCTTCATTTACGCCCTTGCCACCGCCGACAATTTCCTTCGCTCGGGCAGCCATAAGCGCGCGCTCGTGATCGGCGCGGAGACATTTTCGCGAATCCTGGACTGGACCGATCGCGGCACATGCGTGCTGTTCGGCGACGGTGCCGGCGCGATCGTGCTCGAAGCACAGGAGCAGCCGGGCAAGACTTCAGATCGCGGTGTCCTCACCACGCATCTGCGTTCGGACGGCCGGCACAAGTCGAAGCTCTACGTGGATGGTGGGCCTGGATCCACCCAGACGGTGGGCCATCTGCGAATGGAAGGCCGCGAGGTTTTCAAACACGCCGTGGGCATGATTACCGACGTGATCGTTGATGCCTTTAATGCTACCGGTCTCTCGTCGGAGCAGATCGACTGGTTTGTGCCGCACCAGGCGAATAAGCGAATCATCGACGCCTCCGCGCACAAGCTGCATATTGCGCCGCAAAAAGTCGTGCTGACGGTCGATCTGCACGGGAACACGTCCGCGGCCTCGATCCCGCTGGCGCTCGCGCTTGCAGTCAAGGATGGTCGCATCAAGAAGGGCGATATCGTGCTGCTTGAGGCCATGGGCGGTGGCTTCACCTGGGGTTCCGCGCTTTTGCGCTGGTAAGGGTTCCATCAAAATTGTCGGATCGGGGTTGCTCCGCTTTTTAAATGCTATTGCCCTCACCGTACTGTTGACCAATGCAGGGTAACCTCTTAATTTCAGATGCAAATTGTTCGCCGTGAGTGGGGCAGGCGATGACCGGAACGGGAAAAACAGTCACACGTGTGGACCTGTGCGAGGCCGTCTATCAGAAGGTTGGCCTTTCGCGCACGGAGTCTTCGGCCTTCGTTGAGTTGGTGCTGAAGGAGATTACGGATTGCCTGGAGAAGGGCGAGACCGTGAAACTGTCGTCGTTTGGCTCCTTCATGGTGCGCAAGAAGGGTCAGCGTATTGGCCGCAATCCAAAGACCGGGACTGAGGTTCCTATCTCTCCGCGCCGTGTGATGGTGTTTAAGCCGTCGGCCATATTAAAGCAGCGAATCAATGGCCATCGTCCGATGAACGGCAGCGAAAAGAGCGACTGAATAGGTCGAGAAGGGAAGCGCGCGTTTGGACAAGGCTCCGGATGCATTCCGAACGATCAGCGAGGTCGCCGATGATCTCGACATCCCCCAGCATGTGCTGCGATTTTGGGAAACGCGCTTCGCCCAAATAAAGCCGATGAAGCGAAGCGGCGGACGCCGCTACTATCGCCCCGACGACGTCGATCTGCTCAAGGGTATACGTCGGCTGCTCTATGGCGAGGGCTATACGATCCGCGGCGTGCAGCGAATCCTGAAAGAGCACGGCATCAAATCAGTTCAAAGCCTCGCTGACAGTTCGGCTGCTGTTTCGTTCGGCGCGCTCGAAGAGGCGCTCGGCCAGAGCCTGATGGAAAGCGACCGGGACGATCTCGGTGTCGAGCTCGACGAGGAGGGCGAGGAAAGCGAGCACAAGGCTTCGGACGAAGACGGCATCGATTTCCGTTTTCTAGAAGGCGAGGATGAAATCCTCGAGACCTACCGTAGCGGAGCGAGCCATGGTAAGGCCGCTGAGCCGCATCCGATCGACCGGGAGCGCCTGGAAGGCGTCTTGCGCGACTTGATCGCCTGCCGGCAGATGCTCGATCGCGTTTTGAAGGACAATTAGGAGGGCTGTATTGCCCTGCTGCGAGGCCCAATCCCGCGCCTTGCGCGAAGGCCGGATCGAAGCTAAGGGAACGGCATCGGAGCGTGGCGCAGCCCGGTTAGCGCACTAGTCTGGGGGACTAGGGGTCGTGGGTTCAAATCCCGCCGCTCCGACCAACTCTTCCTTAAATTCCGAGCACCCAAACCACGACGATTGTGGCGATTACGGCTAACCCACTGATGGTCCAGCCCGTCAGATAGGCCGGACCGTCCGGCTCGGGCCTGTCGACCATCGTGTCATGCCAGTGGTTCATCCGCGCCTCCTGTCGGTCCGCCGCCTGTAAGTGGGTCACGGAGGGAGGAATAAGGTTCAAATATTATTACGCGGGCAGCCGGGCGGCCTGTGCTAGCTTGCAAAGAGCCGATCCATGACCGCCAAAAGAGCGGAGTCTGATCGGCCTCTGCGGGCGGAAACACAGGGAATTCCATCATGAAAATACGTCCGACGGGCGTGATACCACCCGTGACGACGCCGTTCGGAAAGGACGGCGAGATCGATTTCAGACTGGTTGCGCCGCAGATCGAATGGATGATCGGCGCCGGCGTCCATGGCGTGGCTGCCGGCGGCTCGACCGGGGAGGGCCACACGCTCGACCACGAGGAATACCGCGATCTGATTGCCGCAACCGTGGAAGCCGCAAGAGGCCGCCTCCCCGTAATTGCCGGCATCATCGTCGATTCCACTCGCGACGCAATCCGGCGCGGCAAGCTCGTGCGCGACATGGATGTCGCGGCCTTGCAGGTGACCCCGGTGCACTATCTGTTCAAGCCGAGCGATGAGGCGATGGTAGAGCATTTTCGCCGCATGGCGGACGAAACAGGGATGCCGATCATCATCTACAACGTCGTCCCCTGGTCCTATCTGTCGCCGGCGTTGCTCAACCGCATCATGAACGAGGTCCCGCTCGTGATCGGCGTCAAGCAGAGTGCAGGCGATCTGAAGCTGTTCGCCGATCTCATGCTGATGGCGCCCGACAAGCTGATCTATAGCGCCGTCGATGCCTTGATGTATCCGTCCTACGTGCTGGGCGCGCATGGATCGATCGCTGCCATCCTGACCGCGGCGCCACACGCTTCCGTCGCGCTGTGGGATGCGGTGAAGGCCGGCAACCACACGCGCGCGCTCGAATTGCACAAGCAACTACTCGTGCTCTGGAACGCGCTGATCGCGGACAATCTGCCGGCTTGTACGCAGCACGCCCAAGCCTTGCAGGGACTGGCAAGGACTTATCCCCGTGCACCGATGCCGGAGGCTTCCATCGCACAGCAGGCTGCGATCAGGGCAGCGTTGGAGCGATTGGGTGCGCTCGGGGACAGGCGCGTCGAGGCGGCGGAGTAGCACAGCAGTCCCATTCAATCCACGCACCGGCGAAGGTTGATCGCTCATCTTCGCTTCAGCACTTCGTGCCGTTTGGGTCAGCAACGGATCAACCAACAACAAAACGAGTGAGTGAAAATCAATGAAAGATTTTGCCGGGAAGATCGCCGTCATCACCGGAGGCGGCACGGGCATGGGTCGCGAGCTCGCGCGCCAACTCGTCGCAGAAGGCTGCAACGTCGCGATGTGCGACGTCTCGGCCGAAGCCATGGCGGAAACCAAGCGGCTTTGCGAGGCCGAAAAGTTGCCGCAGGGGCTACGCGTCACCACCCACATCGCCGATGTCTCGATCGAGGACCAGCTCAAGCGCTTTCGCGACGAAATTAGCGATCAGCAGGCGACCGACAAGATCCATCTTCTGTTCAACAATGCGGGCATTGGCGGCGGCGGCAGCCTGTTCACCAGCACGCGCGAGCAGTGGGAGCGCACGTTCAATATCTGCTGGGGCGGCGTTTATCTGGGGGTGCGCACCTTCCTGCCGATGCTCTTGAAGGCGGACGAAGGCCACATCGTCAACACCTCCAGCGTCAACGGCTTCTGGGCCTCCGTCGGCATGGGCGTCTCGCATACTGCCTACAGCGCGGCAAAATTCGCGGTGAAGGGATTTACCGAGGCGCTCATCAACGATCTCCGGCTGAACGCGCCACACATCAAGTGCTCCGTGGTGATGCCCGGTCACATCGGTACTTCGATCGTTTCGAATACGCGCAAGGTGCAAAGCGGCTCGGAATCGGATCGCCTCAATCCAAACGAGGTCTTGCAGATGCGACAGCGACTGAAGGGGATGGGCATCGACGTCGCCGCGATGTCGGACGAAGACATTCAGCAGGCCGCGGAGGAACGCGCGCGCACCTTCCGGGATGAGGCGCCCACCACGGCTGCCCAGGCCGCCAAAATCATTCTCGACGGCGTCAAGGCCGGGCAGTGGCGCATTCTGGTCGGCGACGACGCCCACAGGCTTGACCAGAAGGTGCGGCAGGCTCCGGAAGAGGCCTATACGCTGGAGTTCTACGAGAGCCTGATCAAGGACGTCGGCTGGCGGATCGGGTAGCCGGCCGCTTGCTAACGCTGCGAACCCAGCCGGTAAGCGAGCCGGCTGTGGCCCGCGCAATAGGGCAGGCCCTCGATCGGCGGGTTGCCGCAGAAGCAGAAATCCGCTGCACCCGGCGTCGAGATCGGCCAGCGGCAGGTCTCCTTGCTCAATTCAAAAAGTGAACAGGTGTGGCCGTTGTGGATCTGTGCCTCCTCCATCGCCACGAGGCGATCCGCGGGCAGCGCTTTCAGAATGATCTGCCGAAGCTTTGCGGGGGTGCGCGACCGCCGTCCGTTCGTGGGCTCCTTCTTCGTGATCCGCGTTGCACCAGCCTTGTCGCGCACGAGCTTGAGGCGGGAGATTTTTCCGATCACGGCGTTGCGGCTCACGCCGATCCGAGCGGCGATCTCGCGGCAGGAGAGACCGGCTTCAAAGCCGTTCTTCAAGAGCGCAATGCGCTCGGTGGTCCAGGTCGGCTGATAATGCGTTTGTTGAGCGGGCATGTGTTCGATTCCAAGTTCGATCCCTTCCGGATCCGCTTGGCCTCGCGCTGGACCGAACCTGCCGCACCCCAAATTCTCCCGTCACGCCTTGCCATTGTCGCGGATGGACAAGAGGCCGTCCTTGATGGCGAGCCTGATGCCTTCCTCGATCAGCGTCTTTGCAACGCCGGGAACGCTGGTACCGTGGGTGCCCTGTCTCACGAGCTTTTCGAGATAGGCAATGGTCGAAAGCGCCAAGGTTACGGGAACGCGGTCAGTCTCGGCTTTTTCTGTGGCCATACCAAAAAGCTAATCTGTTACTCGTGTACTGAAAAGTATCTATTGAGACTCTATTTAGATTTAGGAGCTTTGTACAGCGGAATTGAGATCAACTATCTAAACCATTGATATTGAAGTAGAAATTTTGAAACAGGCAATTTGGCGAAGAAACCGGACGAATGACGCGCCGGTCTCGGTCGCCCGCGATTTACGTTTTTCACATTGAAACAGCACACCATATTCCCGCGGCGCGAGTGCGCCCGGGTCCTGCAAAGATCGTGTCCCTCAAAAAGAGGGCGCAGGGAATGCCGGGTGTTGTGCTGCACCCGCAGCCTTGTGTGCGAATGGAAAAGCACACAAGCTTAAGTCACCACAGGTCCAGCCGAAACATCGACATTCCCTGCGCGATGGTGTTAACGCTGCTTCGTGCTCTCCTCGGTGTCCATGACTTTTTAGTCACCGTCGTCTGCAAATCATCATTTGCAAATTTAACGCCAGCCCAGGGGCGCCAGGACCACACGACTTCGCCGTCCGCTTCAGCCGCGCTCGTCGCACGCGCTGCCGCGTCCATCGCATCCCGCTTCCTACGTTCGTGACGATCGCGAAGCGCCCCTTTTGTGAAAGCGGGACGGCGCAAATGTGCCGTTGATTTGGGTCTTTCGCCAACGCCGCGCGCATGCGGCAGATTGGCACGACGGGCAATTTGCGCATGACACGCATGCACGGTTTTCGCTTTGCTTGTCGGGCAAATCACTTCGCCGACGGACAAAAAACTCTCCGGGTCAAGTACGCTACCATAGGTGGCTCATTGATCATCGCTGATCGCAAACCTGACCGTTGCGTCGACGATCATTGCTTCCCTTCCGGGTCGCTTGACGGTCGGCTCAACTTTTCGAGAATCCCGCGCATCGCCTCCAGTTGCGAGCCGAAGCCGGCCCAATCCCCCGATCTCAAGTGCTCCATTGCCTGGTTGTAGCGATCGAGTGCTTCCTGCGCGGAATTCGCCTGCGGCGCCCCGATCACTGGGCCGGATGCGGTTGCCTGATGTCCGGGTTCCACGAATAGGGCTGACAGGGCCTCCGATAGCGTCTCCTTCATCACCACGTGTTCGCCATAGGCCGCAATCACCCGCTTCAGCTCCGGCAGGTGTCCGTACTCCGCACGCAAATAGAGCGGCGATACATAGAGGATCGAGTTTTCGATCGGAATCACGAGCAGATTACCGCGGATGACCCGCGATCCCATCTGATTCCACAGCGTGAGCTGTTGGGAAATCTCGGTGTTCTGGTTGATCCGGGCTTCGATCTGAAACGGCCCATAGACGAGTTTGTCCTTGGGAAATTCGTAGACGATCAGCTTGCCGTAGTCGGGCGCGTCGCAGCGCGCGGCAAGCCATGCGATCATGTTGTCGCGGCGGCTCGGGACCATCGGAATCATGAGAAAGAACTCGGCCTGCGGCTCGCCCGGAAGCCGCATGATGATGTAGTAGGGCGCCATCGTCGCGAAGCCGTCTCCGCCCGGATGACGCGGAAATTGCCAGAGGTCTTCCCGATTGTAGAAAACGTCGGCCGCTTGCATATGATAGGCCTGATAGATCCGCGCCTGAATCAGAAAGAGGTCCTCGGGATAGCGGATGTGTTTCTGCAGGTCCGGCGGCATCGCCGCGAACGGCTCGAACAGGCCGGGAAAGATGCGCTGGAAGGTTGCGGCAATCGGATCGCTCGCGTCCATCAAATAGAACCGGACGGTGCCGTTATAGGCGTCGATCACGATCTTCACGGAATTGCGGATGTAGTTGAGATCGAAATCGTGCACAGGCTGTGCGGAGGGAAAATATGAACTCGTCGTGTAAGCATCCTGCATCCAGAACATCCGGCCCTCGCTGATGACCAGATAGGGATCGCGATCCAGTCTCAGGAATGGCGCGATCGAGCTCACCCGTTCGCGAATATTGCGCCGGATCATGATCCGGCTGCCAGGCGTGATGTAATCGGTCAACAGCAGGTTCACATCGTTGAAATACTCGGCGAACAGGATTCTCCTCAACATTCCCCCGATCGCAATGCCGCCGGTGCCGCCATACGACGCATAGGCATTGTCCTGCCCTTTCGGGTAATCAAACTCCGCAACCGAGCTTTTGACGACGACGTAATCCTCGCCCTCCTCGCCGTAATAGATGCGCGGTTCGCGGATCTCCGGGCCTCCGTCCGCAATCGGGGGAACGTCGCGCAGATAGAAATATGGCAGGCCTTCGGTGCTCTTTCGGGTCACCGGGCTCATGACGGCGCCGTTGCCGTGTGTAAACAGGATGTGCCGGTTGACCCAGGTCTGGGCGTTTGGCGGCAGCAGCGAAGGTCGCAGCTCGCGCGCCGAGAGCATCACGCTTTGATAGGAGCCGTCGAGCCAGTAGCGATCGACATCAAGGCCGTGGAATTTGTAGTAGGTTCGGATCTCCTGCAGTTGCGCATAGGTGTCGTAGAGCGGTTGCCAGTCCCAAAGCCTGATGTTCTCGATTGTCGCCTTGTTCGTCTCCAGCGTTTTGAGGGTCAGGGTGGTCTGTTCGGCGGCAAACGGTTTGGCGACGATCCGATCGAGATCGTAGGCCTGCCGGGTCAGCGCGATGTTGCGCTCGATATAGGGTCGCTCGAGCTGCAATTCGCTCGGCTTGACGAAAAAGTGGAGGAACAATGTGGGAAAGACGCCGGACAGGACGAAGGAGCCGATGACAACGAGCAGGAACGCGGCAGCGGGAACCCACCAGGTCCGAATCTTGAGGTTTGCAAATGCGGCGCATGCGGCGATGATTGAAAGTCCAATCAGGAGCCACAATACCGGAAGCTGCACGTGTATATCCGTGTAGCTGGCGCCGACGACCACCCCATTGTCGCCGTACAGCAAGAGATAGCGATCAAGGAAGTAGGACCAGGCCTTTGTCAGAAAAAACAAGCCGAGCAAGGCAGAGCCGTGGGCGATGACAGTTTCCGATACCGAACGGTTATAGGCGCTGTATTCGATATCGCCGTGCATCCAATAAATCGCTCCCGCGAACAGCGCGCTGAGAAAAAGCGTGAGCATGATCCAGCTCTTGAGCTGGATATAAACGGGCAGCGAGAAAAGGTAGAAACCGATGTCCTTGCCGTAGAGCGGGTCGTTCGACCCGTAGGGCACGTGATAAATATACTGCAGCAAGGTGGCCCAATCGCCGGATTGTGCGGCGGCAACCAGCACAGCAAGCAGGGCCGCGGCGGCAGCGATCATCTTGGGCCACGGCAGTCGCTCTCGCAGGAGCACAAACGGATCAAGCGGCGGCTGCCATCCGATGGCGCTGACGGGTGGTGGCGCCGGCCGCCGGGCGAGGCGTCGCGCGAGCCACCCGTTCAGCCAGAGAAATGCGCCGGTTGTCGTGAAAGCGGCGACAAAGATCGCGGCTTCGGCGGTAAGGGCTCTCCAGAAAATCTGCGAATACCCGACCGAGGAGAACCAAAGCCAGTCGACCAGAACGTCGCCCGCGACCCTCAGCATCAGCCAGCAGATCACGGCGACGATGGCAGCAATGATCCACCATGCCAGGACGCTTCGCCCCGGGACCTTCGATGCCGGTCCGGTAATCCCGATGGTCATGTCGTCATTTTAGCAGAAGCGGACAGTGCACATCGTTTTATTCGCGGCTTGCAGACGTGCTCGCACGCGACGCAACGTCCGCTCCTAGGGGGCAAACCGGACTCAATTGAGGCTGGCGGAGAATTCCGGTTGTGATCCTGCCGGGGCGCCGGGTCGGTGCTGCTGGATCCGGCTTTGGCCGCCTCGTTGACGGCCCCGCGGAACCATCTGCCTTGCGGACGCTTCGAGATAGCGCAGCACGACGCGCTCGACGCAGCTCGTCATCGCACGCGATATTGCTGAGACGACCAGTGCAGCCAAGGCCCAGGCGAGGGGGCTATTCAGGAACAGCAACACCTGAGCCTCCCAATTCCGCCGGAAAATCCCTTAGCTTCGGCAGCCCATCCCTCATCGGCGACACCGTCTCCGAATAGTTGACGTGAACGCCCGGCGTAAATTTCAGCGTCGGGATCGTCGCCGCATAGACGTCGACCAGGCCGAATGGAGGATGGTCGGTCATGAGGTGGCCGCCACAGCGCTTGCAAAACTGACGGTGGCTCGCTTCCGTCTTCATGAACTTGCCGATGTGCTCGGCGCCCTTGGTCACGCGCACGTTTTGCGGCTTCCACAAAGTGAAAGCGGTGACCGGCGCGGCCGACCAGGAACGGCAGGACGAGCAATGGCAGTAGCCCATTGCTTCAGCCGTGCCGGTCACCTCGATTTCCACGGTGCCGCAGAAGCACTTGCCCTTGTACGTGGTCATTTCGGAAACTCCTGTTGGATTGACGAGCCCTGAGCTCGCGTTCGCATCCTTCTCGCCTGCCTCCGCGGCGATTTGAATGACCACGCGTCTTGATTGCTTGATGCAGCGTCCGTGCTTCCTGCGAGGCGTGTCACAAATCGCGGGGCTATCAAAGACATGTCAGGCATGACCGGGCGTCCGGATCGCTTGGCAGGCCGTCCGGACCGGGCGAGGGCGATTGCGCCGGCTTGAACGGATCACCACCTTCGGCGACCAATCGAAAAAAGGCCTTCCCGAGATCCGGCGAGCAGGAAAAGTGGCGACTGACACCCTGTCTGATGTTCTGAAAACCGTGCGGCTGACTGGGGCTGCGTATTTCGACGTCGCCGCACAGGACCCCTGGTCGGTCCATTCGCCGTCGCGGGAGCTGATCCTGCCGCGAATCCTGCCCGGGGCCGATCACCTGATCGCTTATCACGTCGTGACGTCGGGTCGCTGCTTCGCGAGCCTCGATGGCGGGCAGGCCGTGCCGGTCGAGGCTGGCGAGGTCGTCATGTTCACCAACGCCGACCCGCACGTGATGTCGAGCAGCACAGGAATGCGCGCCGAACCGCCGAGCGCCGACATGATCGAGATTGCCGACGCCGGCCTGCTGCCCTTCCACGTCAATTTGATGAACGGCGGAGCGGCGTCGGCGAGGCTCGTATGCGGCTATCTCGCCTGCGATGCGAAGCCGTTCAACCCGCTGCTGGCGGCGCTGCCGCCGATGCTGAAGGCCGGCGATCCCCGTCGCAACGACACGAGTTGGCTTGGGCAGTTCATTCACTTTGCGGTCGCCGAGGTCGCCGAGAAGCGCGCCGGCAGCGAGAGCGTGCTGACGAAACTCAGCGAGCTGATGTTCATCGACGTGGTGCGCCGTTACATCGAGGCGCTGCCCCCGCAGGATACTGGCTGGCTTGCGGGGCTGCGCGATCCCGCAGTCGGCAAGGCGCTGGCGCTGATCCACGCACGACCTTCGTTCAACTGGACCATCGAGGGGCTGGCGCGCCAATGCGGCACCTCCCGCACGGTGATGGCCGAGCGCTTTGTCCAATTCGTCGGCGTTCCGCCGATGCATTATCTTGCAAAGTGGCGGATGCAGGTGGCGTCGGAAATGCTCAAGCGCGGCAATGCCAATATGGCGATCATAGCCGCCGAGATCGGCTACGAATCCGAGGCCTCCTTCAGCCGCGCCTTCAAGAAGATGATGGGTGTGCCGCCGTCGGCTTGGCGGCAGGGGACGCGGTAACAGGTCGGAGTTTTCACTCTCGCCTGATCAGGCCTTTCTGCGAAATCGGAAGTCACAGCAGGGCGCGCCCTGCATGATCGTCTGGCTTCGATTGAGTTCCATCTCGCTGTCAAATCCGGTGATCATTGCGAGATCGCGGTTACAGTGAATCCGGGAACCGACATCGGTGAGCCCCTGATCCCTGTAAAATTCGGCGTATCGGCAGCGGGTCACGTTGAAATCGAGATGGTCGGCAGATTCGCCGATCATCTCAATGTCGAGCGCACCGCTGCCCGCCCATAGCTCGAGCGCTATTCTGCGCAGGCCGGCGATGGTCTGTCCGTAGGAGGCGGCCCATGTCGTTCCATCCGAGACGGCGAGCCTGGTGATCGTTGCATCGAGGACTTCACGCGTGACATCCTCTCCGAGTTTCTCTTTCAGCGTTTGAAGAAGCGGCAGGAGCACGCGCGCTTCGATTTTGCGGCGCTGCAAGTGACTGATGGCAACTTCATCTGGGTCGGCCATGTCCATATCCTATCTCGTTTGTTGCCCATGCTTTCAGGCTGCGTTGGGCTCTCGTGCGATTGCCCAGAAACGCCTGACCGTCGGACCGTCGCAGTCTACCATCACCCGTGCACGACGCTCTTTGCGATCATGCAGTGAATGCCCTTGGAGCCGTTGACCGTCTGCGTCACCCTGAGATCGGCGGCAAGGCTGCATAGCGTATAGGCGTCTTCGCGCGACAGATTCCGCTTTTCGCCCAACAGAACGATCATGTCGCGCAGCGCGCGCACCACGCATTGGTCGAGATCGGGGTCCATCGCCATGGTCATGTAGTGCGACGGCGTCTCGGCGCGAGGATAATCGAGCCTGAGATCCCTTCGCAGCGTGAGGCGGAAACGTCCCTGCAGCGCCGTCTCGATCGCGGTGACGCAGACCTCGCCGTCGCCCTGCACGCCATGGCCGTCGCCGCAGGAAAACAATGCACCCGGCACGAACACCGGCAGATAGAGCTTGCTGCCTGCGCCCAATTCCTT